>Ga0268299_1000093_pt1 | contig 352054 bp, 366 predicted proteins | sample NOBtaG_FD_193484 | JGI IMG/M metagenome (GOLD analysis project Ga0268299, IMG submission 193484) | Activated sludge microbial communities from bioreactor in Nijmegen, Gelderland, Netherland - NOB reactor | ecosystem: Engineered > Bioreactor > Aerobic > Activated sludge | place: Netherlands...
CACCTGTGAGGTGGTCGGGCATGCCATGGGGGCTCGGATGACGACGGACTTGGTGCACGACGCCTTAAGAAAAGCGGTGGGGGCGAAGCGCCCACGCCCAGGCTTGATCCACCACTCCGACCGTGGGGCCCAATATTGTGCGCAGGACTATCAGGAGCAACTGCGGCCGTTCGGCCTGACCGTGTCCATGAGTCGGAAGGGCAACTGCTATGACAATGCGCCGATGGAGAGTTTTGGGGGGACGCTGAAGAATGAGCTGGTGCATCACCGGCGCTACGAGACCCGTGCACAGGCTCACCGCGAGATCTCGGAGTACATCGAGCTGTTCTCCAACCGTCAGCGGCGACATGCTCGGCTCGGCAATCGCTCACCTGCGGCATTTGCCCAGCAGTGGGCCCGTCACCAGTCGGCGGCGTGAGACTGTCATGCATGGCGTCCACTATTGACAACCGGGGTCACAGAGCGGCGAGCACCAGGTTGTGAACCGTCACGTCTTGCTTGGCCAGTGCCGTTCTGTACGGTTCTGAGTCAATGAGCAGGCCGGCAGAGAATAACGCGATCCAGGTCAGCATACTGGCAATGCCGAGCATCATTAAGAGCGTTCGGTTATTTCGGGTTTGGTGGGAAGGACTGCCCATGGATGTACGGTAAGGAAAATAGCGTAATCTGTCAATGCGGTTACAAGCGTTCTTTGTGGATGAGCTGGCAGGGTCAGTGTGAGAAGAATATATGTGGAGGTGGATCGGATGGGCTGTTACACGATTCACTATCCCAGGCGGTAGATCGAACCTGGTGGCTCTGCTCACCGTCTGTTGTCAATTCCATTAGTTGGAGGTCATGCACGGTCAACGTCGCGACGCCGAAGCTTTCTTCCACCAGCCCATGGACTACGTATGGCCGGTTAGGCGAAAGCAGATGGCAGCAGCGGCGATAGATGTTAGGAAAGAGTGTGGCGTCGTACAGAGCCGTCGTGTCTTCCAATGTAATGAATTCCATGGCCTGGCCATACTTGGTGTCAGCTGCTTTCTCAGTGATCAGTATGCCGACCATGGTAATTCGCTGGCCGACGAAGCGCTGCACCTGAGAGGCTGGCACCGGTCGCAGGCGCTCAAGCTGTTTACGATAGAGAGTCAGAGGATGGTGGCTAGCGAGAAAGCCGAACGATTCGATCTCATGGCCTCGTTTCTGCGCGGCAGAATAGTCGTCGGGTATCGGCAATGGCTCTGACGAACACACAGTTCCCGCATAGAGTCGCCACATCAAGGCCGGTCTTGTCAGTTCACCGGCGATAGAATCACAGCATCCGGCACGGACCAAGGCTCTCGCCTGTGACGGTTCTGGGCCTACCCGTTTCAGAAAGTCTTGGAATGACCGGTACGGGCCATTGTTCTTCCGTTCCTCAACGACTTTCTCACCGAGTGCTTTCGGGATGGTCTTTACCTGCATCAAGCCCATCCGCAACCGCTCGCCTTCGCCACGATAGGCCCAATCACTCTCGTTCATGTCCGGCAACAGGATCGCCAGCCCCATGCGTCGGGCTTCTGAAATGTAGGCGAAGGTCGAATAAAAGCCGCCTTGGTTACTGATGACAGCTGCCATGAACTCGGCGGGATAGTGCGTTCGAAGATAGGCGGACTTGAACGAGACTTGCGCGTAGCTGGCCGAATGGGGTTTGCAAAAGCTGTAGCCGGCGAAGCTCATGATCATCTTCCAGATATCAGTGACCACGTCCAGTGTCGCGCCGTTCTTCGCGGCACCGTTGAAGAATTGAGTGCGATAATCTTGTAATTGTTTGGCCTTGTGCTTTTTGCTCAGCACTTTTCGAAGTTGGTCGGCATCATCAATTGGGAAGTCTGCCAAGGCCATGGCAACTTTCGTCACATCTTCTTGATAGGTCATGATGCCGTGCGTTTCCTCCAGCACTCCGTCCAGCTTGGGATGGAGAGATGGACGAATTCCCGCATTTGCGCGACGGATGAAGTCTTCGACGAAGAGATGGGTGGCGGGTCTGACGAGGGAGGAGACCATCACGAGATACTCGAAAACGTCGGCTACTGCGAGCCGATGCGGGGGCATAGAGGTCCACAGTTTTCTCAATAGGAGGCGTGTTGCTGGTGATTCGATGTAGAAGCAGCCGATTGTGTCGCCGCATCGAATCGATTCCTGTGTGGCAGGATCCTCCAACGGGTTCCAGGTTGCATAGTCGATCACCCTGCCGGTGTGCTTTGCGATGGCTGCTATGGTGTCACGGATCACTGCCAGCGACCGGTTGCCTAGGATGTCAATCTTCACCAGCCCCGCGTCTTCTGTTTGATCCTTTTCCCATTGAATCACTGGCAAGCCCTTTACGGTGTATTCCACTGGCACGTATCGGCGGATCTCATCCGGGACAATGACGACTCCGCCACAGTGCATGGAGAGATGGCGGAAGTGATCCTGGGCTTTCAGCGCGTGGGCGAGGATTTCTGGCCAGGGTGCTTTCAATTTGAGCACCTGTGAGAGCCGCCAAAGCCATTGTCCGTTGGTCGGTGGAGTGGGGAAGCCAAGAAGATCTTTGTGACGTGTCACCTGAGAAGATACCTTGCCGATCTCGATGGCCGGTATGCCGTACACTTTGGCCACTTCACGGATGGCGGCCCGGAACCCGAGACTGTTTTGATTTGCCACCATCGCAGCCTGGCGTTCGCCGTATTGGGCGAAGATCCATTTCAAAATGCCGTCGCGCTCGTCCCAAGGAAAATCGATATCGATGTCTGGTGGGTCTTTGCGGCCTGGATTGAGGAATCGCTCGAAGAAGAGATTGTGCTTGATGGGGTCGACATGGGTGATCTTGAGGCAATAGGACACGATTGATGCGGCAACAGATCCTCGGCCGCAGGTACGTGGTGCCTGACGGACGATTTCCTCCACGACCAGGAAGTAATGGGCAAAGCGCTTGTGCCGGATGATCGCCAGCTCTTTTTCAATCCGATCGCGAATGGCCAGGGTGATGGTCCCGTATCGATGCTGCGCACCGCCATAGGTTTGTCTCGTGAGCGTCAGGAAGGCTTCTTCATCGCTCAGTTGGCGAAACGCTGGGAAGATGGTTTCGCCGAATCGCCAGTCGCTGTAGCAGGCTTCGGCAATGCGAAGAGTGTTCTCGACCGCTTCCGGCACGTGAGGAAACTGAGCGGTCATGCGTGTCGGTGGCATCAACCATTGTGTGGGTGCACAGCAGGCTTCGTCCGTCAGTCGTGACAAGGTTGTATTGAGGGCAATGGCCCGTAACAAGCGGTGCGTGGCGAAGTCGTTCGCATGGGCAAAGTGCACGCGGTTGGTTGCGACTGGTGGGAGGCCAGTGTGGCGACTGAAGCAGAGGGTCTCGTGCATTGATGGCCCTGGCGTCAGCTCGATATAGAGATCGTGCCGTGATTCCTTCGCCCATGCGGTGAGGGCGGCTTCGTCGTCCGTGATCACAATCAGGCCGTCGCGATAGCGGGATACTGACAAGAGGAAATTGAATGAAGAGTTGCCGTGTCGCTCCGATAGAAGCCGACAGAGATTGGCGTAGCCATTCGGTGTTTTAGCCAGTAAGACGGCACGGTGATGGTCAGTCGTCAGTTCCGCGCCAAGGATCGGTCTCAGCCCTCGGTATTTAGCCTGTTCGACAAAGCGAATGGCTCCGTACAATCCATTTGTGTCCGTCAAGGCTATAGCGTGTGCGCCTTGCTGCTGTGCCACGGTGCAGAGCTCTTCCAATGAAGATACGCCGCTCATCGGTGAATAGGTGGAATGGACATGAAGATGGACGAATTGCGCTGTCATCGTAATGTCCGCCCCCAAGCCACGGCCTGCTCACCGAATTGTGCACGAATCTGATCCAGTGCCAGCAAAAGTCTGTGTGCGCGGGGAAGCACGGCTGATGCCGATTCATCGAAGAGCAACAGCTGTTGGGTTGGTGCTTCCAGTCGACTGACCTGAAGTGTCAGCCGGGTGAGACGAACTCGTCGACGGAAGCTGCGATAGAACAGGCCTGTCAGCACCGGCTGAAGATCGATTTCCCAGTACGTGCCCTGAGGCAAAATTTGTTGGGCTGTCTGCTCGACGTGGTCGCTGTGTCGAACGGTCAGCATGATAAGACGGCACACACGCTGTTGCTGTCGAAGTGTGGTGCAAATTTGCTCTAATAATCGATACAGCCGTCCCAGCACGAGGGGATCATCTACTTCATCTGGATCGAGGTGAGCGAACCGTTCGATCGTCGGCTGGGTGATCGGTGAATGAACGGGGGACGAATCGATTCCTAAGGCCCACTCATGCAACAAGTTGGCCGGATCGCCTAAGGCCGCATGTAGATGTGGAAATGAGATGGACGCGATTGCGCCAAGTGTACGCAGGTTCAGGTCTTCCAATCGCTGTGAGAGTCGAGAGATATGGGATCGATGAAGGCCGGGAAGGAAGAGGGTTGGTAGTGGCGCGAGGAATGAGGCTTCGGCTCCAGGAGGAATTGATAAGACTTGGGGTGGCTTCGCCAGCGTGGTGGCCGCGAGTTGTGAGACCAATTTATTGCCGGCCAATCCGATGAGACTGGGCCATTTCTGTTGATCGATCAGCTCTCGACTGATGCGGGTGGCGGTATCGATAGGAGGGCCAAAGAGTCTGCTCGTACCGGTGAGGTCGAGGAACAGCGAGCCTGGCCTGATCGATTCCCATGTTGGTGCAATGCCTGAGATCCACTGTTGAAGTTCATGATGGGCTGCGTGCAGGAGTGATGAATCGGGAGGAATGACGCGTAGCCCCGGGCAGATCAGCCGTCCAATCTCTAGAGAGATTCCAGGTTGAAGACCTTCATTGAGAGCTTCGAGTGAAAGCTCTCGAATCAACGCCCTGGGCGTATGGATTGGTGCAACAGCCACGGGTCTATTTCGCAGTGCACTGTCAGCAGACCGAGCCAGCGCGATCTGAAAAGAGGGAATCTGGAGACAGACGATATGGCGGTCCATGGCAAGTTGATATAGTATCCAATGGTTACATCAAAGTATTTTTCTGTCAATGAGAAGAAGCCGTATGAAGTCGGCAATCAGATCGTGCAATCATGTCTCTGCTCTCATTCAAAGGCTCCATTGATAGAAGGAGATGGGTTCTGCGATTCATTGACAGTGTAAGAACCCCTATGGTACCGTCCTCCGTTCATCGTGCCAGATAGGCACCCTACACCTCGCTCCCGACTGGTTCGGGGGCCATTGTCCAGGAGGATTACTGCATGGAGCTCTACGAGTCTCTGTTTATTATTCGTCCGTCCCTGTCCGATGAGGACACCAAAACGCTCATCGACAAGATGAAAAGTGTTGCCGACAAGACCGGCGCGCAATTCATCAAAGCCGAAAACTTAGGGAAGAAAAAACTCGCCTACGAAGTGCGTCGCGAGCGAAAGGGGACCTACGGCTATTTTTACTTCAAGGCACCGAACAACACCGTCGGTGAGCTGGAGCGGGCCTATCGCTTGGAAGACGATATCATCAAGTTTCTGACGGTTCATCATGAGAAGCCGTTAGTGGAGCGGCGTCCGGTGGAAGCTGCGTCGCAGGAGTCAGACGGTGGCCGGATTTAACAAAGTCATCTTACTCGGAAACCTTACTCGGAATCCCGAGCTCCGGTATACGCCGAGCGGGACGCCGGTGGCCAGTTTTGGCCTGGCGGTCAGTCGTCGGTTTAAGCAAGGCGACGATTTGAAGGAAGAAGTGTGTTTTGTCGATATTGTGGTCTTTGGTAAACAAGCCGAACATTGCGGGCAATATCTCAGCAAGGGAAACGGCGTGATTGTTGAGGGTCGGTTGCAGCAGCGCAGATGGGAAACCGAGGATGGGCAAAAGCGCAGCAAGCACGAGGTAGTCGCCCAGACCGTGACGTTTATGCCCAAGCGCCAGGATGGTGGTGCAGGCGCCGAACCTCCGATGCACGATGACCCCGGCTATGAGACAGGCGATGAAGGTTAATGACAGGAGTATGAGGAGGCAGTGATGGATCGAGGTGAAAATGAGCGTGGGGGTGGTGGGGGTGGACGGCTGTTCCAACGGAGACGTCCCTGCCGATTTTGTCTGGACAAAGCACCGATTGATTTTAAGGACGCCGGTCTGCTTCGAAACTTTTTAACGGAGCGAGGGCGCATCGTTCCACGTCGGATTTCCGGCAACTGCATGCGGCATCAACGTGAACTGACGGTGGCCGTCAAGCGGGCTCGGCATATCGCCATCATCAGCTTCGCTGAGGAGCGATAACGAACGTGATCGGTGAGGTTGGTGCCTCGAAATGGGGTGGTGGGATATCGCCGAGGGAACTTATGGGTATCTTAACGCCGAAAATCGCGGACATCACGGACGAGGGCCTTTCGCTGTCCGGAGACCTGACGGGCGACGAGCTGGGACTGACGGATGCGGATGTGTCCATTCGCGGAACGATGTCGATCGGATTGGAGCTTCGGGCGATCGAGCGGACGATCTATGTGACCGGTGTGGTGGAAGGAACTGCAGGTCGGCAATGTGTCCGCTGCTTGAAAGAGTTTGACGAGCCGGTGGCCTTTTCCTTACGCGTCGTCTATGAGCGAGAGGTGAAATCCACGGGGCCTACCGGAAAACGGGACGGAGTACGAAAGAAAAAAACGACGACGCCTCCTGCAGTTGAGGAGGAAGAGCAGAACGACGATATCTATTACTTTACGGGTGATCACCTGGAGCTCGCGCCGATGTTACGCGAACAGATGATCCTCGTATCCCCCATGCACCCGTTGTGTACCGACGACTGTCTTGGTCTCTGTGCCCATTGTGGGCACGATTTGAATGGAGGACCCTGTCGTTGCGCTGGGGAACCGTCGGGAGGCCCATTTGATGTGCTTCGCACGATGAAAGAGAAGCTGAAGGACGTCGGACAGCGCTGAATCGCGGTCCAAATCGAGGCGGAAGAAGGAGTTACCATGCCGAATCCGAAACATAAACATTCACGGGCAAGACGCGATAAGCGTCGCACCCAAAAACTGCGAATGACCCCGCCGGGGATGGCTGTGTGCCCACAGTGCCATGAGTTGAAGCTTCCGCATTACACCTGTTTGAATTGCGGAACCTATAAGGGTAAAGCTGTCATTCAAGTCGAAGAAGCCTAAGCCGACTGTCAATCGATGGTTGACGCCCCACAGCGGCAGCTGTTCAGGCCTCCGTTCCTATCTGATGGTGCAGCGTTTCAAGCTGTATCCGCCGTTATACGTGGAGGGCCGTCACATGTTTAAGCTGGTCTGTGGCGAGAAGGGTGCAGTGCGTCAGATCTGATCCCAGGGGGCGACACGTGGTTAGCCTGTCTTTCCAACACCATCCGTGAGTACAGCAAGCCGCACGAAGATCGCGCTCGACGCCGTGGGGGGGGATCATGGCCCGGCACCTTGTGTGGAGGGTGCCCTCCAGGCTGTGAAGGAGTGTGACGTCGAGGTTATTCTTGTCGGCGACGAAGCCATCCTGAAACAAGAGTGTGAACGTCAATCCGGTCATGACCCTCGCCTGTCCATCAAGCACGCGTCTCAGGTCGTTGAGATGCATGAGTCGCCTGCTGCCGTGGCTCGAAAGAAGCGGGACTCGTCGATTTGGGTTGCGACGGAGCTAGTCAAGAGCGGCGAAGCCGGGGCAGTAGTAAGCCCTGGGAACACGGGGGCGAGCATGGTGGCTTCGTTCTTCGTGTTAGGGCTGATCAAGGGGGTTGAACGACCGGCGATTGCCACGAGCCTTCCGACATTGACCGGCGAGGCGATTATGCTCGATGTCGGAGCCAATGTGGACTGTACCGCCAACCATCTCGAGCAATTCGCCTTGATGGGGAACGAGTATGGCAAGCATCTGCTCGGCAAGCCGAATCCTCGTGTGGGGCTGCTGAGCATCGGTGAAGAGGACAGTAAGGGGAATGAGGTCACGAAGGAAGCATTTAAGCTGCTCAAGGCAAGCTCGATGAATTTCGTGGGGAATGTCGAAGGGCGCGATGTCTATAGCGGGATCGCGGACATTGTCGTCTGCGATGGGTTTATCGGGAATGTCGCGTTGAAGATTTCCGAAGGGGTCGCCGAGATGATCAAGCGGCTGCTCCTGAAGGAAATCTCAGGACACTTCCTTGGTCGGCTCGCGTATCCCCTTATTGCCGGCCCGCTGGTCAATCTCAAGCGAAAAATCGACTATGCCGAATTCGGCGGAGCTCCTCTGCTGGGAGTCAATGGGGTGACGATGATCTGTCATGGTCGGTCGTCGGCGAAAGCCATCAAAAATGCGATCCGGCGAGCCAAGGGGATGGCCGAGGGCAGGGTGCGAGAGCTCATTCAGCGGGACATCGAGGAAAGTCATTCCCGTCCGTCGATGGAATCAGAGCAATGAAGGCTTGCATTTCTGGAACTGGCTCGTATGCGCCGGCCAAGATTTTGACGAATGCGGATCTTGAGCAGATGGTTGCCACGTCCGACGAATGGATTCGCGAGCGGACCGGTATCCGTGAGCGACGTCTTGCAGCGACGGGAGAGGCCTGTTCTGACCTTGCCGTCCAGGCCGGGAAGCGGGCTCTGGCGTCGGCAGGACTGATGGCAGCCGATCTCGACATGATTTTGGTGGCTACGTGTACGGGTGATTACCCGCTTCCGGCCACGGCATGTCTCGTCCAGCATCAACTCGGGGCGACGAAGGCAGCGGCGTGCGATCTCTCGGCGGCGTGCTGCGGGTTTGTCTATGCGCTCTCTATTGCGGATGCCTATGTGAAAAGTGGGATGCGGCACGTTCTGGTGATCGGGGCTGAAGTCATGTCCGCGATCACGGACTGGACCGACCGTAACACCTGTGTGTTGTTCGGCGACGGAGCCGGGGCGGTTGTCGTCAGTGCGAGTGATGGGGAGCGAGGAATCCTCTCCACACAGCTTCGGTCTGACGGCACACTATGCGAGCTGATCATGGTGCCGGGCGGTGGTTCACGTATGCCCCTTTCTGAAAAGGTGGTTGAGGAGCGCCTCCAGTGCATCAAGATGAAAGGGAACGAAACGTTCAAAGTTGCAGTCCGAACGCTGGAAGAGATTGCTCGGACGACGTTGTCTGCCAATAATCTTCGGGTGGAGGATGTCGATCTCTATGTACCGCATCAGGCCAATATACGAATTCTCAAGGCGGTGATCGAACGGTTGGGCCTTCCGGTCGAGAAGGTACTCCTGAACGTGGATCGATATGGAAATACGTCGGCAGCCTCCATCCCCATTGCGCTGGATGAAGCGGTTCGTGAGGGGCGTGTGAAGACTGGTTCGTTGGTGATGCTGGGTGCCTTTGGCGCAGGCCTCACGTGGGCGTCAGCCGTGATCCGGTGGTAGGTGGGATCTATCGGGAGTCAAGAGGAGCGTTGCGTTGATTCCTTCTGGATGCAAGCGAGCGGCTTGTGAAAACTTTTCCCGTTGACTTTGCACGGGATTTCTAAGATATCTAACGCCCCATGATGCAAAAAATCGGTGTGGTGTTCCCTGGACAGGGGTCTCAATCGGTCGGGATGGGGAAGGCACTCTATGATGCCCATCCCTCGTTAAAAGCTGTGTACGATGAGGCGTCCTCTGTTCTGGGGTATGACGTGGCTGAGTTGTGCTTTGCCGGGCCGGCTGAACGGCTTAACCTGACCGAGTTTACTCAACCGGCCTTGCTTGTCAGCAGCATCGCTGCCTGGAGACTCCTTGAGCCGGCAGGGATCAGGCCCATCGCAGTCGCAGGCCATAGTCTGGGCGAATACTCTGCGTTGGTTGCGGTCGGTGGGGTTGCCTTTCGTGATGCCGTTGGCTTGGTTCAGAAACGTGGACGGTACATGTCCGAGGCCGTTGCCCCTGGAACCGGCCTTGTGGCGGCTCTTTTAGGATTGACCGCTGAAGTAGTCAAAGAAGTCTGTCGCGCTGCCTCATCAGGCGGAGTGGTAGCAGCCGCGAATTTCAACTCACCTGGGCAGGTCGTGATTGCCGGTGAGAAGGCGGCGGTGGAGCGAGCGATCGTGTTGGCGAAGGAGCAAGGCTGTAAAAAAGCTATTCCGTTGCCCGTCAGTGTTCCGGTTCATACGCCATTGATGCAGCAAGCCGCTGATCGGTTAGCCAAGGATCTCGCTGCTGTCCGATGGTCGGATCTCAGTGCGCCGCTGGTGAATAACGCAGAGGCAAAGGCCATCAGCCGAGCCTGGGAGATCCAGGCATCGTTGATTCGCCAGCTGCCTTCTTCCGTCTTGTGGGAAGATACGGTGCAGGCGATGGGGAACATGGGTGTGACGACCTTTGTTGAGGTCGGCCCTGGCACCGTGTTGACCGGTTTGATCAAGCGAATTTTGCCTAGTGCGACGTTATTGAATCTCAACGACCCCAAATCCCTAGATGCGACACTCAAGGCGGTGAGCTGACAGGAGATTGTCCTGAGGGAAAACTAAGTCACGAGCCGTTTTGTCGTCAGTTAACGCCTTATCCGAAAGGTCTGCGATGTCATTACAAGGGAGAACCGCTATTGTGACCGGTGCCGCTCAGGGTATCGGTCGTGCGATTGCCGAAGCGTTGGCTCAAGCGGGGGCGGATATTGCCGTCGCTGATCTCGATCCCAGTCGTTCCGCGGAAACTGTGGCTGCGGTGGAAAACATTGGGAGAAAGGCGTTGAACCTCAAAGTCAACGTGGCCGATGCCGGTGAAACCAAGTCGATGGTCGAACAAGTGCTCAAGGCTTGGGGAAAGGTGGACATCCTGGTCAACAATGCCGGGATCACTCGTGATGGCTTATTGTTACGGATGAAAGAAGAGGATTGGAACCTGGTCCTTCAGATCAATTTGAACGGCACCTTTAACTGTACAAAGGCGGTCTTGCAGCCGATGACCAAGCAGCGGTATGGTCGTATCGTCAACATTGCCTCGATTGTTGGGGTGATTGGGAACGCAGGGCAGGCGAACTACTCGGCTTCGAAGGCAGCCGTCATCGGGTTTACGAAGACAGTCGGGCGGGAATATGCCAGCCGTAATGTGACGGTGAATGCGGTGGCGCCGGGTTTCATCGATACGGCGATGACCCATGGGCTTTCCGCCGATGTCAAGGATACATTACTCAAGCAGATTCCGCTGGGTCGCTTGGGAACGCCGGCCGATATTGCCGCAGCCGTGCGTTTCTTGGTATCCGGGGAGGCCGCCTACATCACGGGTCATGTTTTGCACGTAAACGGCGGTATGTTGATGGTATAAAGACAGCAAGTCTCTTGGGTGAATGGCCGTCACAGATCCCCGTGTGGCGGTGCCAGTGAGAGTATACCGGGGAAGGAGGTAGTCAGATCGATGGCCACTGTAGAAGAACGAGTCAAGAAAATTATTGCCGAACAGCTGGGCGTGGAAGAAGACGAGGTTACACCGGAGGCCTCTTTCGTTGAAGACCTGGGAGCGGATTCGCTCGATACGGTCGAGCTGGTGATGGCACTCGAAGAAGAATTTTCCATCGAAATCCCCGATGAGGATGCCGAGAAGATTCTGACAGTTGGGAAAGCGTTGGACTACATTAAAGAAAAGTCTTGAACATGGGCGCAGGCGAATCAGATCGGCCGACTCGGCGCGTCGTTGTCACCGGTCTTGGGCTGGTGACTCCGTTGGGTACCGGAGTCGAGAAGACGTGGAATGCCATTTGTGCCGGTGAGTCCGGTATTGCTAGGATCACGAGATTTGATCCGGCCGGCTATGACGCTCAAATTGCAGGCGAAGTGAAGGACTTCGATCCGGCCCGGTTCATCGAAAAAAAAGAGATCAAGAAAATGGATACGTTCATCCACTACGCCGTCGGTGCGGCGCAGTTGGCCGTGGACGATGCAGGATTAAAGGTTGTGCCGGAAGAAGCTACGCGGGTCGGGGTGTATATCGGTTCCGGAATCGGCGGTCTCGGGTCGATCGAACATTATCATGATGTGCTCAGGGCCAAAGGGCCGGGCCGCGTCTCACCATTTTTTATCCCGATGACCATTATTAATCTCGCTTCTGGGCAAGTGGCGATTCGGATCGGAGCCAAAGGGCCCAATTCCTGTGCCGTGACGGCTTGCGCCACGGGCAATCATTGCATCGGGGATGCGTACCGCCTGATTCAACGAGGTGAGGCCGATGTCATGGTGGCCGGTGGCGCCGAAGCGGCGGTCACTCCGCTGGGTGTCGCGGGATTCGCAGCAGCTAAGGCCTTGTCGTTCAGGAATGATGAACCGACCAAAGCGAGCCGTCCGTTCGACAAGGATCGTGATGGATTCGTGTTAGGCGAAGGGGCAGGGGTCATCGTGATCGAGGAACGTGAACACGCCATCCGGCGTGGGGTTAGAATATATGGGGAGATCATCGGGTACGGGATGAACAGCGATGCCTACCACATTACGGCTCCACCGGAAGAAGGCGAAGGGGCTGTTCGGTGTATGGAACTCGCACTGAAAGATGCGGGAATCTCCCGTGAGCAGATCGGCTATATCAATGCGCATGGGACATCGACGATGGCCGATGCAATTGAGACCAGAGCAATCAAGCAAGTATTCGGTGAGCAGGCCTATCGTATTCCCGTTAGCTCAACCAAGTCCATGACCGGGCATTTACTCGGTGCGGCCGGTGGAATCGAAGCGGTCTTCAGTATCCTGGCATTATTTCATGGGGTGCTCCCGCCCACGATCAATCTGGATGCCCCCGACCCAGCCTGTGACTTAGACTATATTCCCAACAAGGCTCGGCCAGCCGCGATTCAGATGGCCTTGTCGAACTCGTTCGGATTCGGTGGAGTGAATGCTTGTTTGATTTTCAAGCGACTGGACACGTGACACGCATGCCCCAATGATGCCTGCCTCTTCTGCTAACTCCTCACGTGCCTTCTTGAAATATCGATTCAGGGATGACAACCTTTTGGACGAGGCGCTCACGCACAAGTCGTACGTGAATGAGCGTCGGGAGCCTGGGCGGACACACAATGAACGCCTTGAGTTTTTGGGAGACGCCGTTTTATCGCTGATTATCAGTGATTATCTGGCGAGACACTATCCTGAACTGAGTGAAGGAGCTCTCTCCAAGCTCAAGGCAAAACTGGTGAGCGAGACGCCGTTGGCGAATGCCGCTCGGCGGCTGGATCTTGGGCGCTATCTGAGGCTTGGTCGAGGGGAGGAACGATCCAAAGGAAGGGATAAGACGTCACTGTTGGCTGACGCGCTGGAAGCCGTCATTGCTGCGGTTTATCTGGACGGAGGTTTTGAGGTCAGCCGTGATTTCACGGTCGGTATTCTAGCCGAGGAGCTCCACCAACTTGATGCTGCTCATGAACAGCCCGGAGGTGACGACTACAAAACGCGCTTTCAGGAATGGTGTCAAAAGCGGTATGAGATCTTGCCTCAGTACCTGGTGGTGGGCGAAACCGGACCGGACCATCAGAAGATCTTTGAGGTGGAAGTGCAAGTGAATCAGAGAGTGGTTGGGGTTGGCCGAGGAAACAGCAAGAAAGAAGCGGAGCAGGAGGCAGCGCAGCAAGCGCTGGAGCAGATGGAGCATTGAGGTAGCATTCCGTTGGAGCCGGGGAGGTGCTACGATGCTGGATTACTGTGATCGGAAAAGTAGGGGAGGTCGGTGATGTTCAAGCAAGCAGGATGGCGGATACTGGCGGGGGGGCTGATCGGGTTGATGTTGCTGGTCTCAGGAATCGGATTGCTTCCCGCAGCCGATAACACGCCCAATTCAAAGACGGATACTCCGAAGAGTGCGCGGGCCATCATCAAAACAAAATTCGGTGATATCGAAATCAAATTCTATCCGGATGTGGCGCCCAAGCATGTCGAGAACTTTGTCAAGTTGGCCAAGGCGGGTTTCTACAATGGAACAATTTTCCATCGTGTGATTCCTGGGTTCATGATCCAGGGCGGAGATCCGAATACGAAGGATTCGCTCAAAAAGGACACCTACGGGCAGGGTGGTCCTGGTCATACGGTGAAGGCCGAGTTCAGTGACATCCCACACAAGCGCGGCATCCTCTCGATGGCTCGGGCAGCAGATCCGGATTCTGCGGGGTCTCAGTTTTTCATCGTGGTAGAGGATTCTCGATTCCTGGATCGCAAGTACTCGGTGTTTGGAGAAGTGACGAAAGGCATTGGCGTAGCTGATAAAATCGTGAATTTGCCACGTGACGAGCGTGATAATCCACGGGATCGCATAGAAATGACCGTGACCATCCTGGAATAGGATTGCGTCTGTTATGCTTCGAGGTCTTCCTCAGAGGAGAAGGTGATGAGGGAGGAGTTTATTGGTCCGGTGCGTTCACGAGCAAGCCAAGGCCCAGTCAGGTAGACGGTCGCGAACGCGACCGTCAGCGTGCTGACAAAGATACCAGGAGTGTACCCCGAGGCTGTTCCGAAAGGCGGTTGTTTTTCACCCACTCGCCCCCGCTTGCCAAGACGCGCTGTACACCGACCAAGGCCGCCGTAAGCGAAGAGGCGAATCGTACTCCCGGCCGCACGTTGAGCTTCTGACCCCGCTTCGGCAGGGCGGAGAACGCCGCTGGCGGACGTTACCGACAGCCTCTTAGTGATGGTGCCGGCAATCAGGACCGTGGGTGTGTCCTTCTGAAGGCGGTGGTGAAGGCAGTAAGGATTGTCCGGGAAGAAAGATGTGTCCTGGTTCGTGCTTCCTCTTGAGATGATCGGCGATTTCCGGATGGTGTGTCTTGACATAGCCGATCAGTCCTCCCAGAAACCGGCTGGACTGAAAATCCTTTCCTGAAAACGTAGACACGAACCTGTCGATTTTGTCCAAGACAGCCGGAGCATCCGTTAGATCTGAGATCTGCGCAGGGTTCTGCTTCTTGAAGCTTTCGTACTCCTTGCGGAGATGTTCGGCAAATACCGGCATGGGAGCGGCCGGTACATGGAGCGGGCTGAGTGTGCGCCGGAGGGCCTGGAGGGCCGTGATTACTTCGGCATCCTGCCCGTCCCGGCGCCCTTCAAAATAACTAAACGTAATGACTTCAATCAGATTAAAGAGGGCAACGGCCTTCTGTCCCCCCGACTCGTCTAACTCTCGATAGAAGTCTCGGCGAACTGGTAAGAATTGCTCACTGAGCCGTTTCTGTTGGTAATCGCTTCCGGTGTCAAGATAGAGGCAATCCGTTGGGCAGGAGATGCGAGTGATTCGATGTTCGCCGCAGCAGAGGCTGCAGATGGATCCTCCTAGCGCGGGACATGGGCGTTTCCCTTTGCGGTCATGACAATACGCACAGGCATTCATTTCTTTGGTCCTTCTGGGGTCGATTTCGGAGGGGGAGGAATGAACCCATAGTCGGCGAGGGTGCGCTTCTCGCCTTTGGATTTAGCTGATGACGGAGTTTCAAGCCCGTTCATTTCAGCCGCATGGACATAGTAGTAGGGAACCAAAATAAGATTATTCGTGCGGTCGATACCGATGTCGGCTGGAGCGAGGAGATACTCGGCGATGACCTGGAAACGATGGTCTCTGGTCATTCGCCAAATCTTCCCTTTTGTAAGGTCAGAGACATACATGTTCCCCCACTGATCGAAATCGACTCCGCTGAGGTTCTGGAAACGACTGGTGAAAAATCCGTTCGCCTCCAGTTCGGTTAATTGTCCGTCAGGAGTGATCTCCAAGATTTTCCCTTTGTCCCAGCTCACGGCAATGAGGTGGTCAGTCGTAGGGTGGACGGCGAGCCCTGCAGGGCCTGCGAGTCGTTCGTCGTGGATCAAGAGGTCAACCCGATAATGATCCGATGGATTGACGCGGTAGATGGAATTGGAGCTCTGATCAGATACGTAGAGGAGACCGGTTTGCGAGGCTGCAACATCGGTCAAGGAGACCTGCGACCGTGACGGAGGAGAGAAGGAGACCGTGGTCAGCAATTTTCCGGTTGTCTTGTCGAAGCCCTTCAGTTGATCAAGATCGGCGACATAGAGGATGGCCCCAACTAAGGCCATTCCCTTGGGCGCGTGTAATGAGATCTCTGATGCACCGCCTTGGATGAACTTGAGGTTGATAATCTTTCCCTCGGTATTCAATTTCGTGATGAAACCGTTATTATCACGAGCCTCAGGCTCTCCATTGACATTTGAGATAAAATATTCTTTCCCTGAGGCATCTCCGATAAAGCTATTGGGCGTCTCCAGCCCGGTAATTTGCGCTGCCTCACAGGGTAAGGAAAGACCAAGAGTCAGGGCTGCAAAGAGGAAGGGGTGCTGATAGGAAGGTAGAGGCAACGGAAGGGTATCCCAGGATTAGTCTTGTGGTCATCGTAGCCAAGGGGTAACTTGACTGTCAAGAAACGACGCTGCGGGAGTATCGTCGTTGGAAATTGCCCCTGCGTGCCCACGCATCATCGTCCAGCGTTGACTTGCATAAAATTCCCCTGCTAAGTTGCCCGAAAATTTACTGACTTACTTGCGAGAGGGAGGAAGATCGTGGCCGCACAATTGATTGATGGCAAAGCATTGGCGCAACAGGTTCGTGATCGGCTGGCACAAGAATCGGCAGAATTATTGGCGAAAAAGGGGATAGTACCTGGCCTGGCGACCATCCTGGTCGGCGATGATCCAGCCTCACATGTCTATGTGAAGAACAAACAAAAGGCGTGTGAAATGGCCGGCATCTATGTTGACGACCACAAGCTCCCAGCCAGTACGAGTCAGGCCGACTTGCTGGCGCTTATCGAAAAAAAGAATACGGATTCCAAGATTCATGGCATCCTGGTTCAACTACCCTTGCCTAAGCATATCGATAGCAAGGTGATTCTCGAAGCTGTGTCTCCGTTGAAGGATGCAGACGGGTTTCATCCCTATAACTTCGGCCGACTGGTGGAGGGGCACCCCGTGTTTGAAGCCTGTACGCCCAAGGGCGTGATTAAAATGATTGAATCTTCCGGGGTAACCATCGAGGGCAAGCGGGCTGTCGTCGTTGGACGAAGCAACATTGTGGGGAAACCGCTGGCGCTGATGTTGCTGCAGCGGAACGCGACCGTCACAATTTGCCATTCAAAAACCAAGGATCTTCCTGCGGTCTGCCGTGAAGCTGACTTGCTCCTCGTTGCGATCGGGAAAGCAAAGTTCGTCACGGCGGACATGGTACGCGAAGGGGCAGTCGTGATCGATGTGGGCACGAACAAGACACCGGAGGGGAAGTTGTGCGGCGATGTAGATTTTGAGCCGGTGAGGCAGAAGGCGGGCTGGATCAGCCCCGTGCCTGGCGGCGTGGGCCCCATGACGATTGCCATGTTGTTGGAGAATACGGTCGAGTCCGCGAAACGGGCAGCAGGAATGAAATGAGAGGCCGGGAATGAGCCGAGAGCCGCAGCGTTTGATCGATGTCCTGAATCGCGGGACATTCGCCGTGACCGTCGAATATAACCCCCCCAAGGGGACGAATATCTCCGCGGTGCTGGAGAATGCCAAACAGCTGGTGGGGCGTGTCCATGGCGTGAATATCACCGACAACACCGCTGCAGTAGTTCGGGCAGGATCGCTTCCGGTCTGCCGCCTGCTCTATGAGCTGGGGCATGATCCTGTCATGCAGCTGACCTGTCGTGATCGCAATCGGATTGCGATGCAATCGGATTTGATGGGCGCCCACATGCTTGGGATCAGGAACATTTTATGTCTCACTGGCGACTATCCCACGGTGGGGGACCACAAAGAAGCCAAGCCGGTCTACGATCTGGACTCGGTCCAAGTCATGCAGTTAGTGCAGGGCTTGAACAACGGTAAGGACATGATGGGTAACAAGCTCGACGGGTCCACGGCCTTCACGATCGGGGCGGCCGTGACACCGGAAGCCGATCTCATCGGGCCGGTGTTGGCGAAATTCGAGGTGAAAGTGAAAGCCGGCGCGCAATTCTTCCAGACCCAAGCGGTCTATAATCCTGATGTCTTTGCCAGCTTCATGAAACAGGTGCGGTCGTTTAACGTGAAGGTATTGGCGGGGATCCTCGTGTTACGGAATCACAAGATGGCCGAATTCATGAACGCCAATATTCCCGGGATGTCGGTGCCGAAGGAGATGATCGATGAGCTGAAGGCTGCAGGGGATCGAGCTGAAGATGTCGGCGTTGACATTGCCGTGCGGTCAATCAAGGCAGTACGACCCCATTGTGACGGGGTTCATCTTATGGCGATCAAGGCCACCCATCGATTGGCTGAGATCATCACCAAGGCAGAATTAGGCTGATGACGATCCTTGACGTTCAGCAGCATAAACGAGAACGTAAGAAGCTCGTCGTCGTCACGGCCTACGATGCATTGTTTGCCGGTATCGTCGAGCAAGCGGGTATCCGGGTCATCTTGGTCGGAGATTCTCTGGGGGTGGTCGTCCAGGGGAAGGCCAATACCCTCTCTGTGACGATGGAAGACATGCTCTATCACACCAAGCTTGTGGCGGGTGCGGCCCCACGTGCTCTGGTCATCAGTGACATGCCGTTTATGTCGTATCAGGTCAGCACCGAAGACGCGGTGCGCAACGCAGGTCGATTAATCCAGGCCGGCGCTGCTGCGGTCAAGCTCGAAGGCGGCGCCGTCATGGCCGATCGGGTGAAAGCGATGACCAGTCTGGGGATTCCCGTCGTGGGTCATCTGGGCATGACACCGCAGTCCGTTCATGCGCTCGGTGGGTATAAAGTCCAGGGGAAGGTGGAGGATCAAGTCACCAAATTGCTGGACGATGCGAGAGCGCTTGAAGCGGCTGGAGCGTTTGCGCTCGTGCTGGAGGCGATCCCTGCAGAGCTTGCCAGAAGGGTAACCCAGGCGCTGTCAATTTCCACCATTGGGATTGGGGCAGGGCCTCATTGCGATGGCCAAGTCCTCGTACTCTACGATCTCCTCGGCCTCTTCGATACCTTCGTCCCGAAATTCGTGAAGACCTATGCGCACCTCAAGACCGATGTCATCCAAGCCCTGAGTCGATACAAAGAAGAAGTCGAGCAGGGGAGATTTCCCAGCGATTCGGAAAGCTATCACTGAGCGGTTTCAGTCTTGGCCGGTCATCCCGTTGCATGGAACCTGAAAAAGTTTCCGGTCCTCCAGGCATACGGCCGTCAGCTCTCTTCCCCACACGCAACCGCTATCGATCGAGAGAAGCTGGTCTTCGCAGTGAAGCCCTAGCGCCGCCCAGTGGCCGCAGACAATCGTTGTGTCGCGATGCTTCCGGTTCTTGATTTTAAACCAGGGGAAGTATCCGGAAGGGATTCGCTCAGGGGGACCATTATATGAAGATTCCATTCGACCGTCAGATGAACAGGCGCGGAGTCTGGTCAATACTTTGATGATGGTGGCGAGTCTGGTCGGGCCGGACAGGTTCGAAGACCATTGAAGATGTTTGCTGGGATACAACGCGCGAAGGGTGTCTCGGTAGGAAGGACTTTGCAGATTCACTTCGACCTCACGGGCCAACTGTTCAGCCTCGTTGATGGACCATTGTGGGAGTAAGCCGGCATGGACCATGGCAAAAGGCCCTTCACGATACAACAGCGGTTGCTGCCTGAGCCACGCGAGAAGTTCCTCCCGATCCGGTGCGGCGAGAACCGCTTGCAAAGTGTCTTCCGGACGAACCGTCGCAATCTGTTCCGCCACGGCAAGGAGGAAGAGGTCGTGGTTGCCCAAGACGGCGACGGCCCGATTACCAAGCTTCTTGATGTAACGCAGAACGCTCAGTGAATCCGGGCCCCGGTTAACGAGATCGCCGACGAACCAGAGGCGATCTCTGGAAGGGTCGAATCGAACATGCTGGATGAGACGTTGCAAAGGTTCGTAACATCCCTGCACATCTCCGATCGCGTAGGTGGCCATAAACAATGTCAACGGTCAATGGTCATGAGTCACTCAAAAAAAGAGAAAAGGCTGATCATTCCTTTCTTAATGACAGATGACCAGTGACTAATGACGGGATTATGGATACCGAGCCTCAATCTTGCTCGAGAGCCCGCCTCGTGCCGTAAAAGTACCGGTCACTGTTGCCCACACAGGCCGGCAGGCCCTGACGACATCTTGGAGGATGCGGTTTACGGCGTTCTCGTAAAAGATGCCGAGATTCCGGTAGGCGTGGATATACATTTTGAGCGCTTTGAGTTCGAGGCAGGCTTTGTCGGGCATGTAGTGCAGCGTGATGGTGCCGAAATCCGGTAAATTTGTTTTGGGGCAAATCGCCGTGTACTCTGGAATTTCGATGGTAATTTCATATCCCTTATACTGATTGGGGAAGGTTTCGATCTCGGGCAAGGGGGCGGTGATGCCGCTTTTGGCATGCCGCTCATTGTAGCCCAGTCTTGTTGTCCGAGTTTTCCTCTCCAACCGTTTACCTTTCACCCTTCACCCTTCACCCTTCACCTCTCACCGTTCTTATACTTGTTTCATCCAATCAGTCTGACCGATCTTCTCCAATTCGAGATACAGGGAGACCCATGGACATTTCATGTCTGGGTATACCTCACACAGTCCACCTTTCCGGACTCCTCCACAGGGGCCATGTGCCATGAATTTTGGGCACTCGGCCTTGAGTGTATTATCAGGAATCGGGGGGCGCTTATGCACTCCACCGACATGGGTCCCGGCCTCGTCTTCGCCGGGGATCAGTACTCGCAGTAACATACCTCGCAGTGTAAACAGATTGTTGTGGATCGGCAATCTCTAAACATGAATTGCCATGCCTAAGCCAAGCAGTCTCCTCAGCAACCAGCTCCATGGCTTGGGGCAAATGGCCTACGTCTGACCGTCGGATCTAGGCCTTCTTTTGGAAACCGTGGGCCCTCTTTGAAGTTGCGTTGATTTTCGTGACGTTATACTATCTTCCGGAGGTTTCGACAGCCGGTAAGTCGGTGGGGCAACCTAATCTGCGCAGAGAAAAGGCCGTACAAACATTGACAGTCTTTTTTCGGCTTTGCTAGGATGCCTGTGGTCTGGTGGTTCGGTTAAGGCGTACTGAATCGTTCAAACCCTCAAGTCCTCAGGTTTTCTTTCGTGAGTCATGATTCGGTAGAGTGACGAAAATATGAGCAGCGGCATGCCGTTGCCAACGATATAAGGGAGGTGCCTAATGAGCCTTGATTACGTCAAGTTCTCCAACGGATTTGAAAAGTTTATGCCGAAAGAATATCGAGATTTGGTAGAGCATGGACCGTTCGGCAAGAAGGTCTCGGTTTCACAGGTTGGAAGTTTCAAGGAAGTGCTTGAAGAGCATCCTATGTGCGCCGGTTGTGCCATGACGCTCTTCATTCGCTTGGCCATGGTGGCGTTCCCAAATCCAGAAGATACGATTACCGTCGGGACGGCCGGTTGCGGTCGTCTGGCCATTTCACAGGCTGCCATCCCCTTTGTCTATGGCAACTACGGAGACCAAAATGGAGTGGCGAGCGGCCTCTCACGTGGCCTTCGGCTTCGTTTCGGTGACAAGCCTAAAGATGTGGTCGTGATGGCCGGGGACGGTGGGACGGCGGATATCGGCTTCCAGCAGGTGCTGCATTCATGGTTCCGCAAGGAACGATTTACGACCATTATGTTGGACAACGAAGTGTACGGAAATACCGGTGGTCAAGAAAGCGGGATGACCAACCGCGGTGCGGTGTTGAAGATGGCTCCCCTCGGGAAGAAGTTCGAGAAGATGGACATGCTGCAGATGGCGAAGGTCGCAGGTTGTGCCTATGTGGCGACCGTGGTGCCGAATAATCCGCGTCGTGTGGAAAGCGTCATCAAGAAAGCCGTGTTGATCGCACGCGAAGTCGGGTCGACCTATATCCAAGCCTACACATCCTGCAACATTGAGTACGCCATTCCGACCGATAAGGTCATGGAAGACGCGAAGACGGTTGAAAATGACCGGTATCAGTTTACCGAATATGTCAGCGAAGAAGCGAAGCAGTACCTCACTGAGCGCTATGGCTACAAGGAGTTTCTTGCCAAGCCGGCTGCTGCGATTCCTAACAAGGCCTAAGCGAACGAAGGAGAGTCCACGATGGCAAAGCGCTTCAATATTCGAATGGCAGGTGTGGGCGGACAGGGCGTCGTGACTGGGTCGCACATACTGAGCACTGCCGTCATCAATGCCGGCGGTGAAAGCACGATCGTGCCGTTCTATGGATCGGAAAAACGAATGGCGCCGGTCGAAAGCTACGTTCGCGTGTCGGATGAACCGATCTATGAGATCGGCGAAATCACCTTCCCGCACATCATTATCATCTTCCATCCTCAAGTCATTACGCACGGCAAGTCTTACACGATGCCGTTCTACTTCGGCTTGAAGGAAGATGGGATTGCATTGATCAACAACGATGGGCCGATGAATCTCCATCGAGATCAGGCGGCTGAACTGAAAGAGCGGCGTGCGAAGCTGTATTACTTCCCTGCGACGAAGATCTCTCTTGAAGTCGCAGGCATGGACCTGGCTACTAACATGGCGCTGATGGGCTGTATCGGTGCAATTACAGGGTTGACGAGTATGGCGGGGCTGGATCAAGCCGTGAAGGACCGGTTCCTTGGGAAGGGCTTCGTGGTATCTGGTGGTACGGCCGCTCTCGACAGCGTCGTTGAGCGGAAGTTCAAAAAGAAGCAAGAACTGATCGAAAAGAACGTTGCCGTCATGCGGGCTGGGTGGAACTACGCTGTTGATCATGGTTGGGCTGCGGCTGATGTCAAGCGGGTGGAAGAGCCTGTCGCTGCAGCCACCGCGTAACCGGTTATAAAGGAGTTTCCATGTACCTCGTAGCCGATATCAGTGTCGAAATTTGTGCCGCAAAGAGTTGTAAGCTCTGCACGCAGTACTGTCCGGAAGCCAACACGATCCTCTACAGCGACGAGATGGGTAAAGATCAAGGGTTTAAGTACGGATCCGCCTATGTCGCAGTCGACCGTTGTAAAGGGTGCGCGCAATGTGTGTGGGTCTGCGACAACATGGCAAAGAATAATGCCATCAAGATGATCATGATCGACCAATTGCCGAAAGCGGCATTGACGGACAACATTACGTATGGAGAGAAGAGCACCACGGCGGTGTTAGCAAGCCCTGTCGTCGGGTAAGGAAAGGGAATCAGGCGTGGCCATCACACAAGATACGAGAGAGCGGATCATCGTGCCGGGTCCGGCGGGGTTTCACCCGCCGTCTGCGGCTCAGTTAGGTGTCGACCTGCCGGATCCTGGGCAGGGGTTGTACTACGGCCTTCTTGAGCCAAATGAGGAAGTTGTTATTGAAGAGATGGCTCGAAAGATGCTGACGAGCCCGAATGCGACGATTTTCCCAGGTCCCTTGCTCTTGTGGGCTTGGAACGACCATGCAGTAGAAAAAGCAAAAGCGACATTGGAAATTGCCGCACAGATTCCGGAAGTGATGATTATTCCGATGCCGGATTATCGTCCAAAGTATCCGAAGATCGATCCTGAGGAAGTGATCAATCCGAATCATCCGAATTTGACGATCTGGGGCAACAAGATCGAAGCCTGTATCTTCATCGGTGTGCATTGCCACTATGCCAATCTCACCCTCAAGATGATCCGGGCTGGAACCAATTGCTGTACGATGGCGATCTGTGCGGAGCAAGGCCACGAAGATGCCATGCTCACGATCAGGGACTCCGATACTCTGAAAATCAAGCGTGTCGCGCAGATTTTTAAGCGTGTCCGGGAAGAACTTGGGATCAAGTTGCCGGAGAATGGAGAAAACGTCCGTTTTACCGGTACCCAGTCAAAGGTCCATGGTGGTAAGACTCATACCAATCCGATGGCGTTTGCCCCGACTCCTGGTGGAGCGGGCAGTGCAGCCATGTTTGGCCATTCTGCAGAACAGATGAAGCGAGAAGGGTAGGCTGAGCGAATAGCTCACCGTCCATATAAAGAGGTGCGATTATGAGCGAGACTGAAGTGAAAACGAATCCCCAAGGCGACCCGATCACCAGTGTGGCGGCTCCAACGAGCGCTAAGAAGCAAGATCCGCATGGCGAAGCAAAACGTCAGAAGGTCGTGACTCCTGAATATATGTTTCATGAGGCGCCGCGGACGAAGGAGTTTATCACGGGCAGCGAAGCGGCCAAGGAAGCGATCCGTCGCTCAAATGTGGATTTAGCCATCGCCTATCCGATCACACCGCAGAGTGAAACTATGCAGCTCGTCGGGGTGCTCTACGGTGAAGGCTATGTGAAAGAGTACTATCGTGGCGAAGAAGAAGTCGGTGTGATGGCTGCCATCGCAGGTGGATCTCGTGCAGGCGTTCGATGCTATACGGCCACTGCTGGGCCCGGTACGTTGCGTGGATTGGAAGGCATTGCGTCCTGGCCTGGCCACCGCCTTCCGGTGGTTGCGATGTTTACGTGTCGCGTCGTCAATGCGCCACTTGCCATTCAGCCGGACAATATCGAAGTCGCTTACCTGCTGAACTGCGGCATGATTGTATTCCATGCAGAAAATCAGCAGGATATGTTCGATTTCACGATGGCTGGCTTCACGATCAGTGAAAAGAACGATGTGACCCTGCCGGTTGGGGTCTGCTGCGACGGATTCTTTGTGACGCATGCCCGTGGCTACGTACGGATGCAAGATCGTGGGATCAAGTTGCCGCCGCGTGAAGCCTGGCGTGGTGCGGTGCCGGTACTCGATGCCGAGAATCCTCCGGCTCGTCTGTCCCGTGACGCCCCGGTTCAGAAGTCGAACTTCATGGCCTATAACATTCATGCGGTCTGGCAGCAGGAAGTATGGGCGGCTGTCGAACGGTCTCGCAAGTACATTAATAAGTACATGGGTGGTTTGCTGACGGCGGAAAACGTCGATGATGCCGAAGTGATCATCATTGCGTCAGGCAGCGCAGCAGCTCAGTCGCGTGAGGCTGTGCGACTCTGCAAGGAAAAGGGCATGAAGGTCGGATTGATCAAAGTCCGCTCCCTCCGCCCATTTCCTACGAAGGAACTCCGTCAGTTATGCGCGAAGGCCAAGCTGATTGTGGTTCCGGAATTCAATTACGTCGGGTGGCTGGCGAAGGAAGTGGCGACTGCGATTTATGGCTTTTCCAGCGCAAAGATCATCGGCGGGCCACGTGTGTACGGTGGGCAGTCGATGCCGGTGGAGTTGATCGTAGACGAGGTCGAGTCCGGGGTAAGCGGTAAGAAATCGACCAACGTTGCGATGTCGCAGATTATGGGTGGCGCCGTCAATCAGGACGAGGTCGCCCATTTCATGCGCAGCATCTGAATCTGGTGTTTGAAAATGAAGAGCCCGTCAGGATCCAATCCTGACGGGCTCTTTGATTTTTTGGTCTTTCTCGTCTTTCTTGTCTATCGGGTCGACCAGACAAACCAGATAGACCGAACAGACCAGTCGTTACCCTTGAATCTCATCCTCCACCATCTCCTCACTGGCCGGCATTCCGTAAGCCACATACTTGGCGTAGGATAGGTAGATCCCTGCACTGTCCGTCATGGCCTTGGACCCGGCCGTCAGCCGAACGACTTTGTCGGAGCCGGGTGGCTCAATGTTTTGGAGCATGGTGACGTGGTCGTGCAGGAGTCGGATATAGCGTTCCACCGCCGATTCGACGTCTTTATAGGCCTTCAGAATATCATCTGTCATGATTGTCCTCCGTAATGTCTTCAGCATACACTACAGCTATGCAACGCCTCAACGTTCCGGTCTCACGAAGGCTTCTTGATGCCATCCACGCCTCCGTTGAGGGAGCGAGCGGTTCGATTAAGCAGCTGGCCCAGGCCGTAAGGGAGCTGTCGAGAATCTTCACCAAAGAACGGGATCGCCTCAGTGTTTCGTATCTGGATAGTAGCCACTTAGGTGCGGCATATCTTCAGTATTTTCTGCCGGTCAATCTCGCCAAGATACAGCGATTGCTCAATGAGATGCCTACTCCTGAACTGGACGAGAGTTTCTCAGTGTTGGACCTTGGTTCAGGTCCTGGTACCGGGGCGTTGGCCGTCCTCGACTGGTGGCAACAGCAAACGTTGCCGTATGCCCTGTCCGTGACTGCTGTCGATAGCTCGAAAGCAGCTCTTAGCCAAGCCCGACAGTTATGGGATCGATACTGCCAGGCGGCTACTGTTGGGGCAGCGAGTTTACAGTCCTATGAAGGAGATCTTGAGCGGCGAGTCTGGTTAGAACAAATAAAACAACGTGCGCCTTTTGATCTAATAATCCTTGCTAACTGCTTGAATGAGCTTTTTATTGGTGCACAAGACTCAATCAAGATGCGGACCTGTCTGGTCACAGAAGCGTTATCGCTGTTGGCCCCGCACGGTACGATGCTGATCGTCGAGCCAGCTCTACGCGAGACCTCCCGAGCGTTGCTTCACATGCGGGATCGACTACTTCAAGAGAAACACTGCACCATTTATAGTCCCTGTCTTCATGAAAATGGATGTCCAGCTTTGGTGAATCCAACCGATTGGTGCCATGAAGAGCGGGCCTGGGAGCCACCCATGATCATTCAGCAGATCGACAACGAAGTGGGTTTCATTAAAGATGCCCTGAAATTTTCCTACCTATTGCTGCGCAAAGATGGCAAGACCATCGCAGAGCGGCGCCCTGACGTTTATCGTGTGGTGAGCGAACTGCGAGTCATGAAAGGGGAGAAACGAGCCTGGCTCTGCAATGAACAAGGCCGGCAAGAGATTGGCCGGCAGGATCGCCTTGCGTCTCCTCAGAATGAAGCACTGGATAACTGGCATCGCGGCGCGATCGTGCAGATTGAAAAGGTCGTGCACAAAGAGCGACATGGAAAGCTGTCCACGTTGGGGCGGATTGAGCGAGACACAGGGGTACAGATTGTTCGTTCAGCATGGCCAATACAGTGACGAACAGATGTCCTCTCCTGTGACCATTGAGCATCACAATGCCGAGGCATAGAATGGCTTCTGAATGTTCGACCGGGTACTCAAACAACCCCATTCACTGATCAGGAAACGTCAGTCTATCATCACAGTCCATGCACTTGAGGAGATGGGAGAGGATGACGTTCTGGTTGTCGACGTCGAAAATGCTGTTTTGACAGGGAGGATTATTGAGAGACAAGTCGATCGAACCAGCAGAGAGCGGAAATATGTGCTTGCTGGGATAGACTGTTCAAGGGAACGAGTAAAGTGGTGTTAAAGTTGAGACCAACCAGCAAGGCGGTTGTCGTTACTATTTATCGTGAGTGGGAGTGATGCAATGTGATCTCTGCGGCGCTCAAACAACCGTTATCAAGAAAACGACGAAAAGCTTGGGTCGTGGCGATACGCTCGTCGTCGTTGAGAATATCCCAACCGTACACTGCTCCCGCTGTCACGAGTCATACATCACTGCTGATACGGGGCGTGAACTCGACCGGATTAGCAAGAACCGGCGAACGGTAGGAAAGGCAAAACGGGTACTCGTCACCTCGTTCAAGAAAAGTGCAGCGTAGTTATAGGGCGTTTCGTATCGTTTTCCATGCCGGGCATATCATGGTCAAAAGGCGAATGCATGTATGAGCGTGCACACGAAACACACGAACGAACATCCTGGAGATGTGAAAGTCGTTCCTGATTTCCTTCCCGGCCATGAGGAAATCGTGTTTAGGAGTCAGACTGTCGAGGCTAAGGGGCAATTGAACCATGGCCGCAAGATCAAAAAAGACTGAACACGCCGGGCCTAAAAGAGGGCGTGGCGCCTATTGGGGTCGCAAGGACGATGCCAAACGGGAGAGTAATTAGGTTTGGCGACGAAACGCGGAACGAGCAATTCGACAGGGTCTTGCCGGTTTAGCATGAGATACGGGGACCGACTTCTTCAAACGCCGGCGACTGAAATGCGTGTATGAGCCAATTCCTTAAGTCTTTGTTAGTTGCACGATGACGCGAGAGACCGAACAACTTTTAGCGGTGGCTAAGCACTACTTGGCAGAAGCCAGACGACTTCTCATGGATAATCCTAAAATAGCGACTATGACCATTGGGGAAATAACCCGGAGGCACAGGACGGAATCACTTTCTCCTGCCGAGATGGTGTTGGCGCACTTCGGATCGGCGGCAGTTCGCTTGGCGACAATCTTCGAAAGTGCTGGTTATCGCCCGACAGAAACTTATCGAGACAAGTTTTATCAGAGGTCTGGAGACCGAAAGAGCGGCTGGCCATCGTCGAAGATTAGGGCCAAAATTGCGGCAAGGCCACAAGAGCATCTGCATCTGTTGCTGCGCGACAACGTTGCTCATGAAGAGCCTGGAATCACAAACAAGAAGCATATTGCTGCTGATCGTTTCGCTGTGCTTAAAGCAACCACCATCGATACCTGCAACCAGGCGCTTAGCAGGATTGCGAAAACGGTCAAGTAGTAGTTGTGGGAGTTGGGTTGAATATTCCGGGAGAGTCGCACGTGGGATTGTTCGACATATTCAAGAAGTCTCCCGCCCCGTGCGATTTGCCAATGATTGGTGTTGTAGAATCAGCCTGCCCATATTGCAGCAGGCTATTGCAACGGAAGCCCGCCAAGAAGACGAAATGTCCACAGTGCGGAAAGTTCATCTATGTACGTACGAGGCCTCAAGATCAGTTGAAAGTCCTCGTCACTGAACAACAGGTGGACCTCCTAGAAGAGCAATGGTCCATAATTAAGGGAACACACGAAGAGTATTTAGCCCAGAAACAAAAGATTGAGACGGAGCGCGCCCGACTTGCCAAACTATTCGGAGCGGCACCATCTGAGAACGATATCAAATGGGGCTTGCTGGGGAAGGACACTATGGAGCACGCCGTGAATGGGAATTGGGGTTTCTATAGGAACGCCCGATTCCAGATGGCTGAGGTGCTTCGTAAAGAGTCCAAACTTGAACAGGCGTTGTCGTTCTATTGCTGGGTCTGTTACTTGGATCTTAATGGCCCCCGAAATACATCCGGCATGAAAGACCAGGAGTCATTGCGAGAGTTCCCACCTTTTTCACCTAAAGAAGGACTTCTTGCGCCAGGTGTTATCAATCGGATGACTCGAATTATTGAGAAGCTCAATATGGATCAGGACAGCGTTTCTCAAATATTTCAGGAAATAGCGGCGCGTGACTTCAGGGGATTGAAGTTGCCGTTGCAACCTGAGGTAGCTTGGCAAAGTGTGAGAGGGAAATTATTCAGCTAACAATGGACCCTGCAGAGACCGGTACAGGGGTCGGTAATCCGTTAGCGGTAAATAGGGGCAAGAAAGAAGGGCGGTGATTTCACAGATTCTTCTGACAACCAGTTTGTCTCAAGCTGACGGCTCTTGAAGCGACTTGTCGCCGTTTTATGGAGCAGTGCTGAGCGGTTCTGGGAGCGAATCAGGGAGGCGATGGCACCATCACATCTGCCAAACAGTTGTGGCCAGAAGGAGGCTGAGGAGTGCTCGAAGCTCGCTCAGCGAAGCGACAAGCTGTACCGCTCCCGATTTCTTGGACACAAGTATTGCCATCTTGGACCCGACCTGCGGGTTGCCTCGTTCGACGATCGTCGTTCCTGAGCCAATGCTGTGCGCTCTATTTTCTCGTCCACCCAGTGATCTCCCTGATGGCCTGAGTCCCCCGTGCGCTCATGCAGCTGCCGATGGGCTCAGGAAGTCTCGGCGCACCTGAGCCGGGGAACGAAACCCATGCCGCTCGACGAGCCACTGCTCATTATAGAGGCGCAGCCAGTTGTGGAGGGCGAGCCGGAGGTCCTCCACGGTCTGGAATGTGCGCACCCACAACAGCTGCTCTTTGAGCGTCCGAATGAACCGCTCCGCCATCCCGTTGCCTTCTGGGGCGCGCACGAACGCTGGACTCGACGTCATCTTGAGAAACCGGAGTTCCGTCTGGAAGGCTTCGCTCATATACTGACTCCCGTGATCATGCCGCACCTGCACCCCTGGCGCACAGCCAGCCGAGAACGCGCCAAACTGCTGGCGCACCCCTTGGCGGATAGGTTCCAGTGCCTCAAAACGGGTGGCCCGAGTCGCCGCATGAATCCCCACACCTTCGAGCGTGCAATGATCGATGGCCACAAAGACGGTCACAGCGCCATTCTCCACGGTGACGGTACTGGTGGCATCGGTGCCCCACATCTGATTCGGGCGCTCCGTCGTGATCGTCCCGTCGTGGACCCGTGGCCCCACGACGCGCGGCGCTCGGGTGGGGGCCAAGAGGCCAGCCTGCCGCATGAGCCGCAGTACCCGCCGTTTAGACGTACGAATCCCTTGCGCCCGCAGGCGCGCCCACACTTTGCGGTGCCCTTCCCCGAGAAATGGCGAGGCGGCCAGCACCTGCCGAATGTGCCCGGTGAGCTCCTCGTCGGTGTAGGCCGTCTTTGGGCCTCGCTTGGCTCGCGCGCCCTGCGACTGAGCCCTGCGGCCCTGCTGGTGATAGAACGTCGACCGACGCACGCCCCATTCCTGACAGACTCGCACCACACCATACGGGCGATTCGTGGAAGCCGACGTGGCGTGGCTCATCGCGTCGACCTCCCGGGGGCCAAAGGGGAGCCACCTCGTAACCGCTGGACCGCTTCCCGCGACAGTTCCAGCCGCATCGTCAAATCCCCAACCAAGGCCTTCAGCCGCACCAGTTCGTCGTCGCGACCATCGGCGGCCCGGCTCTTCAACCCAGCCTGGCCACTGGCCACGAACTGGTCCCGCCACTCCGACACCGTCGCAGCGGTGATCCCCGCTTCACGGGAGACCAGATCGAGATCGTCGCCACGCAGCACGCGCAGCACCACGTCCATCTTCTTGCGCGAGGAAAACCGGCCCCGCTCTGCCTTTGATTTCGCCATGAACACCTCCCTCACTCAGGGGCAGTATGCCCCAATTGAGTGTCCAAGGAAATCGTGGGGCGGAGGAAAGCCCGCAAGCCCCTAGGGCCAGTAAGTGCGAAGCTTACTCCTGTCGAGCCAAAGTGCTCGAGGGGGAGCACTACTGCTCAGCGCTGCTAGTTCACAAAAAGATCAGAGGACTTGCTGAAAGCTGACGGCGGAGGCCTTGTGGCTAATCCGCTTCCGGTTCCGAGCTGCCGTGCTGGTGGGAGACCTTATCTTCCTCGAAGAGGTCCGCCATTTCCTCAGCCATGATGGCATCATCGTCCTGAATGGCGAACACAGGGATTTCTTTTCTCACTTTGGGCTTTTCTTCCGGCGAGAGGTCAGGCTGTTTTGGCGTGTCACTCATAATTTCAGTATACACTAGTGCTGGGAAGTAGGAGCGGATTTATTCAAAGGCCTCTAACGAGGATCTCTCGACAAATTGTCGCTGACACCCCTGACAGGTGACAAAATAGTAGGCGTCCCGTACGGACACGGTGGCTCGAAGGTCGAGGTTCACACCCCGATGATTGCACGCGGTGCATGAAATCTCCTTTAAGCGAAACGGGATGTCAGGCTGTGTGCGGAGATAGAATTCCATGTCGGTATAGACGGGGAACGTGTAAAAACACTTTTTACAGATGCCCCGCCAGTCGCCGTCAGCGCCCATGAACCGTTCATCGATGGCAAAGCTCGATTGTTTACAGATGGCGCAGGGAACTGTGTTCAGCCGGCGTTCCACTTCTTGCTGAGTGAGCGTGACCATACCGAGAGTATAACGGGCGAGGAAAAGGAATCGCAACTGGTGCCGCAGTGTCGATGAGAATGCTTGACGGTTCTCCGAGGGACGTTATACTCACAATGCTATGCATATGATTACGGACCAGTTGTTGGTCGGGAACATCGACGATGCGCAGCAACCACCGGCGGTCGTCGGTACTCTGTTGCTGGTTGCCGAAGAGTTGGCCGTCACCCCTGCCCCCTGGATGGATTACCGCCACATTCCCTTTCGAGAGTTTGCTAAGGCCGATCCTGCAAAGTTGATGGAAGCGGTGCAATGGCTTGAGTCGCGAGCACCGACCGAACGAAAACTAGTCTGTTGCCGGGCCGGCATGGGGCGATCGGTTTCCGTCGTGATGGCGTACCTCTGTTGTGTGGAAGGGAAATCATACGACGAAGTGCTGAAACTCGTCATGATACGGCATCCAGGTGCCATGCCGCTGCCGAATCTACAGGTCGCCATCGAACAGGTTCGTCAACTCCGCCGTTCCAATCCGTCTCGCCAGGCTGGTTCGTAACGCGGTTCTCGCGTTCATCGCACAAGCTTGCCTTTCCCTCCCTCTCGTGGCTTAATGCCGCACATTTTCAGCTCAGAACGCGGTTATAGAATGCCTGAACTTCCCGAAGCCGAAGTCGTCGCTCGACAGATCCGCGCACGTCTACTTGGCGCGCAGGTGACCGATGTGTGGATCGGACGAGCGGATATTGTTCGAGAGGGCTATGACACCGCATCGTGGTATTGCGGTGCGGCGCTACAGTCCGTTGAACGGTTCGGAAAAAGTGTTGCCTTGGGATTTGTGAACAGTCGAGCTTGTCGCTATGTCGTGGCCGAGTTGGGGATGACAGGACTCCTCCTGTTCCAATCGACACCGACAAAACATCCACAGCATGTTCATGTGAGATTGTTGTTCAAAGGAGGTCATGAACCAGAACTACGGTATTGGAATCCCCGCAGATTCGGACGCCTCTCGCTATTGGATAAAGCCGGATTGGATCGGTATCTCACTCGTCGATTTGGGATGGACCCATTGGCTGCATCTCAGCAGGACTTTGTGCGACTCTTACAGGAGCGCCGTGGGCGGCTCAAAGCCCTCTTGATGCATCAACAAGTCATTGCCGGCATCGGGAATATTTATGCGAACGAGATTCTCTTTCGGACTGGTCTCCACCCGAATCGCGAGGTTCGTCAGGTGTCGGTGCGCAAGATCGTAATGCTCCATGCGATCATGCGGGAGGTCCTGGATGAGGCCATCAGGCATGGGGGATCGAGTGTGCGAGACTTTTTTGCTCCTGACGGGAGCGAGGGGCAATACAAGCGGCGGCATCTGGTCTATGGGAAAGAGGGCCAACCCTGCCCGAATCAATGTGGTGGCGTGATTCAACGGCTTCGGGGCGAACGAAGCTCATATTTTTGTCCCCGCTGTCAGCCTATGCGATTGAAACGATAAGCGTAGTTCATAAAATGCATTATATTTTGAACGCTTAGGAGAATATCTGGCGAAACGTCTTCTGCTAGGTCTTTTGATCCTCTCTCTATTAGTTCCTCTGGCGTCTTGAGTCATCCTGTCAGTTTCAGCTAAAATCCCGCTCCCCTATTTGCCTGAGTTACTACGAAGGAGAATTCGCATGGCTAAGGTGTTGGAAGGCCCCGGCATGGGGCTGATGAAGAAGTGGGGGATTCACGTCCCCAACTATGTCGTCGTCACGTCCGTTGACGAACTGACCAAGCTCGGACAAGCCAATGATTGGATGAAGACCTCGAAGTTAGTGGCAAAGGCGCATGAGGCGCTCGGCTCACGCTTTAAGCTCGGTCTGGTCAAGGTTGGTTTGGATCTGAACGGCGCAATTGCTGCGACCAAGGAAATGATCGGTCGTCAAGTCGGCAGCATCACCGTGTCGCAGGTCATTGTGTCGGAGATGGTCCCACATAAAGAGGAATACTATTGTGCGGTGAAGTCGACCCGCGAAGGCAGCGAGATTCTTGTCGCCAATTGCGGTGGGATCGAGGTTGAGTCGAACTGGGACCGGGTGAAACGCCTCTGCTTGGAGGTTGGACAGGCTCCCTCGGCGGGTCAACTCGAAAAACTTTCGAAAGATGCAGGCTTTACAGGCTCCCTCGCGAAAAAGATGGCCGACTTCGCCGGCAAGATGTTCACCTGTTTCGACAGTGAGGACGCACAGTATCTCGAAGTGAATCCCGTCGTGACACGCGAGAGCGATGGCGAATTGGTCGCGCTCGATGCAGTCACCTTGCTGGATGGCGACGCCAAGTTCAGGCATCCGGATTGGAACTTTCAATTCGCTGCTGAGTTCGGCCGTTCCTACAGCAAGGACGAAGTGGAGGTCATGGCGGTCGACAGCAAGATCAAGGGGTCCGTCAAGTTTATCGAGATTCCGGGCGGGGACACAGCCATGCTACCGGCCGGCGGCGGCGCAAGTGTCTACTATTCTGATGCGGTTGTGGCACGAGGCGGCAAGCTGGCGAACTATGCCGAGTATTCCGGTGATCCGCCGGATTGGGCCGTGGAAGTATTGACGGAAAAAGTCTGTTCGTTGCCCGGTATCAAGAACATCATCGTCGGTGGTGCGATCGCCAATTTTACCGACGTCAAGAAGACCTTCGGCGGCATCATCAACGGATTCCGCAAGGCGAAGGGCGACGGCAAGTTAAAGGGCGTGAAGATCTGGGTGCGCCGCGGCGGGCCGCGTGAGAAGGAAGGTCTCGATGCGATGCGCGCACTGAAGGACGAGGGCTTCGACATCAACGTCTTCGACCGCAACACTCCGCTGACGGACATCGTCGACAAAGCGTTACAGAAGTAACGAGCTATCAGCTATTAGCCATCAGCTGTCGGCTGAATACTGACCGCTGGAGGCTTCACTGTTGGAGGACTTTCGATGAGTATTCTGGCCAATAAAGACACCCGCGTGGTGATTCAGGGTGGAGCCGCCGGTGTCAATGCAGCCCGCCGCATGGCGGAGTTCTGTTACCTGATTAAACGCCCCCTCACGGTCGAGGCGTTCGTCTATCCGCCTGATGCCGGCAAGACCAATGAAGTGCCGTACGGAAGCGGGCTGATTGCGATCCCCATCTACAAGACGATTGCCGAAGCAACGAAGAATCATCCCGCCATCAACACCAGTCTCGTCTACATCGGTGCTGACCGCGCCATGAAGGGCGGAATGGAAGCGTTGGATGATCCGAACATCAAGGTCGTCTCCATGATCACCGAGGGTGTTCCGGAAAAGGACGCCAAACTGCTTGGAGCGCATGCGCGCAAGCTCGGTAAGGTGTTCAACGGGCCATCCTCGATCGGGATCATCTCGGCGGGGGCTTGCCGGTTGGGCGTCATCGGTGGCGCGTTTGACAACCTCGTGCTCTCGAAGTTGTATCGTGAAGGCTCTTTCGGCGTGATTACAAAGTCAGGCGGCCTCTCGAACGAAATTATCTGGATCTGCTCACAATTTGCCGATGGCATCACGACGGCCATTGGTATCGGTGGCGATGCCTACCCTGGCACCGACTATGTGAGCTACCTCGAAATGTTTGAAAACGATCCGCAGACCAAGGCGGTCGTCATCGTCGGTGAGATGGGTGGAGACCTCGAAGAGCGGGCCGCTGAGTGGTATGGAGCCAAGAAGCGTCGCGTCAAGTTGATCGGCGTGGTTTCGGGCTTCTGCCAGGAGAGCTTGCCGAAGGGCATGAAGTTCGGTCATGCCGGTGCCAAAGAAGGGATGAAAGGCGAGGGATCAGCACGATCCAAGTCGGACGCGCTCAAAAAATCCGGGGCCATCGTCCCGCCGACGTTCGGAGCCTTGGGGCCGGCCATCAAGGAAACCTATCAAGAGCTGCTCAAGTCCGGTCAGGTGAAGGAGCCGGTGGAGCCGGCGGTGCTGCCGAGGTTGCCGAAATCGGTAGAAGAGGCAATGAAGGCAGACGAAGTGATGGTGGCTCCGTTGATCCGAACCACGATCAGCGACGACCGTGGCGATGAGCCATGCTATGTCGGGTATCCGGCCTCAGAGCTTATCAACAAGGGATACGAGATACCTCACGTCATCGGTCTGCTCTGGGACAAGCGCCTCATTTCGAAGCAGGAAGCGGAAATCATCAAACGCATCATGATGCTTTCGGCGGATCATGGGCCTTGCGTCAGCGGAGCTTACGCGACGATCCTCGCAGCCTGCGCCGGAATCGGCCTGTCTCAAGCAGTCGCGGCCGGGCTCATCATGATCGGTCCGCGCTTCGGCGGCGCGGTGACGGACGCCGGGCGTTGGTTTAAGTATGCCGTTGACAATAAAATGAATGTCGACGAGTTTCTGGCCTACATGAAGAAGAACGTAGGGCCAGTGCCGGGAATCGGTCACCGAGTGAAGAGCTTGCGCAATCCGGACAAGCGGGTCAAGGAGCTTGTGGGTTACGTGAAGAGCTTGAATATCAAAACGCCATGCCTCGACTTTGCCTTGGCGGTGGAGCAGGTCACGGCAGTCAAGAAAGATAACTTGATTTTAAACGTGGACGGCACGATGGCAGCGGTTCTGGTCGACATGGGCTTCCCTGTCGACAGTTTGAACGGCTTCTTCATCCTGTCTCGCACGATTGGCTTGATCGGCCACTGGGTCGATCAGAAGCGGCAGGACAGTCGCCTGATCCGACTGTTTGACTATCTGGTGAACTACGCGGCGCCCAAGCGTCGGGAAGTGCCGCCCTTGAAATAGTGCTGAGTAACCAGTGCTGAGTTCTGAGTGTAGGGTCTTCGTCCGGCACTCAGCACCCAGCACTCAGAACTGTAAGGAGCTACTCCCATGTCCATGGATCTCGCGAAAAATCTTTATGCCAAGATGCCGGGTGTCTTCGAGAAGGCCAGAAAGCAATTCGGCCGACCGCTGACGCTGGCGGATAAAATTCTTGTTTCACACGCCGACAACTTCGATACCCAGAATTGGGAGCGGGGGAAGGCCATGCTGGCGCTGCGTCCCGATCGCGTGGCGATGCAAGATGCCACGGCCCAGATGGCCGTGCTGCAGTTCATGCAGGCCAACAAGAAAAAGGCCGCGGTTCCCAGCACGATCCATTGCGACCATCTGATTCGTGCGGAAATGGGGTCCGAGAAGGACCTGACGCGCGCCTTGGACGAGAACAGGGAAGTCTATAACTTCCTGGCTTCTGCGGCGAAGAAGTACGGCATCGGATTCTGGAAGCCGGGTGCTGGGATCATTCACCAAGTCGTACTGGAAAATTATGCGTTCCCTGGCTGCTTGATCATCGGGACCGATTCACACACACCGAACGGCGGTGGGTTGGGCGGATTGGCGATCGGCGTCGGCGGGGCGGATGCCGGCGAAGTGATGGCCGGTTTGCCGTGGGAAGTGCTCCATCCGAAATTGATCGGGGTGAAGCTGACGGGCAAGTTGAGCGGATGGGCGTCTGCAAAGGATGTGATTCTTTATCTCTGCGGCCTACTGACGGTGAAGGGTGGAACCAATAAGATCGTTGAATACTTTGGACCTGGCGCTGAAACAATCAGTGCCACCGGCAAAGGTACGATTTGCAACATGGGCGCGGAGCTGGGTGCGACCACATCGGTCTTCCCATTCGATCAGAAGATGGTCGACTATATGACCATTACGGATCGGGCAGATCTGGCAAAGTTGGCCCAGGCAAACAAGGCCTTGTTGACGGCTGATCCAGAGGTGATGCAAGCTCCGGAAAAGTATTACGATCAGATCGTTGAAATCGATCTTTCGAAACTTGAACCGCATGTGGTGGGACCGCATACGCCGGACCTTGCCAGGCCGATTTCCAAGCTGAAAGCCGAAGCGCAAGAAAAGGGTTATCCCGTTGAACTGAAGGCAGCCTTGATCGGGAGCTGTACCAATTCCTCTTACGAAGATATCAGTCGTTCGGCTCACGTGGCGCAGCAAGCGTTGAAGGCTGGTTTGAAGGCGAAGGCCTCGTTTCTGATTTCTCCTGGATCTGAGCGGATTTATCACACCATGAAGCGTGACGGGTTCTTGGAGACCTTCGAGAAGCTCGGCGGAACCGTGTTGTCGAATTCCTGCGGCCCCTGCATCGGTCAGTGGAAGCGTGCGGACGGGGTGAAGGGCAAGGCCGACTCGATCGTTAGCTCTTTCAACCGGAACTTCCCAGGACGGAACGATGGGATCAGCGAAACACTTTCGTTCCTCGCAAGCCCGGAAGTGGTGACGGCCTACGCGATCACCGGCGATCTTGGTTTCGATCCAGTCAATCAGGCGGTGAAGGGAGCTGACGGCAAAGAATTCAAGCTCCAAGCCCCAGTTGGTGAAGAGTTGCCGGCCAAGGGGTTTGCGAAGGGTGAAGAGGGTTACGTGGCACCGGCTGACAATGGTGAAGGACTCACCGTTGATCTTCCACCGACGAGCGAACGGTTACAAGTCTTGCAGCCATTTCCAAAGTGGGACGGCAAAGATTTCGACAAGCTGCCGCTCTTAATCAAGACCAAGGGCAAGACCACGACCGATCATATTTCACCGGCCGGTCCCTGGCTCAAGTTCCGTGGGCATTTGGACAAGATCAGTGACAACATGTTCCTCGGTGCCAACAGCGCGTTTTCGTCCGAGCCGGGCAAGGGCACGAACGTGTTGACCGGTGAGTCGAACCTGACGATCGCGCAGATTGCCCGCGCCTACAAGGCACAGGGCATCGGGTCAATCGTGGTCGGCGACGAAAACTACGGCGAGGGCAGCAGCCGGGAGCATGCGGCGATGTCGCCTCGCTTCTTGAACGTGCGCGCGGTCATCACGAAGAGCTTCGCGCGCATTCATGAGACCAATTTGAAAAAACAAGGGATCTTGGCGTTGACCTTCGCTGATCCGAAGGACTACGAGAAGATCGAGCAGCAGGACCGCATCAGTGTGACGGGGCTGAACAGTCTGGCTCCTGGCAAGCCGGTGCAGGTAACGATTCATAAAGCGGATGGCAACGCGCTCACCATCCAGGCGAACCACAGCATCACGGCGCAGCAGATCGCGTGGTTCAAGGCGGGTTCGGCGCTCAATGCGTTGAACTAAACAGTCACACCAAGAGGGAGCGTTATGGCAAGCAAAGCAGACAAAATCATCTATACAAAGACGGATGAAGCGCCGATGTTGGCGACCTATTCGTTTCTGCCGATTATCAATGCCTTCACAAAGGCGGCGGGCGTGACCGTGGAGCTGCGCGATATTTCTCTCGCAGGCCGTGTCATCGCGGCATTCCCGGAATATCTGACTGAGGCGCAGAAGCAGCACGATGCCTTGGCGGAGCTTGGAGAAATGGCCAAGACGCCGGAAGCCAATATTATCAAGCTACCGAACATCAGTGCCTCCATCCCCCAGCTGGTTGCCACGATCAAGGAATTGCAGAAGCAAGGGTACAAGCTGCCGGACTATCCGGAGAATCCGAAGGACGACAAGGAAAAGGACATCAAGGCCCGCTACGACAAGGTGAAGGGGAGTGCCGTCAATCCGGTGTTGCGCGAAGGCAACTCAGACCGCCGGGCGCCGTTGTCTGTCAAGGCCTATGCGCGTAAGCATCCTCATAAGATGGGGGCCTGGTCTTCAGATTCAAAGACCCACGTCTCCCACATGAAGGGCGGCGACTTCTTCTCAAATGAAAAGTCGCGCACCATTCCTGCTGCGACGACGGCCAAGATCGAGTTCGTGGGAGTCGATGGGAAGACTACAGTGCTGAAAGAAAAGGTCACGTTGCAGGCCGGTGAAGTGCTGGATGCGACCTTTATGAGTGTCAAGGCGCTTCGTACGTTCTTGGAAGAGCAGATCGAGGATGCCAAGGCTAAGGGCGTTCTCTTTTCACTCCATATGAAAGCCACCATGATGAAGGTCTCCGACCCGAAGATCTTCGGCCATGCCGTGACTGTCTATTATAAGGATGTGTTTGAGAAGCATGGCGAAACATTCAAGAAGTTGGGCGTGGATCCTGACAATGGTCTCGGCGACGTCTATGCCAAGATCAAGGCCTTGCCGGATGAGCAGCGGAAGGCGATCGAGGCGGATATTCAGGCGGTCTATCAGAAGCGCCCGCCGATGGCGATGGTGAACAGCGACAAGGGAATCACGAATCTCCATGTGCCGAGTGACATCATCATCGACGCGTCCATGCCGCCGGTCATCCGTGATTCCGGCAAGATGTGGAATCCGGCTGGACAGCTGCAGGATGTGAAGTGTGTGATTCCCGACGCAAGTTACGCGCCGGTCTATCACGAGATGGTGGAATTCTGTAAGCAGAAAGGGGCCTTTGACCCAAAGACGATGGGGACGATTCCCAACGTCGGATTGATGGCGCAGGCTGCGGAAGAGTATGGGTCACATGATAAGACCTTCAAGGCACCGGCCAACGGCACGATCCGCATCGTGGATGCGTCGGGTTCTATCCTCCACGAACATAAGGTTGAAGAGGGCGATATCTGGCGTGCTTGCCAGGTCAAGGATGCCCCGATTCAAGACTGGGTCAAGTTGGCTGTCACGCGTGCTCGGGCAACCGGCGCACCGGCCGTGTTCTGGTTGAACAAGGACCGTGCCCATGATGCTGAATTAATTAAGAAGGTGAATGCCTATCTGCCGAAGCACGATACGAACGGTCTTGAGATCAAGATCATGTCCCCGGCCGATGCCTGCCGGTTCTCAATTGAACGGATGAAGGAAGGCAAGGACACGATTTCTTGTACCGGCAACGTGCTTCGTGACTATCTCACCGACCTCTTTCCGATTCTCGAAATTGGCACCAGCGCCAAGATGCTCTCGATCGTTCCCTTGCTGAACGGGGGAGGATTGTTTGAGACCGGTGCCGGTGGATCGGCTCCGAAGCATGTGCAGCAGTTCGAGCAAGAGGGCTATCTGCGGTGGGATTCGCTCGGTGAGTTCCTGGCGCTGGCCGCTTCGTTGGAGCATTTGGCCAAGGCGGGGAACAACCCGGTAGCGAAGATTCTGGCGGACACGCTGGATCAAGCCAATGCAAAGTTCCTGGAGAGCAACAAGTCACCGGCCCGCAAGGTCGGCGAAATCGACAATCGCGGCAGCCATTTCTACCTGGCCCTCTACTGGGCGCAGGCTTTGGCGGCGCAGACGGCGGACAAGAAGATTGCGGAGAAGTTCGCGAAGATCGCCAAGGATTTGAGCGACAACGAGAAGACGATCGACGGCGAATTGCTCGCTGCGCAGGGCAAGCCGCAGGATGTCGGCGGGTACTATCACCCGGACGATGCCAAAGCGTACAAGGCCATGCGGCCGAGCGCGACGTTGAACAAGATCATCGATTCGTTCGTATAAACAGTGAGGAGTCAGGGGTAAGGAGTTAGGGGTGAGGATTTCTCCTTACCCCTCACCCTTCACCCCTTACTGGGTTGTGAAATGGCTCAAGAATTAAACGAAAATGTGATCGATCAGCCCGAGGTGATGAAGCCTCGGATGGTCACGATTGAGATCGCCGGCAAGAAAGTGGACGTGCCGGAGGGGATTACAGTTGTCCGTGCCATGTGGTATGCCGGGATGGATGTGGTGCGCGGCGTCGGTTGTCTCGGTGGGTTCTGCGGCGCCTGTGCTACCTACTACCGGACGAAAGATGATCCGAAGGTCCGAACCTGTCTCGCCTGTCAGATGGCGGTGCAGGACGGCATGTCGTTTACCATGATGCCGCCGTTTCCGGCCAGAAAGGCCACCTACGAAATTCAGAAGCTTCAAGATCCGAAACAAGATCTGTTCAATCTCTATCCGGAAGCCCCGCTGTGCCGAAACTGCAATGCCTGCACCGAAGCCTGTCCGCAGAAGATCGATGTGCGCGAGGGCGTGTGGAAGGCCGTTTTCGGAGACTTTAAGAGCGTCTCTGAGATGTTCATGGATTGTGTCATGTGCGGGATGTGTACGCCGGTCTGCATTGCCGACATTGCGCCGAATCTCGTGGCCCTCTATGTCAGCCGTGCGCAGGGCGCGCATTTTACTGACAAGCCGGTTGGGCTCGATACCAGGATCAAAGAGATTCAGGACGACATCTATAAGGATGAATGGGCCAAGATTCTGAAGATGAACGAGAAGGAACTGGCCGAACATTGTTCGACGGTGAAATAGCCACTAGGCAATCAGCCATCAGCTCTCAGTTTCTGAGAGGCGGTTGCTGAACGCTCGTAGCTGAAAGCTAGACATGGACATTCACGCCCTCCAACAGATCGTGCACCAGACTCGGGATGCCCGGCGTAAGCAGACCATCCCCAAGTTTTCTCCGGCAGACCGAGACCAACTGATTCACAAGTACCATCCGGATTTTCGTGCCAGCGCCTATCGACCGATCAAGTTCGGTCCGAACGAAGGTGACAAGACCGTCGTTGAGTTGGCGACCTTGCTTGAAGGCGACAGTTCCATTCAAGACAATGCCGATCTTACGCCTCAGTATACCTGCGATGTCCTGGTCATCGGTGGTGGAGGCGCGGGTTGTGCCGCGGCTTTGCACGCCCATGGCGCGGGAGCAAAAACCATTCTGGCCACGAAGCTTCGCTTGGGCGATTCCAACAGTGTGATGGCGCAGGGCGGGATGCAGATTTCCGTCGCGCCGGAAGATTCGCCGGTCACCCATTTCATCGATACGCTCAAGGGCGGGCACATGGAAAACGACCATGCCCTGCTCAAAGTCATGGTCGAAGATGGGCCGTCGATTGCGAAGTGGCTCTTGGAGTTGGGTGTGCTGTTCGATCGGCAGGCCGACGGGAATCTGCATGTGAAGAAGGGCGGGGGGAGTTCGAAACCTCGCCTCCTGACCTGCTCCGATTACACTGGCCTCGAAATCATGCGTGTGCTCAAAGACGAGGTCATCAATCAAAAGATTCAATTATTGGAGTTCGCGGCTGCCGTTGAACTGCTGAGCGACGGCCAAGGGGCCTGCACAGGCGCGATTTTTAAAGATCTCGACAATCAGCGGCATGTGGTGGTCGCCGCCAAGTCGGTGATTGTGGCGACCGGTGGCATCGGTCGGCTGCACATTCAAGGATTTCCAACAAGTAATCACTATGGGGCGACAGGTGACGGGCTCTGTCTGGCCTATCGCATGGGTGCCAAACTCGCGCATGTTGATACGTTTCAATATCACCCGTCAGGGGCGGTGTATCCGGAGCAGCTGATCGGTGCATTGGTGACCGAGGGCATTCGTTCCGAAGGCGGGCATCTGGTCAATGCCAAGGGCGAACGGTTTGTGAATGAGCTCGATACTCGTGATGTCGTGTCGTCCTCCATCATTCGGGAATGTGAGGAAGGCCGTGGAATTCGTACCATGTCCGGCCGCGTCGGTGTCTGGCTGGATACTCCACTTTTGGATGCCGAACATGGACCAGGAACCGTCGAGAAGCATTTCCCGGCCATGATGATGCAGTTTGAGCGATTCGGGATCGATATTAGTAAGGATCCGGTCTTGATCTACCCGACGCTCCACTATCAGAACGGCGGGGTGAAGATCGATACGAACTCGGAAACCAATGTGAAGAATCTGTTCGTGGCAGGCGAAGCGTCCGGCGGACTGCATGGGCGAAATCGACTCATGGGGAATTCGCTATTGGACCTCATGGTGTTCGGGAAACGCTCCGGCTTGACCGCTGCCGGTCGTGCTCAGTCGATGAAACAGGGCGCGCTGACCCTCAAGCATGTGCAACAGTTCCGCGCGGAAGCCAAGAAGCACGGGAACGCCAGTGGTGTCATCTCGCCGATGATTCTGCCAGCGTACACGAGGAAAGCATAGGGAGCCTCTGGTAAATGGCTGATAGCGAATGGCAAAAAAGCCCCTCTGCTCTCAGTCTGTGCCATACGGCCATTAGCCATCAGCTTTTAGCTCTTCGAGGTTAAGAATGAACGTTCATGAGTTTCAAGCCAAGTCGTTGTTCGCTCAATTCGGCGTGCCGGTACCGCGTGGAAAGGAAATTACGTCTCCTGAAGCGGCCACTGCTTGGGCCAATGAGCTGAATACACCCGTATTCGTGGTAAAGGCACAAATCCATGCCGGTGGCCGTGGGAAGGCCGGTGGAGTAAAAATCACGAAGGATAAGACAGCGGTGGCAGGGTTCGCGAAAGAGCTCATCGGCAAGACGCTGGTGACGCATCAAACAGGCCCCAAAGGGCGTCAGGTCCATCGTCTCTTGATGGAAGAGGGGGAGAATATCGCTAAGGAACTCTACCTGTCCATTCTTGTCGATCGCGAAACGGGCTGGCCGACGTTCATCGCCAGCACCGAAGGTGGGATGGAAATCGAAGAAGTAGCCGCCAAGACCCCGGAAAAGATCATCAAGGAACCGGTTGATCCTGCCGTGGGATTTCAGGGGTACAACGGGCGGAACATTGCCTTCGCGCTCGGGCTTCAGGATATCGAGCCGACGGCGATGAATCCATTCATCAAAATGCTGGGCAATCTGTACCGTCTGTTCATGGAGAAGAACTGTGCCCTGGTCGAAATTAATCCTCTCATCATCACGAAGGAAAAGACCGTCGTGGCGCTGGACGGCAAAGTCTCGTTCGACGACAACGGCCTCTTCAAGCATGAAGATGTACAAAAGATGCGCGATTTGAACGAGGAAGAGCCGCTGGAAATCGAGGCGACCGCGAACAATCTCAACTATGTGAAACTAGACGGCAACATCGGTTGCATGGTGAACGGGGCTGGTTTGGCGATGGCCACGATGGACGTCATCAAGTTAGCGGGCAGCGAACCGGCGAACTTCTTGGACGTGGGCGGAGGCGCGACGAAGGAGACGGTTGCCGCCGGCTTCCGGATTCTGCTGAAAGATCCGAACGTGAAAGGCATCTTTATCAACATTTTTGGTGGAATCGTGCGCTGTGAACGTATTGCCCACGGTGTCATCGAAGCGGCCAAGGAAGTGAAGATCAACGTGCCTCTCGTGGTTCGACTGCAAGGGACCAATGCCGAAGAAGGTCGTAAGCTGTTGGCAGATTCCGGATTGAAGCTCGATGTCGCCAACGATCTGTGGGAAGCCGCCCAAAAAATTGTGAAACTGACAGGAAAATCAGCGTGAGCGAAAGATGCGCCGGGTCAGTCTTCAGTGCTCGCCCACCGCGCACACATGAGTCAACTTAGATTATCAGACTTGGTCGGTACTCGGTGGATGCGCGCAGTATGAAGACCGACCCGGCACACCTTCTTAAAAAGGAAGGTAAGAAAAGAGGATACCGTGAGCATTCTCGTCAATAAGAATACACGAGTAGTGGTGCAGGGGATTACGGGGAAGGAAGGTTCGTTCCACGCGACTCAATGTAAGGCCTATGGGACCAAGGTAGTCGCAGGGGTGACGCCCGGGAAGGCCGGCCAGGAAGTCGAAGGTATTCCCGTATTTAATACGGTGGCGGATGCGGTTAAAAAGACCGAAGCGGATACGTCGCTCATCTTTGTGCCTCCACCATTCTGTGCCGATGCCATTTTGGAAGCGGCTGATGCAGGGATCAAGCTAGTGATTTGCATCACGGAAGGCATTCCCGTGAACGACATGGTGAAGGTCAAGCGGGCGCTTCGAGGTCGCGATGTGAGGCTGATTGGACCGAATTGTCCGGGAGTGATTACGGTCGATGAAGCAAAGATCGGCATCATGCCTGGGTTCATTCATAAGAAAGGCGTTGTCGGCGTAGTGTCGCGCAGCGGGACCTTGACCTATGAAGCGGTACACCAGCTCTCGACACTGGGTTTGGGAGAAACTACGTGCGTAGGAATTGGTGGTGACCCCGTGAACGGTACAGGGTTCGTGGATGTTCTGCCGCTGTTTGAAAAAGATCCGGAGACTCAGGCCATCGTCATGATCGGCGAGATCGGCGGCGACGCGGAAGAAAAAGCTGCTGAATTCATCAAGGAGAACGTGAAGAAACCAGTTGTTAGCTTTATCGCCGGAATTACGGCGCCTCCTGGCCGTCGTATGGGCCATGCGGGAGCCATTATCTCCGGTGGAAAAGGCACGGCTTCTGAAAAGATGAAGACGCTGGAAGCAGCAGGTGTCAAGGTCGTGAAGAATCCGGCTGAGATCGGTGACGCAGTCAAAAGGGCGCTGGGGCGGTAAGTATCGTCTCAAGCCATTCTCCCCGGTTGGAGTCATCTTCCGTCGCCAGATTGTATGTCTGGCCTCTGTCCGCTTCTAAGTCTTTCCTCTCCTTAAGTGCAGCAGGCAAATGGCTTGCGTCTGTTTCAGCAACGTGTGAGAGAGATGGTGAAGGGGAATCGGTATGCCTACTGCCAAGTGTACCGCTCTCGATTTCTTGGACACGGTTGTAGCCGTATTCGCCCGACCTGTGGGTCGCATTGTTCGGCGATCGTCGCTCCTCGGCCAACGGTGTGCGTCGTTTTTTGAGGGCACCTCACAAGAAGCCCCCCATCCTCGACGATCGACCTCGTCATGCGGCCTCCAGCGTGACCAGCAGGTCCCGACGTACCTGGATTGGTGAGCGGAACCCATGCCGCTCGATGAGCCACGGTTCATTATAGAGACGCAACCAGTCGAGGAGCGCCTGGCGGAGCTCCTCCACCGTCTGGAACGTGCGCACCCATACGAGTGGCTCTTTCAGCGTCCGAATGAACCGCTCGGCCACGCCGTTGCCTTCTGGGGCGCGGACAAACGCTGGGCTCGACGTGATGCCCAGGAATCGGAGTTCGGCCTGGAACTCGTCGCTCATATATTGACTGCCATGATCATGCCGCACCTGCAGGCCCATCGCCCTGCCAGCTGAGACAGCGCCGAACTGCTGGCGCACCCCTTGGCGAATTGGCTCCAAGGCCTCGAAGCGGGTAGCCCGCTTCGCCGCATGGATGCCGATCCCTTCGAGCGTACAATGATCCACCCCGATGAAGACCGTGACGGCCCCGTCCTCCACCGTGACCGTGCTGGTCGCATCAGTCCCCCACATCTGATTCGGGCGCTCGGTGGTGATCGTGCCATCGTGGACCCGCGGTCCCACAACGCGCGGCACCCGGCTGGGCGCCAAGAGATTGGCCTGCCGCATGAGCCGGAGCACGCGAGGTTTGGACGTGCGAATTCCCTGCGCCCGCAGGCGTGCCCACACTTTGCGATGCCCTTCCCCGAGAAACGGCGAGGCGGCCAGCACTTGCCGAATGTGCCCCGTGAGCTCCTCATCGGTGTCCGCCGTCTTCGGGCCTCGCTTGGCTCCTGTGCCGTGCGGTTGAGCCACGCGGTCCTGCTGGTGATAGAACGTCGCCCGACTCAGGCCCCATTCCTGACAGACCCGGACCACACCATACGGGCGATTTGTGGAAGGCGACGTGGCGGGGCTCATCGCGTCGACCTCCCGGTGGCCAAAGGGGCGCCACCCCGTAGACGCTGGACCGCTTCCCGCGACAGTTCCAAGCGCATCGTCAAATCCCCGACCAAGGCCTGCAGCCGCGCGAGTTCGTCATCGCGGCCATCGGTGGCCCGGCTCTTCAACCCGGCCTGCCCACTGGCCACGAACTGGTCCCGCCACGCCGACACCGTCGCAGCGGTGATCCCCGCTTCACGGGAGACCAGATCCAGATCGTCGCCACGCAGCACGCGCAGCACCACATCCATCTTCTTGCGCGAGGAAAACCGGCCTCGCTCTGCCTTCGATTTCGCCATGAACACCTCCATCAATGATGAGGACAGTATGCCCCAATGGTGTGTCCAAGGAAATCGTGGGGCGGAGGACAAGTTCCGAATGGAACCGTTACCATGTTGCACACCAACTGCATTTTGATATATTGGCTTTATCGATACTTTTAATCAGTTTTATCTATTTTAAAAAATGAACCGGGGATTGCTACTGTGGGCGCCGATCTCTGAATGTATACGAAAGGAGCATCCCTCGTGGTTGCTATGAGGTCTGCTGGGTTAACCTCGCTCACCATCTGCTCCTTTGCGCAATCGAGTCCTGATTCCATATTATCGAGAATGAGCTCCAGTCTGACGGCTCCTGTGGCTATCAAAGAACGGTTTGCCAGCATTGTACGGTGTTGTTTGCTGCTCCGAGCGATGGGAGCCACGCAGACTCTGATGTGTAATGAAGTTCTCAAGGCGCACGATGCATAGGAAACGACCTGCACACACAAAGGGGAAGGCGAGCACGGTCAACAGTTCCATTCTGAGCGATGTCCAGGTTTCACGACCAGAAGTCGTCGAAGAGACCATGTTCTTTATTTGGGAGGGTGATGAATGAAAACCAGAATTTCGGCGATGATTTTCCTCCTCTGTGCCGTTGTTGCGGCTCAGGTGGCTCGGGCCGAGGATCTAAACACTGCACGGGTCGCTGATCCCTACGCGTTATCCTCCGGTCTCCCGAACATGTCGTCTGGTACGATCGAGCCGTATCTTTCTTTTATGGCTGGCGTGGCAATTCCATTCAGTGAGGATGCCACGTTTCGTAATGGCGATGTGGATAGGAATGTCGACTATCAGATGAAACAGTCGATCGGTGGCAACGCGGGGATCTGGTTTCCAACCAGAAACAAGTTGTTGGGGTTCGATCTCGGCGTTGAGGTCGCTGGCTTTATTTGGTATCCGGACGTGGCCTGCTGTCGGCCAGGATTTAATGGGACCCTTAATCCAGACGGATCGTTTGAGGGCACTACGACTGAGATCCAAGGTATCTACGTCGGCAGCAATTTCCTGATTCGACGACCGATGGCGATTTCAGAAGCCTATCCCAATGGGCGGTGGCATCCCTACGTCGGAGTCGGTGTGGGAGCGCACCAGCTCGCGTATCGGCCAGGTGGTGCCCGGGGAGCTTCTTTTTCGAATCCCCTCACTGATCAACGGAACACGGCTCCCGCGTTTCAGGCACTGGGCGGGGTCAAGGTCCATCTTTTCAAGTACGTGGCCGCGTTCGCTGAGGCGAAGTATATCCATGCCTTTCACGACGAGCTGGGGACGGATCGGTTTGGGGTGAACCAAAACTTTGGAGGCAATCTACATATAGATAATTATGAATCCATGATCAGAACAATCTTTGTGCATGCAGGCTTGTCGATTCACTTTGACATCAAGCCGTAGGTTCGTGCCAGCTTTCAACAGCCCCCACTGCTTGCGGTGGGGGCTGTTTTTCAAAGAATGTGCTAACTTCCGGCGTTTCTCCTTCCCCTCTTACCCCCATTTATCGGGTAAGACCCAACATCAATTCATCTGCTTCCAAGATGTGGCAAAGGATCTTGCTATTAGATAGTAATGGAGCTAGGCGGGTACTGAAAGGAGGTTTGCCTCTAAGGCCAGTTCTTGTGACACGACTTGGTCCAGTCGGTGGCGAGTGAGTGTCGGCACACGGATGAATTCCACACCGAATGTCTGTTCCTTAACCCATCGAACTTTCCCGAGCTCAATAAACAAAGACGATGTGGGGTCAGGTAAGAGAACACTCAGCTTAATGTAGCTACCCATTAAGACGATCCGGTCACAGCTCACTGAACAGCCGGTCAGGGAGATGTTTGAGATGATTCCCTCTCCAACAAACGGGGCTCCTCCAAAGATGACCGGATAGGCTACGGAAAGCCGATGATGAATTCGCCAGTTCACAATTGTATTAGCCATGGTCTGATCTCCTTCCTGCCCGATCAGTCTGTAGGGATGCAGCATAGTCAGGCGGGGGACAAGGTGCCATTCCCCTGAGGAGGGGCCTCGGGGCCCAATGGTAGTGGGATGGGGTATGCTGTCTATCTGGTGAAATGTCCCAGCCAATGGTTTCAAGTTTCATGTTTCAGGTTGCCCCTGAAACTTGAAACCTCAAACTTAGGACAAGCGACGGGTATTGCGGTAGCAGAAGCGCTTATACACCAGATGGTTAGGGTCTGGTGAGCTTATCAGTAGGGGGGACTTGGGGTACGACCGAAGGGGGCTCGAGGCGCTCGAGTACATCTTGCTTGAGCCTAGTGGGTTCTTCAATTCGATTTTCGCGCTGTAAGGTGTTGACATCTCGTGCTTTTCTGGCATTCAGTTCGGCCATGTCGGCCTCGTCGCGAACCAAATGCGGAGTCAGAAACACAAGTAGATTCAATTTCTCCATCTGACGATTCTGGGATTTGAACAGCCATCCTAGCCAGGGGATATCTCCCAAGAGCGGAATTTTTCTTTCACTGAGTGTGATATTGTCCCGGACTAATCCTCCCACCACGAGCGTCTGCTGGTCCTGAGCAATCGTCGTGGTTTCCATCGATCGCTTGGTGGTGGTGGGCCCGACAGGAATACTGGCTGAGCCTGATCCAATGGTCTGAGCCACGTTTTCCGCGATGGCGGTAATTTCTTGCTTGATTTCGAGGCGAATCAAATCATCTTCCAGTACTTGGGGTGTCAACTCTAATGTGACACCAACGTCCTTGCGCTCGATCGTTACCAACGTTCCTCCGGTGATACCTTGAGCCTGCCCAGTCGGAAACGGCCGATTTTCACCGACGACGATCTTGGCTTTTTGGTTATCGGCGGCCAGCACCTGAGGAGTGGAGAGGATGTTTGTATCGGTGAGGTTCATCAGGAGGTTCATAAATGCACGAACATTCACGGTGTTCAACACGGTCACCGCGCCGCCGGTTGCCCCACCTGCGGCTACACCACTGATGGCCTGAGCAACGGAGGCGAGTTCCTCTGGCGCTCGGTTGAACCCCCCAATCCCCTGCAGAAATCCTGACTTTCCCGCTCCCAAAACCTGAGTCGGGTCGGTACCGATTTGCCGCAAGCGGTCAACTTGAACCTCCAAGATCACCGCTTCGACAAATACCTGTTTACGCCGGATATCTAAGTCACGAATCACGGCATGGATGTGTGTCCATGCATTTTTAGTTGAGCTGACGATGATGGAGTTCGTGGCCTTGTCTGCGAACACCTGGACAGGAGCCTCAAATTCAGTCAGTGGCCTGATCGGGGGGCGGACTCCTGGTGTAATTTGAGCGACGGTTTGTGAGCGAGCCACTAGGTTGGTAAGAACCGCGGCAAGATCTGTGGCGTTCGCGTGTTTGAGCTTGTAGACAAACACCCCACGCTCAGGCGGGAGATCACCCATCGGTACAATTTGGTAGAGATTCCCATCCTTTTTAACAACCGCGATACGAGCCGCTTCGAGTGCAGCCACAAACATGCTAAACGCTTGGTCCGGAGAAACTTTGGTTGGAGAAAACGCTGATATCTTCCCACCTTGCTTCTTGATGGTGTCGTCCAGCACGAAGTTTTTGCCGGTGAGTTCCCCGATGAACCTGGCAAAGACAGGGATATCAATTTCGTTGAAATCGAGGGAGACCTTGGCCGGTTGCGATGTGGTTCCTTGGGCAAACGTGTTGGGCGGAACGAGTGCCAAGCAGCAGAGGAGTGACCCTATCAGGTAGGTTCTCACCAGTCTGGTTGTAGGCAATACCAATGTCAGGCTTGAATGAAATTGCACGATGGAGCTAGGAATTCCGTGGTTCTCACAAAACTTGGTAATTGAGTTTGACCGTACCATAGGCGGATCGAAGGACACAACCAGGATTACATTTTGCGGCAATTCAATCCCAATGGCCTGGTGTTGATCAGTTCTCCAGGCAGTGTGTGGGACACATCCAGGACCAATATGCTCCACGGAGACGGAGCGGGTGGGTATCGTTCTGTCTTTACTCCCTAAGCTAATGAATTTCATGAAAAAGCCGATAATCAATTGAAACGGATGGGTGCAGGAACTGGGTAAGGAGCGATTCTTGTGAGTCAACTGACACAGGCAGAGCACGGATGTCTATGGTTCGTACAGGAAACCAGTGTTGGACGCGTTGGTGCTAGAGCACTCATATACCCAAAGCAAAAGCAAGAAAGCAGTCAGATCATTTAATATCAAGAGGTTCCAAGGCTACTTGTTGAATTTCGACGGACCCTGACTCCTATAGCATCATGGTTTCGGCCTTTTGCGTGAGGAGGGGACCAGGCTCGCGGCTTCGGAAGAGCGTCCGTTGGGCTCTTGGGTACTGGAGATCTGCTAAGGTTAATCCGTGCGCTGGAATAAGAAACCCTCAATAAAATCAGATAAGACAGAGACGATCCGTACGCCGAAGCGTGGGGTGGTCGGCTACAGCAGGAAGAGCGCGCTGCTGGAAGAGGCGATCACTCAAATGAACGCAGGGAAGTACGGCCGGTCATCTGCTGCGCTCAAGGAGCTCCTGGCTCTCGATCCGGTCAACATGGAGGCGCGACGGCTTTTCGCGACCCTCCATCTTCGACTGGGAAGCCTCATTCCGGCAAGAGAAGCCTTCGACGCCCTGCTTGCCGAAGCTTTTCAGCGCCAAGACTACTGGCTCGCTGAATCACTACTCCGTGAATACCTCGCCGCCGGTCCGCGCTGTGTGCCCTACCTTGAAAAGCTTGGGACGATCTATCAAGAAAAGGGAAATGTTCTTGAGGCAGTTGAAGAGTACGGAAAGGCTGTCGATATCTTAATCGAAGATCCGGATCCCGAGCGCCCGGATCATGCGGGGCAACTCTATTCAAAAATACGGGAACTGGCCCCGGCGAGCCCTGTTGCGTTCCGGCTGGCCTCCTTTTTTGATGCGGAAACCGGCCAATTAGTACCACGTCAACCGAGTGCCGTCGGGACCGATGCCGCACTCCATCAAGGCGTATTTGCCGAGGACTCACGGGAACAGACCGTTTCTCCTAGAACGGATGAAGTGATGCCATGGGAAGTCCAAGTTTCACATGGCGTGACGGAGTCATCGGGTGAGACGTCGCAATCAGAGCACAGTGCTGATTCTCCGGAACAAGTTCAGCCTTCTGAATACAGTCTAGTCCGCTCGGAAGAGCCTCCTGCTACCCAGGGAGAACCTGTTGGCACCGAAGCTCAAATTGACCGACTGGCAGAAGGTTCTATCCAAGAGGTTGGAGAGGTTTCAGCTGCACAGGAGACCCCCCAGTTCGCAGCGCAGGAGCTGGCAGAGGAGTCACTTCCTGCTCCTGGGCCTCTAGATTCCAGGGCAGAGCTCCCTGTGGCACCGTCGGAAGCTCATCGAGATGTGGTGGATGCTGACTCTGCCTCGCTTCAATTATCGGAGCCGGTCTCACCTGAATCTGCGGAGGCACCAGCGGTAGTAGAGGGTCGTCCTGCATCCGCGGCGATGAGAGTGGATTCGGACCAGACGGTCGAGTCGTCGGGCAGTTTCTCCCCGGATATCGTGGGGCCCAGTCTGCCACCTCAGTCGCAGGCTGACAAAGAGCCCATTCCATCTGTCAGGATAGAGCCATCAACTGCAGAGTCGATACTGGTAGCAAATAAAAAGGAAGCTTCTCATACGACCGAGGAAGTCGAGCGGCAGCAAGCAGAAGAGAGCGCGAGCTCTACTGACTCGCCAGTCGCTCCAGCACCAGTCTCGACCGATGAGGCAGCTCAGCCCTGGAAACAACCAGGGTTTTCATGGAAATCCGTCTTTGATACAGCCTGGAAGTTCGGAGAGCAATCTTCTGCAAAGGATGCGTCACAGTCCCCGGCGCCGACTCGCCTGGAAGGGACGCTTGCAGATACTTCTCCCGTCTCATCTCCTCAAAGCGAGCTGCTCGAGGCTTCCGCCGTAGAAGCCCCGAAACAGGAGAGCGAAAATCAGAAAGTAGATGAAGAATCACCAAGATTGCCGGTTACACTCATGCCGTGGGATCAGGTGCAGGAGTCGGTGCTGTCGATTTCTCCCGTCGAGATGAATCCTCCGATTGTGGCGGAATCTCCCGAACAATCCGTGGATCAGCCGCATGGCGAAGACAGCTCTCCACAAGTTCACGAGAGTCAACCGTCGTCTTCCCCATCGCCCAATGGGTCTGATCCAGAGCCGACTGCATTTTCATTCGCACAGGATGCCGCAATAGTGCACTCGGAGGGGCGGCACGAGTCTGCGGTGGAGACCGGTGCGTCGTCCACGACGGACCAAAGCACGGAGCAGGTCGCGGAGTCAGCGCCGTTGTTCTCCCTCGTACAATCATCACAAGCCGACGAAGCGGTATCTTCTGCGTCACAGGAATCTGCGGCTCAAGTCTGTCCCCAGGATCCGAATCTAGGCTCGGTCGTGGATCAGCACGAAGTTGCTGATAAGCCGAGCGAGTTTGCCATCAAGCAAGACCAGCCCCATCCCGGTGCGGTTCCTGAAGAGGTCGAGCAAGGTCCCAACGCGGAATTCCAGGCGCACGATTCGCAGCCAGTCAACAAGGTCTTCCACGAGAAAATCGAGACCATTCGACCTGTTGAGCCTGCTCCCATCAAACCAAAGTCCATCGTAGACGATGGTGCGAGCCTGCCTGGGCCTCAGGAAGCGTCAAGGGCGGTCCTTTCCGATGATCAGCCATCAGAGGTAGTGAACGTTCAAGCAGGATCTCCGAGTCCTGAACCGATGCCTCCTCAACAAGAGCAGGTGGAGACGGATGTCGTGACGCGAGCGGATCGGGAGCCTGTTGTCACCCGCGTTACATCAGCGGAACCCGCGATTCTCGAACGACAGGAAGTCCGCCAGCCGCTGCCGGCGGCTTATGCGAACGATGAGGCGTTCGTCGAATCTTCAAGGATCAGGAGAGCACCGGAGACGAGGCCGCGTGTTGATGAACCAGCAAAGAACCTAAAGTCTGCTGCAATTCTGAGCGGAGCAGGGGCAGCGATCCTGGGATTCCTGCGCACCTGCTTCTCGACCACTCAGGCCATTGTGAGAACCGTCGTAGGACTTACGGTGCTGATCGGGGTATGCGTCGCACTTGGCCTTGGAGCGCTGGCACTAACTTGGATGCTCATGGACGAACCGCCATCACCCACTTTTCAGAGTTTTACGACGACGCCACAACAGACCATCTTTGGGGCCCAAAAGAATGCGTACACACTGCTGATTGGGATCGATGCACCAGTGGGGCAAGATCCTCTCCGCACGGAGAGTGGGAGACAATCTGCCATCGGAGACAGCACAACCGCACTGGGTTGCTTTGGAACTCCCGGACCAGAAGGAAGTGACCGGTCGAGTGCGTCCGCCGGCACTATTCGTGGATGGGTCCGAGGATCGGATCCGATCGGTCAATTCAAATCGAATCAGGAGACCATTCAAGGATGGGGTCGCCGACATCAGGTGACGCTTGAACGATATCGTCAGTGGCAAAAGCTTCCATTCGAGGATTGGGGCTACGGTCAGCCTGTCAGTCCACCCTGCGGGGCGATGGTGTTCGCCCACCAACTGCATGTCGCGGATGGATTCGCACAAGGGACGGAGGTTGCTGTCGATCGACTTGAAACTGACATGGAAACGTGGCGGGTCGTGCTGAGCCAGGCACGGACGCTTCCCGTCAAAATGTTGGCATTGCAAGCGATCAACGACGACATTGCCATCGCATCGGGTCTGCTCGTCCGTTCGGATTTCGATACAAAACATCTAGGGCGCATCACCAAAGTTGTGCGACCTCTCGATCAAGCAGAGCTGTCGCTACGATGGCCGATGCAAAGCGAACTGGTTTCGGCCGGGAAGACCTATGAGAGTCAGATAAAAGCAGCGAGAGCTGAAGGTCAGGCAATATCTGCGAGAGTGGTATCGGCATTGCCATTACCGAAACAGCGTCGGCTCAACGATTATGCCAAGTACTACGAGGCGTCGTACCAAGCGACCGGAGAAAAGCATTATGATTCTCTTCCGAAGTGGAAAGACTACGTGCGTTTTCCTGCGACTGGTGTGATGGATTATCTCACCAACCCGATCGAGAATCTGGTCGGCGTTGACCCGCTGCCCGCATGGGATGTGTATAACGGACTGATGGTGGATACAGACGCTCATCTTAGGCTTGCAAGTTTACAGGCGTGGTTGCGACGCGGATCTTCAGAGGGCGACCTTCCTAACAAGATCGCCAAAGCGGGACAGAATTTCTATGATCCCTATACGGGCCTCCCGATGTTGGTGAATCAGAAAAAGGGCTTGCTGTACAGTGTCGGTCACGACGGGAAAGATCAGGATGCCGATCCGCAAGTAGACGTGGTTGTAGAGATTCCTGCAACGTATACCTCCGCCAATCAGGGCAAATCCCCGGCCTCTTCGTCAAAATCGAGATAAGTCTGGTCTGGCCAGGCAGCACAATCCACGAGCGCTTCACACTTCACGCACAGCGTTCTTGAGTGCCGTGGCCTCGCCGATGCTCGCTTGACAGCGCGTCGAGTATTTCACACAATCAGCACGCCGTGCATAGGAGAGGATAGCCATGAAGCATGTACCAACCTTAGTTGTGGTGGTCACGTCGTGAAGAGGGGCATGATCTGCCCAACTCGGATTCCGACGCAGATCGTCTCGAATGAAGAGTTCATCCCCATTTCCCAGACGAGGCAGCAGAACCAAGTCGAGCGAGTGGCGGCAGAACTGATGGAACGAGCGGCGACTCGCAACGGAGTCACCAGGCGAGAGTTCTTGAATGGAACGGCCGGGGTGGCTGCAGCGCTGCTGGCCATGAACACTGTGTTCGGTAAATTTTTCAATATTGGAGAAATCGAGCTCTTTGAGACTGCCGCATTCGCCGAGCAACGGGGTGCCCCGTATTTTATCTTTGACGTGCAAACCCACTATGTCGGGTCCAGCTATGACCCTGTCGACGCCGAAGCTCATCGCAAAGGCGCTGTGTCCAAGCAGGCGCTGCTGTCGTTGCGACGGTCTATTCGTGAGTCCGGACTCAACCCACGATTGGCCGGCGATCGGGGTACCATCGATGACTTATCCTGGAGGAATTTCGTCAAGGAAGTCTTCTTTGACAGTGAAACCGCGATCGGTTTGATCAGTACGCCGCCCGGTCCCTACCCACAAGAGGCCGTGGTCCCGCCGAAGGAAATGGCCCATATCCGCGATGAGATCAATCGACTGGCCGGCTCACAACGCATGTTGGCCCATGGTTTGGTGACCCCCCAGCTGGGTGCGGCGGATTTGGAGTTCATGGCCATGCAGGCTGAAACGCTCAAGGTCGACGCATGGAAATGCTATACCGGGTCTTGTCCGAAGGGATTTGACCGAGGCTGGCGGATGGATGACGAACGGATTGCCTATCCTATGTTGGAGCAAGCGAGAAAGCTTCAGGTCAAGCGAATCTGTGTTCACAAGGGACTCCCGTTGGGGCCTGTGCCCGACTATAACCATCCACGAGATTTGATTAAGGCAGCCAAAGACTTCCCGGATCTTGATTTTTTGGCGTATCACTCAGGATTTCGAGGAGTTGGGTCGATCGATCAGGTTTTTGCGAAAACCGGAGAAATCCCGTGGACCACCGAATTCTGCCGGATGAAGGAGAATGAGCCGGGCCTCTCCAATATCTATATGGAGTTGGGGTCGACGTTTGCGCAATTAGTGACCACCTATCCGTTGATCTGTGCGCATTTGCTGGGACGAATCATTCGTGCGTTCGGAGTAGATCATGTCTTGTGGGGCACGGATTCGATCTGGTATGGAACACCTCAATGGCAAATCGACGCCTTTCAGCGATTCCAGATCCCAGAGGCCTTGATCCAGGAACACCATTATCAACCGTTGACGAGGCAGGTCAAAGAACGAATTTTTGGTCTCAATGCGGCGAAGGTGTTTGGAATTAATGTGGAGGCAACCAGACACGAGGTGCCACGTGACGCCCTTGGTCGGCTCCGCATGAGCTATCTGGAGGAGGGGCCTGAACCAAGTCGTCGGGTCTATGGGTGGATAGCGGGGTGAGGATGGGCAAAGCCGGTCGTGTCTTCTGCTCGCGCACCGCGCACACCGGAGTGATTTGGATAGTTGAGCGGCGGGAGGTGCTCGGTGCATGCGCGCAACGAGACATCGACCCGCTCTGCCCAAGGATTAAAGGAAGAATAAATGGAGGAGAGACAGAATGAAGAGTGAAATTTTGTATCCTGGTGCGTTTCCGATGGTGCGAATTGAGTTATCCGAGGGGGAGCATCTGAAGGCGGAGTCGGGTGCGATGGTCGCCTGCTCCCCGACGATCGACATTGAGAGCAAAATGGAGGGAGGATTCCTGGGTGCGCTGTCAAGAAAGTTTCTCACCGGCGAGAAATTTTTCTTCCAGACGTTGCGGGCCAGCCGAGGCCCAGGCGAGGCGTTGCTGGCTCCGACCGTACCTGGGGAAATTGTCATCCTGGATCTTGATGGGGTGAACGAGTACATGGTCCAAAAAGACGGATTCCTCGCCGGTGCGGACAGCATTACGATCGATAGCCAAATGCAGAGTCTTAGTCGTGGCTTGCTGGGAGGAGAGGGGTTCTTTATCCTGAAGATCAGTGGGAAAGGGATGCTCGTCCTGAATAGCTTCGGTGCCATTCACAAGATCGAATTGAGACCGGGGCAGGAATATATCGTGGATAACAGCCATCTGGTGGCCTGGTCGGCGACCACCTCCTACAACATTGAAAAGGCCACGTCTGGATGGGTCGCCAGCTTCACCTCCGGTGAAGGCTTTGTCTGTCGATTCCGCGGGCCAGGGGTCGTCTTCATTCAAAGCCGGAATCCCGGTGGATTTGGTGCGTGGGTCAGACAGTTCATCCCCGTATCGGAGTAATGACGAGTCACTGGTCATTTGTCATTGGCCACCGGAAAGATTGAGAGACTCACACACGAGGGCACGACCGCTCTTCACCAGTGACTATTGACCAATGACGATACCTCCCAACGCACTGTGTTTCGGCGACGAATTTCCCGCGACAGGTGCGCCGTGCCTTGTGCAGATTGAAGCCCACGGACTCACGGTCACATATGCTCCAGATCAGGATGGAGCGGAAAGTCGTTCGGAATCTGTGCGCTTTTCGGAATTATCCGTTTCGGCCGGTGGACTTAATCATGACCAGCTGGTGTTGCATTGGGCAGGGTCAACGGGACAAAAGACGCTGTATCTGAAGAACCCTGAGGTGATTCGGGCCTTCCGACAGATGGCCCCGGATCATATGAGTCGCCCGCTTGAACAAGCGGCAGAGCAAGTTCGTCAAGCCCGGCAGCGTCACCGAGTCGTATGGGGGCTCGTCAGCGGAACAGTCCTTGCGCTGGTACTGGGATTGTGGTTCGGGAGTGATGCATTTGTTGAACTCGCCGTCAATCGCATTCCGGTCGAGTGGGAGCAGAAGTTGGGGGAATCGGCCTACCGTGAGTTTCTTACCGGACAGGATGTGATGAAAGATGGGCTCGCTGTGGCTGCGGTCAGGGAGATGACACAGCGCCTAGCCAGTCATGTGCCCAACAACCCCTACCGCTTTGAAGTTACCGTCGTGAAGAGCGATGTGGTGAATGCGTTTGCGCTACCTGGTGGGTATGTCGTCGTGTTCACGGGCTTGATGAAAAAGGCGGAAAGTCCGGAAGAGGTGGCGGGCGTGCTTGCTCATGAGCTGAACCATGTGCTCCAGCGGCATGGACTTGAACGGATCATCAAGCAATTAGGTTTTGTCGCCGTCGTCTCGATCGTGCTGGGCAATCCACCGGGGTTGGGCGGGGTCATGAAACAGCTCGGAGTGGAATTGATGACCTTGAAGTTCGGCCGCGCTCAAGAGACCGAAGCGGATACTACCGGGCTTGACCTGCTGTATCGTGCCAAGATTAACCCAGAGGGCATGATCACATTCTTTCAGCGGCTGGTTGAGAAGGATGAGGGGCGAGTCGAATGGTTGTCCTCCCATCCGATGAGCAGTGCCAGAGCGGATCATCTCAAAGCGCGACTTGCGGAGATGCCGAAGCAGAAGACAGAGCCGTTCTCGCTCGAGTGGTCCAAGGTCCGAGAGGTCTTGGGCGCGTCATCCGGCTCCGCTCCGTGAGCCGGCCACGGCCAATTTGTATCGGAGTCATCGCCGACACGCACGGCCTATTCGATCCGGCAATTCTTCGTCATTTCCAGCACGTCGATCGTATCGTGCATGCCGGTGATATCGGCAAGCCTACTGTCATCGATCAACTGAAGACCATCGCTCCTGTGACGGCGGTTTCCGGCAATGTTGATGGATATGAGGAGAGCGGTTTTCAGTCCGAGGCGATGATCGAGCTTGCAGGGCTCCGGATTGCCGTTCGCCACATTCTGTATGCGAGCGGCAAACTCACGACGGAAGGACAAGCGTTTCTTGATCGCATGCGACCGGACATCTGTATTTTTGGCCATACCCATCAACCGAAGAGCGAGTGGCTTGGCGGTACATTGTTGTTCAATCCGGGATCGGCCGGGCCCAAGCGGTTTACGCTGCCTAGAATGCTGGGGATGATCACAGTCGGTGCACGGGTGTCGGTGAGACATGTTCTTTTGAACGATCGGATTGCATGATCGGCGATTTCTGATGGGGCGAGATTGTGTCGCAATCTTGGATTGTGTTAGTTGAGGGTTTGCACGACAAGCGAGACAACCGGATTATTTTGGCGAAAGGAGACGGTAATGAGCAGATTGGGCCAGCGAACTATTGCGGCGATGGTATTGCTGAGCGTGATGACGATGAGTACTGCTTGCTATGGCCCGTTCAATCTTACGAAAAATGTCTATCGATGGAACAGCAATGTCAAAGGCAGCGGTCAAGTCAATGACAAATGGATGAAGGAGATTGTCTTCTTCGGCATGTTGATTGTTCCGGCCTACATGTTCTCGGCATTGCTGGATACCTTCATCTTCAACTCGATGCATTTTTGGACAGGGGAAAGCCCGATCAAGGTGTCTGAGTGGAACAGCGATGATACGAAGGTCGCCACATTAGGAGAGACCACCATTCGATGGACTTCATTGACCGATGGTGCGGCTGTGACCTATGAGCGTCATGGTGTTGTCGAGCGTCGTGCCACGATTGTCGCCATTGAGACCGGCTATCGCCTGGTTGATGAAAGTGGGAATCTGCTCTCGGAAGCGGAATATACTGCCGATGGGACGGTTCGCTTGCTGAACGGTGATTGTCAGGTTGTGAAGGAATTGAGCCAAGAGCAACTGAGAGCAATCGCTGGGGATCGGTTCGCACTGATTGCTGAAGCAGGAAGATAACATCTTGTTGAGGTCAGCCTGGTGCCGGGTGGATCGACATCAGGCTGACATGGAGAATTAAAAGCGTAGTCCGACCCCAAGTAATCCATAGTGGTTACGAAAATCCACGGCCAGTCCTTCCCAATGATAGTTAGACGAAAAATAGCGGTATTCCCAGAACAGAAAAACCTTGGAGCTGACGAGGATTTGTGTGCCACCGAGAAACTGATGCCCCAAGGTGCGGGCTTGGTCAAAATCTTTATCGTCTCGTCCCGTAATGTTGGGATTGAGGAGTGTACCGTGGGACCATCCTAAGCCGATACCGACATACGGACGAAGCGACTCGCCTGGGTATCGCAGGATCAGGTTGAAGGTCGTATTCAAGACGAGTAGGTCAGAACGACCGCTCCCATTGTTCTGCCCATTGGCGACGTTGGGAAAGGAGAGTGTCCCGCCGTGTGCATTGGAGTCGATCTCGAGGCCCACTATTCGGTGCAGCGAAGCTGGGAAAAGTCCCACTTTCAGCCCCGCACCGAAACCTTGTTGGATAGAGGCCGGAACCGTCGTCCCTTGATTAAAAATATCCTCGTCGCGAGGCCAGCTGCCAAGCGCATATGCGCCCAGTTCCACGTCGCCGAATTCTGCTGCTCGCGCTGCTCCAGTCAGGCATAGGCAACAGATCAATATAGAGACGAGCAGGGTTGGATGTGCGAGAGAGGCAGCTCCCACGATCCGACGGGAGGATGAACGCAGAAATAGAAAGGGCCTTCGGGAAAGCTTCCTGAAGGCCCTTCTCACAGCTTCCTACAACTGACTAGTTACCGCGAACGATCGTGCACCATTCACCGAGGATGCCCAAGATATTCTTGGCAGAGTGGTCCACGGAAGCGACTTTCGTAATACCTCCGGCAGCCTTAGCAGCCGCGACGCTCGCATCACCGGTGGCGACCCACCCAAGGATCGACTGGCCGCAGGCCTTACCCTCTTTGCTGGCTCCTGCTTCATCGGTCGCAACATCGCCGTACTTGGTTTCATTGTAGATGCCACCCAGCATCGGGGAGGCAACGATCTGACAGCCGCTCAGGCTGAGACCGACGAGGGCAATCACTGCAAGGGATAAACTGGATGCGCGCTTCATAGATCCTCCTTAATAGAAATTAGACCGCAAGGCTGCTTAGGTGTCGTAAGCAATCAGCGAGAGTATAGTCATATGGGTAGTATCCGTCAATCTGAAAGTTGATCCGGGTGATACCCCGCCATCCGTTGAAAGAGAAGCGGATCTCTTCATTTTCACGAATGTGCAACGGGGGATTTGCGAGTACTTCCTGACATGATATGAGTGGGAAAACAAACGTGAGGGTGTATATGCCATTCGACATCAGATTTATTCAAACGCATGCTCGTGTACTTGGAGCCTTAACCTGTGCGGTCTACTTGTCTGGCTGTTCACTTTTCGGCGAGTCATCGCAGAATTTTGCGGTCAGTTCGGACCCGGTGGGTGCGACCGTTCGGATCAATGGTCAGCAGGTTGGTGTCACACCGCTCCAACAGCAGGTTTCTCGAAGAGGGGATTTATTGATTGAAGTGGAAAAAGCAGGATATAAAAGCCAATTTCGGCAGACCTCCAGAAAGCTGAGTTCATTAGGAATTGTAGACGTGGTAGGTGGCGCGGTGTTTCTGCTTCCGCTTATTGGTCTGATCGCACCGGGAGCATGGGAACAGGACCCTGCTGCGATCGGGTTCTCTCTCGAACCTGCTGCCGCGTCATCGGCTTCCACTCCCGCGCCCTGACGCTGCTAGAATTGTCAGGTGGTCTTGCTGGAGAGCCGGTACAATCGGATGAGTGTGCAAGCTCAGATAATTCATGGGAGAAGCCTTTTGTGCTTTGGCAGTTCAGTACCTGAGCGTGCGACTTGGCCTGGTTAGGTCATTGTGCTATTACGCCATCCGCCTTCGCATGTTCCGCGGAAGACGAGAAAAGTCATTATGCTGATCCTCGACTTCCTTACAATCACGATTCCTTAGGCTCTCTGCGTGGGTAAAGTCTGTGCAAGAAAAATTTTCTCAACATTGGAGCGGAAGTCAGCTATACTCTGCGTTGTTTCAACAATCGTGTGGGTACTTAACCACTTTCTAACGGAGGAGGACTTATGTCGAAGAAGGTGCTTTTATTAGCCGTTGCGATCCTGTTTGGGAGTCAGGCGGGGCTAGCAATGGCGGCAAATCCAGACACTGGTCCAGGCTGTGGGTTAGGAAAATTGGCTTGGGGAGATTACAAAGGTCAGAAGGAAATCGCCCCTCAGGTGATGATGGCTACCACCAACGGGACATTCGGCAGCCAGACATTCGGCATCAGCTCTGGGACCTCCGGATGTACGAACGATGGCAAGATCATGGGTGAGCATAAGACGACCATGTTTGCGTCGTTAAACTTCGATGCCCTCACGGCTGAAATGGCGCAAGGGCAGGGGGAGCACCTAGCTTCGCTTGCGACACTGATGGGTGTTCCGGCAGAGCGTCAGGGAGAGTTCTTTGCCATGGCACAGGAGCGATATACGTCTCTTGTTCAGGCCGGTGAGACTTCTCCGGTCGCGTTAGTGAAGTCCCTCAACGATGCGATCGCGGGTCATCCGGTTCTCGCGCAAGCATCAGCTCGCTAAGCTATCACACAGGGCCCAGGCAGAAATGCCTGGGCCCTGTGTCTTGCACACCGTGCTGATCCCCATCCTTGCTATCGCCATCACACTCTTTGTTTATGCCATCGCGGATGCGCAGCCATCCGAGCATGAGCGCTATCTCGCACAGCTGATCGAACAGGCTCAAGAAAAGAAGCTCGCGGAACAGCGTGAATGGCAGCTGCTGTTGCACTACCGAAAGGGACTCTTCGGGGGGTATGAGAGCGAGCAGGATGATCCTCGCTTCTTCATGTCCTCAACAGGGAAGACGGATCCGACCGCGGAGCTGTCGGCGACGCTCGCACAGTTTTTTTCGGATGAATTAGTCGGTCGCTCTCAACAGCCAGCGCAATGTGCGTTTGTCGCGCGGTATCATTGGCTCAAGGAGCAGCTGGCATTCGACCCGAATCGTCTCCTCCCTCGTGTCTGTGAACGATTCGATCATTGGTATGATGATTTCGAGGTGCAATCGGTTTCTCTGATCTTCCCTTCAGCATTTCTGAACAATCCGGCGTCCATGTTCGGTCATACGCTGTTTCGTGTCGATCAGAAGGGACAGACGGAACAGACTCGGATTCTCGCCTATACCATCAATTACGCAGCGGAGGTGCCTCCCAATGAAGGTCTCGCGTATCCGATACGTGGCATCTTTGGGAATTATAAGGGGTACTTTTCGACGATTCCTTACTACCTGAAGGTTCAACAGTATCGAGACATCGAAAACCGTGATATTTGGGAATATCGCCTGAATCTCACAGAAAGTCAGATGCGGCGCTTCCTGATGCATGCCTGGGAACTGGGAAATGCCTACTTCGACTATTTTTTCTTCAAGGAGAATTGCTCATACCACATTCTTGCGTTGTTAGATTATGCTGAGCCGAATCTGCACCTTACGGATGAGTTTATCGGGTGGACTGTCCCGGCTGATACAGTCCGGTTGGTCGTATCACAACCTGGGCTGGTCTCTGATATCACGTACCGCCCTTCCCGTAGTACCGTCATTAAGCGAAAGCGCGAATCTCTACCAGTACCAGAGCGAGATCTGGCTCATCGGATTACACAAGACGTTGGGGAACTGACCGGACCAGCCTTTACTCGATTGGTTCCAGCTAAGCAAGCATTTGTGCTCGATCTAGCGTCGGATTATCTACGGTACCGAATTGAGACGACAGATTCTCCCAAGCCGGAGTGGAAAGAACGAAACAGAGCCGTGTTGACAGCCCGTAGTCAACTCCGTATCCCTTCCGAGGAATTTATCGTGCGTCCCTTTGCGAAGCAGCCTGAGCTTGGCCATAAGATACACCGGGTCGCGATTGGAGGAGGCTGGCGCAATAACGATACCTTTGAAGAAGCGACTTTTCGCGGTGGCTATCACGACTTGCTCGATCCTGAAGTTGGGTATACCCCCGATGCGCAGATCGAAATGGCTTCGGTCACGGTGCGGCATTACAATCGAGCGGATCAGACCAGAGTAGAACGGGCCACGTTGCTGAATCTTCTGTCGCTCTCACCGATCGACTCCGTCTTTCACGCTCCCTCGTGGAAACTCAACGTAGGGATGAACACGATCCGACACAATGATTGCCAGCTCTGCAGCAACGGGTTCTTCAACGGCGGGATCGGTGGGGCGAAAGAGTTGCGGTTGCTCAACCGGGAAGTGTTGTTTGCCTTTGCCGAAACAGAGGCAAGCGTCAGCAAGGCCTATGATGAAATGCATCGAATCGGTGGAGGTGGAACAGTCGGGATACTGGCTGATATGACTGAGCGTTGGAAAATTATGGCAACGGGGTCATATCTAAAATTTCCCTTGGGTGACAAGTCAGACGATTTTCGGTGGTACGTTGGATCGCGATTCACGCTGGCCCAGAATTGGGCGGTCAGGCTGGAATACAATCATCGTGATCGGGATAATGATGTCCTCTTCAGCGTCCAGGCCTATTTTTAGTGCGCGATGGTCCCGCTGGGGAACTAGTACTTGATTCGCTTGAGGTGGAATCGAGAGAAGGCGTCTGACTCGAGCGTGGGGTGGGGTGTTTTCGTCCTTGGCTGGTTAAAATCAACATCGATCTCCTCTTTGCTCGCTCCGACCTTGATGTGCTCAAAGTCCGGTTCCTTATCCCCAACCATCGCCATCATGACGGAGCACCCAGAGAGGGTCAGCAGTACATATAGGGTCAGCAGCACAAACAGTCCACAGAGTAGGCTGGAACCGGATTTGAGCATCTTACATCCTCCATGTCGCGCGGAAGTTGGAAGGCCGTTGACGAATGAGCTATAGCGCGGTTTAGAAAATGAGACAAGCAAACCTTCATTTTGTTCATGCATTGGAGGTAGTCGGCTTGGGTGGGTCTTGTGTTTCCTTCTCTGCGTCGGTTCCGGTATCCTTCGTCTGTGAGCCTCCTCGATCAATTTTTCGTCTACTATCCTGAACCCTGGCAAGACCGAGACTGGGCACGGCTCAGCGGATTGCCGCTGGAAGAAGTCTGGTTTCACGCTGCTGATGGAATCCGCTTGTTCGGATGGTACGTCGAAGCAGCGGCGGATCGTCCTGTCATGCTCTGGTGCCATGGCAATGCGGGAAACATCAGCCACCGTCTTGAGAATCTGAAGCTGTTGTTCCAGATGGGGCTGTCCGTATTCCTGTTCGATTATCGCGGATATGGAAGGAGTCAGGCGGTTCGTCCAAGTGAGAGGGGCCTTTACGACGATGCGTACGGTGCCTATGACTATCTTACGCGCATCAGAAAGATTCGTCCTGAACGGATTGTGCTATTCGGCCGATCTCTCGGAACAACGGTGGCCGGCGAATTGGCTGTACAACGACCGGCCTCGGCGCTGATTCTGGAATCATCCTTCCCCTCCATCGAGGCCGTGGCAAAATTTCACTATGCCGGGCTGCCTGTCCATTGGCTGCTTGGCGCTGAACATCGGTTGATCGACCGCCTCTCTCAGCTGTCCCTTCCCAAGTTGATTATCCATGGAGATAAAGACGACATTATTCCTATTGAGTTAGGGCGCCAGGTGTTCGATGCAGCCAAACCGCCGAAGGAGTGGTATGTGATTCAAGGTGCGGGGCATAACGACACCTACCTTGTTGGGGGCGGAGTCTATTTCCGGCGACTTGGAGAGTTCATTCGGAAGTCCATCAGCGCATACTGAAATCAAGGCCCAGCCAGTGTGATGCACTCGTCGAATTAACTCTTTGCTTCCCGTGGTGGCCAGTTCATTTCAGTATGTCGGCCGCAGTAGTAGCACTGGAGGCGATACCGAGCCTTACGTCGTGGGTTCGGCAAGGAGATAAAAGTGATCGGGGTATCGTCGTATGGACAGGTGGGTTGGTCATGTAGGAGGTGTGTTTCCGCCATTAAGGTGATCGAGGCGACATCCCAAGAGGGTTGATGTTCCTCCTTGCCGGTGATCTTTTCAACGGTGTGACAACGTTCGCAGGTGGCTTCGTAGGATTTGATACGGCCGCTGTGCGGCGTGTGATCAACGACGTCCATTGGCCCGCCACAACCTGATTTCGTACAAGTCAGATGCTCATGCTGAAGGGCCTGGACGAATCGCCGGTGGGCTTCACGCTCCTGTTCTGATCGCATCGGTCCTCCTCTCGCTAGATTCCCCAACCTCCACTAATTTGAATGTTCGCCCCATTGACGTACCGGGCTTCTTCACTGAGCAGATACCGAACAGCGGCGACGGTATCGTCGATCGTTCCGATATAGCCGGCGGGAATACGTTTGGCCATGGCGGCCAGTTCTTGAGGGGGAGCACTTCCCGAGTCGATGAAGCCAGGTGAAATGGCGTTGACGGTGATGCCGTAGGGCGCCAGTAACTTCGCCAGCGTGCGCGTCAGGATCAGGACACCGGCCTTGGCAATGTAATGGCCGGTCACGTCAGGCTGAGCCTCCATTTGATCGGCATTAGCCATGCTGAAGTTGATGATCCGTCCGGCTTTGCGGGTCTTCATCCCTGGGGCAACAGCCTGTGCCAGGTAGAAAATGGGATGGAGGTTGCCGTCGAACATCTCGTTCCAGCCTTCAACGGTTTCATCGAACAGGTTGATGCGATGGTAAGGGCCTGCTCCGTTGATGAGCACATCGATTCGCCCCCATTCTTGTTCGACCCGGGCAACTAGGTTTTTGGCTGCTACTGGATCGGAGACGTCACAGCGGATAGCCAGTGATCGTCCTCCTCGTGCCATGATGTCTTCTGCCGTTGCGTTGGCCTCGGCGTGGCTGCTTCGATAGCACAAGGCGACCTTCCAATGTCGCGCTGCTAAATCAAGCGCGATTCCCCGGCCAATGCCTTTCGCTCCTCCCGTAATGAGTGCAACCGGTTGATCCATACATCCTCTAGAGTTCAGTGCGTCTCATTATGCTCTTGAACGAATCCGCTTGGCGAGTGTTTCCAAGACTCCAGCAGTACGATTTGAAAAAGTCCGTTCGTTCTTTGGTTTCTTGCCGTCGGCAATATTGGCATCAATGAGGGCTTGAAGATCAGCAATCGTATCCACATCACGCCAGAGCTCAAGCAAAGCTGTCTTCAGTCCCATTGTAGCCGCTTTGTCCTGTGTGAGTTTCAGTACCTGATCGGTGGACCATGGAATATCACGAAAGAGTGTTGGGCGAGGCTGTTTGAGGCCAATCAGATAATAGCCGCCGTCCTGCGCAGGGCCGAGGACAAGGTCATATTGTTCGAGCTTGGCCAGAGCTTGTTTCAACTGGTCGAGTGGAACGGTCGGAACATCAGTCCCGATGATCAGGACGTGCCGGTAGCCCCGTGCGAATATCGTTTCGAAGGCCTGGTGCATGCGTGCGCCGAGGTCCTTGCCGACTTGATCGATCACCTTCACACCATGCCGCTCTTCCATGATTTTGAAAAATACATGTGTAGAAGAGGGTGTGCAGGCCAGGTAACGATCAAACGGCAATTTGAGTGTTGTCGTGGCGAGCTTTGTTCTTTCCAGCGTATCGAGGACAAAACTTCCGTGGAGCGTGGCGGCTTCGTCTGGCGTCAGAGGCGGGCAGAGTCGTGTCTTCACTTGGCCAGGAATTGGCGCTTTGGCGAAGATCACCAGGGCAGCGTGAGACGTGAGGCGTGAAGGGTGAAGCGATTTCGGACTGGTGGATTGTTTGCCTTCCGAGAGTTTTGTCGTTCTATTGTTCATACCGCCTACCCCCTTACGCCGTCCACTTCACGATCTACCGAACCACTTTATACCATCGGTTCAACCGTGAGGGGTTGACGCCGGCCCAATAGAGGAATCGTAACGTCCACATCAAGAGGATGGTTCTTAGGGGGCCCTGCTGCTCCCACCGTCGGAAGGAGGTGGTGATCGTTTGGCGAAGTGCCACAGTCGACCCGGCTCGTTTGAGTCGTCGGCTGAATTCAATGTCTTCCATCAGCGGGATCTCCGCAAAGCCCCCAAGTCGTTCGAAAATGTGGCGGCGGACAAAGATGGCCTGATCACCCGTGGCGATGCCGCTCGTGCGGGAACGCCAGTTCATGAGTGTCCCAATGATACTTCCCCAACCGGAACGCGTGTCGAATCGGACGTCGAATCGTCCTCCCACGACGGCAGGATTTGCCAGCGCCGATTCAATGATCCGAAGAGCTTCCTCCACCACCTGTGTGTCGGCATGCAAGAAAAGTAGAATGTCTCCACGGCTGGCTTTCGCTCCCTCGTTCATCTGACGCGCTCGTCCGGTCGGTGCTCGCACGAGCTGAGCCTTGGGCGTGTGAGCGCAAAAGGTATTTGCAATCGAGAGCGTGCGATCGGTGCTACCTCCATCAACAATAATAATTTCAATCGTGTGAGAGGAGGGGAGGTCGGCCAGAGTCTGCCCGAGGGCCTGTTCTTCATTCAGAGTTGGAATGATGACGGAGATCGTCATCTAGCAGAATTCATTACGCTCAGGTGGTCGGCTTCTTGGGCTCGACGAACATGAAATACATGACGATGATGATGGTGGTCCAAAACAGCACTTGTTTGTGCCAAAACAGGACTTCACCATATTGAAAGAGTCCCAAGGCCAACACGATGGCCGTTGCCATGACACTATACCGAATGGCCGGCGTTTCGACCGCGGCATTAGCCCAGACCGCGAGGCCGCCAAAATAGATCAGAAACGGCACGATATTAATCTCAAACCCGCCGCTGATGGAAAGAAACACATTGAGAAATCCGATAAACATCAAGGCAGTGCCGACCATCAGTCCGATGACGTGGATTTGGTGGTCAGTACTTCCGCGTGGGTCCTCCGGTTCGGGAGGCGGCGACGGACGCGCGGGTTCGTCATGATGAGAGGGTAGATCGGATGGAGCCATAGTTAGATCTTGAAATGTTTGCTGAGTGTGAGGGCCTGTCGCTGGTACGATGAGCCTAAGCCCGATCCATAGAGTTGTGTCGGGTTGGCCATCATGGTTTCGTACAGCACCTTGAAAAACGTTTGCCCATCGTGGATCAGAAACGGTACGTCGTGCGGACGAACCTCCAGGACGACCTGGGTGCCTTTGATCTCGCCCTTTGAGCCATAACCGAAGCCCGGGTCGAAAAATCCGGCATAATGGGTTCGCAGTTCACCGCAGGCTGCTTCGTAGGCCACCATTTCCGCAGCATAGCCTGGCGGCACCCGGATGCGCTCTTTTGACACAAGGATATAAAACTCTTCCGGCTCCAATAGCAAGCTGTCGTGGCGATGGCGGTAGAGCGGCTCCCAGAAGTCAGCTGCAGCATAATGTCCGACTTTCTCGAGGTCAATGACATGACTGTTCTTTTTTGCGCGGTACCCGATCACGCGGGACTCTCGCTGATCCCCACCGGTGAGATCAATGCGAAGGAACAGACCCCGTTCAGCGCGAACATCTTGACCGCCTATGCGTTTGGTGGGCGCCACGTTGTGATACAGCAAGGGCGTCGCGCGATGGAGGGCGTGAAGCGATCGGTCTGAAACCGTGGCCTCGCCGCGCACAAACCGAACTTGGTTCAGCGACTGTCCGGTGCGTACTTTGATGGCAAACGAGCGAGGAACAACCTCGAGGAATAGTTGCCCACGATAGCCGGCTCGGATTTCATCGAATCCCGACGTGAGATCCGTCACCACGCGGGTGAACACATCCAGACGGCCGGTTGTGCTTTTCGGATTTGCCCGTGCGCGGATCGTTGTGGGGAGGGCCAATTCTTCCAGCAGGGGGACCAGGTACACGTGGCCCTTTTCAAGAATGGCACCGTCGCGGAGATCCATTTCGTACATCACGAGGTCCGACTGATAGAAGTCCATGACATTCAGGCGGGAGGAGATCGCCGAGAGTTCCGGCAAGAAACTGCTGATCAATCGGTAGGCCTTGCGGCCAAGACGGAGGTCGAGACTGGCCGGTTGGATCTGTCGGTCCTCAATCGCTGGAGCGGCACTGATGGCGCCACCGGCGATCAACCGCCGGATGTCCTGATAGGGGAAAATCCCGGATCGGGGTGAATGAGTCGTCACAGCTCGTCCGCATCTCCCCCGCAGCTGTTTCCCCACATGGCGTAGCCGTCGCGATCGGGGTAGCTGTCCCCGCAAGCCGCATAGGCTCCTTCCGCCTCATCGACAGGGGAACCCACACCGACCATCGGGAGTTCCCGTCGACCGTCTGTCTTTGGTTGGGGGTAATGGAATGTCTTGTTCTCGTAGTTGCGGAGAACGGCGCCATCCTCATCCAGATGGACCAGGTAATTATCGGGAAGCAAGGGGATCTTGCCCCCTCCACCCGGTGCATCAATCACAAAATGAGGGACGGCCATGCCGCTGGTATGGCCCTGGAGCGCCTTGATGATCCTCAGACCCGTTTCGACCGTCGTCCGGAAATGGTTCGTTCCCTTGGTTAGGTCTGCTTGATAGAGGTAATAGGGCTTCACCCGCGCCAGGAGGAGCTGATGGACGAGCCGTTTCATGATGTCAGGATCGTCGTTCACTCCTTTGAGCAGGACGGTTTGCGCGCCGAGTGGGACCCCGGCATCGGCGAGGCGACCGCAAGCCGCCTTCACTTCCGGTGTCAGCTCATCGGGATGGTTGAAGTGCAGATTCATGTAAATCGGGTGGTACTGCTTCACGATTTCGCAGAGTCGAGGCGTAATGCGCTGCGGTAAGCTGCCGGGGACGCGGGATCCGATCCGGATGAGCTCCAAGTGCGGGATCGTCCGGAGTGCCTTCAGGATTCGTTCAAGAAGATGATCGGGCAGCAACAGCGGGTCTCCCCCAGACAGGATCACATCACGGACCTCGTTGTGCTCACGCAGGTACTGGATGGCGCGGTCCAGTTCACCTTTCTTGAGAAACCCCGGTTTCCCAACCAGTCGCTTTCTGGTGCAGAACCGACAGTAGATCGGACATTGGTTGGTGACCATGAGCAGCACGCGATCAGGGTAGCGATGCACGAGGTGGGGAACCGGGCTCATGAGGTCTTCCTCGAGCGGATCGTCGTCCGCTGCGATGTCATCTAATTCGGCCGCATCGGGGACCACCTGTTTCCAGATCGCATCATCTTTCGACCTGATCGTCTCGAGGACGGTCGGCGTAATGCGCATGGGGTAGGGGCCGACAATGGCCTCGACTTCTTGTTCGTCGAGGCCGAACCGTTTGGCCAGGTCTTTCGGTTTGACGATGCTCTTTGCCAGAACTTGCTGCCAGTTTTCCATAGGTTGACCTTCGTCGATTACTTAAGCCGACAAGAGGGATGTTCGTCGTCTGGGCTTGGTTCGTCTGGTGTGGTGCGGGCTTGCGAGTGAAACAGGGTGGAGGCTGGAGCGCCCACGCTGCCCGCTTTGGCACGCTCATCCAGATAGGCCAAAATGTCGGCAGTTTCCGTCAGAACGAGATCTCCGTCCTTCAGGACGGGCACATAGTATTGACCGGAGACGTCGTACACCTGCGTGCGCATTCGTCTGCTATCCGGCACGATGACGGGGTCATAGCTCAACCCCAGGTCCGCCAACTTGCGTAACACCACAAGGCAGTCCGGGCACCAGTCGACATGAAAAAGGGTCATCGCCATGTTCGTATTAGGCTATCAGGAACAGGGAGAAAGTGAAACGCCAAATTTATGATGGAAGGGGAGGTCTTCATCACTCGGGACGCACGGCGCAGGGAACCATAATGGCGTCCTTCATTCCGTGAAGAATCTTCTTGTCGGCAGGACAGACGGTGGCCAGAATACCGGCGAGTTCGACCGTGCCGCCGGACACGAAATAATAGGGAGATAGGCGCGCGCGGCCAGACATGCGGACGATCGCTTGGGAGGCGTCGTCCATGAAATCCATGTCAAACAATCGTCCCTTATGGAATTCCTGCAGGATGTAGGGTGTCGTCGGGAAGGCGGCGAGTGCGTTGCGAAGCGCCTGGCTCCATTCGGCCTGAGGCAGATCATGTCCGATCGAGACCCCTCGGCTTCCCCACGCGAGTTCAGAAAATCCGGACGGCTTGATGACGAAATGGCGTTCTTTTTGGGTGGCCCCTTCGAGAGCCGTCCATTCTGCCACCGATTGACCTCTCAGAGACAACTCTGGAATCGTGGCGATGGCCGGAAGCGGAGTCGGATCGAGCAGCCAGGTCTTGGGCATGACCGCTTGCAGATGCCGCAAACAGTCGGAGCCCAGTGATTGTTCCCAGAACGGCCTCAAGATGGGATGATGGAGGAGCGCAAAGGCGGATTTCTCCTCAAGAGCCGGCTTATAGGGAGGGGTGATGGCGACCCGATCTTTTTTCCCGGCATATTGGATGAGCTCGGCCTTGGGAATATTCAACAGGTCGAACAGCTCATAAAACCGATAGACGACAGCAATGGGGTGCTCTTTGTCGTCGATACGCAACCGAAGGCCTTCTTCCGTGAAGATCACCTCGCGAGGCTCAATGCACCAGGCAGCGATGCCTTCGTTCCGAAGTTGAGCGGCCAGCCAAGACATTTCCGGGCGATAGTCCTTGGACTCTTCTGAAACGACGATCGCGATGCATCCCTCGCGCTGCTGGCGAATGGTTTGCAACATGCGGGCAAAGCCACGGACCATCCCGTCCCGTCCTCCGACAAGGCCGGCATGGTTGCTTTCAAGATCACCGTAGGTCTGCGAAAGGCAAGCGGTGAGTCCAATCCCACCCGGAACGGAATCCAGCTCGGTGATCACCATGCCGTCTTCCGTAGGAATGACATCCGGACGAATGACGGCAGGTAGCTCGTCGCGAAAACGCTTCATCCGGCTGTACTGCACGAGGGTGTCTGGTTTTCCTAAATCGAGATAGGTCGCCACCCAGGCCGGCTGTCTCCCTTTGACGCTCTCGCTATAGAGCCGGTTCAGGGCGCGATAGAATGAAAACAGCTGTGGCCCTAATGCCATGAAGAATTGCAGTTGATCCGGAGACACATAGAAGGGGCAGGGGCTCACCCGCCACGTCGTGGTTGCCTGTGGTGTGGGAGCCTGATGAGAACTGGAGTCAGCCGATGGAGATCCGAAGAGGTTGGCTTGAGATAAACGTGTTCGAATGGTGACGCAGCGATCACGTGCGGCTTCGGTTCCGAGCTCGGTGCAGGGGGAAGCAGTCGGTACCAAGTGAACGAGTCCTACTGGTTGACTTTCGGATCAAGCGAGCAGGAGAGATCTTTCCTGCTCCAACGGGCCAGATGCTAACATGCACAACACCGGTCGACAAGTGGCCGGCATATCCGCTGCCCATGGATATGGTGAAACCGGAGTGGCGTACCGATCGGATGTGAACGTTCTTGCCACCATGTCATGCTCATCGTATGATGTGTGCTCAGTGGCCCTTCATACAGCGGATTCCAAACGAATGACGAAGGCTCTGCCGCAATTCGTGCCGGGGGCGACCTGTTTCCGCTGCGACGTCTGTTGCCGTTTCCCGGAAGCCGACAGTTTTCTTCGTCCCTACTTTACGAGGCGCGAAATCACTGAAGCCGTGGCACACGGCGTTCCGCCTTCGTTTTTCCCGGACAAGGCCGGCTCACAAATCGATCTCGTCAAACATTCACAGGGCGAAGGGTACCTCTGTCCCGCGTTTGATGCACAGTCGGGTCGGTGCGGAATTTATGAGCAACGGCCGGTGGACTGTCAGCTGTATCCCTTGGCATTGATGTGGGATCAATCCGGGCAGGAAGTGCTCCTTGGTTGGGATACCAAATGCCCGTTCATGCGAGACGAGCCTTCTCGTTCGATTCAGACCTATGCTGAACAGGTTGAAGCGGTGTTGCGAAGCGACGCGATGATTGAACAACTTTCTGCCTATCCTCGGCTGATCGGGCCGTTCCAGGACGACGTGATTGTGATCAATAGACTTCCACATCTGACGGCTCGGTTGGCTCAGCAGCGAGCCGACCCGCGACTCCGTCCGCTCACAGCGTCAGATGCGTCGGCATTTGCCGCTGCATTGGAACGTGCTCATGTGCTCCACCCTGACACCCCGGCGGCATTTGCCTTCCCCTTTCACTACATGTGGACGTCGGTCCTTTCCTATTGGTGGATGGAATTAGACGGCACCTGGTTCCTGTTTGCTAAATCGCCGGATGGGTGGTTCATGCCTCTTCCACCGCTTGGCCCAGGTGCATTGGATCAAGCGATGGGGCAGGCCTTTACGCTGATGCGGCAGTGGAACGGTCCCTCACCGGTGAGTCGCATCGAATCCCTGATGGATGTGCAAAAGACGAGGATGACCACTGACGAGATTCAATTCCGTCCGAAAGACGGAGACTATCTGTACTCTGCTGCCGCGCTGGCGGCCTTAGCCGGAGACCCGTACAAGTCTCATAGGGCGCTCTGTAATCGTGCGGCAAGGGAGCATGTGATCACGAGTGAGCCCTATCGCGCATCGGCTCAGGCAGACTGTGCGCTGCTCTATCGGCGATGGGCGCAACAAAAGTGCCAAGACCATCAGGATCGTCTGGGACAATTGCTGTTGGAGGATGCAGAACCTGCCCACCAGCTGGTGTTTCGAGAACATGATCGGATAGGGGTATCCGGCAGGGTCATGCGGGTGAACAACAAGATCGTCGCGTATACCTTCGGCTATTGGCTGACTCCTGCGACATGGTGTGTGCTCCTGGAGGTTGCGGATCGTTCCGTTCCCGGTCTTGCCCAGTGGGTTTTCCGAGAAACCTGTCGCATGGCGTCGGCGCAAGGGGCGGTTTGGATCAATGCTATGGATGATTCCGGGCTTCCAGGGCTGCGTGCCGCGAAGTTGGCCTATCACCCGACCGCAGTTTTGACGACCTGGATCGCAACAAGGACGAGCACATGACTCAATCAGAAGATCGAACGGCCTCGCCGGCTCGCCGGTATGAGTGGATCACCTTTGTGATGGTTCTCCTTACGTTGGCCACGCTTGGGGTTGGGACGTTTTTGCTGGCCCGTGTAGAACGGGGCATTGTCGCTGCCGTGTGGCTTCCTCTCTTGCTGCTGTTGCTCTGGTCGACCAGTCGACTGCGGGCGGAATATCGGCAAGCTCAGCAGGAAAGCGCATGGGCGCGTGCCGCGGAAGCGGCGCTACTCCAGAGTCAGGAACGGAATCGGGCGATCGTCGACACCGCCCTCGATGGGGTGATTACGATCGATGCGGCCGGCATCGTGACGGAGTGGAATGCTCAGGCGACTGCCATCTTTGGATGGGCGCGAGAAGAGGCGATGGGGAGACTACTTGCAGAGACCATAATCCCGGAACGTGATCGGGAGGCCCATGCGAGCGGGATCCGGGAGTACCTCAAGACCGGAGTCGGTCCGGTGCTGAATCGGCGGATCGAGATTGCAGCGCGGCATCGAGACGGCCATGAGTTTCCGGTGGAGCTCGCCGTTTCACCGGCGCGGATCGGGGAAACCTACATCTTCAGTGCGTTCGTGCGCGATATCACGGATCGTCGTCAAGCCGAACGACGGTTGGCTTCTCAATATGCAGTGACACGGGTGCTCTCGGAGTCGATTACGCTCGAGCAAGCGGTCCCTAGAATCATCCAGGCGGTCGGTGAGAGTCTGGAATGGGATCTCGGGGTCTTTTGGAGATTGGAAAAACAGTCGGGTACGTTGCGCTGCCTCAATTCTTGGCAGGACGAGACAGGTGCCGCCGATGCGTTCATCACCGAGATGCAGTCTCAAGTCTTTAAGCCGGGTGTGGGATTGCCGGGGAAAATCCTAGAGAGCGGAAGTCCTGTCTGGATCAGAGATGTGACGAAGGAGCCCGCCTTTATTCGAGCCGATCTGGCCGCCAAGACGGGGGTTCGAAGCGCCTTCGGTTTTCCGATCCGTATCGGCGGCGATATCGAGGGGGTGATCGAATTTTTCAGCCATCAGGTCCGTGAGTCGGATAATGAGTTAATCAGTATGATCGCCGATGTCGGGTTGAAGATCGGGCAATTCGGGGAGCGGACGAGAGCCGAAGAAGCCTTACGCCAGACTGAGGCGCAACTCCGGCAAGCCCAAAAAATGGAGGCCGTTGGGCGGCTCGCCGGTGGGGTGGCCCATGATTTTAATAACCTCTTGACGGTCATTCGTGGCTATAGCGAGTTGATTTTGAGTCGCTTAGCACCAGGGGATCCGGCACGACGGGAGATGGATGAAGTGAAGAAGGCCGCGGATCGGGCGGCAGGCTTGACCAGCCAGCTACTGGCGTTCAGCCGGCGCCAATTTGTGGCGGCGAAGGTCCTGGACTTGAATGCGCTGGTCATGAATATGGACCAGATGTTGCGACGACTCCTGGGAGAGGACGTCGTGGAACTTTCCGAGGATCTAGATCAGAAGCTCTGGGCCATCAAGGCGGATCCCGGACAAATCGAGCAGGTGATTATGAATCTGGCGGTGAATGCCCGGGATGCCATGCCGATGGGAGGGAAGCTGACCATCCAGACAAAGAACGTGACCATCGGGAAGGGCAGTCGCCGTCATGCGGTGATGCTTGAGCCTGGTCCTTACGTGCTTCTTGAGATGAGGGATACCGGTCATGGTATGAGTGAAGAAACGCAAGCCCATCTGTTTGAGCCGTTTTTTACCACGAAAGAAAAGGGGAAGGGGACGGGGCTTGGGCTGTCGACGGTATACGGGATCGTCAAGCAAAGCGGGGGGACGATCGCGATCGAGAGCAAGATGGGGCAGGGAACCGTCTGCAAGATCTTTTTTCCAAAGGTGAACGAGGCCGTTCAGACGGCTCCGGTCGTCGGTGGATCGATCAGTCGAGCGACCGGACGAGAGACGATTCTGGTGGTCGAGGATGATCCATCGGTTCGCGGCCTCGTGCAGGAGACTCTCCGCCTCAGTGGCTATGAGGTGCTGGTCGCGCGTCACGGGATCGAGGCGCTCTTGACGGGTGCCAAACATTTGGGGCCGATCCATCTGCTCTTGACCGACGTGGCGATGCCACAGATGAGCGGGCCTGAGGTGGCGGAGAAGTTGACGGTGGTGCGGCCTGAGCTGAAAGTTTTGTACATGTCCGGGTATCCCGACCATCCGGTGTTCGATCAGGGAGGAGTCAAGCGGGAGACCGCCTTTCTTCATAAACCGTTTACGCCGAATGTCCTCACTCAGAAAGTCCGAGACGTGCTCGACGGCAAAAAGGCCGCGTAGCCGGTTGTTGAAAAAACTCTTTCCGTGCTTCTTAACTCTCGCCCTGTCCATGTCGTACGTCAACCAGGGCCCACTGTTCGATGCTGGAATGCGCATCGTTACGCCGTATTGTTTTTCCCCTGCAATTCAGACAGAACCGCAAGAATTTCCGCTGGACGCGGCGGGCAGCCGGGGATCCGGACATCAACAGGGATGTGCCGTTCTACTGGCCCTGTCACGGCATAACTGCCTTTGAATATGCCACAGTTGATTGCACAGTCACCGAGCGCAATGACGATTTTCGGATCAGGCGTTTGCTTGTGCACATCTTTCAACGCTCGCTCCATGTTGACGGTGACCGGTCCCGTTACCACCAAGGCATCAGCATGGCGTGGCGATGCAGCGATGTGTATGCCGAATCGGTCAGCATCGTACACAGGGTTCAAGAGTGCGTTCATTTCCATTTCACAGGCGTTGCAGGATCCGGTATCCACTTCACGGATCGCGAGCGATCGTTTGAAGGGTCTAGCTTTGTCCTGAGCCTCTGGCGTCACCGGCAGTTCAGGTGTTTCCGCTTTCTGATAACGACCCGTCACGACTCCGATCCTCAGACTCTTTTTGATGATGCGGAACATGTTCGGCCTCCCTAGAGATCGTTCCCAGCGTATGAGAGGTTGAAGCTCTTGTTGATGAGCGGAAAGTCCGGGATAATATTCCCCAGCACCGCCCATTGAATCGCAGGCCAATTCACAAAGGACGGGTCTCGGACCTTGCATCGATGGATCCGGCCGTCTTCCCCTGCCATCACCATATACAAGATCTCGCCGCGCCACCCTTCAACCGCTGCCAGTGTCCATGCGCCAGGCTTTGGCAAGGAACGGGGTTGACTGGCGATTGGACCGTTCGGAATGTTATCGCGCACTTCGCGAATGAGCCGAATGGATTCATGGATTTCATCGCCACGGACACGTAATCTTGCTCGCACGTCACCGTAGCGATAGAGTGCCACGTTCACGGGTAGTTCATCATACGCAGCAAAGGGGCGATCCCGCCTCAGATCACAATCCCTGCCCGATGCCCGACCTACGATACCGATCACCGCATGATCCCACGCCGTTCGTTCGTTGAGGACTCCCGTCGTCTCCAGTCGGTCGGTGAGGGAGGCATTGGCAAAAATGATGGCTCCCACTTCAGAGAAGTCCGACTGGATGTGGCTCAGCTCTTCGACAATCTCGACCAGTTGTCTGCTTTCGATGTCCCGAGTCACTCCTCCGACTTCAATGACCCCCCGAAGGAACCGCGACCCTGTCAGCCTGTCATTGAGCTGCATAATCCGCTCCTTCAAACGGCCGCAGTGGGCGTGCGCGAGCGCGTAGGCCGTGTCATTGCACATGGTACCAATGTCGCCAAGGTGATTGTACAGTCGTTCGAGTTCTAAAAAGAGGGAACGGAGGTACTTGGCTCGCCGAGGTACTTCAAGGTGCAGGAGCGCTTCTACCGCCTGGCAATAGGCGAGTGCGTGTCCTACTGTCGTGTCCCCAGACACACGTTCTGCCAGCAGCACCGCGTCGGTCAGCGTGAGTTGCTCAAATAGTTTTTCAACGCCGCGATGTTTCCAAAAGTGCCGTAGCTCCAGCTGCATGATCGGCTCACCAGCCACGGAAAATCGAAAATGTCCAGACTCGATGATGCCGGCATGAATCGGACCGACCGGAACTTCAAAGACCCCCTCGCCTTCAATATGGTGGAAACGGTATTCACCTTGTTGCCGTTCCAAGACGTTGTTCCACGAAAAGTCATTCTGTAACGGATGGGTTCCCTTCGGCCAATGCTCGTGTCGAACCAAACGACGGAGATCCGGATGGCCTTGAGGAATCAATCCGAACATATCGCGGATCTCGCGCTCATACCACTGAGCGGCATGAATGTGCGGCGTAATAGAGGGAAACAGCCGATCGTGGCCAGCTAATTCAGTGGACAGCACCACCCAGTGGTGAGAGGCCTCCAAGGTAAACAAGTAGTACAGCCCGTAGCTGTCACGAACAGGGCGATCATCACAGGCCCATAAGAGCGTCAGCCGACCACGCAAGCTTGGTTGCGTATGAATATAGTGGCTGATGGCCGGCAGACGGTCCTTGGGAACCGTGAAATGTGAAGACTTTGCACAAATCGGGTCATGCTTCAGAATGCCTGGGAACGCCGCGGTGAGAAGATCGTCACAGAATATGGCTTCTGACATGCTCATCCTCTCCTATTGAATCACCAGAATGCTGGTCGCTTGTTCCAAGAGTTCCTTTATGGGCTGGGGCAGAAACATGCTGAATCCAATAAGCGCTACGGTAAGCAGAATGATCGGCAGATGACCCAGTGTCCAGCGTTCTCCCCGGACGATGCCTTCAGACGGTGTTCCCCATACCATTCCGGTTATGCGGTACAGCAGTCCGCCGAACGAAAGAACCGCCGCGATCAAAAATACTGAAGCGAGTGCAACCCGACTGAATTGGTCCGATACGGCCACGGTGACCATGCCAGAGGTTCCAGCAAACTCCATTCCTGGAACCCCTTGCGAGGCCAAGGCCGTGAGGATCTGAACTTCGCTGGCAAATGCCGCAAACGGGGGAAGCGCCGACAAGGCTAATCCCGAGATCATCAGCGCCGTGGCTGTCCAAGGCTGCGCCATCGCCAGTCCCTGGACGTGTTCGATTTCCACGGTACGAAAGCGACGGTGAATGTTGCCCGCTGCAAAAAAAGCCATCGACTTCGCCAGCGCATGATTCATGAGATGAAACAGTCCTCCGAAGGTTCCCAGCGGTCCCCCAATCCCAAACCCGATCATGGCGATCCCCATATGCTCGATGCTGGAATAGGCAAACAACCGTTTATAGTTGTGCTGGATGAGGATGAAGAACGCCGCCGTCACCAATGAGGCAAAGCCAAGCAACGCCAACAACTCACCAGCGAAGGCAAACGGAACGGCATGATCAACAATGACTCTCACCCTCAGGATGGCATAGGCCGCCACCACTTCGAGGACACCGGCGAGCATGGCCACTACCGGCGCCGGGGCCTCGGTGTAGGCATCTGGCAGCCAACTGTGCATCGGGACGAGTCCCACCTTGGTGCCGTATCCCACCAGGATGAAGATGAACGCCAACTTAAGCACGTGGGGGTTGAGTCGATCAGCTACAGGCAGGAGTGCCGTCACGTTCAATCCTTGACTGGCATCGCTCAGCACATGGAGTGACGAGTAATACAGCAGCACGACACCAAACAAGGCGAGTGAAATGCCGACCGAACACAGAATGAGGTATTTCCACCCAGCCTCCAGCGACTCTCGTCGCTTCCAAAAAGCAATCAGAAAGGTGGTGGCGAGCGTCGTCGCTTCAATCGCCACCCACTGGACTCCGATACTGTTCGCAACGGTCGCGACCACCATGGCAAGGAGAAACATGTGGAAGAGGAAAAAGAACAAGTTGAGACGTCCAGGCGCGATCACGCCCCGCGCTACTTGTTCGTCCATGTACGAACGCATATAGAAGGAACACGCCAGTCCCACCACGCCGATAATGAAGAGAATAAAGGTCGACAACGCGTCGAGATAGACCAACTCGCCCAACGTCGTGACGGGACCGTCGCTCAACACCGTGTGGGTGAGCACGGTTTCTGCGGTGACGAGAGCGCCTATACTCGTGAGATTGATCCCGTGGAGCCATGCAGAGCGGTGGACGACCAGACTCAGCCCTCCTGCGAGCAGCGGGGCAATCAATACAACCAGGACTGCGATTGTCACGACAACCTCGGCTATTCTTTTAGAACGGTGAGTCGGTCTGTATCCACACTGTCGAATGCATCCTGCAAGCGATTCGTATAGATTCCTGCAATCAACGTCGCAATGAGTACGTCGAAGAACACACCCAATTCCACGATCAACGGCATCCCATGTGTGGCGGCGGTGGCGCCCAAGAACAGCCCGTTTTCCAGGACGAGAAAGCCGACCAGTTGGGAGACCGCCTTTTGTCTTGCGATCATGGTAAACAATCCAATGAGTACGATCGCAAGAGCGATCGCTAACGAATCTCGCGTAAGGAGGGATCCTAGAGGAAGGATTGGCTGCGCGATGAAAAAGGCCAACATGACTAGACCGCCGCAGATCAATAGTCCGGTTGGCACGTTCACGTGCATCACCAGTTCCCGTTTGACGTTGAGGTGATCAATGACTTTCTTGAGGACTCGAGGAATGATGAGTACTTTAATGACACCGGTCAGCCCCGCCGCGATATAGATGTGCTGGTTCCCGGTCAGATAAGCGACCAGCGCTGCTGTCACGACGAGAAAAGCCGACTGCAGCGCGAACAGGTCCACGCAAGCCGAGAGCCGCCGCTGTGCCACGATCGCGAAACAGGTCAATAAGAGCAAGGCTGAGCACAAGTCGACCAGTTGTGATCCAACGGACGAAAGCCCCTGCATCCGATCAACTCCTAAGAATATAAAAGAACAGCAACCCGAGTAGGGCGAGGATGAACGCCACGCCCAACAGATCCGTGACCCGGAACAACCGCAATTTGGCGAACATACATTCGATGACTCCGATGAATACCGCGAGAGCTGCTGTCTTCACCACGTACACCAGGAGCCCGATTCCTATCGCGGTCGGGGTGACTGCTATCGCAATACCCCACGGCGCGAAGACGTTGACGATCAAAGAAAGGAACACCGCGAGTTTCAGACCGGCTGCCCATTCGAGTAAGGCCAGATAGCGCCCTGAGTATTCAAGGACCATGGCTTCATGAATCATGGTCAGTTCCAGATGCGTGGCCGGATTGTCGACCGGCACCCGCCCGGTCTCGGCGAGTGCCACGATGAAGAGGGCGGCCAGTGCCATCAAATGCGGTGACGGGTCCGTAACAATGCCTTCTAGTAACGCAGTCTTATGAACAATGGTGCTCACATTCGTCGACCCATTGGTGAGGGCAATTGCAAAGATCGCGAGCATCATAGCCGGCTCGGTCAGCGAGGCCACGATCGCCTCTCGGCTGCTGCCCATCCCGCCAAAGGCCGATCCGGCATCGAGTCCGGCGAGCATCAGGAAAAACGTACCCAACGCCAAGAGATACACCAACGCAATGATGTTTCCAGCAAAATTCATGGGTGTCTGCGAGATGAATGTGGGGACCAGCAGACCCGCAGTCAAAATAGAGGCAAACACGATGTATGGTGTCGCCGTAAAGATCCAGGAGGTGGTGGTTGAGATCACCGGTTGCTTGTGGAACAGCTTGGCCAAGTCAGCGTATGGCTGAAGGACGCTCGCACCTCGTCGTAATTGCAACCGGGCTTTGACTTTTCGGATCAGACCTACAAGAAACGGGGAAAATGCGAGTAAGACGGTGGCTTGGGCCACGAGGAGAAGTATTGAGTCGAACATCAGTTACACCGCGAGCAGCAGTAAGGCGATCAGGGTGACGAACATATAGGTCAGGTAGAGGTGCAGGCTACCGGCCTGAATGACTTTCAGGCGGTCGGCCAGCGTCCCAAAGAATGCCACCAAGGGATCATAGAGATATTTCTCAAAGATCGGTTCAATGTGAAATTCAAAGTGTCGCCGTTTGGAGAAGTATCGTGATTCGGCGAGAAACTCCGTTTCGAGTTTCACCGTCGGCTGATAAATCGTACTGAACACTCGTTTGATCGGCTGGACGAAACCAGTTGCGGTGTATTCCATCCGGGGTGTGAGAGTGATCCCACAGCCCCAAGATTTTGAACGGCGTGTTGTGAGACGACCACCGAGCGCAACGGCGAGTCCCAATCCCAATATCGCCGACGCAACAAGCAGCAACGCAAGTACCGGGGTGGACAGGCTTGAGAATTCGACATTTACCGGAGCTAACGCCCATCCATCGATTGCCAAGACCTTGCTCGCGATCGAGATTCCTGCCAGGGGAGCGACAATTTGATCCAACAGGGGCACGACCACCATTGGGGCAACGCCCAGCGCTACACAAAGGGCGGCCAAGATACCCATGCCCATGCGCATCGAAACCGGAACCTCCTCAGCATGACGGGCATGCGTACTGCGTGGCTGTGCGAGAAACGAGATCCCGAAGGCTTTTGCGAAGCAGGTCAAGGCCAGCACGCCGGTGAGAGCCAAGATCGCTGCGGCGATCGGTAGCATCAGTTTGAGAAATACGGTTGGAATCTGAAAACTGAGAAACAGTGTTTGGAACACCAGCCACTCACTCACGAATCCATTGGTAGGGGGCAACGCAGAAATCGACACGGCTCCGATCAAAAAAAAGATCCCCGTCCACGGCATGCGTCGCAGCAAGCCGCCGTACTCTTCCATATTGCGCGTCTGTGTCGCATAGAGCAACGAGCCGGCCCCTAAGAACAGGAGGGCCTTGAACAGGGCGTGATTGATCGTATGGTAGAGTCCAGCCAGCAGTCCAAGCGCGGCCAGTTCTCTCAATCCGTAGGCCTGAAAGATCATGCCGGCCCCAATGCCCATCAGGATAATTCCAATGTTCTCCACGCTGTGAAACGCCAGGAGTCTTTTGAGATCATGTTCCATCAAGGCGTACATCACCCCAAGTAACGCGGATGTGGTCCCCAGGAGTAGCACGGTGAACCCCCACCACCAGGGAAACTGCCCACCGAAGAAGTCGAAATACACGCGGATCAAGCCATAGATCGCGGTCTTGATCATGACACCAGACATCACGGCTGAGACATGCGACGGGGCCACGGGATGCGCATAGGGCAACCACACATGGAGTGGTACGATGCCGGCCTTCGTGCCGAACCCTAGTAAGGCCATGAGAAATACGAGAGTTTTCATGCCCTCCGGCAAGGGTTGTGCTGGATGCCGAAAGGCTTCAAAGGAGAACGACCCGACACTCTGGAAGAAAATTAAGAACGCCACGACAATGAACGCAGTTCCGATATGCGTCATGATCAAGTAGAACAATCCCGCGTACCGCACTTCCGCCTTCTCGTGCTCAGTGACTACGAGGAAATAAGACAGTAACGACATGAGTTCCCAAGCGAGCAGGAAGAAGAACGCGTTATCCGCCAGGACGACGAACGTCATACAGAGGAGAAATGCGTTAAAGAGCGCCCCAAGCGTGGCGGTCGATGCGTGCCCTTCGAAATGCTGCAGGTATCCCATGGCATAAATCGACGCCGCGAGACCTACGAGGGAGATCGTGAAGACGAAGAATGCCGCGAGTGGATCAAGCCGAACGGCGAAGGTGAGCAGAGGAATGGTGGAGGCGAGCGATCCCGTGACGGGCTCCGAAGACGTGAGGCCAAGAAGCCCCAGCACGACGCCTGCACTGGTCGCCATGATGGCGGCAACGCTGGTCGTGAGACGTTGAGCGTTGGGTTGTCGAGGGAAACAGAGCGGAAGTAGTATCCCGACCACATATCCGCTGAGAAGGATCCATAACAGATTTAGCATGCGATCGTGTGAGGCCCTTGTGTTCTCGTCACATTACCACAGGACGATTGAAGGATGCGGGTCAGCCATACCATTGCCGTGATACAGAAATGGTTCACCATCGGATTGACACAGACCGATACCCTTGATGTGGGAATCCCCCATCAGCGTCTCGTCACCAGGTGTCCACTCGAACCCCATATCCTGTGTCTCAAATCCCCACAACTACATGTGCGACGGTTATGAACAGTGCGACGATCACTACAACACAGAACGTCGTTTTCCACATCTGCCATTCCCGTGTCTCGTTGTCTTTCACGATTCGCCTCCTGCTTACCCAGAGCCAAGACCTGAGTACTGAGCAAACGTAAATCTTCACTCAGCACTCTGCCTCTGATACATGGCCCGGTGTTTAGTGCTTCTGTTTGTGGACCATCGGCTCGATCTCTTTTTTCTGCTCCTCCGTCACGCTATACCGCACGTAGTCATGCTCCAATACCTCGTTCGCATAGAGTCGCCCGGTCGGTGCCGGGACCACGAGGATCGCTTCCGTGGTTCTCTTCGTCGCAATCGTGACGATTTGCTCGTTGACCGTGCGGATGTACGGATGCCACACCACCAGTTTGTAGGTGCCAGGGGGCACATCCGTGATCGTGAAGCGACCCTGCTCATCCGTCTTAGCAAAGTATGGATTTATGACCGACACACCCCAACTCTCCATATACGCATGGAAACCACATTGCATGACGAAGATCCGGCGGTCTTTGCTGAGCGTGACCAATTCTTTCATCGGCGCCCCGGCCATGTGCTTGTGATACAGCGCGGCCTCGCTGCGATCCTTGAAGTTACGTGGATGTTGTGGATTCATCGGGAGTGGGACGTTGAAGAGGACGCGTGCACCCAACTGTGAGGTCTCATAGGCTTGGATGTCGTGCATGACCGGGTCCATGTTGACCACCGTCACCGTTTGATGGTCACGCACAACGGTTGTGAACGGTAGAAAGAGGCAGTCTCTCGCCTCGATCTGCGGCACACTCTTTTCGTCGAAGGGTTTGCCCCTGTCGATTCCTTCCAGGTAGACCACAGCCTCTCGAAACTCCCCGGACGCCCCCACATTGAACGGCTGCAGAATACGCCAGCCCTGTCCATCGGAAATACGTCCGCAGTAGAAGGGATCCGGCAAGGTGGTAAGGTTGTAACCTTTGGGCTTCGGAACTTGGCCGGTTAGCTTCACAGACCCTGTGAGGGTTCCACCTTCCAACACCGTGGTTTCTTCGTAGGCCCAGACAGACATCGTGCTTACCAGCGTAACAGAGCATAGGGTCGCAGAGAGCCAGCGACGACACGTCATAACAACTCCTCTTGGGGTAATAGTATACGGCAAGAGACTCGCCTACGATGCGCGAGTTCCTTTCTGACGATACACCGAATCTATGATGCGTTGAATCGTGTCGGCGGTGAGGTCCCTGATGGTCAGGTGGGCTTCGTCGTCACCGCTGAAAGTACAGAGTGCGATCGTAAAACAGTCACTGCCGCCGCGAATGATTTTCAGGGCAATGTTCGACTGATGGCAATGCACGCCGACAAAGAGACAGACGTCGATCTTGTTTGTCCAAATGGTCAAATTCGGATGGTTCGGGTTGATTTCTTTTTCGGCAATGATCTTCGGATACTTCGGGCGATAGTCCGCCATTGGGATCAGCTTGGCAGGCACGGCTTCCGCCAACGCTTTGACCACGCGTGCCTCACGAATCGCCTGCTCGTTCCAGGACCATAGCACCAGAGGACCGGGGAAAATGGTTGGATTGTTCGCGTGAAGGAGACGACGCGCCGCTTCATCAATGGCCGCTTGCTCCGGCACTCGTTTTCCCATGACCAACCCCTCACCTTTCGAGGGGCCGATCACGCCTCGTTCTGAGACAGAGGGAGGGAGATACCCTTCTGGACCCAGGGTCATTTCATACGGTGTCATTCTTTCGACTCCTTTCCATTGTGGATGATCACGTTCCTAATCCTTCTCGAAGAAAAATGTCCATCGGCGTCAGCGCGTGGCCGGGCTCCGGGGTCAGCACGACCGGCTCGAAGGACAACGCCTTGCGCAGCCGGTTCCAATAGCCCTGCATCTCTCCCGATTCGATGAGGGCGACACGACCGACGCTGTCGGCAAAGACTTCTATGGCCTTTAATTGGAATGGCGCGATTTGCTTCGGATAGAGCCCCGCCACTCGGAATCCGAAACTGCGATAGAGGGCCACGGCCTCCCGCACGACGCCCTGCATCGCTCCCCATGCGACAAATCCGACCTCTGCCTCGGAATCTCCCTCTCGTTCAACCCTCGCGTCGCCTCCGGCCCAGTGGGAGGGGGCATCGGGGCCGTACACGATTGCGTTTTCGTGGCACAACATGCCCCCCACGGCGCTCACGAGGACGCTTTGGTGGCGGCATGCGATCCTATCCTCCAGCAAGACGGCGACCCCATCGCTCACGCCCCGCCGAACCAGCGTATGGCCTGTGAGGACCAGGTTGAAGGCATCAGGCAGGTCGGCGGCCGCGAAGACCAGAGGCGCCTTGAATCCTTTCAAACAGGAGGCTATCTCACACTCGGTTCCCCGAAGGACCGTCAGGACCTTACCCGCCGGCCCTCGATAGACCTGGACACCAGGATGACTCTCGCTTGTCAAGACCGATACCGTCGACGCAGCGATGTCGAGATGTTTCGTGGTCCATCGCCCTGGCGAGGCGAGGAGTTCCGCGTTGCACGCCATGCGACAGTCGCAGGCGCTGAGAGCGTATCCCAGCAGGATCGCCCGTTCGGGAGTCCACAACATCGCGCGTGAGGAGGCCGCTCTGGTCAATGGCAGGGAGTAGGCATCGCGTTTCTCGAGGTCATGACGGGCGTAATCGTGTCCCGCTGCGAACGATCGGGGCGCGGAGAGCAACGGACTCCAGCGACAAAGTGTTGTTTCCGGGACCCCGAGCAAGTGCAGGAGCGCACCCAGCGCAGCCAGTCCCTTGCCGATAGCGCCTTCTCCCTTCCGGAGACACAAGTCCATGAGCGGAATAGGATAGGCGATCACCCCGTCCGGCAAGATTGGGCGCGGCCCTTTGTCAGATGGAGGCTCCCAGAGCACCACGCTGCCCGGCTGAAGTCCGAGGTCCCGACAGTCGGGGGCGGTACGACCCAGATGAACGAGCACGTCACAACCATGTCCCATTGAATAGACGGGACGGGTGGCCAGGCGAATGTCGAGGACGCACTCGCCGAACTCACCGTTGAGCCGCCCCTGCTGCGTCATGACCGACAGCCCTTTCTGAGTCAGGGATTGCGCGATACATGTCCAGTCTTTGACGAGTGTTGATGCTACGGACCCCACGATCTTAATGATAACGTCGACGTCTTGATCGGGACGAACCGGTAGCCATGCGGTGAAGGGGGCCATCTCGATTGCCTTCCTCCTACACACGATAGGTGTGTCGGATGCTGTTCAAGCCTGAGACACTGAGCCAATGGACACGATATCCACTGAGAAAAAAATGATCGTACACGGCCGAGAGAAAGGCGTATCCCTCTCGGGGAGTCACGAGGTGGCCTGCCCAGTTCCGCAGTCCACGGCGCAACGTGTGCCGCAATCCCGCGTGAGTCGTTGCAACCACTCCGGTAGACAGATCTAACCAGACCAGCGCCGTGATGCCTCGTGGGTACTGCACGGCAACGATATCGGCATGTTCTGACATTCCGCCCCCCTTTCCGATTAGGTTATTTCTTTCTCCTTGTCACCTTCTTCTTCCTGTCCTAGCTCGCCGCGTGTGTATTCCTCTTTTTCGCTGGTGCGTTACGTCGTGTCGCCATGGGGCGCTTCTGTCAGTACTGGTGATCGTGACGCCTGATTGAATTGGCACGACAAGTCGTCCACTCCTCGGAGCCCATGAGCTGATGGGGGCAGCCTGTAGCAACAGTCGCACATTCGCGTCGAATCTCCTTCTCTTGATCGACGATCGCTGAGGTCTACAGGCCCCAACCATCGGCTCTGGTGTCTTCATGACTTGGACTGCAGGGGGCGTCCAGATTGCGGCCCACAACGCGCCACTCCTTCCCTGGCCTTCAGATGGTTCGGATCGCGGAGCAGGACCGTGTTCCAATGAACCAGGGCTTCTTCGTACTGCTCAAGTCGTTCGAGCAGCGCAGCCAGTTGGCATCGGGTCTGAAGATCGGCAGGACAGAGCATCAGTGCTTGGTGCAATTGTGTCAGGCGTACGAGCCACTCGGTACTCGAGTGATGCGTCGCACTGGTTTCAGTTTGAAATGCGTCTCGTTCCTTGCTCGGCATGTCCCTTCTCCTCTCCCGTCGTGCTCATCTCTGAAGACACGGCCACGGCATCTGGCCGGACAGAGACGGTATGGGCCACAAGATAACCGTTGCGTCCGCAGTGGTATGTAACTGCTACGGATTCCCCTTCCCTCAAACTCGAGAGGGCGACTGGTTCAATTCCTCTCGCCACGATCGTCTGGGAGTCGATCACGGTGCGGATGCGAATCGTCACGCCACCCAACAGAATCGTTCGTACCTGGACCCACTGGTCAGGGGCACCATCATGGTGCCTTTGCTCGAGCGTCCCCCACACGGTTGGCATCGTGCTCCTTACCGACTGGCCTCGAGCAGGAGGCCCATCCGCTGCCGACAGCGAGCCGAGCCTTCCTGCGCGTTGCGATGGTTGGGATCGAACAGGAGCACCGCGTGCCAATGGAGTACGGCCACATCGTCCTGATGGAGTTGCTCAAACATGGTGGCCAGTGTACATCGCACCACGATGTCCGAGGAGCAGAGTACACGCGAGTCCGACAGTTGTCGGAATTGCATGACCCAGTGTTGATTCGGTAGAGGGCTTGTGCAGGCCTCTCGATCCGGCGAGTCTACATGTGTGAGATTCAATTCTCTCTCCCTTCTGAGGGAATGGCTCAGGACCAGGCTTCGGTCGATCAGAAAGGCCACGGATTCACTTGCTCGACTCCCCCGTTGGCGTGGCCCTGTGTCCCGGTCAAGCGGACCGTTTTTCCGTCTTTCGGCATCTCGATGCCCAGGTTTTTGCGAACGGTTCGAAAGATGGCAATGACGTGGTTCATGTAGGTCGCATCGAGGTCCTGAACACTGAGCATGGCGTCTTCATGAATATCGTGGCAGAACGCGACGGTCAGACAATTCGTTCCGGCTCGCACCATGCGCAGGGCCAGATTGGCGTAGTGGCAATGAATCCCGATGAAGAGGGCGACTTCGATCTTGTTGTGCCAAATCGTCAGATTGGGGTGATTCGGATTAATGCCTTCCTCCGGATCGATCTTAGGGTACTTGGGCCGATAGTCCGGCATGGGGATCATCATGACATTCGGGATTTCCGCAGCAAGCCGCAACAAGGCTTGCCCTTTCCCAATCCACTCAGGATGCCAGGCCCACAGGTATAAGGGACCCGGAAAGATGGTGGGGTTCTTCCGAGTATATAGCTGCATCGCGGCCTCCGCGATGACCTCATCCGCCGGTGTGTGCTGGCCATAGCACAACCCGAACCCGGACTCGGGATGGGTCACCCCAAGTTCCATGGCCGACGGCGGATGGAATCCCGCCGGGCCAACATCGATGATTCGCTCACGTCGTACGGCATTCAAGAGGCTCATGCGAAGTTCCTTTCTGCTCATTTGCCGCTGTCGTTTGGCTGATGGGAGAATCGACTCGAGGCTGACCATGACGCTCCGTCTGGCTGTGCATGAGCCCTCCGGATGTCTGTCTCTGCGAGACGGGCTTGTCATGATCTGCAATGGTCTGCTGAGGACGCCGACACGAATCGTTCTCGTGTTCCAAGTTCTGGATTTCCCAAACTGTGAGAAAGGGAAGAGCTAGCACGATCAACAGCAGCAGAAACATCGGATTCCAGTTCCAGGCCATGGCGGCGACCACGGCGATGATCCCTATAAGGTACATCAGCACCTCTACCCACCCGATCTGTTGGTCATGAATCGTCAACATGGATATTGCCCTCCCCGGACTTCCCTTAAGGAGCTATCTTCAGGAACAAGAGCACGAGCGCCAACAGGGTCATCGACACGATCGACATGGGAAACACGACCTCTAAATCCCAATAGATAGCGAGTGCGACAAGGAATCCGATGACAACAATCCATTTCACCATCGGAGAACTCCCTGGAGAGGCTGTTCGACATAGTGCATTATCCTCTTCACGAAGGTCGCTGCCGCCGAGAACGCCGAGCCGGTGTCGCGTGTCGGGTGGTATGCGAAGATTCGTCACACCGCATGATTAGCTTTCTTCGTCCGTTACGCATGGCTCTTGGCTTCTTCCCTCTGACCCTCTCGAGAGCGGCCTCAATCTCTCTAAAGACGGCTGCCCCATTTTCCTTCAATGTCATGGCTTGCACCGCCGCATCGAGATAGTCACCCTTCTCGATAAGCGCATGGATCGTCACAAGACCCTGCTCTAATCTTATGAGCTGCAGCGCGATGGCTGTTTCTACTGCTGCGAGCTCATCTCCAACTGCTGCTTTCGTCATGAGTTCTTTACCTGAAGCCACGACCTGTTTGATTCCCCGCTCCATGGCGAGAAATACCGAGAAGATGCGCTCTTGGGAATCCAACGTCATAAGGTCCGCTCTTGCTTACTTTGCCACTCCACCGGTCTTGGCCGACTCCGCAGCTTGCTTGGTGTCACAAAGTTTGTGATCGGTGAGCTAACGCTCACTTCTTCCACCCCGTGCTTCGTTCGATTCGGTTCATCTCCTGAACGTGATGCTCTGCATACTAGGTGCCGCGAGCAGAGAAGGGACAAGAGAGTCAATTTATTGAGGGGTTCCAACGGAAAGCTCCGAACCAAGGTACGGTCGTATTCCCAAGCTGACAGCGAGCAAGCCCGTCATGTGCAAGATCTGCAGTGGTATTGCGTCAACTGAGGGGGTGCCACTCCAGTATTCATTGCAGATCGCGGAGATACACCGGCCTGGCAAGTTGCAAGCATCTGCAAGAATTGCAGGTTGAGCAGGAGATGAGACGAGAAGCGTGGGGTCACGTAGCTACGTGGGAGAATTATTACTCGCGGATCCCGTATTCCTTAATCTTGTACTGAAGGGACCTCAGGCTGATACCGAGTAGGTTAGCGGCTTTTTCGCGGTGATTGGTGACTTCCGAGAGGGTCCGGCGAATGACTTCTTTCTCGATGTCTTCTAAGGGGCGTCCGAGGGTGACGAGCATGGTTCGAAGGTCTTCTTTGCTGGCCTGAATCTCCTCCGGCAAATGGTGGGGTTGGATCATCTCCTCGCGGACGGTCACGACCAGTCGTTCGAGGAGGTTGCGGAGTTGCCGGATATTTCCAGGCCAGGCATACAACCGTAACAGCCGCATCGCTTCCCGCGAGATGTCCTTCGGCGCTCGTTGATGTTGCGCACAAAATTCCGGCAGGAAGGTCTCAACGAGGAGGGGAATGTCCTCGCCACGTTCGCGCAGCGGCGGGAGTTTAATCGGGACTACATTGAGCCGATAGAAGAGATCGTCCCGAAAGCCGCCTTGCTTGACGGCCTCCGCCAGGTTCCGGTTGGTGGCGGCAATGATGCGAGCATCCACCTTCACGACCTTGGTTCCACCCAGACGGCGGAATTCTTTCGTTTCCAGTACACGCAGGAAATCCACTTGCGACTTGAGTGAGAGTTCACCCACTTCATCAAGCAATAACGTGCCGCCGTCGGCCAGCTCGAATCGTCCGGCTTTGGTCATCATCGCGCCGGTGAAGGCGCCTTTCTCATAGCCGAACAATTCGCTTTCGAAGAGATTCTCAGGCAAGGCGCCACAGTTCAGGGTAATGAATGGCCCGTTGGCCCTCGGGCTCTTGTGGTGGATGGCTCTCGCGACGAGCTCCTTGCCGGTTCCACTTTCCCCCGTGAGCAACACCGTCACCTCGCTGTCGGCGACCATCTCTACGACGCGATAGACGCCCTGCATGGCTTCGCTTCGGCCGATCATGTGATCGAACCGGGTTCTCGTCTCAAGGCGGTCGCGGAGGTGCTTGTTCTCGGAGGTGAGCGTGTGGCGCTCCAGCGCCTTCTCCACGACCACTCCAAAACGCTCGCGATCGATCGGCTTAGTCAGGTAGTCGTACGCACCAAGTCGCATCGCTTCGACTGCGGTATCGATGGATCCGAAGGCCGTCATGACCACGACTTCTGTATCGGACCATTTGTTCTTCAGCCGGCGCAGAAACTCTAGGCCGCCCATCCCTGGCATCCTCAGGTCGGTGATGACTAAATCCGTACGGGCATCTTCGAGACACTGCAAGGCTTCTTCACCCGTACAGGCTCCCAAAACCTGGTGGCCTTTTCTCTCCAACATCGTCACCAGGGCGTTGCGGATATTCACCTCATCGTCGACGACGAGAATGTGAGCCGTCTTCGTCATCATGGCGTAGCGACCCTTTGCGCTTGATCAATCGCCGCGGGAAACTGCGTCACCACTGTCGTTCCACTGCCGGGGATACTCGATACCTGAATTGTGCCGCCATGATCCTGCATGATGCGATACGCGATGGCAAGACCGAGTCCGGTCCCGCTCGACTTGGTTGTGTAAAATGGCTCAAATAACCGGGGAAGCTCCTGCTGAGAAATCCCGACGCCGCTGTCCTCCACCGAGATTTCCACCCACGATTTCCCGTCCGCCTCCCGTCGCACCGCTGCGATATGACAAAGTCCACCGTCCGGCATGGCATGAAACGCATTCACGATGATGTTGACCAAGACCTGGCTGATTTGGGTCTCGTCGCCCAGCACTGCAGGCAAATCCTTTCCCACCTTATGGTCAAGCCGAACGTGACGTTCCTCGGCCTCAAACTGCATCAAGGCCATGATGTGCTCGATCAGTGCCTGGACGTTGATATCGTGCAGGCCCACCGCGCCTGGACGCGCAAACTTCATAAAGTTGTCCAGAATTCCACACAGACGGCGACATTCTGCGTTCAAGACGTGGAGGTATTGCCAGCCTCGTTTCCCTGGCGTGCCGTTCTCCTTGAGCTCTTCTTCCAGGAGGTGCAAATTCAGATCCATGGCGCTTAAGGGATTTCGTAGCTCATGTGCCACCCCTGCGGACAGCGTATGCAACGCCGCTAACTTCTCTGCAACATGGACTCGCTGTTCAAGGGCGAGCCATTCGGTAACATCTTGCAGCTGAAGGATCACGCCCGCTGCCTTCTTATCGTCTCCGGTTAGCTCCGCTGTGCCCACGCGAACGGTCCTCGGGAGTGGGTCCCCGCACTCGTAGAGGACGTCTCGTTGACTCACATGCTCGTGGTTTTTCAACGCCCCATCAAGAATCTGTCGAATCGGGTCCTTCTCGGAGAACACGGTGTCATACCCGTTGCCCAGGAACTCGGATGAGGCACGATTCAACACCACCTCAGCTGCGGGATTCATTGCGCTGACGGTCCCTTCATAATTAATCGTGAGCACACCCGTGGGAATGCTCTGGAGAATGTTCCGCGCCAGTCCTTTTACTTCTTCCAGGGTCCTTCGCGTGGCGTCATAGTGAAGAAACGTCATGACTGCGGCGATCCCGATCGCGCTGACTAGGAAGACAAGGAGAGTCTCGGCGATCAGTTCGTTGCGGGATTGCCAGAGAGCGTGGAACAGTTCCGTCGGAGCCTGCGCGTCCTCAGTGAACCCTTGGAGCAAGAGTTTTTCTCGTTCCAGGCTGACGAGCAACAAGACGGACACGACCAAGGCGAGGAGCAGGAGCACGGACGCGATCAGCCGATAGGGAATTCGTCGGAAGAGCGTAGTTTCTGGAATGGGTCTGAACATCGCAGCGTCAGAGAGGAGCGCACACTCCCTCACATGCTACCACACCCGAGCTGGCCGTCGCACCGCGGACTAGAAACCGCAGATAAACTTCGACTAACCGATCGTTGTCACCCCGATAATCGAGAACTGTGCCGATGGGAGGATAACGGGTGAATGACTGTTGAAGTTCATGGTTCGAGCAGAGCCACAGAGCATCTGGGAAAGCATCTGTCACACCCGGTTTCCCCCAGGCACGAGCGCCTCGAAGATTTCTGTCAGCAGCCAGACCGACCTCTCACCTCTTCAGTATCGCGGGACTGCAAGCCAGTTCACGTTTCCGTTTCAACCGCTCCCAACATTCCTGACAGAGCTCCTGTAACGTCAGGTCGTCACACAGGAGCTTCGAGGCCCGCCTCGCACAACGATGGCAGTATCCTACGATACGGGTTTGATCACCATGTGATTCACCGATAGACAGTTTCACGCTTGGACCTCCTCTACATTGTGATGTTCAATGACCGACCATCAATCTCGTGTTAGTCGATTCTCGAACGATGACTCGAGTGTTTAAGGGGCTTCCTTACCATTCTCATCGGGATAGCACAGCCCATGACGATCAGCTTTGCCCTTTGACGACCAGACGACCGACTCTTGGGGAGGGTGCGATACTCGCCATCGGAGCGGTGTTTCCTCCGTGGCGATCGTTGCAAGGCAAGTAACCACGCAATTGAAAACCAGGTCGCGCTGTTGATCGATCTGAGATTCAGACGGATTCCGGTTTATGCAGCAGGCCCTCGTCTTCATGTGCTTGCATCCTTTTGACGCACCGTCCACAGAGAAGCAGCTGATGCACCTCATCAAAGACAAGACGGGGCATCGGATACCCACAACACTCACACAGATTGTCTGGAGGCTCCACGTCCATGTCGTCTTCCCGTGTTTGTTTACAATACGGCCCGTCCAGAATCGCCGGGTCGTGACCACATCACAAGACTTTGTGAGCAACTCGTGTGCCACTGGAAATCAACCAGACAGCTGCTTGTTTTTTCAGCAGCTTCATTGCGAACTGTCGCGAGGACCATAGATCCGGGATACCATTTGGAGAGAGGATATGCAGACTTTGCACTGTGCCAAGATCACCGTGCAGTCCATACTCCCTTCGAGAAAGATGGGCCGAGGAAGTCTAGAGATTAAGGTGGTGGTGAGGACGTGCGCGGTTCGGAGAGCTCAGTTCCCTCTTGTCGAGTCTGAGCCAGGCTTTGGGGTGTCGCCCCAAACCCATCTGGTTGCGTTTCCTGCTTCGGACGGGTTCCTGCTCGATCTGGAACAGATGCGCCAAACCATCGACTCAGTGGGTAAGAATCCTAACCGGGTTTTTCGGTTGGATGTGTTTAAGCGGCGCTCGACGGTTCATCCCGGCTTCGCGCGAGAACGGCCGCGATGGTATGGGGCATGCGTGCTATTGGCCATTCAGAGTGCATTGGCTCCGCATTCCATGCGTTGGCGATGGCTTGTTTGATGGCCTGCAGTGGAACGTTGATCGTCCGTAGAAATGTCTTGTGAAGTCGGCCAGCACGGTAGTCCGGTTCGCGCGAAGGATGCTTGAGGTATCGTGCGACGAGATCGGCGCCCATGCCGTGGAGAATCGTTCCGTGAAAGAGCAGCGCCTTCCCAGTTCGTCGCTGCGCGTTGCCGGAAATTTTCCTGTCACCGATTGCGAGGTCGCTGATTCCCCGGAAAGCCGTGGCTGGTTCCCACTGCCGAAGTGCCGTAGCCATCCGTTCCAGAATAAATCGATTGGTGGTGCGAATGCTCATCATGTCTGGATGCCAATCGAGCGGCAGCACAAAGGCATACGAGAGGCAACCTGGTCCCTGTAAGACCGTTCCTCCGCCGCTTGCGCGCCGGAGGATAGACAGTCCAGCTTCCTTGCAAGCGACAAGGTCGACATCATCGGCTACGCGAGAGGCTCGGCCTAATACGACGAAGTGACGGTCGCTTTCCCAAAACCGAAGCACAGGATCTCCACCCCGTTCCTCAAGTTCCTCCAGTAACGCTTCATCAAGGGCTAGATTCTCGACAGGAAATGGAAGGGTCAGATCGAGTAAACGAAGCGTAGACACGTCATGACCGCTTGGGGATGAAGAGATGCGTTGGCGAACCATAAAACGACTCAGCCGCTTCCATGATCGTTTCGCTCAACGTTGGATGAGGATGAATGGAGGTCGCGAGGTCTTCTGCGACTGCGCCCATCTCGACGGCGAGGACCCCTTCAGCGATCAACTCACCAGCGCCGACGCCGCATAGCCCCATGCCAAGGATGCGTCCTGATTCTGCATCGAGCACGAGCTTGGTGAGGCCTTCGTTCCGGCCTAACGTCGTCGCGCGTCCCGAGGCGGCCCAGGGAAACCGCGCGACCTTCACGGCTTGTCCCGAGGCCTTGGCCGCCTGTTCTGTCAGTCCGCACCAGGCGATCTCAGGATTGGTAAAGACGACGGCCGGAATTGCCCTGGCATCGAAGACTGACTGTTTTCCGGCAATGACTCGAGCGGCGACGAATCCTTCATGTGTCGCCTTGTGGGCGAGCATCGGTTCACCCGCCACGTCACCGATCGCAAAGATGTTCGGCTCGGTCGTGCGCATCTGCCGATCGACTTGGATGAAGCCTTTCGATGTGAGCGTGATCTTCGTGTGTTCTAGCCCAAGCTGGCTGGTACTGGGTCTGCGTCCCACGGCAACGAGTACGCGATCGAAGGTCTCGGTGCTAGCCTTCTGGGAGTCTGTGAAGGTTGCAGCGAGACCTTCCTCTCGCACATCTAGTTTTTCTACGGTGGTGTTTAACTTGATAGCCGTGAACTGGCGTAGTAGGCGCTGATGCAGCGGTCGCACAAGATCTGCATCGACGTTGTTCAGCAGGCGTGGTAACGCCTCAACCATGGTCACTTCGGATCCGAGGGCCTGATAGACCGTGCCTAACTCGAGACCAATGTAGCCGCCGCCGATGACCAGAAGTCGGGGGGGAATGTCTGGCAATCGGAGCGCGCTCGTTGAATCCATCATTCGTGGATCGCTGAGCCTCAGCCAGTCTGGTATCACGGGTGTTGAGCCGGTGGCGATGATTGCGTACCCAAACGAAAGTTCGGACGGCGTATTGGCTCCAGAGAGTTGTAGGGTTGTCGCATCTTTGAACCGAGCTCGTGCCCGGATAACCTCGACCTTTCGGCTGCCGGCCAGCGTTCGCACACCTTTCGTGAGTTTGCCGATGATCGCACTCACGCGGTCACGAAATGCCTCCAGGTCCACGCGAGGTTTACCGAAATGAATGCCCCAGACCGCCGCCTCGTCTGCGTCGGTGAGCAAGCGAGTCGCATGAAGCAAGGCTTTCGAAGGAATACATCCACGTAACAGGCATGTTCCTCCCAGTTGTGAATCCTCATCGATGAGGGCTGTGCGTAATCCAAGATCAGCAGCCTGGAACGCAGCCGCATAGCCGCCGGGACCGGCGCCGATCACCGCGACGTCATAACGCGATTCAGCCATACCCCCTCCTGCAGGTCTCGTATCTCGCTGACTCTGGACGCTTCACGAGATCCCCCCGAACACGTCCCGTTCAGAGCCCCAGAAACATGCCCTGAAAATCTTCCAATACTTTGACGATCTCGTTGGTAAAGCGTGCACCGATCGCTCCGTCTATCAGCCGGTGATCATAGGCGACGCACAATTGTAATACTCGCCGTGGCACAAATTGGCCGTCACGATAGACCGGGGTCATCTTGGCCTTGCCTACACCAAGAATGCCGACTTGCGGGGGATTAATGATCGGCAGAAACGGACCGGCGCTGATCCCTCCCATATTACTGACTGTGAACGTGGCTCCTCGTAGCTCCTCGAGCTTGACCTCTCGCTTGCGGGTGCGTTCGGCAAGGTCGGCCAGCTCAAGCGAAATTTGCAGAAGATCTTTCTGGTCCACCTGCTGAACAACCGGCACGATTAGGCCAGCTGGTGTGTCCACCGCCACGCCGATGTTGTAGTAGTCCTTGTAGATCACCTCGCCGTTGGTGAGGTCGAGGGTCGCGTTCAGTTGTGGGTACAGTTTGAGAGCATGGACGACGGCTTTCAGGAAGAGACTGCTCAACGTCAGCGTGGCGCCTTTCTTCTTAAATTCGGGTGCATACCGTTTATGCAGGGCCATGAGATCGGTGATATCAGCATCCTGGAATTGATGGACGTGTGGGATGGTTGTCCAGGCTTGTATCATGTTCGCCGCGATTTTCCGACGGGTTGAGGAGAGTGGCTCTCGCCGTTCAGACCCATAGGGCGTGGAAACGATATTTCCCCCTACCCCCAGCTTGGTGCCGCGTGTGGTCCGTTCCCGCACGAAGGTTTTCACGTCTTCAGCCGTGATTCGCCCACCGGCTTCCGATCCTTTGATCTGTGAAAGGTCTACGCCCAGTTCCCGTGCGAGCCGGCGAACTGATGGTGGGGCTGGGATAGCTGGACCCGCTGGCGGTCGACTGACCACGGCAGGTTTCTGATCCACGACCGGTGACTCAGGTGTCGGTATTGGCCTAGTCGGTCTGGCCTGCGGGTGATCCCGTTGTGCCTCAGCATTCGGTCCCCCGGTAGCCGACTTCTCTGGTGCCGATGTCTGCGCCTTTCCTGCTTTATCCTCAGATTCCTGTAGTTCAATGATCGCCTGTCCGACCTTCACGTGATCACCTTGCTGAATGAGGAGACGGACGACAGTTCCTTCGACGGGCGCCGGCACCGGCACGGTGGCCTTTTCGGTTTCGAGTTCAATCAGCGATTGTCCCTCGCGTACTTGATCCCCCTCGTGCACCAACAACTGAACGACATCCCCGCCTTCGATACCTTCCGCAAGAAATGGGAGCTCGACTTTCATGTCATATCCCTACCAATCATCCTTAATGCGTCAGCCTTGCTTACCGGAGCCAAGGAGCCTCTCCATCGGTCGAAACCTCGAGATCCCGTGCAGCCTGCGTGATCAGGTGTGCCGACACGGCGCCCCGACGAAATAGGGCGTAGAGTGTCGCCACGACCAGATGCTCGGCGTCGACTTCGAAGAAGCGCCGCAACGCCTGACGGGTATCGCTCCGGCCAAACCCATCCGTTCCCAGGGTGAGGAGGCCGCCGGGAATCCAGGGCGCGATCTGCTGGGGGACCAAGCGCACATAGTCGCTGACAGCCACGCAAGGGCCATCGAACCGCTCAACGGTCCGTTGCAGGTAGCTTATGCGGGGTACGTCTTCTGGGTGCAGCAGATTCCACCGCTCGGTCTCGAGCGTGCTCATTCGCAGCCGCTTATAGCTCGTCACGCTCCACACATCGGCTGCTACTCCGTAGCCCAGCAGGAGGCTCTGCGCACGTAGGGCTTCATTCACCAGCGGACCGCTTGCGAGGAGATGTGCACGGTGCTTGGCACGATCCGGTGCGACTCTCAAGCGATACAGACCCTCGCGGATGCCTTCTTCCGCATTCGGCGGCATCGCCGGCATCGGGTAGGATTCGTTGTACAGAGTGATGTAATAGGAAAGGTTCTGCTGATCCTGGTACATCCTCTTGAGTCCGTCTTGAAGAATGACCGCCAGCTCAAACATGAAGGCCGGATCGTAGGCCGCAATCGTTGGGTAGGCACTGGCGAGTAGATGACTCTGCCCGTCCTGGTGCTGTAAGCCTTCCCCCTCCAATGTCGTGCGCCCCGCAGTGGCGCCTAGTACGAACCCCCGAGTGCGCATGTCGCAGGCCGCCCAGAGCAAGTCGCCGATCCGTTGAAATCCGAACATCGAGTAGAGGATATAGAACGGAATCATGTTGATTCCGTGTGTCGCGTAAGCGGTACCAGTCGCGATGTACGAAGACATGGCACCTGCTTCCGTAATGCCTTCTTCCAGAATTTGCCCGTTTTTGGCTTCGAAATAGTACAACAGCGAGCTTTTGTCGACCGGCTCATACAGCTGACCGACGTGCGAGTAGATGCCGTATTGCCGGAAGAGTGCCTCAAGGCCGAATGTGCGCGCTTCGTCGGGAATGATCGGGACGAGATATTTCCCAAAATCCTTCATGCTGAGCAGGCGGCTTAGCATTCGGGCGAACCCCATGGTGGTGGAAACCAAACGCTCTCCCGATCCTTCGAGAAACTCCTTAAACTGGTCGAGCGCCGGAGTCTTGAGCGATTCGACGTTGACGCGCCGCTCCGGAATGGGACCGCCCATCGCCTTGATGCGTTCGGCGAGGTATGCGGCCTCGGGGCTGTCGGCTGGTGGTCGGTAGAACGGGGTCGACGTCAGTTCCGAGTCCGGCACCGGCACGCTGAATCTCGTGCGAAATTCTCGTAACTCCTGTTCGTTCATTTTCTTCTGTTGATGGGTGATGTTGCGTCCTTCGCCGGCCTCGCCAAGACCGTAGCCCTTGATCGTTTTTGCCAGAATCACGGTGGGTTGTCCGTTGTGCTCCACGGCGGCTTTGTAGGCAGCGTAGAGTTTTCGCGGATCATGCCCGCCTCGCAGCATTTTGTGGATCTGTTCGTCGGAATAGTGTTCTACCAGTTTGAGCAGTCGCGGATCGGCACCGAAGAAATGCTCCCGCGCGAAGGCGCCGCCTTCCACCACATACTTTTGATACCAACCATCCACCACTTCGCCCATCCGCTTGACCAGGAGGCCTTCTTCATCCTTCGCGAGCAGCGGGTCCCAATCGCTGCCCCAGATTACCTTGATGACGTGCCAGCCAGCCCCGAGGAAGATCGCTTCCAACTCCTGGATGATTTTGCCGTTGCCGCGTACAGGACCATCGAGGCGTTGTAGATTACAATTGACGACCCAGATGAGATTATCGAGCCGTTCCCGTGAGGCGAGGGAGAGGGCGCCGAGACTTTCCGGTTCATCGGTTTCACCGTCGCCGACGAACGCCCAGACTCGTTGTTGGCTCGTGTCTTTAAGACCTCGATCCTGTAGGTAACGGTTGAAGCGTGCCTGGTAAATCGACAGGATCGGCCCCAAGCCCATCGAGACGGTCGGATATTCCCAGTAGTCAGGGAGTAGCCAAGGGTGTGGATAGGAGGACAAGCCGCCCCCCTTGGGGTCGAGTTCGGCACGGAAGTGGTGCAGCGCTTCCTCGTGGAGGCGTCCCTCGACGAAGCTACGCGCATAGATCCCTGGCGCAGCGTGGCCCTGGAAGTAGACATGGTCGCCGCCCTGGGGTCCTGCTTTGCCCCGTAAAAAATGGTGCAAGGCGACTTCATAGAGGGTGGCGGCTGAGGCAAAAGTCGAAATATGTCCGCCGATGCCAGGACGCTGCTGGTTGGCCTTGACGACCATCGCCATGGCATTCCAACGGACGAGGCTGCGGATTCGGCGTTCTAGTTCGAGGTTACCTGGGTAGGGCGGCTGTTGAGAGGCTGGAATCGTGTTGACGTACGGAGTGTTGACCGATTGGGCGACCTGGGCGCCGCGTTCGCCCAGCCGGTCGCGAAGCCGTTCGAACAGATACGTTGCTCGCTCGACGCCGTGCTGCTCAATCACGTACTCGAGGGAGTCCAACCATTCGCCCGTTTCCTGTGGATCAGAATCGCCTTCTGATCGAGCTGTTCGATGCTCGTCGCTCATGCCCTGGTCCTCGGTGAGTCAGGTTTTATTTGCCATCCTACCGTATCATTGGCACTTGAGTCGTGTGCCACCATCGCCAATGTTTCCTGACGATGATAGCTAGCAGTGCCGTAGCCCGTTTGTTCCACGATCCAGGGGATGCAGCATCTTCTGTTTTGTCCAGGGCCATTCAACACTTCTTCTTTGTTGGAGGGTTGATGCTCCACCAGCCTGTTCAGGGGTCCTGAAGCTGTTATCCGTTGTGCCGTGTGGCGCACTCGTGGAGTGTTTGTGGCATTATCCATCCTGTTGCAATTGGTTATATCGTAGTCCACTATAAAGGGATATGCTTCCACTTTGCTTGATCTTGGCACTTTGTTCCGTTTATCGTGATGAGTGATTGACCAGCTGTAATTGGCTGATTCCCGGTCGTCATCCGTACCAAGGGTAGTAGAGTTATGCAACAAGTACGTGAAATCGATGTGGCGCAGTATCGGATTCCCCAGGAGCCGTTTTATGCCGAGGTCTGTGGGGAGATTGGGCTGTTCACCATTGCCGCTGAGCGAAAACTTCCGGTGATGCTCAAGGGGCCGACCGGCTGCGGGAAGACCCGGTTTGTGCAGTACATGGCCTATACCCTCGGTCGACCGCTGATCACGGTTGCCTGTCACGAAGATCTGACGGCCTCAGACTTAGTTGGCCGGTATCTCCTCAAGGGACAGGAGACGGTCTGGATGGACGGGCCGTTGACGGTCGGAGTGAAACACGGAGCCATAGTGTATCTCGATGAGGTGGTCGAAGCCAGGAAGGATACGACCGTCATTATCCATCCCCTCAGTGATGATCGGCGCGTGCTCCCGATCGAGAAGAAGGGGCAGATCGTGGAGGCTGCCGACGAGTTTATGCTGGTGATCTCCTACAACCCTGGGTATCAAAGTGTGCTCAAAGACCTGAAGCAAAGCACGAAGCAGCGTTTCATGGCGATCGAATTTGATTACCCCGCTCCGGACATCGAATCGCGAGTGATTCAACGTGAAGCGGAAGTGGAACCGATGATTGCGGCAAATTTGGTCAAGCTCGGCCAAAAAGTCCGCAATCTCAGAAACCACGGTTTGGAAGAAGGCGTCAGTACCAGACTCTTGATCTATGCCGGGACGTTGATCAAGGAGGGCGTTCCAGCGGCGAGAGCCTGTGATGTCGCCATTGCCCGTCCGATTACCGATGATGTGGATATGCAGCGGGCGATTCTCGAACTCGTCAAAGCCATCTTCTGAATCCGTCACTTCATGGGTACCTCCTGCCTGGTACGAGACAGTGAGCGCGGCGTGCTCCTGACCGTGCATGTTCAGCCCAACGCGGCACGAACGGAATGTGTCGGAGTACACGGAGATGCAATCAAGATCCGTGTCGCCGCTCGCCCGATTCAGGGTGCCGCCAATGAAGAGCTGATCCGCTTTATCGCCGACCGGTGTTCCCTCACTCGAACACAGATTCAGATTCAAGGAGGAGCGGAGACTCGACGCAAGCGATTGTGTGTCCGGGGAGTCACCGCAGAGGTATTGGTGGCTCGCTTGCTGCCACAGAACTCAAAAGGAACGGTGAAACAATGAAGGGGATGACGCTGAGTGCCGTCTTCGTCGCGCTGACACTTTCGGCTTGTTCCGGTGCACGTCCGGTGCTGTATCCAAACGCGCATTTGGAATCGGTGGGAAACGAGGTGGCAGACCAGGATATCAAGACCTGCAAACAGTTGGCGGAATCTGCCGGAGCGGAGGAAGGCAGTGGCAAGGCAGGGCGTGTGGCGACGAATACGGCCGTTGGTGCCGGCGCGGGCGCGGCGAGTGGAGCCTTGGGCGCAGTGATTTCTGGTGCGTCGGCCGGTCTGGGCTCAATGGTCGGGGCAGCCAGTGGAGCGGTTTGGGGGCTCTTAACCGGCCTCTTCCATGCTTTTGTCGGTCCTTCCCAGCCCAGCCAAGCGTACACCGGCTTCGTCAATCGCTGTTTGCAAGAGAAGGGGTATGACGTGACAGGATGGCAGTGAGGGGGAGGAGGCACAGACCGGACGGGTGAACGCTCGTGCTCGCTGTCCGCGCACAATCACAGAATGTGCTCGGACAATACGCGCAGTTGAGTGCCCACTCGTCTACTCTGCGAAGGACGAGTGACAGGAGAGCGCGGTGCACAAATCAAAAACTCTCGACATTTCCCGGAAAGGGTGAGAAGTGAAGACAGGGAATCTGAGCGCCTGAAGGGATTGTCATGGCCAATCGATCCTTGCAGCGACTGATCGGCATGCTGCTGCTCCTCGCGGTTTCGGCCTGCACCGGACCGCAGCCAACCTTACGTTCTAACAAACAGCTCCATATGCACGGCAGGCAGGTGGCTCAGCAGGAGATTGCCTCCTGTCAGCAGCGAGCTGAACAGTCCGGATTGCAGCATGGGACTAACCAAAGTACCAATGCTGCAACAGGGGCGGTGCTTGGCCTCACCTTGGGGGGAGCGGTCGGTGCATCGGCTGGGGTAGTCGGAGGATTGCCTGGAATTGCGATCGGAGCCGCCGCTGGTAGCGGGTTAGGCTTCATCGTTGGACTCCTCGGCGGAACATTCAAACCACTGGAACCGGATCCTCCCTATGCTGATGCCGTGACGAGGTGTTTGAAGGATAAAGGGTACGAAGTCAGCGGCTGGGAGTAAGAGTCCGCTACGGCAAGGCATTCAGTATCGCACACGGTCCAGAAACCGTACCGTCGTTTCCACTACTGCTTCTCGGGACTCTGGATTCTTTGTCACCATAATCTGCACAAGCAGATCAATCTGTTCTCCGACCTTGACCATCGGCGCTTTCAGGGTACTCAAATTTTTCCCACAGGCTCCTTGATCGATCACCTCAATCTGCCCGCTGTTGTCTTCAACGGTCAGGACCGTTCGTTCGTGAGCTGCTCCACAGATCATCCGATTCGTCACGATTTCCGTCTGTATCGCTATGATAGTGCCTGTCAGCCTGACATCTCTCATCTGGTAGCGATCCGGGTACGCCAATAGAGTGCTGATGGACACGTGCTCGTATGAGAAGCGGGGAGTTCCCAATGGTCCAACACGAAATGATCGGGGGAGATCGTCTGATGCCTTTGCTGGGTATAGGAAAGGCATCCATGGCATCGTCGTAAGGATTGATAGACAGGTCAGCATACGAATTACTGCCATGATTTCCTCCTCGTCAAGCGTAGCAGAGGATCGAGACATCAGCGCCGACCATTCGGCACCGTGCCGTTCGTCCGACACCGGACCGAGAGGACTCGTCTCCTTCTCGGTGACATCAAGTCCACAAATCTCTACACATTCCAACAAGATAGCGAGTGTGATGCTGGAGCGAGCCGGCTGGAATGCAAGTTGCGAATATGTAGAGGGGTGATAGTGACGTGAAGTGGTTTACAAACTCTGACACCGGCACCATCATGCAGCTGTGAATGTCGGTCATAGTGAGGTTCAAGAAGCAAGGGAGGGGCATCATGTTTGTGGTCGTAGGGGCAACAGGTAATACGGGATCCGCTGTGGTGGAGACATTGCTCAATAAGAAGCAGGCAGTGCGGATTGTCGTCCGCTCGGCTGACAAGGGCGTAGCGTGGAAGGCAAAAGGTGCCGATGTTGCTGTGGCATCGCTGGACGATGTCTCGGCTCTTGCACAGGCCTTTGCTGGTGCGACGGGCGTCTATCTTATGGTGCCCCCGAATTATGGGGCGGCGGCGTGGTTATCAGATCAACAGGCTCGCATGGATCGAGCAGCCGAGGCGGTCAAGAAAAGCGAGGTCAGTCACGTAGTGTATCTCTCTTCCGTTGGAGGGCAGTTGGCGAGTGGGACAGGCCCCATCAGAGTGGTTCATTACGGTGAAGGAAAGCTCGAAGGCGCCGCGAAGCATCTCACCATTCTGCGCCCTCCCTACTTTATGGAAAATTGGGCGCCGGTCATCGGAGCGGCAAAAGCCCAGGGGGGCTTACCGACGTTCATTGCTCCTCCGGTCAAGATTCCAATGATCTCGACCAAGGATATCGGTCGGATCGGGGCCGAGCATCTGATTACGGGTGGACGGGGAAAACAAATCGTGGAGATGGCTGGTCCGGAAGAATACAGCCCCACTGATGTGGCTGCTGCGTTGGGTCAGCTGCTGGGCAAGTCGGTCACGGCGCAACAGGCACCTCTGACCGCTGTGGTGCCGACGTTCAAGTCGTTTGGATTTTCTGATGAGGCGGCGAAATTATTTGAAGAAATGTACACGGCCTTCTCGAAGGGCGAGATTGGGTATGAATTTCCAAATAAGCTGGTGCGGGGCACCGTCACGTTGTCTGAAGCGTTGCGGGGGATGGTGTAGCCAGGGGCAGTCATGGTCACGCGTGACGAGATCGCCTGGACAGAGTATTTCGTGAAGCGTCGTACGTGAAGCGTATCTCGTCCCGGATTATGACAATTCACGCCTCACATACGACGAGCGACGAATGCGGTCGTGGCGCCGACTCGGTAAGTGCGGAAGAAACATGCAGGAGTGACGCAGAGCAAGGAGGGCATCATGACAACTAGTACGCTGGTTCCTAAAGAGGTGCTCGGAGTCTATCGCCCAGGATCAGCTCACATGGTCGGAGATGGATTTCCTGTACGTAATCTCTTTCCAAGCAACGAGCTGGACCAGGCTGTCGATCCGTTTCTCTTGTTGGACTATGCGGGGCCACAGGCGTTTGAGCCAACCGAGCATCCCCGCGGTGTCGGTGAGCACCCTCATCGAGGATTTGAAACGGTGACGATCATGTACCAGGGGGCCGTGGCCCATCGCGATTCTGCCGGCAATGCGGGGGTGATCGGATCAGGTGATGTCCAATGGATGACGGCAGCCTCCGGCGTCGTGCATGAAGAGCTGCATGAGGCCGATTGGGCAAAGAAGGGTGGGACCTTTCAGGCGATCCAACTCTGGGTGAACTTACCACGGTCCAGAAAAATGTCGACGCCGAGCTACCAGACAATTCTGAATGCCCAGATTCCCAACGTGGAGCTAGTCGGCGGAGCAGGTCATCTCCGTGTGATTGCCGGCATATTCCAGAGGCATAAGGGGCCGGCCCGTACGGTGACGCCTATCGAGCTCTATGATCTGACCTTGAGAGCCGGCGGACGTGCGGAGCTTTCGTTCCCGGATGGGCACAACACATCTCTTTTCGTGCTGCAGGGCCTGGTGTCGGCAAATGGCTCGAGCGATGCCGGAGAGGCGGAGTTGATTGTGTGCAAGCGGCACGGGGCGTTCGTGGTCATCGAAGCCCGTGAAGACAGCCGACTTTTGATCTTGAGCGGTCAACCGATCGGGGAGCCGATCGCGCGCTATGGTCCGTTTGTCATGAATACCAAACTTGAACTTGTCCAGGCGGTCGAGGATTACAAGGCGGGCAAGATGGGACATCTGTCATGAGCGCGTATCTCGTTGTGGAAGAAATGCAGCTAGGGGTGGATAAGAATGAGTGACCAAGCCACAGCACTCTACATCGACGTCTACTCGGATGTGATCTGCCCATGGTGCTATGTGGGGAAACGACGGCTTGAGCGGGCGCTGCTGCAAGTAGTGGATAAGGTGAACGCAAAAGTGTGCTGGCGGCCATTTCAGCTGAACCCAACGATGCCGCAACAGGGGATGAATCGTACGGTCTATCTGGAGACTAAATTCGGCAGCCTACAGGTGTTCAAGGAAATGGAGGAACATCTCTTGGCAGCCGGGAGGGCCGAACAAATCCCGTTTGCTTTCGAGAAGATCGCCAGGACGCCGAACACCTTCCAGGCTCACCGATTGATTTGGTATGCCGGACGTCAGAATAAACAGGACTCAGTAGTGGAAGCGTTATTTCGGGGATATTTCGTTGAAGGTACCGACATCAGCAATATCCAGACTCTCGCGAATGTGGCGCAATCAGCAGGGTTGGAGCAAAGAGCTGTCGAGTCCTTCTTGGCGACTGAAACAGGGGCGGCAGAAGTGAAGACGGAAGAAGCTGCCGGCCATAGGATGGGCATTCGGAGCGTTCCACATTTTGTCTTGAACGACTTGTATGCGATTTCGGGCGCGCAACGTCCAGAGGAGTTTCTCTTGGCTTTCCAACGGATAGGGACTGATTTGGCTGAGAAAGCCATGCTTCGATGATGATTATGCGCCCCGCAACGAGTGTTCGAAGGCTGTGCAAAGAAAAGCCAGACTGGCTAGGTGGATGATGACCACGCTGCAGGTCATCGGGACGATGTGTCTGACCATCTTCGCCATTGCCGTTGCTACCGATGTCCGGGGTGGAAACATGCCGGATGATCAAGCTTTGATTATCGCGGCAGGGCACAACGATGCAACAACCGTTCGGCGATTGCTAAAATCGGGAGCCAACATTCATGCTCAAGACGACAAAGGGCGTACGGCATTGTTGGCAGCGACCACCCACAATCACATCGAAAGCGCCAGATTGCTGATCGAAGCCGGGGCTGATGTCAACGCCCAGGACCATAAGTTGGACAGCCCTCTTCTCTTGGCCGGTGCCAGCGGATATCTCGACGTTCTGAAGCTCACGCTGAAGGCCGATCCAAATTTCAAGGTCTATAACCGTTTCGGTGGCACAGCACTGATTCCAGCATGTGAACGAGGACACGTCGATGTGGTGAAAGAATTGCTCAAAACTGAAATCGACATCGACCACGTGAACAGTCTGGGTTGGACCGCACTCTTGGAGGCCATTATCTTGAGCGACGGCGGACCAAAGCAGCAGGAGATCGTGCGCATGCTGGTGTCAGCCGGCGCTAACCTCAATCTCTCTGATAACCAGGGCGTGACACCGCTTCAGCATGCCCGGCGAAGTGGGTATAGGGAGATTGCGGGCATCCTCGAGTCGCACGGTGCTCGATAGGAACAGAAAGCGGACAAGGATCACAATCATTCACCGAGGAGGACAGAATGCGGAAGAACAGCCGGGTTCATTTCACAGAAACATTATGTATCTGTGGGTTGCTTGGTGCGTCGATGCTGCTAGGAGTGGCTCCCACCGTTGTGGAAGCGGAGGATTTGCCGCGCGAAACGGTGTTGCCATTATCTTTGGCCGGAAAGGCCGCCTCAGCCGCGCTGGATAAATGTGCTCAAGACGGGTATCGCGTCAGCGTGGCGGTCGTCGATCGGGCCGGGATCTTGAGATCGTTCATGCGAGCCGATGCGGCTGGGCCGCATACCGTCGAAAGCAGTCAGAAGAAAGCCTATACGGCTGCGAGCATGCGCGGACCGACCGCAAATGTCGCCGAACTCATCGCCAAGACACCGGCGGTTCAAGGGTTGCAATATATGAACGACAACATTCTGTTTCTCGCCGGAGGATTACCGATCGATATCGCCGGCGAAGTCGTCGGTGGGATCGGCGTCGGCGGGGCGCCGGGAGGGCATTTAGATGCCGCCTGCGCGCAAGCAGGCCTCGACAGCATCGGCGCAGCACCGAAGTTCCAGGGATCAAAGTAGCGGGAGTTGCCTCCTCCGGACCATCAGTTGCCGCGATACGTGGAGTATCCGAAAGGGCTCAGCAAGAGCGGAATGTGGTAGTGCTGTGTCACGTCGTGTACGCTGAACACGATCGACACCTCGGGGTAAAACCAGGCGGTGCGTAAGGAGCGAAAATACGTCGCCACGTCGAACGTCAAGCGATAGACGCCTGGTTGGAGGCGATTATTTTGCGGGAGCAGTGTCTCAAGTCGGCCATCGTCGTTTGTGTGGCCCTGCCCGATCGGACGCCAGGCCCTTGAAGAAGCTTGCAGTTCCAACATCACAGGAACCCCACGCGCGGGAAGTTCGGTGGTTATGTTCAGCACATGGAGGGTGATGCTGTTCACGCGTTGATTCTGTGGACAAACCGATTCTCAATTGAATTATAGAAGAAGCACCGGAACTGTTCAACGTGCGATGGAGATCTTGCGGTTGGTGGTCGGATGATCCGCGATGCCTGCCGCGGAAAGGTTGGTGGATGATGGCCGTTCAAGTCTATGGCTGTAATCACGTGGTGATCGAAGTGACTGATGCCAAGAAGGCGGCGAAGTTCTATGAGGATGTCTTTGGACTGAAGATGTTGCGCGGCGGGGAAGGAGCGGCCTTTTGCAAGCTTGGCGAGCATCAGTTCATGGCGATTTTCGAAGTCGAGACCTTGCAACCGGATCGGGCCAAACACTTCGGGCTCATGGTCCGCGATGCGGAACAGATCAAGGAAGTTCGCCACAAGTTGGCCAAGAAGTACAAAGTGAAGCTGCATCCAGATTTCCGGTGCGATTTTCGCGATCCGTGGGGGAATCGCATTCAGGTTGGAGATTTGAGCGATGAATCGCTGGTCTGGCTGTTGCCTTATCAGGAAGTGCAAAAGGCCGGGGTGACATTTGCCTCGAACCAACGAAAAGGGAAGAAACGGTAACGCAATTGAGAAGGAGAACAACATGGCAGACCATAAAATCATCGCAGTTGTCGGCGCGACTGGTGCACAGGGTGGAGGGCTGATCCGCGCGATTCTCAGCGACCAAGAAAGCGGCTTTACGGCTCGTGCGCTCACTCGTGACGTGAATTCCGATAAGGCTAGGGTGCTGACGAAGCTCGGGGCCCAGGTCGTAGCGGCCAATCTGGATGACGCTGAGAGTGTGAACCGAGCGTTTGCCGGAGCCTATGGGGCGTTCTGTCTCACGAATTTCTGGGAGCACTTCTCTCCGGAGCGAGAACTGGCGCAAGCTAAGGCCCAAGCCGAGGCGGCGAAGGCGGCTGGAGTCCAGCATGTGATCTGGTCGACGCTCGAAGATACCCGCCGATGGGTGCCGTTGTCGGACAATCGGATGCCGACGCTCATGGGCCAATATAAAGTTCCGCATTTCGATGCGAAGGGCCAAGCCGACGAGGAGTTTACAAACGCCGGCGTCCCCACCACATTCCTTCTCACGTCCTTCTACTGGGATAATCTGATTTTGTTCGGCATGGGTCCGAAGAAAGGACCTGACGGAACTCTCCTGTTCACATTGCCGATGGCAGACGCGAAGCTGCCCGGTATCGCTGCGGAAGACATCGGCAAGTGCGCGCTGGGTATTTTCAAGAAAGGCACCATGTACGTAGGAAAGAGGGTGGCGATTGCCGGCGACCGTCTCACCGGAACCGAAATGGCTACAGCCATGACCAGAGCCTTCGGACAACCGGTGCAATACAACGCCGTGACGCCGGAACAGTATCGCAGCTTCGGATTTCAAGGCGCTGATGATCTGGGCAATATGTTTCAGGTCAAGCGGGACTTCAACGAAGCCTTTTGCCAGCCCCGCGACCCGGCCATTGCCAGGAGTTTGAACCCATCACTGCAGTCGTTTGAAGTCTGGTTGTCTCAGAACAAGGACCGTATTCCCCTTGCCTGAGGGGGAGTGCCAGAACATCGAGCAAGAAACGTACGAAATAGGTGACCGATACGTCACGGTTCCCTCATTGGCTATTTCTCTGTAAAGCCGTGCGCAGTTCCCCATTGATGCATGGCCTCCACGATCGGTTTGAGACTGATACCGAGGGGTGTCAGCGAGTATTCGACTTTGGGCGGAACCTGTGCATAGACGGTCCGTGCCACTAAACCGTCCCGTTCCATATTTCTGAGCTGTTGCGTCAGGACTTTCTGCGTGACGCCATGGAGCGAGCGTTGTAACTCGGAGAAGCGTTTGATGTCCTGAAAGAGATACCACAAGATGACGATTTTCCATCGTCCGCCGATGAGTTCTACGGTTGATTCTGCCGGGCATGTCCGACGTCTGACCATCTGGGCTCCGTCTCACCAGCCGGTATCCAATTGGTGCCTGTCGTACCGAATGGTGCCTTCTTGTCTTCACGCCGATCCGTCTTATACCAAATCGCATGGGGCAAACAAGATCCAAATGGACAGCGAGGAATCGCCAGAAAGGAGCACCAGCATGAAGATCGCCAAAAACAGGCAGACGATCCAGCCAGCGGTGGAGATCCGTCGCAAAGACAGCCGGTTCCACACTCAGGCTGGTTGGCTCGATTCGCGGCATAGCTTCAGCTTTTCCCATCACTATGATCCGCTCAACATGCATCATGGCTTGCTGCTCGTCCATAACGATGACATCGTGAAGCCGAACAGCGGCTTTCGGACCCATCCGCACCGGGATATGGAGATTGTGACGTGGGTCTTGGAGGGGGAACTTGAGCACAAGGATTCTGAGGGGAACAGCGGGATCATCTATCCGGGTCTCGCGCAACGGATGAGCGCCGGGACAGGAATCTGGCACTCTGAAATGAATTCGCATGGTAATAAGGATGTCCACTTTATCCAGATGTGGGTACCGCCGAATCAAGAGTGTCTTGCCCCGAGTTACGAACAGCTGGATATCAACGTACAGTTGAGCCAAGGGGGACTCGTCCCCATCGCCTCGGGTCGCGGGCATGAAGCGGCCATTGCGATCCGGCAGAAAGGGGCCGTCCTGTGGGGCGGGAGGCTTGGGCCCGGCGAGACGGCGCTCGTTCCAGATGCGCCCTACGTCCATGTCTTTGTGGCAAAGGGGGATGCCGAGCTGGAAACCGCCGGCACGTTGCAGGCCGGCGATGAAGCGAGGCTCACTGCGGCAGGTGGTCGACGGCTGATGGCCGGGAAAGACAAGGGCGCCGAGGTCTTGATCTGGGAGACCGATGCTACTCTTGAATTGTCATCATAGAAGTTAGGGGAACCAGCCGTGAGCAACATGGACCAATTGACTTTTCTGATCCCTCGACGCATGTCTCAGGGCGTATAGAAAGATCGGAGGAGCTTATGACGGCTCAGAATCCCCAGAATAGGCTTTTGAACGAGCTTTCCCAGACGCTGCTCCGACTCCATAAAGCATTGCTGGACTCAGAACGGCAGTCGTACGAACGAGTGCACGGCCGCATCGCGTCCAATGGAGCATTTCTCCAATTGGTGTTAGGGGATTCCTGGTTTGCCTGGCTGCGCCCGCTGTCTTACTCAATCACGAGACTGGACGAACTCGCCGAAACGGATCGGATCTCGTCCAGCGCCGAACTGACTGACCTGCTTGACTCAGTACGCACTCTGCTGAGGCCTGCGGAAGAGGGTGAAGGATTTGGCAGACACTACTACGACGCGCTGCAACGAGTGCCCGAAGTGGGCCTGATACACGCCCAGGTGAAACTGTTGCTTGGTCCACGACCAGCACCTACAAGGAGGGAGTCTGATGAGCACTGATCTCGAAAAAGTGAGGAAGTTTGCCAAGGATCTCTGGAAGACATACCCCCGTAGTCCTCGAGAAAAGCTTGGTGGCTATGTGATTGTGGCGCGGTGCACCGACAAGTGCAGGGCGCTTCTTCTCGACCTGAACGGTGAATACAATTACTGGCCCTGTTCATTGGCAAGCCAATGGTTTGCCTTCACCGGCATCACCCCCGAGCAACTTAAAGACGTCGTAGCCACCGGAGCCACAGACGAGGATATCGCTCGATGGATTACGGAGCACTCCCAGGTGAAGGATCCAGACGAAGTGCTGAAATGGAACAACCGGTTGCGTGACATGAGACTGAGCGAGATGAGCCTCCAGGCGCAGCAGTACCTGGAAGACTATATCCCTAAGTTCGTGCCGAATCATCGACCGGTCTATGTGTGGTTTGATGTCTACGATCTTGAGGAAAAGCGGCTCTAATCACTACGAGTATATTCTCAGCCACATTTGGTATCTGAGAGAGCGACGGAGGATGATGAGTAAGACACGTCTGGAGGCGTTTAGTGATGGAGTCCTGGCCATTATTATCACCATCATGGTGTTGGAAATGAAGGTGCCACACGGAGCCGAGTATCTGGCATTGCAGCCAGTGATTCCGGTCTTCCTCAGCTACGTCCTCAGCTTCGTGTACCTCGGTATTTACTGGAACAACCATCATCACCTGATTCATACGGCACGACACGTCAATGGGGCCATCATGTGGGCCAATCTTCATCTTGTGTTTTGGCTTTCATTGATCCCATTTACCACTGGCTGGATGGGTGAGAACCACTTTGCACCCTGGCCAGTGGCACTGTATGGAACTGTATTGTTCTTCGCGGGAATCGCCTATTTCCTCCTCACAAGAACTCTCATTGCTAGCCACGGAAGCGACTCAACTCTTGCGATGTCGATCGGCAGAGACGTAAAGGGCAAACTGTCTCTTGCAACGTACGCGGCAGCGATTCCATGTTCTTTTGCACAGCCTTGGATCGCTTGTACTCTCTATGTCTTCGTTGCCATCATGTGGTTGGCACCGGACCGCCGAATCGAGCACGCACTGAGCCAATAGCCGTAGGTACAGAAGGGACAAGGGTTGCGACATGAGTGTGTTAGATCAGGAACTGTGGCTGATCCGCCACGGAGAGACGGACTGGAGCGCAGCCAAGCAGCATACAGGCCGGACCGACATCCCGTTGAATCCGGCGGGTGAGCGGCAAGCTGCCACCCTGGGCCGATTTCTGGCCGGTCGTCAATTCGCATCCGTGCTCTGTAGTCCGCTCCGTCGCGCCTGCCGAACCTGCGAACTGGCCGGCTATGGCGACTCGGCGAGTATAACCGACGACCTGCTCGAATGGGACTATGGTGTTTTTGAAGGCAAAACAACGCAGGAAATGAGGTTGGAACAGCCGGAGTGGTCGATCTGGACGGCTAACGTTGTCGATGGTGAGTCGATCGAACAAGTTGGGCACCGTGCTCAACGGGTGATCCAGCGAGCGCTGGAGGTCGATAGCGACGTGATCCTATTCGCCCACGCCCATATCCTGCGCATACTCGCCGCGTGTTGGCTGGGTCTACCGCCCGACGCGGGGCGGCTGTTCGTACTGCGTACTGCCTCGGTAAGTGTGCTTGGGTACGAACGTGAAACGCGCGTCATCACCCAGTGGAACGTTTCTCATGAGGAGAAGACCGGACCTTCCTTTTAAGAAGATGCCACTTCGGACTGTGAGGTTTTCTGATGCGACTCCAGAATAAGACCGTCGTCATCACTGGTGGATCAGGAGCCTTGGGGCAGGTTGTCGTCCCGGTATGTGTGGATGCCGGCGCGCGAGTGATTGTTGTGGACCGGCACTCTCGCGCGACAGAGGCCCAGGGGGTGCGAGTCATGACCGCCGATATCACGAATGAAGCGGACATTCGACGCCTTGTCGAGGCCATCCTGGAAAAGGTTGGGCGGATCGACGCCCTGATCAATCTGGTCGGAGGATTCGCAATGGGGCGTGTCGTCGAAACAGATCTCTCGTTGTGGCAGCGGATGTTGACGATGAACTTGACGGCAGCCTTTCTGCTCTCAAAGGCGGTGCTCCCGCATATGTTGCAGCAGCGGACAGGGAGGATCGTGCATGTGGCGGCTCGAGCAGCGGTGGAGCCCTTCCCTGGTGCCGCTGCGTATGTCGTCTCGAAAGCAGGCCTCGCCGCGCTGATCCGTGCGCTTGCCCTGGAATTGGCTGGGTCTGGAGTCACGATCAACGGCCTCTTACCGACAACGATTGATACACCGGCGAATCGCAAGGGTATGCCTGATGCCGACCCTGCGAAGTGGGTCAATCCAAAGTCCATCGCCGACATGCTGCTGTTTCTTGTGTCTGATGAAGCGAGTCAGACAAGCGGTGCGCTTATACCACTCGGTTAATTGAGGTGAGTGATGCTTCGGCACCATCGCGGGCTGTAGTATGTCGAGATCAAGGTCGGAGACAGTCTCGGCGAGAAGAGACAGGCCAAGCACCGAGCATTCAACGAGAGAAGCAGTTGTCGAGTTGTGCCACATGGTGGAAAGGCTTCACCGTGAGGGCGTCAGTGGGATGTGAGGCATATGATGCAGGAGCGAAGAAATAGAGACGTTTCTCTGGATAGTATTTTTACAGGACTGCTTCGTCTGCACAAAGCCTTGCTCGACGATGAGCGAGTCGCGTATGAGCGTGTGCATGGACGGATTCCATCCAATGGTGCGTTCTTGCAGCTGGCGTTGAACGATGCCTGGTTCGCCTGGTTGCGCCCATTCTCCCAATTAATTGCCAGGCTTGATGAACTCAGCGAATCAGATGAAGCGTCGTCTCGCGATGAAATCCCAGAGCTACTCGCATCTGCGCAGAGGCTTTTGCTGCCGGCCGAAGAGGGCGAGGGGTTTGCGAGACAATACTACGATGCTCTGCAGCGAAGCCCCGATGTTGTGCTCGCGCATGCCGGCGTTAGAGCCTTACTGATACAGTCGCTTCCTTATAAGGGGTGAGTCAGATGAAAGCGCATTATCTTGGTCATGTGGTCTTCTACGTGAAGGATCTTCAGCGATCGCTCGGCTTCTATCGAGACCTCTTGGGGTTTAAAGAAGTGGGGCGAATCTTTAACGGAGCTGCCGCTGCGCTGACATGCGGACGGACTCATCACGAACTCTTGTTGATTCAGGTCGGTGATGCTCCGGGGCCTCCTCCTGGCCGTCGCCGTGGGCTCTACCATATTGGAATTAAGGTTGGTGACAGCCTCGATGAGCTGCGTCAGGCGAAGCGTGAGGTGGAACAGGCGGGGATCGCGATAGACGGTATGAGTGACCACACAGTCAGCCAGAGCCTCTATCTTAAAGATCCGGACGGGAACGAAGTGGAACTCTACGGGGATGCGGATGAATCGTTGTGGAAAAACAACCCCGCGGCGGTTGTGTCCCCAATCAAGCCGTTGTATCTCTAACCGATTGTTTGTGGAGGAGAGGCATTTCTCTCATCAATATGGTCGAGGCGCCGATGAGAAGCGGATCAGAAAAATAGTTCAGCGGAATGCAATCTGCGAAAGGAGACCTGCATTCAGTGTTCGCGATCCACGAATGTTCACCCGCGTGTGGCATTTCGATCAGTTGCCTGATTTTTGAATCGATGTCTGTCAATCCCCAGAGCTTTGATTCTTGAGTCCAACGTCTGTCTGGGCAGTCCAAGCTTGACTGCCGCACCGGCAGGTCCTCCTGTTTGCCCTCCACAATCCGCTAAGGCGGCTTCAATAAGTTCCTTTTCATGCTCAGCCAACGTGATGCTCAGAGGAACCCCCGATCCCAACGGCCGCTTCCCTTCCGGCTTCAGCCAAGCCTCGTCGACGGAAAACATGTCGCCTTCGCATAACACGACAGCCCGTTCGATGACATTCTGCAGCTCGCGAATGTTACCGGGCCACTCGTAGGCCAGAAAGAGAGCCAAGGTCTCTTTCTGGATATGACGGATCTGTTTCCCGGCTTTCTTTGCATAGCGTTCAATCAGATAGGTGACGAGCAGCGGGATATCGTCGATTCGCTCGCGCAGCGAAGGGATCTGTATGGGGAACACATTGAGCCGATAGAATAGATCTTCGCGAAAGGAGCCAGCTGCGATAGCGGCTTTTAGGTTGCGGTTCGTTGCGGCCAGTATTCGTACGTCCACAGAGATTGGCTTGCTGCCTCCGACCCGTTCAATCTCTCTCTCCTGAAGCACGCGCAAGAGCGCAATCTGGGTTTCGGCCGGCAGGTCCCCGATTTCATCGAGGAAGATCGTGCCGCCGTCAGCCAGCTCAAATCGCCCCAGACGCCGTTGGATCGCACCGGTGAACGCGCCTTTCTCATGTCCAAACAGCTCGGAAGCAATGAGCGATGCCTGGATGGCTGCACAATTGACGCGAACAAACGCCTGCGACGACCGGCTTGATCGTCTATGGATGGCCCGAGCAATCAACTCCTTACCCGTTCCGGTCTCACCGAGCACGAGCACAGTGGAATCTGATGGAGCCACTTTGGTGACTTGAGTCAGGACATTGCGGATAGCTTTTGAGGACCCGACGATGTCTTCAAACATTGAGGCGCTATTGATTTCTTCCCGTAATACCAAGTTTTCTTTGAGCGTTCTCTCTTCAGCCCTCTTGCGGTCATCGATGTCGGTTCCCGTACCATACCAGCGAATGATTCGACCATGTTCGTCGCATAACGGGTTATAGCGGATGAGAAACCAGCGGTACCGCCCGTCCTTGCGGCGAATGCGGACTTCGAGCTCAAACGGGGCTCCGTGTTCAAGTCCATGTTCACGCTCGACTTTTACTCGTTCGAGGTCATCGGGGTGAAACAGTCGGACGCGAAAGTCATCCGCCATGATGTCTTCTACACTGAGGCCGCTATAAGCCAGCACCATGCGGTTTACATACAAGAGATTCCCCTCGGGTCCCAGGATAGAGATGAGCTGAGCAATAGCATCGGTAATCTGTCTCAGTTCTCGTTCGTCTTGACGTCGTTTTTCCTCTGCATACCTCTGCTCAATAGCCACGGTTGCGAGGTGCGTGATTTGTCCGATGAGATGTTGATGCTGCGGGGTCGGGTGACGAGGTTCGCGCGAGTAGATGGCGAAGGTTCCCAACACCGTGCCTTCGGATGAGAGAATTGGAGTGGACCAACAAGCCCGTAACTCATGTGCCATGGCCAGCTCACGCCATCCTGATTTATCCCATCGCGTATCGGATGCAACATCAGCTGCTATCACTTGTGTTTTGAGGCATGCCGCCATACCGCACGGACCCTCGTCGAGATTCGCTGGTTTGCCATGAAGGGACTCACTATAGTCGAGAGGAAGACTGGGGCCGGCTCCGTGCTTCATGCGGTTGGCAATCGGATCAACCAGCAAAATACTGCAGAGAGATCCGCTCGCAATGTTCTCAATGAGCCGGCACAAGGCATCAAGAATCTCAGAGAGCGGACATCCGGTGGCAAGCATCTCAAGAATACGATTCTCTCCGCCCAGTAAAGTTTCCGCCTGCTTGCGGTCTTCAACATCGCTATGCGTTCCATACCAGCGGACGACGGTGCCCTGCTCGTCGAGCAGGGGCACCGCCCGAAACAAAAACCAACGATAGTGACCGTCGGAGCGGCGTAGCCGGGCTTCAGCTTCGCCCGGCTGCCGAACCTTCAGCGTCTCGGACCATGTGTGGACCAAGCTCGGGAGATCGTTCGGATGAATGATGTCGGTGAGTGTCCAGATCCAACCGTGAATGTCTTCCGAAGCGACGCCCGTGTACTCAATCCATGGCCCATTAAGATATTCGATGGTCCCGTCGGCTTTCGCGACCCAGACAAGATTCTGCATGGCGTCACTCACGGCATAAAAGAGGTTATCGAGGGTATCTAAGTGTCGATCGGCTGCATGGTGATTGTTCGGTTGCATAGGTCCTCTTCTTGGCGGGCGAGTTCCGCTTCAACCAAGGCATATCAAAGCGCCGACACGCTCGTAAAGAGCGACGTTGACCCTTGACATTCGGAGAAACAGCACAACCCATCATACTCCCGATTTGCATCAAAATTCACCGACTTCTCATGACAGTGAGTCATTCCTTAACTTGGAATGTCGTTTACGGGGCAACAGGGCAGAGAAAGGATTTTGCACCACGTCGGTGTCCTCTTCACTAACTTCACCTCCGGCATATCGCAGATGGTTGAAACGAAGCCGAGTTTATGGCATCGCGCTGAAAACTCAGCGGATCGGTCTCGGCATTTCCTTATTGTGCCGGAAAAATTCCTGAACGGAATCGCTCAGTATTCTTTGGTTTCAACAACATCCATGCTGCGATCGGGCGAATGCGTCATTGGAATGCGAATTGCGTATCATCTTCATCATGAAGCGACAATCGTTTTCGTGAGTCAATACCGGAAAGATCGCGATGACCGATTCAGTTGCCGAACACGGGCTACGTTCGAGAAAGACGGCAACAGGTGCTCGATACGAACGCAAGCCTTTCGGTGTTTCAGTAAGAAAGGAGGATGCGACGATGGATGCCTAGTCCCGAACAGGACGACGAATACTGCCGAAGGAAAGACAAAAATGGGTGAGGAGTTGTGCGGAAAAGCCTCGACCCCCATGCGTTCAATCTAAAAGGAGGACATGACCATGCCATTGTGGAAGATTTACCATCCAACTGAAGCATTTACAGCCGACGATAAGAAGACGTTGGCCAAACGAATAACGGAAGTGTATGCAGGCGTTCCAATTCCCCGGTTTTACGTCGTGTGTGTGTTTGAAGAAATCGCAAAGGGATCGTGTTTTGTCGGCGGCGAACCGCATCATAAATTTATCCGCTTCAAGGTTGATCAGATTGCCAGGACGATACCTGGCCCGATTCTCAGGGAATGGTGGATGCGGACGCTTGATGAGGCCATCGCTCCAATTGTAAGGGACAGAGGATACGATTGGGAGATTTCCATCGACGAAACCCCGTTCGACCTGTGGTCGCTCCAAGGGGAGCTCGCCCCGCCGTTTGAATCTGTGGCTGAAAAGCGGTGGGTGAAAGAAAATAAGGCGAGCCGCTATACCTTAGCGGAAAAACTTCCGGTCAATTTTGTTCTGACTCCAGGAATAGCGGATCGCTAACGTTCAGTTCAGCTGGCCTGCCCATGGGCACCTTCACCCCATGTGCCATGTGCCTTTGCTGATGACGCGCGTGCAACGACGTGCTGTATATAGAGGAGACGAAGGTCATGCCCTATCAAACCATTAATCCAGCGACCGGAGTAATCGTAGAGACCTACCACGACATACTCGATACTGATCTGGAACAGGCAATTGCCACGGCTCACACGTGCTATGAACAGGATTGGCGTCATCGTTCGGTCCCCGAACGGGCGCGAATCGTTTCGGGCGCGGCGGCGAAGCTCCGTGAACATGCGGAGGAATATGCGCGATACGTCACCCTTGAAGTAGGGAAGCTGATCGGCACATCGCGTGCGGAAGTGTCGTTGTCCGCAGATATCCTTGACTACTACGCCGGGCATGCGAACGAATTTCTGAGACCAAGGCCCCTGCCGGAATCTCCGGGTGCAACTCTTGAAACACGCCCGCTCGGAATTATCCTCGCTATCGAGCCATGGAACTTCCCCTATTATCAGGTTGCGCGGGTCGTAGGGCCGCAGCTGATGGCTGGCAATGTGGTGATCGTCAAACATGCAGAAAATGCCCCACAATGCGCACTGGCCTTTGCCAGACTTTTCGAGGCGGCCGGGGCACCGCCCGGCTCGTATACAAATATCTTTGCAAGCATCGGTCAAGTCGCGCACCTGATTGAAGATTCCAGAGTGCGCGGGGTCACCGTCACTGGAAGCGAGCGCGCAGGTTCCGCAGTCGCCGAGCGCGCCGGCCGTCATCTCAAGAAGTCGGTGATGGAACTTGGAGGCAGCGATCCATTCATCGTTCTCGAGGACGCCCCGTTGGAGAAGAGCATAGAGGCTGCTGTCTTTGGGCGGATGTTCAATACGGGCCAGAGCTGCGTCTCTTCGAAACGGATCATCGTTATAGGAAAGGAGCGCGGAAGGGACTTTCTCGACGGGTTTATGAAGAAAATGGCGATCTTCAAGGCCGGTAATCCCGACGATCCCTCTACGACACTGGGCCCGCTCTCATCCGAAAAGGCAATGAACATCTTGCTGAAGCAGATCGACGTTGCAAAAACAGGCGGCGCTCGTGTGGTGCTCGGCGGTGGACGGATAGATCGACCTGGTTTCTACATTGAACCCACGATTCTCACAGAGATTGACCGAAACAACCCTATCCGCTCGCAGGAACTATTTGGGCCGGTCGCGTCTTATTATGTTGTAGAGAGCGAGGACGAGGCGATTGCGCTTGCCAATGCGACACCCTTCGGGCTAGGAGCCTCGGTCTTTTCGAGTGATATGGAACGCGGTCGGCGGGTTGCTGAGCGGATCGACAGCGGCATGGTCTTTGTCAATCAACCGGCATGGACTGCTCCCGAATTGCCGTTCGGTGGCGTCAAGAATTCAGGATTCGGCCGAGAATTGTCGGAGCTTGGTTTGGGTGAGTTTGTGAATCGAAAGCTCATCAATGTCGCCCCTGCAGGCTCGCCATTCTGGGGTCCGGTTGGCGACAGAATGATGAGCGGAACCGCGCTGTAAATGACGAGGCGTTGTTATCCGAGCGGTCTTGGATCTGTTCGCGGTGCTGATACTTGGATATCGCTCACGGTAACCATTCGTGGACGCTTAGTCGAGGGGCCCATGGCCACGAGTAGCCGAATGTTCAGAGGTGTGGTATTACACGGTGGAACCGTCGTCATGACGAGCGGATACGAAGGTTCACGATCTTGGTCATGTCTTCAAGTCCCGTCGCCAGCAGGTGAACTACATGAAGCGGTTCGTCTCCAACGTGGTTAGCACCACTCGCGTTGAACGGTAACATGAAATCGAAAAGATCCGGCAATGAAGATATTGGCCTTTGCTGCCTCTCTGCGTGCCGCGTCTCTCAACCGCAAATTGATTCAGCAAGCCGTGACCATTCTTCGAGCCGCTCCGGGTGTGGATCTCGATCTTGCCGATTTTCGTGAATTTGACATGTCGATGTATGACGGGGATCAGGAAGCTCGTGACGGTATTCCGGCTGGAGGCAGCGAGTTTATTCGCCGGAATGAAGCTCCCCGCAGCAAGCTGCGGGGTATCACAGAACATAGTTTCGAAGACTTCTCGGAAACAAAGCTGAACCCCGTAGCAAGCTACGGGGAATGTTCAAGTTCAAGCGGCTGACGGCTTGGTGATCTCCACCCAGGAATACAACGGCGGTATTCCAGGCACGTTGAAGAACGCGATCGATTGGCGTCGCGAGTCGAGCCGATTCCGTTTGAAGACAAGCCCATTCTGTTGATCCGGGCGTCCCCCGGAGGGCTCGGTGCCGTTCGTGGTCTTTGGCACACGCGGGTGCCGCTTGAGGCCATCGGAGCCCATATGTATCCGGAAATGATGGGCGTGTCTCGCGCGCATCAGGCCTTTGATGGCAACGGTCGCCTGCAAGATCCCAACCAGTTGTTCCGGCTTCAGGGGCTCTTGTTGTCATACAGTGACTTCGTCCGAAAACTCCACGGTTATAGTTGAAGCCGATGCGGTGAGTGTAAGCCGCATCACTATGCACGAGGTCAGGACCGGTACAGATCCCGAGGTCGACACGGGTCCGTATCGGCAGGAGAGTGAAAACAGGAATAGGCCGTCGATCAGTGCTATGGTCGGGTTCGTATGCCGTCAGATTTTTTCGATCGTAATATCTGAAAGGGAACGGACATGAATGCACACTATTTGGGTCATGTGGTTTTCTATGTGAAAGACTTGGAACGATCGCTCGGTTTCTACCGAGACCTGTTGGGTTTCAAGGAAGTGGGACGGATTTTTAACGGAGCCGCCGCTGCGCTGACGTCCGGTCGCACGCATCACGAATTACTGTTGATTCAAGTCGGTGATGCACCAGGCCCACCGCCGGGCCCTCGTCGTGGGCTCTATCATATTGGAATTAAGGTTGGAGACAGTCTCGACGAGCTGAGACAGGCCAAGCATGAGTTGGACCAAGCGGGGGTTGCAATAGATGGCATGAGCGATCACACGGTGAGCCAAAGCCTCTATCTGAAAGATCCAGACGGGAATGAAGTGGAACTGTATGTAGATGCAGATGAAGCGCTGTGGAGGAACAATCCAGCGGCAGTCGTTTCACCGATCAAGCCGTTGCGGTTATAGCGTCCTTCGTGGCGTTATTGGCAGCTGTTATTCAGTCGTTGCTTCTCCGTTTGGTTTCCATAGACAGTCGATAGTGCTCCACATGGTCCAGAATGCGGTTCTTCGGTACGCCGAACCAGGTCAAGGCATGCCGGATGAGTGTCGCCGACGCCTCGACTTCAGGCTGAATGACTTCGCTTGCCCCAAGCACACCCAGTCGTTCTGCTTCAGTCTGTCCGTGCGCACGGGCCAGGATCGGAACCTTGGGGTTGAGGTCTCGGAGGCGACCCACCGTCAGTGCAGCCGGTTCGATTTCAGGCAGGGCTACGATAATCAGAGATGCATCGGCTGCTCCCGCCTTCATAAGCAATTCACGGTGGGAGGCGTCGCCATAGAGGCAGGCAGTCCCTCGGCTCTGTAGCCGGCGAATAATGTCCGGATCTCGATCGATAACCATATAGGGAAGGCCGAAGGCCTCCAACGCTTTTCCGAGCGAGCTGCCGACTCGGCCATATCCACAGAGTACGACATGCTGCCGGAGCGGTTCGCTTTCCGGATGTCCTGGCGCCATGTCGTGCTTATCATGGTCTAGACGCCGCCGGACGAACCACCCAGGCACATATCTCACAAGAGCCGCATTCATCAGAATGGTGATGACAGAGGCGGCAAGCGTCGCATTATATACTTCGCTGCCGATGTGGCCTTCTGCTTTGGCAACCTGGACGAGAACAAACGAAAACTCACCGATTTGAGTGAGGCCGACCCCCACCAGGAATGCCGTGGTCCAAGAGTAGCCGAACAGTCGCACGACGGTCGTCCAAATCATGAACATCCCGACTACGATCAAGGTAATCATCGTGGCCAGAAGAGAAAGGTTCTCAAAGATGACGCGAGGGTCGATCAGAATGCCGATGGTGACAAAGAAGAGTGCGACGAACGCGTCACGGAGCGAGAGCAGCCGGGCCAAGGTCTCGTGTCCGTACTCGGATGCGCTGATAATGAGGCCGGCCAGGAAAGCCCCCAAAGCGAGGGAGAGTCCGATCATCTGAGTGACGGCGGCGGTCCCAAGGCTGATGGCTAGCGTGACGAGCAAGAACAGTTCATGGTTTTGCGTCCTGGCGACGTGTGTCATGATCGGGGGGATGACTTTGGCGCCCAAGTATCCCACCGGCACGAGAATCAATAGGGCTTTTGCCAAGGTTTGACCGATTACCAGCAATCGTCCCGAGTCGAACTCCCCAAGGGCCGGCATGAGCACGGTCATTGCTACGACCGCGACGTCTTCGACCAGGGCGATGCCGATCATCACCCGTCCGTGCTTTGAACGAAGTTCGCCCCGATCGGAGAGCATACGGGCAAGTACCATAGTACTCGCGATGGAAATGACCGCTCCGATCACGATGCTTTGGGTCATCGACCACCCGATCAGACTCCCTGTCACGACGGCCAATCCAATGGCCATGAGGATTCCCAGCGGTCCACCGGCGAGAGCGACCCATTTGACGCGCATCAGGTCCTTCACCGAAAACTCTAGTCCGATTGAAAACATCAGGAGAATGACGCCGATTTCTGCAAAGAGGTCGAACGTGTGAGATTCCGAGATGGTCGGCCCCGGAGTGAATGGACCGATCGCGATCCCGCCCAGGACATATCCCAAAATCAACGGTTGTCCGGTTAGTCTGGCAAGCACGCCACCGGCGACGGCGGCAAGGAATACAATCGCAAGGTCTGTAAAGAACAGCGAGTCGGACTGCACCTAACACCTTCTTAAGCCAACTTTGCTCGCAATCAACTTGCCACGGACGAGTGGTAGCAAAGTCGCGAGGCCGGGGGACCAAAATACCACAGACGAGCTAAATATTGTCGCTACTTCATTAAGTAATGTGATTTTTCCACATGGAACTCCACTCAGAGTCTTTCGCTAGCAGTCTGCTGAAAAACCTGGTTTCTGCCTCGTACGCCGTTACACAATGACAGAAAAACTGTGCCACTCTATATTCCAGAATGCTCAAAAAGGCCGTCCAGCAAGGCCGCAGCGAGCGGGGAGGCGAGGCGTACGCTTCGGTACGTTGAGCCTCTGCGTGACGCGAGAACGCCGCTGGAGGACTTTTTCAGCATTCGGCTAGAGCTGGATAATGTCGGCGGGGGTTACATGGCTGATTGACGTGGAAGCTCCGGTTATATTTCAACGCTTCTCTAAGCCAAGCTCGATTAACCCGCACTTCTGTGGCGCAACGGAGAACGCTTCGTGCCGGTGGTCACATTAAACGGGTTTTTCGCCTGAGCCCTCACAGTAAAAACCGGGCATGTAGCTCTTCGAACCACAGCTTCGGCAACACTCCCCAGCACAAGTCGTTGCATGCCGCGATGGCCACGGGTTCCAACGATGATGAGGTCGGTTTTCTGGTGTTTTGCCTGATTAAGAATGACCTTAACCGGATTTCCCGTGATCACGATCCTGTCGGTGATGACCTCATCTCCTCGAGACGCCGATATAACTTTCTGGAACTGTTGAGCATAGCGCTTCTGGGAGAGCTCATCGACCAGAAGATGGCCAGAATGCAGTGAGCCTGAAAGCTCGGTGGCATGGACCAGCAGGACCCGTGCGTTCAGTCGTTTTGCCAGCTCGACGGCGGCCTGAAGCGCTCCCTTCGAAGAAGCAGAAAAGTCCGTTGCTACCAGAAAGCGAGCTACGCTCAGCCGACGTGAATTGACAAGGGTATGGGGGGGAACGGACGCGCCGACGGTAAGGACAGGGCAAGGCGCCTGGCGCAAGGTGCTCTCCGCAACGCTGCCTAACCGGAGTCGATCCCAGCCGGTCTTACCGTGAGTTCCCATAACGATAAAGGCAACCTGAGAGCTGTGTGCAACCTCCAAGATAGAATCCTCAGGAATGCCGACCAGAAGTCTGTAATCAGCCATGAGGCCGTTCTCGTTCGCGAGATGAACTATGCGTCCCAGCTCAAGAAGGGCTTTGGTCTTCAAGGACTGGAGGGAGCGGCGTGCACCTGGAGACCACCGCTCGACGTCGGGAATGGCCTTCACGACATGCAGGATGATGAGACGGAGATTCAACAAGCGCGCCAGTTTAAACGCATACGGAATCACAAGCTTGGAGGGCTTCGAAAAGTCGGTTGCCATCAGAATTGTTCGCCTGTGATGCGCTGCGGTTCTCATGTTTCTTGCCCACTCCACTGGCAATGTATATACCCACGTAATGATGGCATTGCTTCGGACTGAGCCGTCATTCTCGAGGACAGTACCATGGAGAAAGTTTATACTTCACTGTTTCGCTCAGGTCAATTACCGAGAAGGGATGTCTACCGCCCGTACCCTCGGCTGTACCTCCGAAGGGAAGTGAGAAACTAGCGGCGTACATCTGGGAAATCTTCCGGCAGAGGAGTACGTGAAGTCACACGCCTTCGCAGACCTACTTGGCCAAGCAGGAAAGCGCTTACCGGTGCGGTCATGAACAGAAACAGGGCGATCAGGAGTTCGCGCAGGCTGAAGTCCCGGCCGGCGGCGTGAACGATGGCGGCCAGCAATATGCCGCCGACGCCCAACGTCGTGGCTTTCGTCGGGCCATGTAGCCGCATGAAGAAATCCGGCAGGCGAATGAGCCCGATCCCGCCGACGAGTATGAAGGCGCTGCCGACCAACAACAGCGCGGACACGATGATGTCGAGCATGTGATTACTCTCCAATGTTGCCGCGGGCAAGATAGCGTGCCAATGCCACGGTTGCAACGAACCCGATCATCGCGATCAGGAGCGCCGCTTCGAAAAACACGGATGTGGATTGGTGAATGTCCAGAACGATCAGCAGCGCAATGGTGTTGATGTACAGCGTATCGAATGCCAGAACTCGATCGGCCGGATCGGGGCCGCGCAGCAGACGCAGCGTACAGCATATGATCGCGAGCGCGATGGAACCGAAGGCGATATAGAGCGCCACGGTCAGCATTCCAACATGTCCATGATCGGGCGCTCGTAACGCTCCTTGATCCTCGCAACAAAATGTTTCTCGTCTTCCAGGTGGAGCACGTGCAGCAGCAGGGTGCGGTAATCCGGCGAAAACGCGATAGACAGCGAGCCGGGAACGATGGACACGACGCTGGCAAACAGCGCGATCGCATGAGGGTGAGTCACGGCGAGCGGGACGTGCACGAAACCAGGCCGCAGGCGCGGGACCGGCCCGAGCACCAGGCGCGCGACCGCAATGTTTGCCAGCAGGATATCCCACGCCACTAATCCGGCGAGGCGTAAGGCTGTTCCCGTCGAGCGAATTCCAGGCAGTTCGCCTAAGAATGGCGCCGTGATATGCGGGATGACGACCGCAAGGACGAGTGCCAGAGCGAGTTGAGGCGGCGACAGCCCGGCCAGCGTCAACCAGAAGACCGCGAGCGACAGCGACAACACTGGAAATGGAAACACCTTGTTCATCGGAAAGCTCCCGCCGTATGGGGCCGGACAAGACCATCTCGTTGAGGTCCGAGGACTGCATCGACGTACGAGGCCGGCGAGAGTAGTTGCGCCGCCGTCTCATCGGTGTAGCGCTTGATCGGAGCCGCAAACAGGACCAGGAGCAGACTGCAGGCCGCGAGTGCCCCCAGCGCCATCCATTCGCCGGCGCGCGGTGCATGGGCGGGCTCGACCGGGAGCGGTTCCGTCACATTCCAGAGCACGATGCTGCCGGCGCGTGCGCAGCCGACGAGCATGAGCAGGCTCGTCGTCACCATGACGGTCCAGACCGGCACGGTCGCGATCGCATCCTTCGCGCTTTGCAGCACCATGAATTTCGCAAGAAATCCAGACAATGGCGGGACGCCCGCCACCGTGGCTCCGGCGAAGAGGAACGCGAGGCCGAGCGCTGCCGCACGACGGATCTGCGGGCCCTGGTGGATCTGGTCGGTCATATCGCCGCGGCTGCGCCCGATCAGATCGCCGACGAGGAAGAGCAGGGCAATGGCGATGGTCGAGTGTGCCAGATAATAGAGGCTGGCAGAGAAGGCCGCCGCGCCGCCGATCGCCACGGCGGTGAGGATCGTGCCGACCGACGCGATTGTCAGATACGCCGTCAGCATGGCGAGACGCCCGGCGCCGAAAGCGCCCAACGCGCCCAGCGCAAGGGTGATGAGAGCGCAGGGCAGGAGCCAGGGCGATGTTAATTCCATCACGACGCCGGCCTCGACGCCATAGATCAGCGTGGTAATCCGAATAATCGCGTAGACACCGACCTTCGTCATGATCGAAAAGAGCGCCGCGACCGGGGCGGGTGCATTTGAATAGACCGCAGGCAGCCAGAAGTACAGGGGGAAGAGCGCGGCTTTGATAGAAAACACGCCGAGCAATAGCAGGCCAGCAGTTCGTGCCAGCGCCACGTCCTCCGTCCGCACATGCGCGATACGCTCGGCCAGATGTGCCATGTTGAGCGTCCCCATGACGCCATAGAGCAGACTGACTGCAATGAGAAAGACGCTGGAGGCGGCGATGTTGATCGCGGCGTACTGCAGAGTTGCGCGCAGTCGCTCCACAATCAGGCCCTGCAATGCGAGGCAGTAGGACGCGATCAACAGAATTTCGAAGAAGACGAAGAGATTGAACAGGTCTCCCGAGAGGAATGCCCCGTTCAACCCCATCAGCTGAAACAGAAAGAGCGGATGAAAGTATTGTCCACGGGCATCCCAGCCTTGCACCGTATAGAGCAGCACTGCGAGGGCGAGTAGCGCCGTCAGCAGAAGCATGAACGCGGATAGACGGTCTGCGACCAGCACGATTCCAAAAGGCGCCGGCCAATTGCCGACCTGGTAGACGAGCGGCGTACCGGATTCAGCTTGCGCCAGGACGGCAATCGCCGCTGCGAACAGACCCAGCGTGGCCAGCGTACTGAGCCCGCGCGCCATAGCCATTGGGGCGCGATGCATGACGAGGAGCAGCGCAGCCATGAACGCGGGCAGGACGATCGGCAGCGCGAGCAAGTGATTCATGACTTACCCGCCGGCCTGGAAACCGTCGCCGGCTCAGCGCCGTCCACATGATCGCTCCCCGTCTGATGCCAGGTGCGCACCGCGAGCGCCATGAGAAAACCGGTCATGCCGAAACTGATGACGATGGCCGTCAGCACCAGCGCCTGCGGAATCGGGTCGGCGTATCCGGTCGCTTCCGGTGAGAGGATGGGTGGGGCGCCGGCGGCCAGCCTTCCCATGGCCAGGATGAACAAGTTGACGGCATAGGAGACCAGCGACAGGCCAAGCACAACCGGGAACGTGCGCCCGCGAAGAACAAGATACAGACCACAGGCGGTGATAATCCCAAGCCCGATGGCGATCATCAGCTCCATCACATGCTCTTGTCGGTTGAGAGCAGCTTCCGTCTGGTCTGCCCAAGGGCGGTCAATATCAGGAGCGTTGTCCCGAGCACAGCCATAAATACGCCTAGATCGAACGCCGTGGCGCTGATGAGCGGAATCTCTCCCAACAGCGGGACATGCTGATGGCCGACCGCGCTGGTGAGAAAGGGCGCGTTTGCAAGCATACCGGCGAGACCCGTCGACCCGGCGAGCAACAGGCCGGAACCGAGCAGAATTCTGAAGTCGATGTGTATGCGGGTCAGCGTTTGCTGCAGGCCCTCGCCCATGTACTGCATGAAGAGCGCGCTCGCCAAGACGAGCCCTGCGAGAAATCCGCCGCCCGGCTGATTATGGCCTCGCAGGAACAGGTAGATGGCTACGAGGACGGTGAACGGCAGCATCAGTCGCGCCGCTGCGGTGAACATGATGCCGGCCGCGTCGGGTGGTCTTGTGACGTCAGGCCGTTCGACGCGCAGTCCTGCCGTCACTATCCAGGCTCCTATCGCAGCCATGCTTAGGACGGTGATCTCGCCGAACGTATCGAAACCGCGGAAGTCGACGAGCAGCACGTTCACGACATTGCTCCCGCCCCCCCGAGGCAGGCTGTTCTCCAGGAAGTACCAGGCAATGGATTCCTGCCCGCGCGTCAGGACAGCCCAGGATAACACCGCAACGCCAGCACCGGCCGTGACCGCAAGGACGGCATCGCGAATTTTACGCTGCCGCGTCGACTCCGCAGCTGTCGACTGCGGCAGAAGCGCCAGCGCCATGAGCATCAATAGGGTCGTGACGATCTCGACGGTGAGCTGTGTCAACGCGAGGTCCGGAGCGGAAAAATAAGCAAATGCCAGCGACACGGCCAGACCGACGACGCCGGCCAATATGACGGCCACTACCCGCTCGCGATGAAACCAGACGACGCCAAACGCCGCCGCGATTGCCGCACTCCAGGCGACGAGCGTAAGAGGCATCACCGGAGTCGCCTCCGCCTCGCCGGCCTCGAACCCAAACTGGAGGAACGGCCACAAGCCGAGTCCGATCACCGCCGCGATGGTGAGCGCGAGATAGCGCTGGAGCGAGCCGTTCTCCATCCAGTTGGTAAGGCGACTCGCGACGCCGATGAAGCCATCATAGGCCTGCTGGAACAGCAGTCGCCCGGTATAACGCACCGGCACATGAAGGTGCAGATCGTATTGGTGCCGTAATAGCCAATAGACCACCGCGCCGCCGGCGAGCGCGACCACGCTCATGAGCAACGGCAGCGTGAAGCCATGCCACAGTGCGATTTCATAGAGAGGCAACGCGTCGCCGACCACGACCCGCGCCGCCACATTCACGAGCGGTGCGATAGTGTAGCCGGGCAGCACGCCGACCGCGATACAGACGACCGCCAGGACTTCGGCCGGTACCTTCATATAGCGTGGAGGCTTGCCGGGGGGGTGTGGGAGGTCGTGTGGCTCATCGAAGAACACGTCATGGATGAAGCGCACGGAATAGGCGACGCTGAACATCGCGCCCAGTGTGACGGCGACCGGTGTGATGTCCTCCAACAACACCAGGTCATGGAGATCGAACGCCTCGGCGAAGAACATTTCTTTCGATAGAAACCCATTGAATAAGGGCACACCGGCCATCGCAGATGCCGCGACGATGGCCAGCACAGTTGTCTGCGGCATCTGACGCCAGAGGCTGCCCAGTCGCCGCATGTCGCGGGTTCCGCACTCATGATCGATGATGCCCGCCGCCATGAATAGCGACGCTTTGAAGGTCGCATGGTTGCCGATGTGAAAAATGGCGGCCACCGAGGACATCGGCGTATCCAGCCCCATCAGAAACGTGATGAGGCCGAGGTGGCTGATGGTCGAGTATGCGAGCAGGCCCTTCAAGTCGTGCCTGAACACCGCCACATAGGCGCCGAACACGAAGGTCGTCAGGCCGACGGTGGTCGTCACATACTCGAACATGACATTCCCACCCAGCAAGGGGTAGAGTCTCGCAAGCAGAAACACGCCGGCCTTCACCATGGTGGCGGAGTGCAGATAGGCCGACACGGGTGTGGGTGCGGCCATCGCCGCAGGCAGCCAGAAGTGAAACGGAAACTGCGCCGATTTCGTGAACGCGCCCAGCAGGATCAATCCGAGGGCGGCATTGAAATCAGGATGATCCCGGATTGTGTCGCGTGCTGCGAACCAGGCAGAGAACTCGAAACTTCCGGCGATGTTGCCGATGAGCAGGAGGCCGCAGAGCAGGGCTAGTCCGCCGGCGCCTGTGACGAGGAAGGCCGTGCGAGCGCCCTGCCGAGCGAGAGGGCTATGGGTCCAAAAGCCGATCAACAGGAAGGATGCCAGACTCGTCAGTTCCCAGAACATCAGGAGCAACAACGCGTTCTCGGAAAAAACGATGCCCAGCATCGCGGTCATGAACAGCATGAGCAGGGCATAAAATCTGCCGATGCGGTCCTGCGCGGACAGGTAATAGCGAGAGTAGAGGATGACGAGCAATCCGATGCCGAGAATCAGGAACCCAAACAACAGCCCCAGTCCATCGAGTCTGAAGGACAGGTTCAGCTCGAGGTCCGGCAGCCACCGCCAACTCTGGAGAAGCTGTTCACCCACGAGGATGGCTGGCGCGTGGTGAACGAGCAGCGCAAGGCTTGCGGCGATCGGCAAGGCGGCAGCCCATGCGGCGGCGGAGAAGCTGCGGCGCTGCGCGAGCAGCGTGGCGGCAGTTCCGGCGAGCAAGGGAAGCAGAATAATGATCGGCAACGTCATTGCGAGAAGACGACGGCGTTAGACCCGTTTTGGGACAACAAGCACATCACATTCCGAGTGGGCGAGGACATGATGTGTGGTGCTTCCGAGCAACAGGTCTTCGATCCAGGATTGACCATGTTTGCCGATCACAATGAGGTCGGACAAGAACTCCGTTGCTTTGGCCAAAATCACAGGAGAGGGATCGCCGCCTTCAACGGCATACGAAATCAGATCTGCATCGACATGGGATTCACGTATCAGCTCCCAGATTTTTTTCTCTGCAGCTCGCTGTTCCTCTTCGCGGTATTGGCGGATGTCGTCCTCCAACGCACCGACAATACGGAGTCTTCCTTCAAATGGAACACGAAATGCGTGGACGATTGTCATGCGGGCGTTGGGAGCGATCCGACTCGCCATGGTCAAAGCGGAGGCGGAATAAGGAGAGAAGTCAACTGGCACGAGCACGCGCTGATATCCTGTCCTCGGGGAGCACTTAGTTACAAGCATCGGTCGCTTGCATTTGTTTAGTAGGTGTTCTGCCGTCGTGCCGAGAATCAGATCGTGCAGAAAGTTTCTCCCATGAGCGCCTAAGACAAGCAGATCCGCAGACTCGGTTGCCGACAGGATTTCGGCTTGTGCTCGGCCGATCTTGATATCGGTACTCCCCATCAACCCTGTCTTCGACCCGATGTCTGCGGCTATTTCGCTCAGCATGCGCCCGGCATCGTCGATCAGCTTGGCTTCTGCGTCGGTCGGTGTCTGGGACAATTTTCGCTCATCATTCAAGGCCGAGCTGCTCAGCACATGTAATAGACTAAGATGCGCACGCTGTTCTTTGGCAACGATGGCGCCGCGCTCTACAGCGTACCGAGCTTCGTCAGAGAAGTCGGTTGCTGCGATGATTGTTTTCATGTCTGAGGCTCCTTCTGCAGTGGCGAAGTTCAACGATCCCTCTGGCCGACGGATGCTCGATGAATGGCGCTTCTGCTGAAGTAGCGAATGATCGCTTTTTCCACTTCGCCGAACGTAAAGACGAATGTTCCCACCAGCGCGACCTTGAACCACTCTTCGACCGTCAGATGGGTCGAGTGGAAGAGTACCTGCATCAGATCGATATGTACATAGGCAATCTGCAGAAGAGCGCAGGCTGCAATAACAATCAGGACCGAGCGATTGCCGAAGAGCCCTTCTCGTGAGAGCACGGATCTGAGGATGTAGCGGCTATTGAGTAGATAGAACATTTCCGTCACCACGATCGCACTGACGGCCATGGTACGAGCACTTTCCAGGCTTGCGCCTCGATCGAGTTCCCACAGAAACAGTCCCAGCGCTCCGGCCATCATCAGCACGGACACCATCAGAATCCGCCATACGAAAAACCAAGATAGCAGGGGTACCTGCGGGTCCCGCGGGGGGCGCTGCATGACGTCGGACTCGGGAAGTTCAAATGCCAAGGCAAGACCGAGCGTACTGGAGGTCACCATGTTGATCCAGAGGACCTGCGCAGCCGTCAGCGGAAGCGTCAGCTCGAACAGAATCGCGGCCGTGACGACCAAGGCTTCGCCGCCATTGGTCGGCAGCATGAACAGGACGAACTTCCTGATGTTGTCGTAGATGCCTCGTCCTTCGCGCACGGCGCTGGTGATCGTGGCGAAATTGTCGTCGGCGAGCACCATATCGGCCGCTTCCCTGGCGGCATCAGTGCCTTTCAACCCCATGGCCACGCCGACGTCTGCACGCTTGAGGGCCGGGGCATCGTTGACGCCGTCGCCGGTCATGGCCACCACTTCGCCCGTTGCCTGCAGGGCATGGACAAGCCGCAACTTGTGTTCAGGGCTCGCGCGAGCGAAGACATCGATATGGGGCACAACCGATCGCAGTTGCTGGTCATCCATGGCCTCGACGTCGGTGCCCGTCAAGGCCGGCTTATTATGGCCGATGCCGAGACGCCACCCGATGGCGCGCGCAGTATCCGCATGGTCGCCCGTGATCATTTTGACCCGGATGCCGGCGGACGCACATTCCGCCACAGCCGCCGTGGCTTCGTCGCGAGGCGGATCAATGATCCCCAGCAGAGCGAGGAGCGTGCAGCCGGTCTCGACGTCTGAAAAGCTTAAGCCATATTGGGTAGGTAGAGCATGCTTTTCGGCGACGGCCAGAATTCGCATGCCTCCGAGGCCGAGAGTCTTCGCGCGTTCATGCCAGTAATTCTGATCAATGGGCAGGTTCTGACCGCCGACGCGGTATTGGTCGCACATGTCTAGGATACGTTCTGGAGCTCCCTTTACGAAGATAAACCCGTGGTGTTCATGATCATGGTGAAGCGTCGCCATGAATCGATGCTCGGATTCGAAAGGAATGGCATCGGTACGAGGGAGAGCGGCATGTTCCGATGCCGGATCGATGCCCGCTTTGACGGCCAACGTCAGGAGAGCTCCTTCAGTCGGATCGCCTTCTATTTGCCAGTCCCCGTCGTGGTTGCGGAGCCGTGCGTCATTGCAGAGGAGGGCGGCTCGTAAGGCACTGATCAATTCAGGATGGTGATCTGCCGATACGGCGACGCCAGCCAGCTGAAATCCCCCCTCGGGCGTATACCCAACCCCGGTCACTTCAAATGTATGGTCGCCGGCAGCGACCGATTGGACCGTCATCTCATTCCTGGTCAAGGTGCCTGTCTTGTCGGAGCAGATAACCGTAACGGAACCAAGCGATTCGACGGCCGGTAGATGCCGGATGATGGCGTTGCGTCTGGCCATGCGACGAACGCCGAGCGCAAGCGTAATGGTCATGATCGCGGGAAGTCCTTCGGGAATGGAGGAGGCTGCCAAGGCTACGACCATCATGAACATGTCATCGGCAGCGTGCCCGCGCCAAAACACGCCGATCAGAAATGTGACGACAGTCATCGCAGCAATGACGATCGCCAGCCAACGGCTGAATTCCGCCATCTGGCGCAGTAAAGGAGTGGTCACCTCCTGGACCTGCGCCAGCATCGAACTGATGCGGCCGAGTTCAGTTCGAATGCCGGTCGCGACCACCACTCCGATCGCCTTTCCGGACGCGACCAAGGTCCCTGAATACAACATGCAACGGCGATCGCCCAGCGCAGCATCCACCGGTACCGGTGCCGGGAGCTTCTCTGCTACTTGGGACTCACCGGTCAGAATCGCTTCATTCACATGCAGGTTTTTCCCTGAGATGAGACGCAGATCAGCGGGCACCTTGTCACCGGAGGCAAGGACCACAATGTCACCCGGTACGACAGCCTCGGCTCCTATCTCGATTCGTTCGGCGTCGCGAAGGACCGTCGTATGGAGCGACAGCATGCTGCGGATCGCATCGAGGGCGTTCTCAGCCTTGCCTTCCTGAATAAAACCGATGACGGCATTGACGATGACGGCTGCGAAGAGCACCGCCGCGTCGATCCAGTGGCTCAGGAACGCTGCGATAACGGTAGCCATCAGCATCATGTAAATTAGGATGTTGTGGAACTGAAAGAGAAAGCGCAGCCAGCTCGGGTGCCTGACCGGTGGCGGCAGACGGTTTGGGCCTTTGCGTGCCAAGCGTAGCTGGACTTCCTGAGTCGTCAGCCCCGAATGTTCATCCGTTTTCAGCCGCTCGATGACATCCTTGACGGCGAGGTGATGCCATTGGACCAGAGCATTCTGCTCGTTCTTCACCATCAGTTCGTCCTTCTCATTCCTAAATCGACAAGCTATTGTGTAAGACTTCTCCCCGACAGAATCAACGGTTACCCGTCACCGAGCGAGGAGGCCGCCGGCGTGGACGGCAGGAAATGCAATCGCAAGGTTTGTCAAGAAAGAATGGGAGGCGAGCTTCACGAATACCTCTTCAGGATACTCGTCTCGCAATCGGCCCGCCATAGTCGACTGGGGGTTAAACCACGAGACCGGGGGACGAAAATACCATGGCAAGGGACGTAGTACTGCTACGTCATTAATCTGTGTAGTTTTGCCACACTGCTTCACTCAGAATTTCTCGCTATAGCAGGGTAATGTCGTCGGGAGCCAAGCGGCTGATTAACGTGGTAGCGCCGGGCATAATATTTCATCAATCCTATACCGAGCTCAATTACCAGTACTGTGTGCGCCGGCGAGCGCCTCGTGCCGGTGGTTACATTAAGCGGGTTTCTCACCTGGGTCCTCACAATACAGATCACGCATGCGGCTCTTTGAACTACAGCTTCGGCAACTCTGCTCAGCGCGAGTCGCTTCATACTGCGACGTCTGGTCAGGCAAAACACCAGATAACCGGCCTCATCGGGAAGACGATTTTGAGACGCATTCCAGTCTTGTTCCTAGACGGTCATCGTCGCGGAGCGTCGTTATATGACCTCGACGCCTCGGCCATCCTGAGGTTCCTCGGGCGACGGAGGCTGATGTCGACTTTCGAGAATCGACTGCAATCGGAGAAAGGAAAATTGGTCCGTGAATGCAAGAAGGGAATCGTGGGCCTGCAACACGTCCGACCCGTCCGGAACAAAACACTTACCTTGTCGAGCGATCAGGAGTATAAAAGCGCCCTTTGGTAGACCCAGATCCAGCAATCGTTGTCCGATCGCCCAGGAGTGTTCTGGGATCCGCACTTCGAGGAGCCCGCTCTTGAGGCTGGTCGGCGCGTCCCAGATCGGTGAAGACTCCTTGCGCGGCGCCAACGGCTCATCGACGTTCAGCCAACGAGCTACGATCGGGATTGAGGTGCCCTGCACCAACACCGATGTCAGAACGATAAAAAAGACTAGATGAAAAGTTGTAACAGCCTGCGGGACTTCCGCGAGAAGTGGAAAGGTGCCCAGAATAATCGGCACGGACCCGCGCAATCCCACCCAGGCGACCATGGTTTTCTCTCTCATGGTGAGATGCGTCAACGCCAAGGTCGCAAAGACAGCTACAGGACGGGCAATGAACATCAGGAACAAGGCCAAGAGCAGCCCTGTGCCGGCGATCGGTACGAGCTGTGTAGGGAACACCTGCAACCCTAGGCCCACAAACATGCTGATCTGCATGAGCCAGGCGAGTCCGTCGTGGAAATGGGTCAGACTTCGTTTATGGACGAATTCACTGTTTCCCATCATGAGGCCCGCTAGATACACGGCCAGAAATCCATTTCCGCCGAGCCATGTGCTACCGCTGTAGGTGAACAGCACGAGCGACAAGGTTAGAACAGGATAGAGCCCTTCATATTCAAGGCGTAGCCGGTTCACCAGCAACACCATCAACTTGCCCACCCCGTACCCGATCGCTCCACCGAGGACCATTTGCCGTATGAACATCGGCACCAGGTCAAACGGTGAATTGGAAGCTCCCGTGATCAGGGAAATCATGCCAATGGTGAGAAAGACTGCCATCGGATCGTTGCTCCCGGACTCGAGTTCGAGCAAAGGTTTCAAGTTGCCGCGCAGGCTTACGTAGCGTGAGCGCATCACGGCAAACACCGCGGCGGCATCGGTCGAGGAAACGATCGCGCCGATGAGGAGTCCTTCTGACCATGACATCTGCAACACTGTGGTGGCGAACCAGCCGACTAGCCCGGCCGTCACGGCCACGCCGATCGTGGACAGCCCCACGCCGATCCCCAACACCCTCCGCACGCTCTCCCACTCGGTGTCCATGCCGCCGGCAAACAGGATGAAGACGAGCGCCACAACGCCCAGAGACTGGGCGAACCAGGGATTGTCGAAATGTATGCCACCTGGACCGTCCGACCCGGCCAACATCCCGATACCGAGGAACAACAAGAGCGCTGGGATGCCCATTCTGCTAAACACTTTACTTGTGATGACGCTCAGCAGCAGGAGCCCTGAACCAGCGAGCAGGATGAACTCGATCGGCAGTGTCATGTCTTACCTATGAGGGCTCGCATTTTCATGATCATCACGAGACGGGCGATTCACATACCTGTCGGTCAACCGTACACGCGCTCGATCATTATGGTATTTGAACCGATGTTGCAAGAGGCTATTCGCATATGCCTTCTTTTGAGAGTTATTTTCGCGATTGACCTGCCATGGTCGAGTAGTAGTAAGATCACACGAGACTGGGAAACAAAAATACCATAGGCCACGTAAATAATACCGCTGTTTCATAAATTATCGTGATGAACCGATAGTGGTTGCATCAGGTCAGGAGAGGTAAAAGAGGTCCGGGCATCGCTCAAGGACAGGTGCGAAGTGCGTAATCAAGCTTTATGCTTGAGCCGTGTAATTTGATCTATCACCGATAGCAGAGGGAGGTGCACTTATGGGACAACCACGCATAGCAGCCAAGGAACCGGCAGTACTGACCCTGGAGGCAGGCACCTATTACTGGTGTGCCTGTGGACGATCGAGGGACCAACCGTTCTGTGATGGCTCACATGAAGGAACTGGGATTGAGCCGGTTGAATTCACAGTCAACGAAACGAAAGAAGTCGCATTGTGTCAATGTAAACATACGAAGACTCCGCCCTACTGCGACGGGACGCACCAGACGTTGTGACGACCTCGTGAGCGGCATCTCTCTCCGCTCGCCTGGTATGACCTCTTGAGCCGCGATGGGTCGATAGTCCATACTTGCCAACGCTATGGACCGATCGCCTGTCTCCCTTTGTGAAACGTTGGCAGAACGCTATCAAGCCCTGCTGGAAGTAGCGCAGGCCATTTCCTCGCACCGAGATCTGGATGATCTCTTTCGAGAGATTGCGCAACGGTTGCCTCGGGTGGTGCGAGTCAATTTTGTCGGCCTCTCCTTGTATGATCCCATAAAGAACATGATGCGGTTACATACCGTTCAGGCCAATGTGCCGGCCGATCTGGTCGGCGGGCATGAGGAGTCTATCGATGAAACTCCTGCCGGGTTGGTCTGGCAAACCCAAGAACCTTTGCTGGTACCAAATGTCGCCGATGAAACGCGATGGCCCAAGGTCATGCGTTGCATGCAGGAGGACAACTCCCGCTCGTTCTGTTTCGTGCCGCTGACCACGGCAGCACGCCGGTTAGGGGCCCTGGGATTTGTGAGTTTGGAGAAAGAGGCCTATAGCAAAGCTGACCTGGAATTCCTGCAGCAGGTGGCGAATCCGGTGGCTGTTGCCGTGGAGAATGCGCTGGCATTCCAGGAAATTGCCCAACTCAAAGACAAGCTGGCGAAGGAGAAGCTCTACCTGGAAGAGGAACTCCGTCTGGAACACGGGTTTGAGGACATCATCGGTGACAGCGATGCCCTCAAGCAGGTGCTGAAACAGGTGGAGGTTGTGGCACCGACTGATTCAACGGTCTTGATACAAGGAGAAACCGGCACCGGTAAGGAGCTCATCGCCCGAGCCATCCATCGACTGAGTGGTCGCAGTGAGCAGACGTTCGTGAAGTTGAATTGTGCGGCGATTCCGACCGGGCTGCTGGAGAGTGAACTGTTCGGGCATGAGCGGGGGGCGTTTACCGGGGCCATCACGCAGAAAGCCGGCCGATTTGAGTTGGCCGATAAGGGCACGATCTTTCTCGATGAAGTAGGCGAAATTCCGCTGGAGTTACAATCCAAGCTCCTTCGTGTGTTGCAGGAACAGGAATTTGAACGGCTGGGCAGTACGAAGACGATCCGGGTCAACGTGCGCTTGATCGCCGCGACCAATCGAGATCTCAAGGCTATGGTAGAGGCGAAGCAGTTTCGTAGCGATTTGTACTATCGGTTGAATGTCTTTCCGGTCACGATGCCTCCTTTGCGTGATCGATGGGAAGACATTCCCACCCTCGTCCGGTATTTCACCCAGCACTACGCTCTGCGCATGAAGAAGAATATCCAAACCGTGCCGGCCAAGACGCTGGAGATCCTTTCTCGCTATGCCTGGCCTGGTAATGTTCGGGAATTGGAAAATCTTGTGGAACGGTCTGTCATCCTGACACAAGGAGCGGACCTGCAAGTGCCAATCAGCGAGCTGCAGGCAGCGAGTGACTCGACGGGTGATTCCATGACGGCCTTGGAGGAAGCCGAACGCGACCATATCCTGCGTGCCTTACAAGAAACCAAGTGGGTTGTCGGAGGGGCCGCGGGCGCCGCCGCTCGGTTAGGCGTGAAGCGCACCACGCTCCAATCTAAGATGCAGAAATTCGGCATCACCCGCCCGGAGTGACGCTAGGCATCAACGGCATTATTGGTGTAGTTGAGTCTGGAAACCTGTTAACCGGCAAAGCGGGTCTGTATCTCTGTCGAATCTATGGTCGAGAAAGAGTCGCAATCGGTGGGTAGGCAGTTGATCGGGTCGTTAGCGGCGCGCTGTTCTGCGTTGCCGAGCTGGGCCCCGTGGCGTGGTGGACCTACGCGCGGAGAGCCATTTCTTCAGCGAGGCCTGGCTTTCCCCGGATGGCTTTCCGGCAAGGAGACCTTCGACACTAATGTCTTCGTCGAGTGTGTTCCAGTGGATGCCCTGTCCTCGGCTGATCAATCGCCAGTTCTTGCGTTCTGCCGGAGTGGCATGTACGAGCCGTGGAAACCAGGTGAGTGGGACGGAGAGACTTCGCCCATCACTGAGCTCCACCGTCAAGGTGTCTTCCGTTACGATCACCGTTTCCGCAGCCGGTATTGAGATTTCAACTGCCGAAGTATGCATCCCATGCCTCTCGAAGGGTGTGCTGATGCGTGATCACAAGGTGCTGAAGACGACTGATCTCTGTACGCGAGAATCCTCCGCTCTCTTGCAACCGAATCGGATCGAGCCAAAATTTCGCCAGGTGGTCTTCTCGTTCAATATGAATGTGGGGCGGTTCATCCCGATCTCCCGCATAGAAGAAGAATCGATAGGGACCAGTCCTTAGGACAGTCGGCATGGACCTTTGCGCATCACGAGGCACATCATAGCACGTCGGCTCGGTTTACTTGAAGCATTCGCCCTCCCTGGACGGATGGAAGATGGGATATCTTGCCTGACGGATCCGATCAAGATTTGTCGTGATGGAGAGTTATAAACGAAACGGAGGAAGTACATCCCCTTCTGGTACGCACAAAGCATGATCCGATCCCAGTTATCCGGCTTCTGATCGGCAAAGAGAGTCTGTATTCTTACGGCATGCACAATACAAGATCAGACCTCGGAGGCTCTCTGCGTAGAACAATCCTGGCGCACTGATACGTGGTTTGTTTCATAGGTAGCTCCGATCGGCCAAGTTTGATCTAAAACGCAGTTGACAGGTGACGTCAATCCGGTTTGGTCCTCTTGTACGCTCCCCACAGATCGAGCCAGCCGTAAAGAAAATCTGTTGGCAATGATCCTCATAGACAATAATTTGACAGATCTATCAGGAAACTTATAATACGACAACGGTTTCCTTAGTGTCGTTCATGACCTATGCCGAATCGAAAGCCTAAACCGCAAGAACCATCACTCGATCAAGCTGCTGCTCGAAGAGTAGTCGCCGTGGCTCGTCGTCAATTTCTCGCACACGGATTCCGCTCCGTGAGCATGGATGACCTGGCTGCCGAATTAGGTATGAGCAAGAAGACGCTCTATCTGGCCTTCCCCAGCAAAACCGCGCTGATCGAGGCCGTGTTGAAGGACAAATTCAGAGAGGTGGAAGCAGATCTCGGCCAGTTGGCAAAGGGCCAAGCTGTGGATGTCGAGATCGTGCTGCATCAGCTTCTCGACTGCGTACAGCGCCATACCGCAGAGATTCAGCCGGCCTTTGTGCGAGACATCGGCCGTGAGACGCCGGAGTTATTCCAGATGGTCCAACAGAAGCGCCGTGAGCTGATTCGACGACATTTCGGTGGACTGTTCGAAGACGGCAAAAAAGGCGGCGTAATCAGGAGTGACATCCCGACTCACCTTATCATCGAAATCTTGCTGGGTGCCGTCCAATCCATCATGAATCCAACCAAACTGGTGGAGCTGGGGCTTACGGTGGAACAGGGTTACTCATCGATCATTCGACTGGTTCTGGAAGGAGCACTGCAAAGGCGGTGACGTGATGAGACAGAGTGGAAAGCTTTCTGGTCGGCTTCTCTCCAGGACACTGGTCTTTCTCATGCTCAGTGTCCTGACCGCCTGCGACAAGGTCCCCTCTGATCTGGTCCAGGGCTATGTGGAAGGAGAGTATGTCTATGTGGCGTCACCTTACGGCGGGGCCTTAGCCACCTTATCGGTGCGGCGTGGAATGCAGGTGACGGCTGGTGATCCACTGTTCGCTCTCGAGCAAATCTCCGAGAAAGCCACGAGGGATGAGGCAGATCGGAAATTGAGCCAAGCGCGAGCGAATCTGGAAGACCGGCGAAAAGGCAAACGACCCTCTGAGATTGCCTCTCTCCGGGCGCAATTACAACAAGCCCAAGCGGCGTTGCAGCTGTCGATACGTGAAGTGGCTCGTCAGGAAGGGCTTGCAGCCGTGCCTGGTGCAGCGGTGGAGGTGGAGGTAGACCGCGCCAGATCAGCGCGTGACCAAAACCAGCAGAGAGTCTCCCAGCTTGAAGCGGAGTTGAACACGGCACTTTTGGGTTCCCGCACGGATCAAGTCGCTGCGGCCGAAGCGGAGGTTCGAGCGAAGGAAGCAGCGCTCGCCAAAGCAGAGTGGGATCTTGCGCAGAAGCGTCAGCTCGCACCCAAGACCGGGTTTGTCTTCGACACGCTGTATCGGGAGGGTGAATGGGTGTCGGCAGGTCGTCCCGTCGTCGTGCTGTTGCCTCCTGACTACATTAAGGTGCGAGCCTTTGTGTCTCAAGCAAAACTTGGGGCGATCAATCTCGGTGATGCAGTCGAAGTCATGGTCGATGGGGTGCAGGGTTCGTTCCCGGGAAAGGTCAGCTACATTTCTCCGAAAGCGGAATATACGCCGCCGGTACTCTATAGCCAGGGCAGTCGTGACAAGTTGGTCTTTATGATTGAAGTGCTGTTCGAGCAGGCTGTTGCGGTGAATTTGCATCCTGGTCAGCCGGTGGATGTGCGATTCAATGGTGCTCCATGACGACTGTGGTCGACAGGCAGGACTTGGCCATCGATGTGAGCGGGATGACCAAGCGGTTCGGGAGACGCACCGTGGTCGATCACATTGGGCTGCAAGTGCGTCGCGGGGAGATCTATGGATTTCTTGGTCCGAACGGCAGCGGCAAGACGACATTTATTCGGATGCTCTGCGGGCTTCTCCGAGCGGACGAAGGCAGCGGGACCTGTCTAGGCCATGACGTCATTCGGCAGAGCGACGCCATCAAGGCCGCTGTGGGCTACATGACCCAGCGATTCAGTTTCTATGAGGATCTGAGCATTGAGGAGAATCTGGACTTTGTGGCACGCATGTTCGGAATTCCTGATCGACGTGCTGCGGTGGCACGAAGTCTTGAACGGTTGGGATTGGCCGGTCGTCGAGAGCAGCTGGCCGGTCAACTCTCGGGTGGGTGGAAGCAGCGGCTTGCACTGGCTGCCTGCTTGATCCATCAACCACGACTGTTGTTGCTCGATGAACCAACCGCGGGGGTCGACCCGAAAGCCAGACGAGAATTCTGGGAACAGATCCATGAGTTGGCTGCAGATGGACTGACATTTCTGATTACCACCCATTACATGGATGAAGCCGAGCGGTGCCATCGATTGGCCTATATTTCGTACGGCAAGTTGCTCGCCAATGGGACCGTTTCCGATGTGATTCAACAGGCACGGTTGACGACCTGGTCGGTCAGCGGTCCACATCTCCATCAACTCGCGGTGGAGCTCCGTCGACAGCCGGCGGTGCAACAGGCGGTGGCGTTCGGAGATCGGCTCCATGTGAGCGGTGCCGATCCGGTGGCGCTGGAAGCTGCACTGGCTGCGTTTCGCACCGGTCCCTATGTGTGGCATCGGGTCGACACAGGGCTTGAAGATGTGTTCATCCATTTGATGGAGCAGTCGTCGGACAACTTCGCATCATGAAGATCCATGTACCATTCGCACTCTCACGATTCTGGGCCATCGTGGTGAAGGAATTCATTCAGATGCGCCGCGATCGCGTCACATTTGGGATGATGATCGGTGTGCCATTGATCCAGCTTGTCCTCTTCGGCTTCGCGATCAACGCCGATCCGAAACATCTGCCGACGGCGGTGTTGCTGGCCGACTACGGTGCCCAGGGGCGAACTCTCCTCCAAGCGATTCGCAACAGCAACTACTTCGAGTTTGTTCGGGAGGTCTCGACTGAGCAGGAAGCTGAAGACGTGTTGTCGCGAGGGGAAGCACAGTTCGTGATCAACATCCCCCCGAACTTCTCGCGTGATCTACTTCGGGGCGATCGACCAGCGATACTCGTCGAAGCTGATGCGACCGATCCAGCCGCGACGAGCAATGCCGTCGGTTCACTACGAGTTTTGATGGCGAAGGCTCTTCAGCATGATCTGCGGGGGCCACTCGAGCCTCTGGCTGGAGGCCACGATCCAATCGAGTTGCGTGTTCATGCCCGCTATAACCCAGAAGCCATCACGCAATATAACATCGTGCCTGGGCTGATGGGTGTGGTACTGACCATGACGATGGTGATGATCACAGGTCTTGCCATCACTCGCGAGCGGGAACGCGGCACGATGGAGAATCTCTTGTCGATGCCCACGAGACCGTTTGAGGTCATGATCGGCAAGGTGTTGCCTTACATCCTGGTCGGGTACATCCAGGTCATCCTCATTCTCCTGGCGGCACATTTCCTGTTCGGCGTGCCGGTGTACGGCAATATTTCAATGCTGTTCCTGGCGGCACTCATCTTTATCGTGGCCAACTTGGCGATGGGGATCACGTTTTCCACCTTGGCACAGAACCAATTGCAGGCCATGCAGCTCTCGTTCTTTTTCTTCTTGCCCTCGCTCCTGTTATCCGGATTCATGTTCCCGTTCAGGGGCATGCCTCAATGGGCGCAATCGATCGGCGAGATGCTGCCGCTGACGCATTTTCTGCGAATCGTCAGGGGGATCATGTTGAAGGGGAACGGGGTCGAAGAGGTGGTGTTGCAACTTTGGCAGATCGCGCTGTTCGCCGTCGTCGTGTTGGTGATTGGGGTGAAGCGGTATCGACAGACGCTGGATTAGGAGACGGTACTACTCAGCATGGTGTTCAACCCATCGACCGAATCTCCCATGTCCCGGTTGGTGTAGGGACCGAGCTCGACCTCAAGTAAGTAACTCTTCAGCTCAACATGCAAAGGATCAGTAGCACTCGTTTCCTGGAGTGACGATTGTCATCGTCACGTGACGAACCATCGGCTCATAGGCCTTCTCACATCACCACCGTTCGAGTTTATTTTGTTCCAAATCCACCCGCGTTCCTTGTCATTTCATAGTGTTATCAAAGTAGCACCCTTGTCCATCAGTACGGAACGGCCTTTGCTGTCGATGTGAGTAGCATCATCGGAAGGAAGCAGGAGGTGGCACCATGAAAGATTTGATTCTATGGAACGTGTGGTACGGCATGCTGGTCACCTTGCCGTCAGTCATAACAACGCTCTTGATCAAGAGTGTGATGGTGAGCGCCGTTGCACGTCGGCGACGGCCTTCATCCATCAATCGTAGAGAGGAGGTAGGCCATGTCATTTTTTAAGACAGATGAGTCGTGGGCTGGTCTGATTCTGCGAATCGGGCTGGGAAGTGTGATTGTTGCGCATGGAGCACAGAAGCTACTTGGCTGGTTCGGCGGATTCGGATTCGAGGGGACGATGGGATTCTTCACACAGAAGATGGGATTGCCTTGGCTTGTGGCCTTTCTCGTCATCATCGGAGAATCCCTCGGTAGTCTGGGGCTAATTGTCGGATTCCTGACACGATTTACGGCCGCAAGTTTCATCGTGATCATGCTCGGAGCGATTGCCATGGTGCATTGGCCACAGGGGTTTTTTATGAACTGGTTCGGGCAGCAGCAGGGCGAGGGCTTTGAATATCATATTCTAGTCATCGCCATGAGTGCGGCACTTGTCCTGATCGGGGGAGGAAAATGGTCTCTGGACGGCGTCATCGCTCGCTGGCTTGAGGTACGCCAAGGGGCTCTGCAACCTCCGATGAGAAAGGCCGCGTGAGGATTGTGGTTGTGCTGACCAAAACAGGTGAGAGAGTGCCGAACTTGGAGGGGGAAAACATCATGCACAGCTCAATGAGAGCTGGAGTCGACAGATGATCGGATAGATTAGACGCTCGCTGAGTACTGATGCAGTGTGTCACCGGGTTATTCTGCATACGTGGTGTGTTCCCAGAGATGAAAAATGAAGTGTTGAAGTGTGCAAGACGAAAAGCACAAGATACCCAAACAGCAGGAGTTCATCAGCGTGAGGAGGAAATGATGACATGGACATATTGGTCTGCAGTGACGTTCGTCTGTTCGAGCATGTTGTGGGGGATGTCCTCGATGAGCCACCTCGTCTTAGCTTTCGGAGGAGATGCGGCCAAAGGGAAAGTAATCTATCAGGCCAAATGCGTCACCTGTCATGGGCCGGAGGGCAAAGGTGACGGGCCGATCGGGAAAGCGTTGAAGCCTCCCGCCGGAAATTTTTCCAGTGCGGAAAGCAAGAAGAAATCTTTAGATGAATTGCAGAACCTCATCGCAAACGGAAAACCGAAGACCGCCATGATGGCGTGGAACAAGCAGCTCAATGAAGTAGAGATCCAAGATGTGCTGGCGTACGTGCTGACGCTCAGGAACTAGCGCGGAACGGACGTGCAAACGCTGGAGTCCTGCACGTTTCTAATCTGTATGGAGGAGCATGATGGCTGACGAGATCAGAATATTGGGCTTTGCGGGGAGCCTTCGGGAACAGTCCTACAACCGATCTTCCCTTCGGGCTGCGGTCGAGCTTGTTCCTGCCGGCGTCACACTTGAGACGTTTGATTTGGCCGGCATCCCGCTCTTCAATCAGGATCATGAGAGGGAGTCACCCGCTGCCGTACGGCAGTTCAAGTCGGCGATTTCTGCGGCGGACGCCATTCTGATCGTGACGCCGGAGTATAACTACTCCGTTCCGGGGGTGTTGAAGAATGCGATCGACTGGGCTTCGCGTCCCTATGGCCAAAGCGCCTGGGATGGGAAACCGGTGGGTATCATGGGCGCCTCAGTTGGCATGCTCGGCACTGCCCGTGCGCAGTATCACCTGCGTCAAATCTTTGTTTTTCTCAATATGTTCCCGCTGAACCAACCGGAAGTGATGATCGCCAATGCGGATCAAAAGTTCGATGCGGGTGGAAATTTGAAAGACGAAAAAACGGCTAAAAAGATCCGAGAACTGCTCCAGACCCTTGCCGACTGGACGAGAAGACTCAAGAAGGCGACGGTCTGAGCGACAAGGAGAGTCGGCGAATGCGCTGCAAGACGACACCGGAGAGGCGTCGATGCGGCTCGCAGGAAAAGCGGCCTAGCAGGCTGTGGAAAAACTCGGTTGATGCCTAAAATATGGCCGGAGATTTACCTTCAGGGCTAATGCCGGAATCACTTCAGGATGCTCAAAAAGGCTGTCCAGCAAGGCCGCAGCGAGCGAAGAGGTGAGGCGTACGATTCGGTACGTTGAGTTTCTTGGCGAGGCGAGAACGCCGCTGGCGGATTTTTTCAGCATCCTGTTAGAGCCGCGAGGTTGAACGAGGAGGTTCTCATGAAGGCAGGACGGATGAAATTCGTGGGTCTCGTGTCAGCACTCATCGTGATGGCAAGCCATACGGGCGCGATGGGCGCCGACCAGAAAGAGGTCCCGAAGGCAGGATTCACCTGGAAAGATGGAGCTGAGGTCTATACGAAGATCTGCGCGTTGTGTCATGAAACATCGGTCGGGCCGATACTTCGTGGCCGTGAGCTTGATCCCTTGTATATCCGCTTGGTCGTGCGAAACGGCAGTCGGGCAATGCCGGCCTTCCGTGCTTCCGAAATCGATGACCACTCGTTGGAACAACTCTCCGAGTACGTGTCGAAACCGGCAGGTGACAAGTAAGGAGGGTCTACTCTATGGAGGTTGATCGCCGCAGTTTAGTGAAGGGCATATTGGCAAGCGGGGCTCTCCTGGCTCTGGGGGTTCCGTCATGGACGTTTGCGGACCAGTCTGTGCGAAGACCTAAACAGTGCATCTTGGTATTGAGTGGCACCGGTGCGGATGAGGCATTCGTGCGCGGCACACAGGCGGCCTGCGCCGCGATGGCGTACGAAGGCTGTCGAGCCGTGCATCTGAAAGGTGGATTGTTAACAGGCATAGGCCAGATGGTCAATCTACTCCACCATTTCCGAGGGGGCCGGATGATCACCATCCTGGATGAGGCCAGCGCAGTGATGTTTCTGGAATTGGCCAGGCCGGCCGGGGTGCGGATGCTCTCCATGGGTATGCATGCCTGTTCGACCGACAGGCCCTGGTCTATCCGACACGATCTTGCCTCGACCTCGCAAGATCACAGCGCGGGTGGTCTCCTGGCTTCGCAGTTGATCCTTGGACAGAGTAGTTTTTCAATCATGGAACGTTATCTTCATGACGGATCGGAAGGACTTACTCGCACTGCCTGGTCTGCGCCTGGATTTTGCTCCTATCGATCGGCCGAGCCGGAGCCGATCCACTTGCATTGTTCAGGCCTCTCCCTTCCGGACGGGTGCAGGCTGCTGACTCTCGATACACCTGAAAAATGGATTCCCATCCCGCCGCAGGTGTACAACCGCGACTCCACGACACGGTGGTCCCAGAACTGGGTTGAAGCTGTCGGCTATGCGGTCACCGCGTCGGCGCTTGGCATGGATTCCGTCAAGGAGACCTGCTCCGGACGTGCGTTCCTGCATCGAACAACCGATAGTGAATGGGCCGGTCCACAGGAGCGATTTATATCATTTGTGATGGATCTCTAGCAGGAACTTGAGAAAGTGGGTAGCCCCGAGCCAGGAGGAGAAGACATGGCCAGTAAATATATCGCGCTGCCGAAAGGTGTTTCTGAAAAGACCTTCGATACTACCGTGAAGGAATTTCGCCGGGTCTTGGGCGAGACAAATGTGCTCGTCAGCGCCGAACAGCTTGCACCCTATACGAAGACAATGATGCCGGTATCGGAGGCGAATCACACACCCTCTGCCGCCATCATGGCAACGACCGTCGAGCAGATCCAGAAGATCGTGGGCATCTGCAACAAGTACAAGATACCGATTTGGACGATCTCGACGGGCAAGAACCTGGGCTACGGATCAGCGGCTCCGGCGGAACGTGGCCAGGTGGTGCTTGACCTACATCGAATGAACCGCATTCTTGAGGTCGATCCGGATCTTTGTTATGCGCTGGTCGAACCCGGAGTCACCTACAAGCAGCTCTACGATTATTTCCAGGAACACAACTATCCCTTGTGGCTGTCCGTGCCCGCGCCATCCGCCATTGCCGGACCGACCGGCAATACGTTGGATCGCGGCATCGGCTATACGCCTTATGGAGAGCATTTCCTCAATGCCTGCGGGATGGAAGTGGTGCTGGCAAACGGCGAGGTCTTACGCACCGGAATGGGCTCTTTGCCCAAATCCAACACGTGGCAAATATTTAAATGGGGGTATGGACCTTATCTGGATGGGATCTTCACACAGTCGAATTACGGTATCGTCACCAAGTTTGGCTTTTGGCTCCAGCCGGCACCGCCTGTATACAAGCCGTTCCTCATCCAATATGGGCAGGAAGAAGATATTGTGGAGATTGTGGAGACGATCCGACCACTTCGCATCAGCGGGACTATTCCCAATGCGGTAGTCATTGCCCATGCACTGTATGAGGCAGGATTGAAGGCGAAGCGAAGCGACTACGTCTCCGGTCCCGGCTCGATTTCTGATGAAGCCGTCCATCGACTCATCCGAGACCATCACATGGGGCTGTGGAATATCTACGCCGCGTTGTATGGCACGCAGGAACAGGTGGACGTGAACTGGAAAATCGTGACCGAAGCCTTCGGCAAATCCGGGAAGGCCAAATTCCTCACAGAGCAGGATGTCGGCGATGATCCTCAATTTGCCTATCGGGCGGTTCTGATGCGTGGCGGAATGGACCTCAGGGAGTTCAATCTCTACAACTGGCGTGGCGGCGGAGGTTCCCTATGGTTTGCGCCGGTCTCGCAAGCACGTGGGAGTGAGACGTTGAACCAGATGAGGCTTGCCAAACGCATCCTCGCCAAGTACGGGTTGGATTATACCGGTGAGTTCGTCGTCGGCATGCGGGATATGCATCATATCCTCGATATGTTGTATGACCGGACGGATCCACAAATGACGAAGGCTGCCTACCAGTGCTTCGACGAGCTGGTCACGACATTTTCTGCTGAGGGGTACGGGTCCTATCGCACGAACACGGCCTTCATGGACAAGGTGGCGCACACCTATGGGCCGGTGCAACGGCACGTCCACAAGATGCTCAAGAAGGCGCTCGATCCTAACGGGATTCTTGCGCCGGGGAAATCAGGGATTCGGTAGCCTGACGGCATCAAGGAGCACATCATGACGAGCACACCGGTGCGACAAATCAAAGCCGCTGTCGTCCGTAAGAAAGGCGGACCGTTCCAAATTGAAACGCTGACGTTGGAGGAGCCGCACCCTGACGAGGTACTGGTGCGGACCGTCGCAACCGGCATGTGCCACACCGACATGGTCGCGCGCGATCAGCTCTACACCGTGCCGTTACCGGTTGTCCTCGGCCATGAAGGGGCCGGCATCGTGGAGCGGGTCGGCAGCAACGTCAAAAAAATCGCGCCGGGTGACCATGTCGTGTTGACCTACATGTGGTGCGGCCACTGCAAACCCTGCCTGAATGGCGACCTGACCTACTGCGCGAATTTTTACCCATTGAACTTCGGGGGCGCCCGTGAAGACGGCAGCAACGCGACGCAGGGCGGGCAAGGGGCGGTTCACGATCATTTCTTTGGACAATCGTCGTTCGGCACCTATGCGCTCGCTCACGAGCGAAACGTAATCAAGGTCCCGGCCAATGCGCCGCTGGAATTGCTCGGTCCCCTGGGCTGTGGCATCCAAACCGGTGCGGGCGCCGTGATGAACGGGTTGAAAGTCAGGCCAGGCAGCAGCTTCGCCGCGTTCGGGGGCGGGGCCGTCGGGTTGAGCGCCGTGATGGCCGCGCGCGTGGCCGGCGCCACCACCATCATCGCTGCGGATGTCGTGCCGTCTCGGCTGGCATTGGCCAAAGACCTCGGGGCGACCCATACGGTGAATAGTAAAGAGACCGATCCGATCGAGGCCGTGCGTCAGATCACCGGAGGCGGTGCCGATTTCACGCTCGAATCGAGCGGCAGGCCCAGCGTCCTGCGGCAGGCCATCGACGCGTTGGCGATCCGAGGGATTTGTGGAATCGTGGGAGCGCCCGCCATGGGCACCGAGGCCAGCTTCGATGTGAACGGGGTCATGACGACCGGCAAGCGGATTATCGGCATCATTGAAGGCGACAGCGTGCCGGATTTGTTTATTCCAAGCCTCGTCGAACTCTACCAACAGGGGCGGTTCCCCTTCGACAAGCTGGTGAAGTTCTACAGCTTCGATCAGATCAATCAGGCGGCGGAAGACAGCGAGAAAGGCCTTACGATTAAACCGATTATTCGTATCGGGTCATGAACACCGGCGTCGTCGATCCACGTTGGTTCACAGGAGGTCGAATCACATGAGTACCCACACACCTGCGCGTTATAGCGGGTACGACAAGCTGTACATCAACGGCCGATGGGTAAAGGGCCGCTCTTCTCACGTGATACGAGTGACCGATCCCTATGATGACAGTCTGCTCGCGGAAATCCCCGGTGCCAACGAAGCCGACCTGAACCTGGCTTTTGAATCAGCCAAGAAGGCCCAGCCCGGATGGGCGGCCACTGCGCCGGGCGAGCGAGCACAGATTCTTCGAAATGCCTACGACATCGTCAAGGCACGGAAGGACGAAATCGTCGATTGGTTGATTCGCGAATCGGGCAGCGTCCGTATCAAGGCCGAGATCGAATGGCAAGCGGTCGTCGATATCATGGAGCAGGCCGTGGCCGCTCCCTACCGTGTGATCGGCCATATCATGCCGAGTAATGTTCCCGGTAAGGAATGCCGGGTGTACAAGAAACCGTTAGGCGTGATCGCTGTGATCAGTCCGTGGGACTTCGCCATGCACCTCTCGAACCGTTCGGTCGCGCCGGCGTTGGCAGTCGGCAATGCCGTCGTTCTCAAGCCGTCAAGCGATACGCCTGTGACTGGCGCCCTCATGCTGGCCCAGATTTATGAAGAAGCCGGGCTGCCCGCCGGGTTGTTCAACGTCGTCGTCGGTTCTGGTTCGGAGATTGGCACTCCGTTCGCCCTGCATCCAATCCCCCGATTGAATTCATTCACGGGTTCAACCGCCGTCGGTATCGGCATTGGCATCAACAGCATGAAAAGCCCGGTCATCAAGAAGGTGGCCCTCGAACTCGGAGGGAACGGCCCGCTCGTCATCCTGGATGACGCCGATATGGACGTGGCCGTCAATGCCGCCGTCTTCGGCAAATTCATCAATCAGGGGCAGATTTGTATGATTGCGAACCGCCTCGTCGTCCATGAGGCGATACACGATGAGTTCGTGACCAGGTTTGTGAATCGCGTCAAAAAACTCAAGGTGGGCGATCCCAAGGAACCGGACACGGTCATCGGACCCATCATCAACAAGCAGCAATGTCAGGGGATCATGACGCACATTGCATCAGCCCGCAAAGAGGGCGCGATGGAAATGACAGGCGGAGAACCAAAGGGATTGGTGATTCCGCCGCATGTGTTTACCGGCGTGACGACGGATATGACCATCGCGCGAGAGGAAATCTTCGGTCCGGTCGCGCCGATCATCAAGGTGAGGAATGAAGCCGAAGCCTTGCGGGTCGCCAATGACACCGATGCCGGGCTGACCGGCGCTGTCATCACGAAGGATGAAAATCGCGGATTGGCCTTTGCGCTCAAAATGGAAGTCGGCATGGCCCATATCAACGATCAACCCGTCAATGATCTTGCGAACAACCCGTTCGGTGGCGAGAAGAACAGCGGGCTCGGACGCTTCGGCGGTGACTGGATTCTCGAGGAATTCACAACTGCGCAGTGGGTGACGGTACAGCATACACCCAGGCAGTATCCCTTCTGACGGAAAGCGATGTCGTGAACACCGAAAAGGCCAAGATGCTGGCCGGTGAATTGTATCGTTCAGCCGATCCCGAACTCGTCGCGGATATTCGGCAGGCTCAGGGTCTGTTGGCACGGTACAATGCAACGTCGGAGGAAGAGACGGACGAGCGGACGGCGCTCTTGCGCGAACTCTTGAGTTTCTGCGGCGAGGGCTCGGTGATCAAACCGGTCTTTGCCTGTGACTATGGCTATAACATCCGGCTCGGGCGAAATGCCTTCATCAATTTCAACTGCGTTTTTCTCGACTGTGCGCCGATCGAGATCGGGGACAATCTCCAAATGGGACCGGCCGTGCAGGTCTACACCGCGGCGCATCCAATTGAGGCGGATGTACGGCGATCCGGCCTGGAATATGCCCGTCCGATCCGCATCGGCCACGATGTGTGGATCGGCGGCGGCGCGATCATTCTTCCAGGGGTGACCATCGGTGACCGCAGTGTCATCGGTGCAGGCAGCGTTGTGGTGCGTGACGTCCCGGCGGCAAAAGTTGTTGCGGGCAACCCAGCGCACATCCTCCGTGACCTTGATGGTTGCAACGATATTGAGCTGTAAAAGAAAATGCCGAGAGAACGGTGCACCAGGTCGCCTTCACTGAGCTCGATAAAGAGTTCTACGCGTTCAGTGGTTTTGTCCCACCCGTGTCCGAGACACCGGCCTGAGTGCCGACCAATAACGCCTGGGAGTACGACCCGGCCAACGCCAGACGGAAGACAGCCGTCAAAACGCGGCTCAACGGTTGCGGCTACGGTTAACGGGAAGATCGACGTGATCGGCGGCGAGGCACTACATCCAGATTCAAGCGAGATCGCCCTGTACCCGACATGGCTTCATGGGTCGGTGGGTACAGTCGAAGCGTATGATCTGAAGGCCAACTCGTGGTTCGAGCGGCCTCTATGACCGCTGCGCGAAACCATGCTGTCGTGGGAGTAGTGGACGACAAGATCTATGTCATCGGTGGTCGGTTCGGTAGCGCATTCATTTTTACCGGGAGTAACGCGAACGTGGTGGAGGGATACGATCCCACGACAGACCAGTGGGGCCTGGTGAAAGCCCGCATGCCGACCGAGCAGACCAGGCGTGCGGCGATCGAGGCGGCGTGACTTCGGTTCCACCCTATCCTTATGACCTCATTGGCGTTTATTTTCGGCGTGGCCAGCCGACATTCGATCGGAACTAGTGTGTTCGGAGGGATGATCGCCGTGACGATTCTTCCGTCTTGTTTGTTCCTTTGCTCTTCATAGTGATCTGAATAATGGGAAAGCCTGTTACCGGATTTCCCAGTGAGACAGCATCGGGGAAAAAGAACGGCGGCCGCGGCCGCTTCGAGTGGCAGAAACCCGAAGCTCTGCGGAAGGCGGGGTTGGCGGAGTGTGACGACGTTGAAGGCATTGTGTGGGGCGACGCATCGTTCGCCGTTTCTGACAGGCTCACAGGTTACTGCCGACCAAGCACCAGTCGCTGGATACCGGAATGATCACGTTAAATAGAAAATGGTTGGTGTGGATCGGATTCATGGCGGTCGCGGTCGGTTTTGTCTTTCTGGCCTGGCGCTATTTCCAACCGGAACAACTGGGTGACGGCTTCGCCAGCGGCAACGGCCGCATCGAGGCGGTGGAGATCGACATCGCCGCCAAGACGCCGGGGCGCATCAAGGACATTCTTGTCAACGAGGGCGACTTCGTCACCGCCGGGCAGATCGTCGCGCGGATGGACACGGAGGTGCTCCAATCACAACGACGGGAAGCCGAAGCTCAGTTGCGCCAAGCCCAGAGTGCGGTGGAACGGGCCCATAGTCTGGTGGCGCAGCGCAAGGCCGAGAGATCTGCGGCCCTAGCTGTGGTGGCGCAGCGTGAATCCGAGCTTAGGTTGGCGCAACAGCTTCTGAAGCGCTCAGAACCGTTAGTGGCCGAGCAAGCAATTGCCCTCCAGGAAGTGGACGACGCTCGCGCCACTGTCAGAGGCGTGCAGGCGGCAGTCAACGCGACACAGGCCCAGGTGGCGGCAGCAGACGCCGCGATTGCGACGGCTCAAACTCAAGTGCTCGAAGCCAAATCTGTCGTCGAAGCGGCCAGGGCGACGATCGAACGACTCCAGGCGGATATCAACGACAGCGAACTGAAGACACCCAGAGACGGCCGTGTGCAGTATCGTGTTGCCCAGCCCAGCGAGGTGATCGGCGCCGGCGGCAAGGTGCTCAACCTTCTCGATCTGGCCGACGTCTACATGACCTTCTTTCTTCCCACGGTCGCCGCCGGCCGGGTGGCGATCGGTTCCGAGGTGCGTCTAGTGCTCGACGCTGTCCCTCAGTATGTGATTCCCGCGAAGGTCTCTTTCGTGGCCGACGCGGCTCAGTTCACGCCCAAGACCGTGGAGACTGTCGTCGAGCGTGAGAAACTCATGTTCCGGGTGAAGGCGCATATCGACCCAGAGCTGCTCAAGAAACATATTCGCCAGGTCAAGACCGGACTCCCGGGAATGGCCTATGTGCGCCTCGATTCCAAGGTTGAGTGGCCTGCCGCTCTACAAGTAAAGTTGCCGCAATGACTCGCGACCGGCCAGCCGACATGCCGACCGTGGAAGAGGCGCCGGTCGTACGGGTGCGCGACGTCAGCCTGCGCTATGGGAAGCGGCTGGCGCTGGATGACATCACCTTGGATCTACCTGCGGGACGAATGGTCGGCCTGATTGGGCCGGACGGTGTCGGGAAGTCGAGCCTGTTCTCATTGATCTCCGGCGCCCGCGCCATTCAGAAAGGGGGGATCGACGTGCTCGGCGGCGACATGGCTGAATCGCGCCACCGCCGGGCCGTGTGCCCGCGCATCGCCTACATGCCGCAGGGTCTGGGGAAGAACCTCTATCCGACGCTTTCCGTATTCGAGAACATCGACTTCTTCGGCCGCCTGTTCGGCCAGCGCGAGACTGAGAGGGCGCGCCGCATCGAGGAGCTCCTAGAGAGCACCGGGCTGGCCCCGTTTCGCGACCGGCCGGCGGGCAAGTTGTCCGGTGGCATGAAACAGAAGCTCGGCCTCTGCTGTGCGTTGATCCACGATCCGGATCTGCTCATCCTCGATGAACCGACCACCGGGGTCGATCCCCTGTCGAGACGACAATTCTGGGATCTGGTCGAGCGCATCCGTAGCGGGCGGCCCGGCATGAGCTTGCTTATGTCGACTGCCTATATGGAAGAGGCCGCGCGCTTCGACTGGCTGGTGGCGATGGACGCAGGCCGAGTGTTGGCCACCGGCACACCCCAAGAGTTGCTCGTGCATAGCGGCGTCGCCTCACTTGAAGAAGCGTTCATCGCGTTGCTTCCCGAGGAAAAGCGGCGTGGCCACCGGGCCGTGGTGATCCCGCCTCGCACCGAGGAGGAGAGCGGCGATATTGCGATCGAGGCGCAAGATCTGACGATGCGCTTCGGCGACTTCGTCGCGGTCGATCATGTGACCTTTCGCATCGAACGCGGTGAAATCTTCGGCTTTCTCGGCTCGAACGGCTGCGGCAAGACGACGACGATGAAAATGCTGACGGGCCTGTTGCCGGCAAGCGAGGGGCAGGCCTGGCTGTTCGGCCGGGCGGTGGATGCGAAAGACCTCAAAACGCGGCAGCGGGTCGGCTATATGTCGCAGTCCTTCTCGCTCTACTCCGAGCTGACGGTCCGGCAGAATCTCGCGCTACATGCACGGTTGTTCCATCTGCCCGCAGAGGAGATCAGTGAGCGGGTCGATGCCATGGCCGAACGTTTCGATCTGGCTGATGTGATCGACGCCCGGACGGACGCCTTGCCGCTGGGTCGGCGCCAGCGCCTGTCCTTGGCGGTGGCAATGATCCATCGACCGGAGATGCTGATCCTCGACGAACCCACCTCCGGCGTCGATCCGATCGCCCGCGATGCGTTTTGGCAGATCATGATCGACCTGGCGCGTCGGGACAAAGTCACCATTTTCATCTCGACCCATTTCATGAACGAGGCCGCGCGCTGCGACCGTATTTCACTGATGCATGCGGGCCGGGTGCTCGTCAGTGACTCGCCTGCCGCGCTGATGGAGCAGCGTCGAGCGAATACCTTGGATGATGCGTTCGTGGATTTCCTGGAAGAGGCCGTGGCACAGGATAACGCTCAGGAGCCGCCGTTGCCCACAGACACTGCGGCCCGGTCCCACTCCGTTGCGTCTGCGGCATCGAACTCAATGTCTCAGGACAAAGGACGGGCGTTCGATCTTCGCCGGCTGTTCAGCTACAGCCGGATTGAAGCCCTCGGACTTCGCCGTGATCCGATTCGTGCCACGCTGGCATTACTCGGCAGCATCCTGCTGATGTTTGTCATGGGCTATGGCATCAGCATGGATGTGGAGAATCTGTCCTTTGCCGTGCTCGACCATGACCAGACTGCCGTCAGTCGCGACTACGTGCTCAATCTCGCGGGTTCGCGCTATTTTATTGAGCGTCCACCTATTGCTGACCATGCCGAGCTCGACCGGCGCATGCGGACCGGAGAGTTAAGCCTTGCGCTTGAGATTCCTCAAGGCTTTGCCCGCGATCTGGGACGGGGGGACAACGTGGAGATCGGCGCCTGGATTGACGGTGCCATGCCGCAACGTGCCGAAACCGTGCAGGGCTATGTGCGAGGCATGCATGCCCAGTGGCTGGCCGATATCGCCTCGCGCAAGTTCGGCCGTCCGCTGTCCACCGGACTGGTCAACATCGAGACTCGCTTTCGCTATAACCCCGACGTCAAGAGTCTGGTGTCGATGGTGCCGGCGATGATTCCCATCCTGCTGATCCTGATTCCGGCGATGCTCACCGCGCTCTCGGTCGTGCGCGAAAAAGAGATGGGTTCGATCGTCAATCTCTATGTCACGCCGGTCACCAGGCTGGAGTTCCTGGTCGGCAAGCAACTGCCCTACGTTCTATTGGCCATGCTCAACTTCCTGCTGCTCACCGCACTCGCGGTTACCGCATTCGGCGTGCCCCTGACCGGCAGTTTCATTGCCTTGAGCACGGCCGCGCTGGTCTATGTCATCTCCGCAACCGCCATGGGACTCGTGATGTCCACCTTTCTGCGCAGCCAGATTGCCGCTATCTTCGGCACTGCAGTGATGACCATGGTGCCCGTGACGCAGTTTTCGGGCCTCCTTGATCCCGTGTCTTCGCTGGAAGGGATCGGTGCCTTGATCGGGCGGATCTATCCGACGACTCATTTTCTGACCATCTCCCGGGGCACGTTCTCCAAGGCGCTGGGTTTCGCCGACCTGCAGGGCCCCTTCCTGTCGTTGTTGTTGGCTGTGCCGGTTTTGATGGGGCTCTGCGTCGCTCTCTTGAAAAAGCAGGAGACCTGAATGAACGTCGCCAATATCCTGCATCTCGGAATCAAGGAGCTGCGCAACCTGGCCCGCGATCCCATGCTGCTGACCCTGATCGGGTACTCCTTCTCGATCGGCATCTATACCGCGGCGACGGCGATGCCGGAAACGCTTCACAAGGCGCCGATCGCCATTGTCGATGAGGATCGCTCTCCGCTTTCAGCCCGTATCGTCGGCGCCTTTTATCCGCCGCATTTCCTTACTCCGACGTTGATTCCACAGGCCGGCATGGATGAGGGGATGGATGCCGGCCTGTTCACCTTCGCAATCAATATTCCACCGGAGTTTCAGCGAGATCTGCTGGCCGGACGGCGACCAACGATTCAACTCAACGTCGATGCCACGCGCATGAGTCAGGCATTTGTCGGCAGCGGCTACATCCAAACCATCATCACCGACGAAGTGGGCGAATTCTCCCAGCGCTATCGCGGAAGTCCCACGCCACCGGTGGACCTGGTGCTGCGTGCCCGCTTCAATCCCTCGTTGACCCAGACCTGGTTCGGCTCGGTGATGCAGCTCATCAACCAGGTCACTCTGTTGTCCGTCGTGCTCACCGGCGCCGCCCTGATTCGCGAGCGGGAACATGGCACCATCGAACATCTGTTGGTCATGCCGGTCACATCGTTCGAGATCATGAGCAGTAAGGTTTGGGCGATGGGTCTGGTCGTGCTCATTGCCTGCGCGTTGTCGCTGAAGTTCGTCGTACAGGGACTGCTGTCGGTCCCCATCGAAGGCTCTATCGCGCTGTTCTTGGCAGGTGCTACACTGCATCTGTTCGCCACAACGTCCCTGGGCATCTTCATGGGCACCGTCGCGCGCGCGATGCCTCAGTTCGGGTTGCTGCTGATGTTGGTGGTCTTGCCGCTGCAAATGCTCTCCGGAGGCTCGACCCCACGAGATAGCATGCCCGAAATCGTTCAGGGGGTGATGCTGACGGCACCCACGACCCATTTCGTCATGCTCGCTCAGGCTATTTTGTATCGCGGCGCCGGCTTGGACGTGGTGTGGCCACAATTCATCAGCCTCACGGTGATCGGCGCTTGCTTCTTCGGTATCGCGCTGGGTCGCCTTCGTAAAACTATCGGGCAGATGGCGTGAGAGGACAGCCGGATGTCGTGGATAATGGGTGATGAACGCATCGTTCTCGCAGAACCGGAAGCGGCGGTTTACGAAGAGTGGGCTCCTGGAACGACTCGTTGATGAGACTGTGGCGTTCGCGATCAAGCAGCAGTTGGTCTCTCCGCATACGACACTGGACGGCACCCTGGTGCAGGCTAATGCCTCTCACAAGCGCTTTGTGCCGATGGAAGTGTTTCTGAAACCAGACGAGTACAAGCGGCGGATACGCTCGTTCGATCAGAGCGGAGATCAGGCGCCCGATCCCGGCAACCCCACCATTACATTTCGTGGGGAACGACGGTCCAACCACACGCATGTCTCGACGACCGATCCCGACGCGAAGCTGGCGAACAAGGGCAATGGGGCGGCGATGATGGTGGGCTATACCGTCAAGGGACTCATGGCAAACCGCCATCGATTGTTGCTGGGGATCAATGTGGAGCGGTTCCGAGGCCTGGCCTCCGAGATGGACGGCGGACGCACGGTACTCGATCGCTTCCATCAGAAGCATGCGGGGCGGATTCAGACGGTCGGCGCGGATAAGGGCTACTTTGCACACTCCTTCCTGACGGCACTCGTGCGGCGACGTATCACGCCCCATGTGGCGGCCCAGACGACAGGCCGGGAGCCCATCCATCAGCGTGTGTGCCGCCTGAGTCGAACCCTCGGCTCTCAGCTCTCACCACGGGCCTGGAAGAAAATTGAAAAGTTGTGGGGGGAGGCGAAATGCTGGCACGGATTCCGTCGCTTTCACCGTCGGGGGCTGTTACAGGTGCGAGATGAAGCCTATTTGATGGGGGGTGCTGAATCTGAAACGGCTGGCGACTCTGCTGCCGGCGCCGGTCTAGGAGCAGAGGCTGCCGAGCTCTGGATGTGGGCCGTGGGTCAATGCGAAGAACAGAGGAAGCCCTCCCCCCTCAACCGCGTAGGAGCCCACAATTAAAACCCGCTGTGAGTCCTGTCGGGACAGACACACTTCGTATGCGGCAGTTTGTCAACAAACTGCTAAGCAGATTCGGCGGTGGTTTACAGTGGGCGATTGATACATATGACTAGTGAGATAAATGCTAGTCCGCATTATTCATGCCGGTTCGTCACGAACCGGCATGACGCCACGCGAGACGGGCACACGGAGCGACGAGGGACCAAGGCATACTTGAAACAGTCTGTCGAGGTCACGAGGAGCGAGTCTGCCCGCCTGGCCTCAGCGAAACCGCGGCCAGGCTTGTCGCAGCGGCATATTGACGGTTGCAGTAGAAGCGTTCATGCATAATGTGGGCTAGGGCCGCGCCATTGCCGACTGGCTTGAGAGAGGTCCAGAACAGCCAGGAAAGCTGTATGGGACAAACGTGATGAGATAGACGCGCCTTATGGGCCCATTTTATGGTTGACAGTGAATGAGATAAGACGGTATCAGACCAGGGTGGGAAACTGCCGGACACAACAGTTGGCTAATCTAGAAAGGAGTTCAATGTGAGAAGATTCAATTATTTGTTATGTGCGCTTGGAATGGCTGTCTTCCTGGCGCAAGGAGCCGGTTCGTTGGCCTATGGGAAGACCGTTGAGGCAGGAGATTCCAGCTCAAGCTGGAGCGGCACCGGCGAGTTCTTGGAACTTGGGAATGGTGAACAGGTTGTGAATGGAATCGTGAAGGGAGTCCTCATCTCCCGTCATAAAGACGGCGGCAAGATGGTGGTCCATTCATCCAAGCTGACATGTCCTGTGCGAGTGACTCTCAACCGAAGCAAAGATTCTCAGGCGATTGAAGGGCTGTGTACGATGGTGGCGCATGAAGGCAAGGACGTTGGATATGGTCACTGGAAGTGCACCGGCAACTTGAAAGAATGTACGGGCGATTTCACCTTTACAGGAGGTGTGGGTGGTTTCACGGGTATGTCAGGAACCACCCCTTTCCAGACCAGCATCATCTTTGAACTGCAGGAAGGAAAAAACGGTCAGGCCATTGGCTATGCGGTCTGGCCGAATCTGACATATACGTTGCCTTAGGATCATCTCAGGCACGCTGCCGATCCCTCGGCAGCGTGCCGCCCGGTCGGCAGATCATCTTCGTTCTCTTCTCCTCAGCGCGCATTTTCATCAAAAGAGCTTCATTGTAATTTCCACAGGTTGGACAATGTTGCACCTTCCATGCTGTCTTGGAATGGATATTGCCATGTCTATTGACAGACCCTTACACAAGGGAGGTCGATTATGGCGACGACGGGGTTATCGGCAAAACGGCTGACAGAGCGGAAGACACCAGCGGAGGCCGTGCGTTGCAGCAGATGTGCGGGTCTCATGGTGATCGAGGAGTCTTTTGATCCCACGACGGGCACAGCTCACGTCGAGTTCCAGGTCAGACGTTGTGTGCAATGCGGGGAAGTCATTGATCCGGTTATCTTACAGAATCGCCGAGCACGATTGGGATATGACCTGGGTCGAAGCGAGAAGGAACGACTGCTTGTGAGATGAGCCCATGCTAAAGATCACCGGTCAGCGGAGCCAAGCGTCGGAGGGAGTGTCTCTCGTCATTGAAGGGCGTCTTGCAGGTCCCTGGGTCGAAGAACTCCGAACCTATTGCCGGCGCACATTTGAAAATCATCAGCGGTGCACACAAATCGATTTGACCGGTGTCACCTTCATCGATGCGGATGGGAAATTGCTGTTAACTCAACTCTGGCAGCAAGGAGTGGAATTACACGCCTCCGGTTGTTTAACCAGGTGTCTGATTGAGGACATTAGGAAGGTGGGTCGTACCGATTCAGCGGGTCGGCATAGCGACCGGATGACCTCATGACGACACGACAGGATCTCGCTGAGTTGGTTTGTCGCCGCAAAGCCTGTCGGGGCGGAGGCCGATCTGGCTTGGGCTTGCCGCCGTTGCATGCTCCTGGGTACAATAATCCGTTTATCGTGTGTGAAGAGTAGTGATAAGGATTGCCAAGTAGGGTAGGTAGCATGGGGATGAGGTATCAATTGAAGGCACATATTGCAACGTTGTGGGTGTTGGTCGCAATTGGATTGGTCGGCTGCAAGCAAGAGGCCGGTTCGATGCCGGCGCAGCCGGTGCCCCAGGTAGAAGTCGTCACGGTTCAGACTCAAATTGTTCCTGATGAACCGGAGTTTATCGGTCGAGCAGAGGCCTCTCGTCCAGTTGAGATCCGGTCACAAGTCACGGGAATTTTGAAGGCGGTGCTTTATCCTGAAGGCCGCGACGTGAAAAAAGGTGAGCGGCTGTACCAAATCGATCCGGTACCCTTCAGGGCGGCAGTCTCCAGTGCCAAGGCCAAGATCGCACAGGCGGAAGCTCGTGTCGTCCAGGCTCGGCAGGATCTGGCTCGGGTGAAGCCGTTGCTGGCGGAGCAGGCGGTGAGTCAAAAGGATGTCGATGATGCCATCGCGCAAGAGTTATCCGCTAAGGCGGCGCTGCAAGGGGCGCAGGCTGATCTCATCAAGGCCCAGTTTGACCTAGACAACACGCTTATCACCGCGCCAATCAGTGGGATTATCGAGCGCAGTCGGTACTATGAAGGACGGTTGGTCTCGGCTCAAACCGATCTCTTGACCACGATCCATCGGGTTGATCCCATGTACGTGGTGGTGAATGTGCCGGAAACGTTTATTCTGAAACGCCGACGAGACATTGAAGCGAAGCGAATTGCTCATCCTGGAGACTATCAATTGCGAGGACGGCTGACGCTCATGGATGGGACTGTCTATCCGCAGGAGGGCGTGCTCGATCTCTTAGAGCCTGGATTGCGGACGGAAACCAGCACACGCCAAACGCGAATCACGTTTCCAAATCCCAACCGGATCATCCTGCCTGGGCAATTTGTGAAAGTCCGATTCACAGGCGATACGAAAACGAACGCGGTTCTTATCCCGCAGCGGGCGGTGTTGCAGGGGCCTCAAGGGCCGTTTGTCTTCGTGGTCAACGGTGAGGAGAAGGTTGAGATTCGAGACGTGGTTGCAGCGGATTGGAAAGGGGATCAGTGGCTCATCGATCAGGGCCTGAATACCGGCGATCGTGTGGTGGTCAATGGGGTCATGCAGATCGGCCCCGGAGCACCGGTGAATGCGGTCCCCTGGGTGGCCGCCAAGGCGGAGTCTACTCCTACCCGTCCTCAGTAAGGATCAACTGTGATTTCGCATACTTTTATTGACCGGCCGATTTTTGCCTCGGTGGTATCTATTGTCGTGGTCGTGATGGGATTGCTGGCCATGCAGTTCTTGCCGATCGCGCAGTTTCCAGAAATTACTCCACCGGTGGTCCAGATCGATGCCGATTATCCCGGCGCCAGCGCCGAAGTCGCGGCGGAAGCCGTCGCGCGTCCGATCGAGGTAACGCTACCGGGTATCGATAATCTGCTGTACTACGAATCAACCAGCAGTAACGACGGACATGTCACCATCAAGTTGACGTTCGAAATCGGAACGAATCCAGACATTGCGCAAGTCCAGACGCAGAATCGGGAGAAACTCGCCGAACCTCAGCTGCCTCCGGAAGTCGTCCGACAGGGCATCTCGGTCAAAAAGATGTCTCCCGATCTTGTGCTGGTGGTGGCGCTCAAGTCGACCGATCCTCGGCACGATGCCGTCTTTCTCTCCAACTATGCCACGCTTCGGATCGTCGATGATCTGAAGCGCGTCAAGGGCGTGGGAGATGCGCTGGTGTTTGGTCAGCAAAATTACAGCATGCGGATCATCCTCAACCCGCTGCTGATGGCCAAACTGGATCTCACTCCGAGTGATATCACGGCCATCATCCGCGAGCAGAACCGCGATTACCCGGCGGGAACGATCGGGCGTGAGCCGGCTCCAAAGGGGACGGAGCTGACGATCCCGATCATCACGAAGGGCCGCTTGACCGAGGTCAAGGATTTTGAGGAGCTGATTGTGCGCGCCCTTCCCGATGGCTCGACGGTGCGTCTCAAGGACGTGGCCCGTATTGAGCTGGGGGCCCAAGCTTATGGTCTCGAAGGTCGATGGAACAGCAAACCGACCACGTTCATCCTCACGATGTTGTCCCCCGGCGCAAATGCGCTGGATACCGTACGTCGCACGCGGGCTCAGATGGATGAATTAGCCAAGAATTTCCCTCCCAGCGTGTCGTACGACACGCCGTATGACACCACGCGGTTTATTGAGATTTCGATCAAAGAAGTGGTCAAGACGTTGCTAGAAGCGATGGTGCTGGTCGTGTTCGTCGTCTATCTATTTCTTCAGACCTGGCGCGCGACCATTATTCCCACCGTTGCTGTTCCGGTCTCGCTGATCGGAACGTTTGTCGGCCTCTATGCCCTCGGCTTCTCCATCAACACGATCACCCTCTTCGGCATGGTGTTGGCAATCGGGATCGTGGTGGATGACGCGATTGTCGTGGTGGAGAACGTCGAACGGCACATGCGGGAAAGTCGGTTAACAGCGAAAGAGGCAGCCAAACGGGCGATGAGCGAAGTGACGGAGCCGATCATTGCCATCGTCCTGGTGCTCGTGTCCGTCTTTGCGCCAGTCGGATTTATCGGCGGGATTACCGGGGCCCTCTATAAACAATTCGCCGCGACGATCGCAATTTCCGTGACGGTCTCTGGGTTTGTCGCACTGACTCTGAGCCCTGCACTCTGTGGGGTGGTTCTGACATCCCACCAGGGGAGACGGAGTGGGTTTTGGGATTGGTTCGATCGCCTATTCAACCGGACCCAGCAGGGTTACACACGTGCGACGAGCGCAATACTGATCAGGCCGATTCGTGTCATGGCGGTCTTCGTCCTGTTGCTGATCGCCTCGATCGGACTCTTTGAGAAGTTGCCGAAAAGCTTTCTGCCGGAAGAAGACCAAGGCTACTTCATCGTGATCGCGCAACTGCCTGATGGGGCGTCAAAGCAGCGGACAGTCGCGGTGCTTGAACGGGTCGAGCGATTTTTCCAAGCCATTCCGGCGGTCCATTCTACCGATGCGCTGACCGGGCAAAATTTTGTCTTCGGTACGAGAGGGCCCAATTCGGCGACCATGTTTGTCCCGTTACAGCTCTGGGATGAACGGCCTGAGCCTCAGTACCATGCGAAGGCGTTGGTCGGTGCGGCGTACGCAGAGTTCGCCAAGATTCCGGAAGCCCTGCTTCTGGCATTCAATGCACCGGCTATTCGTGGCGTCGGTGCAGTCGGCGGTTTTTCGGCTCAAATCCAAGATCCGAGCAGCGGCGACTTCAAGAAATTTGCCATGGTGGCGCAGCAATTCGTCGAACGCGCACAGAAAGAGCCGGCGATCGGACGGGTCGGAACCAATTTCCGCGTCTCCTCACCGAGGCTCTATGCCAATGTGAATCGGGAGCGAGCGAAAGCGCTGGGTGTGCCGATTTCAGATATTTTTGACACGCTCCAGGCGTACTTCGGCAATTTTTACATCAATGACTTCATCAAGTTCGGTCGCGTCTATCATGTGCAGACCGAAGCTGATGCCGAGTTTCGTGCGACACCGCAGAACCTGTCGAACATCTATGTGAGAGCCGTGAGTACACGGGGGACCAACATGATCCCACTCGATACGCTTGTGACGGCGGAGTATCAGAGCGGACCGGACCCAGTGAACCACTTCAATGGGTACAACACGGCATTGCTCCTGGGCGCGGCCGCGCCGGGGTTCAGCTCAGGGCAAGCGTTGGAAGCCCTGGAACGAGTGGCGAAAGAGGTGCTGCTCCCTCAGGGATATGCGATCGATTGGAGCAACATTTCTTTCCAAGAGCGACGGGTTGGAGGCCAATCCAATCAGGTCTTTGTCATCGGATTGTTGATGGTCTTCCTGGTCTTGGCGGCCCAGTTCGAGAGTTGGGTCGTGCCGTTTGCTGTGATTTTGGCCGTTCCATTCGGGATCTTCGGTGCGTTGGCGGCCGTATGGCTTCGTGGGTTTGAGAACGATCTCTACTTCCAGATCGGGCTGGTGACGTTGATCGGCTTATCGGCGAAGAATGCGATCCTGATCGTCGAGTTTGCGAACACCCGATACGAGGCAGGGCGTCCTCTCCTTGAGGCAGTCGTCGAAGCAGCTCGGTTGCGTTTCCGACCGATTATCATGACCTCAATGGCGTTCATTTTTGGTATGTTTCCGATGGTCATCGCCAGTGGCGCAGGAGCGGCCAGTCGTCAGTCGATCGGCACCGGTGTGTTGGGTGGGATGTTGGGAGCCACGTTCTTAGCCATCTTTTTTGTTCCCCTATTCTATGTCTTGATTCGTCAGTGGACTCAAGGTAGAGCTCATACCGGTGTCGTGGAGACCCAGCGTGCAGAGTCATCGTCACCAGAGGGGAAGGCCTAACGTGCATACGATTGCGATTCTCGGACTGTCCGTATTGCTCCTCTCCTGTTCGATGGGGCCGGATTACAAGCGACCACCGGCCGATGGCGAGGAACGCTTCCGAATGGCCGAGGGTTCATCCGAACTGCCGTCCTTGGCAAACTTGCCCTGGTGGGAGCTCCTTCGCGATGAACAGCTTCAACAATTCATTCGCACGGCGCTCGTGGAAAATCGGGATCTTCAGCGGGCCGTGGCGACCGTCGAGGAGTTTCGAGCCAGGGCGCTCGTTGCCCGATCGGACTACCTTCCTGGCATCTCGCTCTCATCCAGTTTACCGGCCGGACGCAAGGCGAACTTCCTCTTTCCCGGATTTGCCAGTCCGTTCAACTATTACCTGGTCGGAAACCTGGCGTGGGAAGTCGATCTGTGGGGGCGGGTGCGAAGAACGAATGAAGCCGCACGAGCAGAGCTCTTGTCCAAAGAGGAGAACCGCCGCGCCGTGACCATTCAATTGGTCAGCGCCGTCGGGGAAGCCTACTTCAATCTGCTCCAGTTTGATCTCCAGCTTGATGTTGCGAAACGAACTTTGCAGTCGTGGGAAGAATCGGTGCGCATCGCGCAGGCTCGTTTGCGTCAGGGGATGACCTCAAAACTCGATGCAGACCAGTTTGAGGCGGAGCGCGCGAACGCTGCGGCTCGTACCGCAGAGCTTGAACGGCAAATGATCCAAGCGGAGAATCACTTGAGCGTCTTATTGGGCCGGAAGCCCTTTAGCATCGTCCGTGGCCGTTCATTGGATGAGCAGATTGTACCTCCTGCTGTACCTGCCGGGCTGCCTTCCGAATTGCTCCAGCGACGGCCTGACATATTGGTCGCTGAGCAACAGTTAGCTGCGGCTACGGCGCGTATCGGTGCCGCAAAAGCCGATCGATTCCCCAAAGTCACATTGACCGGCTTGCTTGGTGTGGCGCATCCCTCTCTCTCGTTGCTGTTTACCGATCCCTCTTCCTTCGGCGTGTTCAGTGCCGCGATCGCGACGCCGTTGCTCAATGCGCAAGTGTTGGGCTTTCAACAGGAAGCCGTCGAGGCGCAAGCCAAGGAAGCATTGGCGCAATATCAACAGACCATCTTGACGGCTTTTCGCGAGGTTGAAGACGCGTTGGTTGCCGTGCGTACGGCTCGTGTGCAGGGCGAGGCGCAACAGCAACAGGTGGCTGCGTTACAGTCGGCGCTCAAGTTGGCGGAACTTCGCTATAAGGGAGGGTTGGCGAACTATCTGGATGTGCTGGTGGCGCGTCGCAGTCTCTTCGAATCGGAGCTAGCCTTGACGAGTACACGCCGGTTACTATTGGCGTCGACCGTGCAGCTCTATAAAGCACTTGGTGGCGGATGGAACCCTGAGAATCCGCCGGCCGATGACAAAAAAGGGTCTTAACGTGGATCAGCAGGGGCAGGTCCAACCCCCCATTCATGAATTACTAGCCTGTCGGTGGAGCCCCCGCGCGTTCGATGATCGGTTGGTCGATACCGATCTGTTACGAATGTTGTTTGAGGCGGCTCGATGGGCGCCTTCGTCGAATAATGAACAGCCCTGGCGATTTATCGTGGCCACGAAGGATCGGGAGGCGGATTGGACTAGGCTCTTTGATTGTCTCGTGGAAGGCAACCGCCGATGGGCCTTTCGTGCGCCGGTTTTGGTGCTTTCAGTCGCGAGCATGAATTTTCAGGACAACGGGAGACCGAATCGGCATGCGTTTCATGATACGGGCTTGGCTACGCAGAATCTGGTGCTGCAGGCGGCAGTTCACGGATTAATGGCTCGCCAGATGGCCGGCTTCGATCTGGAAAAAACACGAACCGATCTGCAGATCCCTTCGGGGTATGAGCCGGTCGCGATCATTGCAATCGGCTATCCTGGGAATCCGGATGTCCTTCCCGAACGACTGCGAGAACGGGAGCTTCAACCGCGGAGTCGCCGTCCGATTGAAGAATGGACCTTTTCCGGGCAATGGGGAATTCCCTATTGAAGTCAGAGGAGTTGATTCGATGAAATCGTTGAGTGGGAAAGTGGCGATTGTGACCGGTGCGTCCAGCGGCATTGGTCGGGCCATTGCGGAACGGTTGGCGGACGAAGGGGCCATTGTCGTGGTGAACTACAACCGGAGCGAGGAGAAGGCAAAGGAAGTGGTCACGGTGATTCAAGCCAAGGGAGGAAAAGCGCTTGCGACCCAGGCCGACATGGGCCAGGTGGCCGATGCGCGTCGTCTTGTAGTTGACACCGTGCGGCAATTCAACAGGCTGGATATTCTGGTGAATAACGCCGGCAAGTTTATGCCCAAGCCCCTCGAACAGACGACGGAGGAGGACTTTGAGAGCGTGATCGCTCTGAATACGAAGGGGCCGTACTTTGCGATGCAGGAAGCAGCGCGAGTGCTCAAAGACGGCGGGCGGATCGTGAATATTTCAACCTGTGGAACGCGTCTGAGCTTTCCAGGGGCGACGGCCTATTTGGGGAGTAAGGCGGCCCTGGAGCAATTCAGCAAAGGGCTTGCACAGGAATTGGCTCCGAAAGGGGTAACCGTCAATACGGTGTCGCCTGGTTTTACGGAGACCGGCATGATGACCGACGAGTACCGACAGGTCGGTCTTCAATTGACCCCCCTGAAGCGACTTGGTAGTCCCAATGATATCGCTGATGTGGTGGCGTTCATCGTCAGCGAAGAAGCGCGCTGGCTGACAGGACAGACAATACAAGCTGGTGGCGGCATCGTCATGTAACAGGATGTTGAAACAGGCCGCCAGCGTCGTTCCCCGCCTTGCCGAATCGGCTTCGCGAGGCAGGTCGCGTCGTTCAGGGAGTCAACGTACAGAACAGAGTACGTCTTATCCCTTCACTTGCTGTGGTCTTGCTGGCCTCTTGTTTGAGCATCCTGATAATCGGAGGCATCATGGCGAGACAGAACATTTCAACTGGTGGTCCGTGGGAGGGAAAGATCGGCTATTCACGGGCGGTGCGGGTGGGTGCCCATGTCGCGGTGTCTGGATCCACGGCGATGACCCCGTCCGGGCTGGTCGGTAAAGGAGATTCTTACGCGCAGACCATTCAAACCTTGAAGACGATCGAAGCGGCCCTTCAGCAGGCCGGTGCGTCCTTGTCTGATGTGGTACGAACCAGGATCTATCTGGCGAACATCGATCAATGGCAGGAGGTCGGACGAGCCCATGGAGAGGTCTTTGGCACCATCAGACCAGCGACGACCATGGTTGAAGTGAAGCGGTTGATCGACCCGGATATGCTTGTCGAAATTGAGGCTGATGCCGTTATCGGGTAGCGATCCCGCTGTCGCGTATTTGGCGACAGTCGATCCCGTCATGCGCCGGCTGATGGAAGGGATCGGCGCCTGTACGTTGAGACCAAACATCCGTCGGTCGCCGTTTGAATCCCTCGTCCGTGCAATCGCCCACCAACAGCTCCATGACAAGGCTGCCGAGAGTATCCTCACGAGGTTTGTGGCGCTCTTCCCCGGACGGAAGTTCCCTCGACCCGGTGACCTTCTTGCTCTGAATATGCACTCGATGAGAGCCGCCGGGTTCTCCAGGTCGAAGGTCTTGGCATTGTGGGATCTCGCCACCAAGACGCTTGATGGCACGGTGCCGACGAATCGCGTGATCCAGAAACTCGGGGATGACGAGATTGTCGAACGATTGATCAAGGTGCGAGGGGTTGGACGCTGGACCGTCGAGATGCTGCTGATTTTCCAATTGGGCCAACCGGATGTGCTTCCGGTAGATGACTTCGGTGTGCGAAACGGATTTCGGATTGCCTATCGACGCCGCTCGATGCCGACCCCCAAACAGGTATTTCAGTATGGCGAACGATGGAAGCCCTATCGTACAGTAGCCTCCTGGTATCTCTGGCGAGCGGCGGATCGGGGAAAGCAGGCAAAGCAGGTCATGTAATGGCGGACCGAAACAAACGGCTGGACTCCAACGTACCCGGCAATTTTTATGTCGATGCAACCTGTATCAACTGTGACACCTGTCGCCAGCTTGCGCCGGTGAGTTTTGAAGAAATCGGGAGGTATTCAGCCGTCAGCCGTCAGCCGGACGGCGGACCGGAAATTCATCAGGCGTACCAGGCATTGCTCACCTGTCCCGTCGGGGCTATTGGGACCGAGCAAAGCGACAAGGCCTTGGTTCAAACGGCGATGGAAAGCTTTCCGTTGCCCATCGATGATGGGGTGAGTTATTGCGGGTTCAATTCGGAGAAGTCCTTCGGGGCCAACAGTTTTCTGATTGAACATCCGGATGGGAATTGGCTGATCGACTCTCCCCGTTATCTCAAATATCTCGTTGAGGTGTTCGAACGTCGGGGCGGCATTGCTCATATCTTTCTCACGCACCAAGATGATGTAGCCGACTCGGACAAGTATGCGGCGCATTTCGGCGCCAAGCGGATCATTCATCGAACGGATGTGGAAGCGGCTTCCACTGCGGAACAGATCATTGAGGGAGAGGAGACGACCCGAATCGGATCGGACTTCCAGATTATTCCCGTGCCGGGTCATACGGCGGGGAGTATGGCATTGCTCTATCGCGAGACCTTTCTTTTTACCGGCGATCATCTCTGGTGGAACCCCCATACGAAATCCCTGGAGGCCCCCACTCGCCTGATTTGGAACAAGTCAGCGTTGCTTGAATCTCTGGAGAAGCTGCTCGCGTATCGTTTTGAGTGGGTGCTGGCCGGGCATGGTGACCGGGTCTGTCTTTCAGCTGGAGACATGCATGCACAGGTGCAGTCTCTCGTCGCGCGTCGTCAACGGCGTGGCATCTCTTTCTAGCGAGGCGTATGTCAATCGCGCATTGGATTGATCGCAATATTTTGTCCCTTGGCCGTGACATGCGGCTGTCGTACCTCCCGCCGCTGATGGTCTACGTCGCCTACGGCATCTCTGGTCTCACCGGGATTGTTGGGACCTTCTTCGTGAAAGACTATCTTGGTTTATCCGCGTCATTTCTTGCCGCACTGGGATTTTGGGCGGGGATTCCCTGGGCGCTCAAGATGCCGATCGGCCATACGGTCGATCTGCTCTGGCGGTGGAAGAGTTGGCTGGTCGGGTTGGGGGCCGGACTGCTCACCGTCAGTCTGGGAATCATGGCGCTCTTGATCGGCGACCGTGAGCTGATGACGGCCATCCTCCCGGCGGAGGTGTGGTATGTGATCAGCGTGTTGCTGGCCCCCATTGGGTATGTCGTTCAGGATGCCGTGGCTGATGCCATGACGGTCGAGGCCGTTCCCCGTGTCGACGACCAGGGGCGAGTCTTTGATGATCAGACACGCAAGTTGATGCACACGACAATGCAGACGCTTGGCCGTGTGGCGATTGTCGGCGGCGGGATAGCGGTCGCATTGGTGAATGTGTATGTCTTCAGCGGAACCGAGGGGATGCCGCAGACCGACCTTATTCAACTCTACAAGCGAATCTATCTGATGGCGATGGGCATTCCTTTCGTCTCGGTGCTTGGCGTGGGGTTCGCCTGGTGGTTGAGCCGTCGACAACAACACCGGTTGGTTCAACAAGGATTCTCGCCGGAGCAGGCGGGACAAATGGTGAATGTGCGTGATGCGGAGTCTGAACCGACAAAGCCCAATTGGTGGATCCTCGGCGGGAGCATGGCTTTTGTGCTGTTCACGTTGACGGTGGGCCTTGGTGGCTTCCCATACCGGGAAGAGATCGTGTTTGCCGGCTCTATGACGATCGTGCTGTTCTTGATGTCGCGGCTCATGCGGGAGTTGGAGCCGGATAAGCGACTCACGTTGGTCGGCACCGCCGCCGTGGTCTTTTCGTTACGTGCGATTCCGGGGTCAGGACCTGGCGCCACGTGGTGGATGATCGACGATCTCAAATTCGATCAACAGTTTCTCTCGGTGCTGTCGCTCATCGGCGGCATCGTGGCGCTGGTAGGCATGTTTGTCTTTCGTCGCTTCATGGCCGAGCGGTCGATTGCCTACGTGGTCGGGTTTCTGACCATCGTAGGGACGGTTCTAGCCCTGCCGATTACGGGGATGTATTACGGACTGCATGAATGGACGGCGAGCCTCACCGGGGGAATCGTCGATGCGAGATTCATCGCCTTGATCGATACAGCGTTGGAGTCACCGCTCGTGCAGATTTCCATGATTCCTATGCTGGCCTGGATCGCCAACTCGGCTCCGGCGAATCTCAAAGCCACGTTTTTTGCGGTGATGGCCTCCTTCACGAACCTGGCACTCTCGTTGGGCCAGCTAGGCACGAAGTATCTCAATGAGATGTTTGTTGTTACGCGGGCAGTCCGTGATCAGGCGACCGGTGCAGTTCAGACTCCAGCCGACTATAGTCAGCTGGGCGAACTCCTCATTGTGCAACTCCTCATCGGCCTAGCTCTTCCCTTCACCGCCATCTTGTTTGCGAAGCTCACCAAGTTCAAGAGCGTGTAGCAGGATATTCGGTCTCATAAATTTAAGGACTTGCTGGCTTGCCGCCTAACCTTGAAGTGCTTAATATGCGGATTAGCAAATAGGTGACATACCTCCAATGCTTCTCGTTGAGGGCCAGAACGACGGCAAAGAGCATAGGCTTTTGAAAATAACGCGCTTGAAAAACCATCCTTAATCAAGGAGCGTCGAATGAGTGAAGGATTATTCTATGACCCAGACAGTGAACCGCCAAGCGAATGGAAACAACTAGAGTGGAAGGTGGACGATCTCTGCTCTAAAGTGGATGCAACAAATGATTATTTGAAACGGATCTTGTTTCTACTGGAAGACGTTATGAAGACCACAAAAGAGAAAAAGTCGTGGTGGTGAGCCAAAACGTAAAAATGACTCGAAGGTATGTGTCTCGCGGAGAGCTACACGAGATCCTAAACTTAAAACTGCACATGGAGGATCCGTGTGGAGAATGTAAGTTTAGCAGTGGTCCTGCTCCACTTCGAGTAGTGGATCATACAGGTTGCAATTGGAGCCAGGAACTCGTTCTTCGGAGGGGGCAGCACTCGGATGATCAATGTTCACGGGTTGCTTCGCGGGTGATTGCAGAGATAGCGGAGGGTTTTAGTCTCGTTCCAGATGGCTCAAAGTGGTCGAGTGAGGAACGGTCGCCCAAGGGTTCGTCGATAATTCTAGAGAAAATGCCGAGTCGAGAGATATATCTCTATTTCCAAATCGACACCAATCGTATCAATTCTCGATGCTCACTCGAAAACATGAATCGACTTGAGAAATGGCATCGCGACGGCGTGATTGGGGTACTCATGTCGGACGTGGCGAACACAGAGGCTCGGGCCGGATACGACAGCTTCCGATCGCGTAAAGCCAGTGGCTATATCTATGCGATAGGCTTCGAGCACGAGTTAGGAGCTCGTGAAATTCTGAGAAGGATTGCGGCAATCTTGTTTCCCAAAGGTTGCCAGTCTAAAAACGACTTGAACGATGTCCGCATCGTCTATAACGCATGGAAGTACCAGCATATTCTAATTACGGCCGACAAAGCGATTCTGCGCAAACAAGATAAGTTGGCCAAATTTGGAGTGACTATCGTAACAGATACTATAGCCGTTCAACTCGTCACAGAGCGGATTCTTCAGCGTGATAATGAAGCCATAAATTGTGCTCATGAGTCTGGCAATTCATTGCCATGGTGGATTGGCAGGGATTGAGTCTGTCACCCATTTGTTTTTAGAGGAATGAATCTCATCACAAGGACTAGCGAGCCCACTCTTCCCAGACCTACCCTATGTCTGGAATGCCCCTAATTTATGTGGTGTAGGAATTTAATGTGGCTTTATGGGGAGTCGGCTAACGGTCCCGGGTAACTTAGCACGCCATTCTCCACTGTCGCAAAGGATGTGAGCTGGTGTCGGTCTGCTTTCGTTTCCGACAGGATATGTCTGACTTGCCAGCCTCTGGTTGCTAAAGCGTCTGCGATCAAAGATCGATGGCATTGCAAGGGGGTGGCCTCGGCGCACATAATGGCAGTCTTGCTCTCTTGGCTGTCAGCCACCAGACTGGCTAGGGCTCTCCAGAATTCGCTTGATTACATGTAATCGGCGTAGCCGCTAAAGCTGTCATTGCGCCACCCGCGGTTGATGGAATCCTTTCTAGGTTTTCTTAGGCCCCCGAGATGAGCGCATGCCGATAGCTGACGGCAGCGCCGGCAGGCTATGTGTCAACGCTTCGGTGTTGAACTGCGGGTTGTCCCGAGAGCGAGGAACCGTCTGCACGTCGATGAGCCGCTGAATGCCATGCACTTTCAGGAGTACGACAAACTCATCGATCGGTCTGGTCGAATGGCCGATGGTCCAGAGAACCTGCGACATCGAAGATCACCTCTCGACAGCCTCGGTTGCCCACTGAGTCAGGGCTTCCCCGTCTTCAAGAATATCAATCGGTACCTCGTAGAAGGATTTCAGCGTTTGCTTGACGTTCGGTCGAAACGGCTTCATGCCATGGTCTGTATAGCGAGAGCGCGTGCTTGTGGTGACTTTGAAGTAGAGACGCCCGTTGTGAATGATGCCGAAAAATGTGGATCGATGATAGAGGCCATATCCGCCGAACATGGCACGCGCGGTGAGGCCACGGAGATCGGTCAGCTGATCCAGGACAAATTTTTTGAAGCCGTCGTTCTTTGACGACATGCCTTATCCGGATTTGCGCCCCGCAATCATTCGTACCGCGATCGGTAGGGCGATGACGGACCCCTTCCGGTATTGCCCGGCCGTCTGGATGATTCGTTCTCTGGCCTCGGTCTGTTGCGTCGGGCTTAGCTTCGCCCATAGATTCTGAATTGGTGCGGCGATGTCCATCAGACTAGAGAAGTATTGCTCAGCCACTGAAAATTGGACGTCTCCGAGAAATTCTTGCTCGGAGATATCAACGAGTCCAGCTTGCTGCAACATGCCGGCAAGGTCGCCGGGCTTCGCCAAACGGAAAATGCCAGGCGCTGTGGGATCCGGCGGCGGAATTTCAATGAATTGTTTGATGATGTCGATGGGTATCTTGAGATACGGGTTCTTGTCCGGAGCAGACCAAACTGCGGACGCTAACCAGGCATTCGGCTTAAGCACACGGGCGATCTCAGTCACAGCCTTTTGGATTTCAGGTAGAAACATCAGGCAGAAGCGGGTCGTGACCGCATCGAAGGAGGCCTGCTCAAACGGCAAGGACGTGACATCGCCGGTTTGAAAGGTCAGGTTGGAGAGTTTCAGCAAAGTCGCTTTTCGTCTGGCGGCGTCGAGCATCTGCACGGCGAGATCGATTCCAATCACCTGACCGTTTGTTCCAACTGTCTGGGCAGCGAGCAGTGCGGGATAGCCGGTCCCTGATCCGAGATCAAGCACGCGCATGCCTGACCGTACCCGAGCATCGGCGACCAGTCGGTGATTCAAGAAGGCCATCTGTTCGTCAAAGAAGCGATCCCACTTCTCCCAGCCGCCGGCGACTCGGTTCCAATCCTGCCGTTGACTCTCAATGACCTGTTCGGGTGATGGCGACATGGGGACATTACCTCAGTGATTGTAAGGTCTGGCGCATTTCCTGGAGCTCGGACACAAAGAGGTCTAGATGCTGGTCCCTTTGTGGTTGATCATCTTTGAACTTCCAGAGCCGTTTGAAGATCGTGACGAGTTCCTTGTTGTGTGTGACGGCTAAGGCATAGGCCGGATGTTCTCTGGTAGACTTGTCGACGCTGCAGACATTATCGTCGATGGCATGAAACTGATTGTGCAGGTCGTCGAACGGCTGGTCGACTCCCTTGCCGCCCTTTGCCTTCTGGGCGGTTGCTTCCGCCATCGTTGTCAGGTTGATCAGTGTTTCGACGCCGGTCGTACCCTTTGCCTTTGCGGTAAACTCCTTGGCATGAGGGTAAAAGAGGTAACTACAGCCGCTCGTGCTTAACAGGAGCAGGCCTATACAAGCGAGTCGTCCTTTCCATCCCATACGTGGTCCTTTCTCCACGAGGCGGGTGATGAATGAGGCCCCCCACCAGCAGATGAGGCGGGGGGCTCTCACTTACTACGAAGTGCGGGCTAGACCTTGACGGTCACCGTTTGTACTGCTGCCTGAACTTTCGCCGCCATCTCCGGGGGAATTGAGTCCAACTTATGGCATTGCTTCGCGTGAGTGGCGACGAGCTGCATCAGCTCCGCCTCCGTTTCAGCCCGCACTTGGAACCCGCAGCCCCCGGACGGTTGCACATCCAGACAGCCGAGTTGCTTGTACTGTTTGTCTGCCATGAGAGTCCTCCTCCTGGTTTGAGAATGAGATTGTGGTGATTGGCATAGGTGGCCGGGAATCTGTGAAACCCTCTCCGGCACGGTCGCCCCTTCCCTACTCGAATTGCACTGAATCTCTTGGCTGGCACACGTTAACTGAGATGGTAGTGGATTCGTCTAGGGAGATCAACTCTCGATATGCGATGGCCGTTGCAGCCTGTGGCTGCGCATCCACTGTCTGACTTGGTGTGACCGTGTCCTGGTGTAAGATTTGCTGTCGGTGGAAGAATAGAGGCACTTCTGGTGTATTTCAGTAGGGAAGGGGTACGTGAGGCAGCGAACAGATGTTGGCCGGGTAGACTCAGCGGACTTCAAGAAAATGATTACGGGACCATACAGGCCGACTCCACCTGCTGGATTTCCAGTAGTCAGGCACCGCACCGAAGACAAGCGGGGAGAAGATCAAACTTTCCCCATTCCTATGGCTTCACGAGCACGATTCGAAGTCAGATACGGCTCAGGCGGTTGTGTCACTGGCATTTGGCCAGAGAGACAATGAGGCTCCAACCACTAGGTAGACGATACCCACGATGATGGCCCCGAGGTTGAGGTCATACCATGCGTTCATCCCGAGGAATAGCTCGTTCAGCACAAGAGCCAGGACCAACATCACAAACCCAATCCAATTGATGAAACTCATGCCCATGGGTTGTCTCCTTTCAGTGCTGGTATGTGCCCCAGTTAGTGGGCCCCTGTTGATAATGAACTGCTGCTGACGAAGTTGCTTTGAATTCCAGAATTCCGGTTTTCGAAGGTCATGAGCGGTCCATATCGTGTCACGTTTCCTGGTAAGTCGATCCTCCCCACAAGGAAAGCCATATCCCAAGAGCGAGATAAATGATCGCTGGGAATATTGTAGAAAGATTGAAATCGTACCACACATTGAAGTACACGACCTCATTAAAGAAGAGTGCACTGAACAGCATCACAAATCCGATTATGTTAAACCAGCGAATAGCCACGGGAGCAACCTTTCGTGAGTGGTTTAGCAGCCTCAGTCGTTATCTCGGTTCTTCTTTGCAAGTGCCGCAGTACGTTGGATGGAAATTGTACGTCAGGTCCATCACAAAAATCTACGGGGAAAACCGCAGAGCTCGCCTTGTCGCATTGACCATTCTCTTTCAGGGCTGTACGGTGCCCCAGATGAATTGAGGAGCTGCTGGAAAGGAAAATGGTTCGGATTATCGCCCATTTAGATATGGACGCGTTCTTTGCGGCTATCGAGGAACGGGATACTCCGGCACTGCGGGGTGCCCCCCTTGTCGTTGGGGCGAACCCACTGGGTGGCAGGGGGCGCGGAGTGGTGTCCACGTCGAACTATCTGGCGCGTGCGTACGGGATTCACTCTGCGACCCCGATTTCCGTAGCATGGCGGTTGTCTGAGGCGGCACGTCGGGCTGGGAAGCCGGCGGTTGCCTTCGTCTCGGTCGATATGCCCAAGTACGCGCGTGTCTCAGATGAAATAATGGGTATCGTCAGGCGATTTATTCCTATCGTGGAGCAAGCGAGTATCGATGAAACCTATGGCGACTTGAGTTTCACGGAGTCCTATCAAGCCGCAGCATTGCTGTCTCGAGAGTTGAAGGCTGCGATCTATACGACAGCCCGGCTGACAGCCTCAGTCGGCATCGGGCCGAACAAACTGATCGCTAAAATTGCATCGGGGATGTCTAAACCGGACGGGCTGAAGGTCGTCTGTGAGGAGGACGCCGAGTCGTTTCTCGCGCCACTTCCATTGCGGGCCATCCCTGGCATTGGCCCTAAGACGGAGGGCCTCCTTGCGAGACAGGGGTTCACGTGTGTGCAGGATGTGAAATCGTTGACGGCATTGCAACTCGATGGATTGCTTGGAAAACGCGGGGTCGACCTCTATGAAAAGGTTCGCGGCCGAGATATCACTCCGCTTGAGGAACATGCGGAGATCAAGTCAATCAGCGAGCAGCATACCTTTGAGGTCGATACGCTCGACAGCCAGCGACTACTCAGGGAACTGGAACTTCTCGGCAAGGGCGTGATGGATCGGTTGCAGCAGGAGGGGTTTCAGTCGTTTCGGACCGTCGTTCTGACCGTTCGGTTTGCTGACTTTAAAACCATATCGCGCGCACACACGCTGGTGGAACCAGCCGGCGATATGGCCACGCTGCGTCGAGAGATACTAAGGCTGCTCATGCCGTTCCTCGACCGTCGCGAAAATCCTCATCGCCAACGTATCCGATTACTTGGTGTTCGGGTAGAAAAGCTGATGTGATCGACCACTCAGGTCCACAGTGAACAATCGAGCGATCGAGATAACACCAGGGCCATTCATGATGGCGAGTGAATTCAAGGGGTAGGCGGCGTTTTTTCAGCGTGGCCACAGCTCAATCATGCATGCTTTTGTATTCACATGAAATTATTTCGAAGGATCAATGAGATAGAATGGTAATCCACTGGGAGAGTGAACTCATTTTCATTCGCTCTATGGGTTTGGCCCTATGGAAGAAAACACATGGGGGATAAGGAATCCCCGTGATACTCCAGTGGAATCGCTGGGGGGGAATTCGGAAGCGCTTTATTAGGTACGACACTTGCTCATTGTTAATGTGTAGATGGTTGAGTGATGGTGTCCGGGTGATAGAGCAATGTTCAGGGGGAAGTTTCCCTGAATGGGGAGATGACCAACATGGGAAATCTGAATCTCACAGTTGTACCGACGGCTATTGGTAGAGAATCGGAAGGCTTGCTGTCTGAACGCCGGCAAGAGGTACGAGTTGATGGGTCCAAGGTTTGTGGCTATAGCCTCTGTGAATCGATTGAGGGTGAACAGGCTGTGATTGAACAGGGTGAGGTGTACAGTCTGAACCGCAGTGAGCGAGGGATTCTCGTCTTAATGGGTAGCCGGCCGCGAAATCGACAACTTCTGGAACTTCATGTCCCTCAAGCTCGATGGGAATATGTGGTGAATCTCTATGAGGTGCGGTGGACCAAGGTCCTGCCTGTTGAATCACACGGAAATCTCTTTCTGGTTGGCTGTCGTCTCCTACTTCGAGCATCTCAATACGGGGCGTTCAAACCCGGGGTGAGGAGATCTCCTGGGCTAGGTCTCAGGAGAAAACAGGCCGATTTGTACAGGCTTGTCCCGCAACTGATTTCTTCTAAACCCAACTCCCCTGACCGCTAATTCATTCGGTCGGCATCCGATATTCCTCGGGTGTGGCATGCGTTGCCACATATGACGGTTCCTTCCATTGCCTGGGGTCTTGCCATCTGGCGATGCCGGTGAGGCTATTTCCGGGCTCGGCAAGATTCTGAATGCTGATTGATTGCTCACGCAGATCGCATTATTCTGCGCACGTGGTTCTCTGGTTAGTCATCCTCTATCTGCTTCTCTCCGTCGGTATTGGACTATTCGCCGCGACACGCGTGCAGAATTCCAAGGATTTTGCCGTGGCCGGGAGAAGCCTACCTTTGGCGGTGGTGACGGCTACCGTCTTTGCGACGTGGTTCGGTGCTGAAGCTGTGCTGGGAATCTCGGCGACGTTTGTCAAAGAGGGGCTTCGTGGCGTCGTGGCCGATCCATTCGGATCCAGCATGTGCTTGGTGCTGGCCGGGTTGTTTTTCGCTCCTCGGTTGTATCGCCTCAATCTACTGACGGTAGGAGATTACTATCGTTATCGGTACAACCGCACGGTTGAGGTCCTCTGCACACTCTGCATCGTCGCCTCGTACGTGGGGTGGGTGGCGGCCCAATTCAAAGTGCTGGGGCTGGTCTTGAATGTGGTGACCGAAGGTGGGGTCAGTCAGTCGGTTGGGATTATGATTGGCGCAGCGATTGTGCTGACCTATACGACCTTTGGAGGGATGTTTTCGGTCGCCATTCTCGACCTGGTCCAAATTTCAGTGATCGTGGGAGGGCTCCTCTATATCGCGTCCATCGTCGGGGATCTGGCGGGTGGCCTGCCTGCGGTGATTACCCATGCAGCGGAGGCCGGCAAGCTGAACCTGTTTCCTGCGGCAACACTCGTGGAGTGGATTCCATTCCTGGGAGCCTGGATGACCATGATGCTTGGATCGATTCCACAGCAGGATGTCTTCCAACGGATCACCTCGGCGAAGAACGAGCAGACCGCCGTGCGGGGGGCGCTGTTGGGGGCCGGACTCTATTTTGTGTTCTGCTTTGTTCCGATGTTTCTTGCGTACTCGGCCACGCTGGTGGACCCTGTCAAGTTTGGGGCCTTGCTGGAGCAGGATTCGCAGCTGGTCTTGCCGACATTAATTCTGCAGCATACACCGGTTGTGGCACAGGTGATCTTTTTCGGGGCACTCTTGTCGGCAGTGATGAGCTGTTCAAGCGCAACCTTACTGGCGCCGTCGGTGGCGCTCAGTGAGAATGTACTTAAGCCCCTGTTTCACCACGTGAATGACTCAGAATTTCTACGCCTGATGCGTATCGTCTTGGTGGCGTTTGCATTGTTGGTGTTGGTGATTGCGCTCTGGTCTGATGCGACCATCTACAAGCTTGTGGTGAGCACGTATAAAGTCACGTTGGTAGCGGCTTTTATCCCGCTGTTTGCAGGACTCTATTGGAAGCGAGCCACAGCCCAGGGAGCCTGTTGCGCCATCATCGCCGGGCTGGCGAGTTGGCTGCTGTTGGAACTGGTGAGTCAACCGACGGACGTGTGGCCTCCGCAACTGGTAGGGTTCTTGGTGGCGGGAGTCGGGATGGTTGTTGGATCGCTGTTGCCGTCATTGACATCTCAACACAGGACTCCTCTGAGGAGGAGGGTGAAGGGAGAATAAGAGTCGGTTGTTTCTTGAAAGGATACCTTCTCCCTTTCAGCGTCCTATCGGTCACGCTAATGACTAAGGGTAAAGCGCACGGCACGGAGAAGGTCCGCTGGTGAAAATGGCTTCTGGATCACCCGCCTGGCACCGAAGAGTTTCGCAACGTTCAAAAAGTTCTGGTCGCCGGTCGCGCCGGTCATGGCAATGACTCTGGCGTCCAAGAATTCACGAGTCAATGCCAGAGTGACCTCCATCCCGTCGCGTTCCGGCATCAAGATGTCGGTGATTACAAGATCATCGGGGTTCTCCCGATAGAGCGTGAGTCCAGCGTGACCGTCTCTGGCCTCTCGGATCTGATGCCCGTCTTCTTCAAGGATGTGACGCAAGAGCGTTCTGACCGAATCGTCATCATCGACAATCAAGATCGAAGCCATGTTACTCTCTCCACGACCAGATGGATGCACAGGCAATCCGTCAGGCTCTGTTATGCTGCTTGTTTCATGACGGAATGCCTGTCTGTATCGAACTCCTCTTCAGTATAGTCGAGTTCACCGGTTGAGACGGTTAGCACCGGTTCCGGTCTCGTCCGGCGATGTTGCTCAATGATTGGATCATGGACATTGCCGCAATTCATACAACGATAGCCGCTGGCCCACATATGTCCAATGGTACCGTCAAAATCCAAAAAATGCTCCTTCACCATCAATCCCTGACAACGTGAGCAGCTCATGGTCATTCTCCCGGTTAAAGGGTTGAAGCAGCTGGTACCTGTTAGAAGAAGGGTAGCCAAACAGCCGAGCGACAGGTAGACACCAAGGGAGTACTCCGGAAGGAGGGCTCAGGGGGCACGCTCAATGCTCAAGAGGTTTGCCAACCCCTGTGCTGCGGATTCTCAATGCAAGGAGAGACTGACCAGTCGTGTAACGGTAAAGAGTCAGTTATCTCCAACCTTGTTGAATTGTGTCGGTTTCTTCTTCGTGTTGGATCTGCCGGTCACTCCGATTGAGGTTCCGGTCTGACGTTCCTGCGAAAGGGCTGTCGGCGGTCTTTTTCACAACATGTCGATCTTTTCTTCCAACGCCCTATTCCACTTTTCAGAGTCTGCAAGGTAAGCTGAGGGCATGCCAGCTCGTGCTCGTTCCCGGTTCTCTTCATTCGTGAAGCGATTGACTCTCATTGTCCTCGTTTTATTGGGGGGCGTCCTCGCGCTGTTAGCGGGTTATGGTGCGTTTCTTTCCGGCAGTCTGGCACTGCCGAAGAGTGATGAGCATCCTCCGCTCCTGATCTACGGGGCGCCGTTTTTTCTCACGCCTGGGCTGCATCCTCAGGATGCGGGTTTGTTCGACCGCCTTCAGCGTTTGGAATATCGGCGAGTCAATGGTCGTCCACGGGCGGCGGGCGACTATGTCGCGACCAACGAGGCCATCGACATCTTTCTCCATGCTCAAGAGGAAAGCCGGCTGCCGGCTCGAGTCGTCAGATTGACACTGATAGATGGGATCGTTTCTGAGGTCCTCTCGATGCCGGATGGGCAACCGACTGCGCTGGTCTCACTTGAACCGGTGTTGATCAGCGGCATGCGTGGGGGAACCAGACAGGTTCGAGAATGGATTCCGCTGAACCGTGTGCCACCCACTCTCATTCGCGCGCTCTTGGCGGTCGAAGATCGTCGATTTTTCTCCCATGTCGGCGTTGATCCGATTGCGGTTGGCCGTGCGCTCTGGACGAACTTGACACACGGTGCCGTGGTACAAGGCGGCAGTACCTTAACGCAGCAACTTGCGAAGAACCTCTTTTACTCTCCCCAGCGCACGATCGGGCGAAAGATTCGGGAAGTCGTGGCTGCGGTGGCGCTTGAGTTCAAGTACCGCAAAGAGGACATCCTCGAAAGCTATGTCAATGAAATCTATCTCGGCCAGGCTGGGCCGGTTTCCATTTACGGCGTCGGTGAGGCGGCTCATCGATATTTCGGCAAGACCGTGGACACTCTGTCGATCGAAGAAGTGGCATTGATTGTGGGGTTGATCAAAGGACCGAATGTCTATTCGCCGGTCAAGAACATTGAAAATGCCACCAAGCGGAGAAATGTGGTGCTTCGCCGACTCCGGGACGAGGGACTCTTGACGGAAGACGCATTCAAGCGTTCGCTGAATCGACCGGTGAAGGTCGTGTTGGCTCATGATGTGCTTACTGATGCACCGTATTTCGTCGATCATCTCCTTCGAGAAATCGAAGAAGGGATCAGGCAGGAGATTCCTGAGGGCGCTCGGGTCTACTCGACGCTCGATCCTCGCGCGCAGCACCTTGCCGCGCAGGCCTTACAACGGGGGCTGGCCAAACTCGAAAAAGCGTATCCGTCGCTGGCCGATGCAGACTCGCCGCTTCAAGGGGCGGTCGTCGTATTGGACGTCAGGCATGGTCATGTGCTGGCAATGGTCGGCGGGCGCGATTATCGCACAAGCCAATTCAACCGGGCGGTGCAGGCCCGTCGATCCGCCGGGTCTTTGTTCAAGCCGTTTGTCTACCTGGCCGGATTTGAAGCGGCACGTGATCAAGGGGAGACCGGGCTGACCGCCGCGTCTTTATTGGCGGATGAACCGTTGACGTTGGAGTCAGGTACGGGGTCTTGGTCGCCCCAGAATTACGACCGACAGTACCGAGGACAGGTCTCCGTTCGAACAGCGCTCGAACAGTCGCTGAATGTTCCTGCCGTTCGGACGGCTCACCGAACCGGCCTTGCATCGCTCACGAGCCTGCTCCAGGCGTTCGGCATTGCGACACCGCTTGCGGACAATCTGTCGTTGGCATTGGGCAGTTCCGCGGTTTCTCTCCTCCAGATTACAGCTGCCTACACAGGGCTTGCGAATGGAGGCGTCGTCGTCCGTCCCGTGGCCCTCTCAAACCTGGTGCGGGATGGTGGGGAGACGATCTGGAGCCCGACGGTCGATCGGCATCAGGCTGCCAGTCCCCAAGGAGCCTTTCTGGTCACCTCGTTGTTGAAAGGCGTGGTGGATCATGGGACTGCCGCCAAGGCTAGAGCCATGGGGGTGCAGGGGCCGGTGGCAGGGAAGACCGGAACAACGGATGGGTATCGGGACGCTTGGTTCGTCGGCTACACCCCTGATCTTGCGATCGGCGTCTGGGTGGGGTTTGACGACGAACGCCCGATTAAACTGACCGGTGCGCAAGCGGCCCTCCCGATTTGGAGCGAATTGGCGGTACGGCTTATCCCACGACAGCACGGTGACTTTGACCAGCCTCCCGGGATCGTCGAGCGTCGGATCGATCCGCGAACCGGCCAACTCGCCACGGCACAATGTCCGGAACATCTCACGGAGTTTTTCATCGTGGGGACGGAGCCGACCGTCTACTGCGAGGTGCATGGAGGCGGGTTTCTGGAACAGCTGAAAGAGACGTTCGGGGTCTCTCCCTGATTGCGGGTGGAACCTTCCGCCCGCTGGATTCCACAAACCGTTAGGTCTATCCAAGGTCCTCAGGTACTCTTGTAGAGGCGATTGGCCTGTACGAGGGAGGTTCCATGAAGAAGACCGGGTATGGTGACGACGGCAATATTACGCTGTTGGCGAAGGGTGTTGAGCTGAAGGGTGAAATCAAGGTCGACGGCACGGTACGCATTGATGGGCGATTGGAAGGCGACGTGCACACGAAAGGAGAGGTCATTGTCGGCGAAGACGGCGTGGTGAAAGGATCGATCCATGCCGATTCCCTTGTCAGCAGTGGACGGATCAAAGCGACGGTAACCGCAACGGGGAAGGTGCAACTTCTCAAAACCGCCATCCTCATCGGTGAAGTCCATTGCCCCACGCTGTTGATGGAGGAGGGTGCCAAGTTTCAGGGGGTGAGTGATATGGGTGTCACCGGGTGGCCTGAAGAAGCTCAGCGGTTGCCGGGCAACGTTCGCGACATGAATGCCCATCGAAACAAGCCGGTGGCGTTAATCGGGCGAGAAGTTGATCTATAGCAAACCACTTCTTCCACTCTTCCTCCTCACTGCGTTCGGTTGTCGAGACCATGTCAGCTTGCTGAGCCTTCCCGTGACAGACGGGTTCAGATCTGCTATTTACTCTCGACCTCTTCATGAGATTGCGGCATCGTCCATGACTCGACAACAGATCTTTTCCGTGGTGTTCTTTTCTCTTCTGGTCCTCCTGCTCTATCAGATCGGGTTGATGTTCAAGCCATTTATCTTTTCCGCCTTGTGGGCCGGCCTCTTGGCCCATTGGGCGTTTCCTCTTCATCAACGATTGACGCACCTGTTTGCCGGAAAGGACGCGCTGTCCGCCTCGCTGTTGACCGTCGGTGCGTTGGGCATTGTGGTCGTGCCGTTGGTGGCGATGGGGGTGATGCTGGTCCGGGAAGCGAGCGGAGCCGAAGAAGCTATTCGGTCCTGGATCTTGACCGGTGGGTTACAACGGTTGCCGGAGCAGGTCGCGGCGATTCCGTTCATCGGCGGATGGCTGAAGTCCGCGATGTCCGGTACCGGTACCCCCGCGATTTCGTTAGAGCAATCAGTGATGACCGGGGTGAAGGAGCTCAGCCAATTTCTGGTCGGCGGGATGGGAGGCTTGCTGAAGAATACGTTCGCACTCGTGACGAATTTCTTCATGATGCTGCTGATTCTGTTCTTTCTCTTCAAGGATGGCCGGCAGTGGCTCTCCGTGCTCCACGACCTGATTCCAATGGAAGAGTCGCATAAGTCAAAAATTCTGGTTCGGTTGGATCAAACCATCCGTGCGGTGGTCAAGGGGATGTTGGTGACGGCCATCGTTCAGGGACTCCTGGCAGGGATGGCCTATCTCGCACTCGATGTGCCGTTTCCGATCGGGCTGACCGCCCTCACGGTCGTGCTGGCCCCGATCCCATTCGGGGGGACCGGGTTAGTCTGGGGGCCGGTGGCTCTGTACCTGTTCTGGATGGGGACGACGGGGAAAGCCCTCATCATGCTGGTCTGGGGCATCGGTGTCGTGTCGATGGTCGATCAATTTCTTCGGCCCTGGTTGATCGGTCAGGATGTTGAGATTCCGGTCTTGCCGCTTGTGCTGAGCGTCCTTGGAGGTCTGGCTCTGTACGGTATCCTGGGCATTTTCATCGGCCCGATTATGGTCAGCTTGTTGATGACGGCTGTCCAGATCTATCGCGAGGAATATCACACAGCCGCAACTCCCGTAGGAAAGGCCGACGCCACTCCGTAGGTTTTCTGCCTGCCTGTGAAAGTCATTGGTCACTGGTCAATCGTCATTGGGTGCGGAACGGATGATGTTCTGTCTGCCGATGACTGATGACTATTGACCGGTGCCTACGCCGCTACTCCAGCGGAATGGTAATGGCAATTCCGCCCATCACATCGTTCAACCCAAAATCCTGTTTTGGACTCAAGGGGTGACTGTTGTGGCAAGTAACACAGGCAGACGAGACGGCGCGGTCTGCATAAATGGCTTGGAAATACTGCTTCTTGCCGCTTGAAACGACGCCGGTCACCGGCCGGTCAGGTTGTCGTCTGAGGACCTCCAGCGCTTTTCGCTCGAACTCGGTCGCAGGGGCATTCCGTTGATAGATCGGAGAGAATCCGATCAGTCTGTAGCGGATGCCTCGTCCGCTCTCGGCTACTAACCGTCCGGACTGCTGGAGAAACTGGGCCGGTAGAGGGAGCGCGTTGTCCTGCTCCCAATGTTCCGTCGCAGCGACGATGCCTTTCTCCTGCATACGGTTGACGATGTGCGTCGTATAGATCGTCCGGTCGGCCTCCAGGATGGCATGCACGTAGTCGGCGACTCGCTCCGGAGAGATGCTGCCGATGGCTGGGTTCTCCTTGGCGGCATGAAGAGAAGCCCCGCCCCAGAGTCCTCCTACGAGGAGTGCGATGGCTGCGGCTCGGAACGTGATGCGGACGTTGTCCATGGGCCTCCTTCCTGAGATAGTGGAGAATTGATGGGGAGGGTGACCACGCAGGTCGTACCTTGGCCTTCGACGCTCTCGATGCGGAGATCGCCCCCGAACTTTCGGATAATCCGCCTTGCCACCGTGAGCCCGAGGCCAGACCCTTCCCCTTGTCCTTTGGTCGTAAAAAATGGGTCGAACACCTTTGACAGGTGTGGTTTGGAAATGCCGGGGCCGGAATCGGCGATCGTCGCAGTCGCCGTATGGTCCGACACGGCCGTTGTCAGCGTGAGCGTGCCGGTTCCTTTCATGGCTTGGGCTGCATTGGTCACGAGATTCACCAGCGCTTGCCGAAGTTGGTCCGGGAAGACCAGCACTGGCGTGTGGCCTGCATAGGTTTTGTGGAACACTATGTTTTTCATTTCAACGGTGGTCTGTGCCGTGGCCAGCACTTGGTCCAAGATCTGCTCCAAATACACCGGCACTTGCTTATCGAAGGCCTCACGGTTTGTCACGCCGGTAAAATCTCGAACGATTGTTGCCATGCGACGGCCATGGGCCACGATGTCCTGGGCGCAAGACTTGATCTGCTCCAAATCCTGTTCCTCCTGAATCGCTTCTCCCAACCCGATGATACCGAACAAGGGATTGTTGAGTTCGTGGCCGATTCCAGCAGTGAGCACCCCGAGGCTTCCCGTTTTTTCAGCTTGGACCAGCTTATCGTGGAGTTGGCTTTCGTCCGTGGTGTCTCGAAGCACCAGCCCAATACTATCTTCTTCCCCTGGTTTGGTGGGCAGTCGGAACCATTGATAGTGATAGATGCGTGATCCGACGTGGAGCTCAGCGCGATGGTGAGCGGAATCATGATCCGTACTCGGCGCAAGTGGATCCCTCGGTGACGCTTCATGCTCGATATCGCTTGTGACGACGGGCGTACCGCCGGTCGTTCGGAACTCTGCTTGAAGCTTCTTCTGAGCGACTGGGTCGAGGGGAAGAATCGTGAACAGCGATGTTCCCGACATCGGTCCCTGGATCTTGAAGGATTCGCGAGCTGCCTGATTGATATAGCGCACGGTTTCGTGGGCATCGATTAAGAGAATCGGTGTAGGAACGGCATCCAAGATCTGATCCGTCGACTGTTGGAGAACTTGGACTTCCTTGGTTTTCAACTTAACCTGGTCAGTCAGCCCTGCGAATGCAGCTTTTAATTGCTGGTTCATGCGGTTGAATTCGTCGGCCAAGTCCTCCAGTTCGTCACCAGTGTGGATCTGAATCGGTGTCCGCAATTCACCGCGTCCGATGGACTGCGCAGCCTGTTGCAGTTGCCGTACGGGCGTCACGATGCGGCCGGCGGCAACGTAGCCCAACGAGGCCAGCAGCACAACGGCGACAATTCCGAACACCGTCACCCAGATGAACAGATGCTGAATCGGTGCAAAGAGTTCATCGGACGATTGCCAGACGAAGGTGTGCCACGATCCATCGGCACTCGAGCCGTTGGTCGCCCGGCTGGTCTCGGGAAGAGGGGCAAAGCCTATGACGGATGTGGACTGGCCTCCGTGACCATCGCTCGAGGCCTGCACCCAACCGGGATGCTGCGGTGTGACGAGCGGGATTAACTTCGGATCGGACAACGGGACGCCGGTCGGAAGAATGGGGCAGCTGACGACGATACCATGCGTATCAATCAGCATGACGTGGCCGGTCTTTCCAAATCGAGTGACATGGGTCGCGGGAGAAAAGAACTCTTTAGCGTCGATCACGCGGTGCAGCACGCCGACGACTTCATACCGGAGACTATCCATGACGGGGAGTGAGATGGAGAAGACATAGGCATTCACCTGGTCATCAAACCGGACGTCTTCGATATAGAGCTTGCCCACCGCTTTATTGAAGGCACCCTGCCACCAGTGGGTCTTCTGGTGGCGGAACGCCGGATGGTCGGTCATCGTCCCGACGAGTGTGCCTTGTGCATCGGTCAGGAACAGCATCTTCGTCGAGGAACGAACCACGTGCGGAAGCAATTGACCCGGCGCACTATGGACGCCGGTAAAGTATTCGTGGAGCAAGGTACTGAGAGGATTGTCCGTGATGGACTTGATGGCGGCGGCGTCTCGTGCCATCCAACGTCGCTCGAAGTCCGTGAGTGCCGTAGTCGGGTTCTTGGGGTTGCCCTGCGCATCACGCCGTTGCTCCAACGCTCGAATAATCGCCGGGTCATTGGCGATGCGTGCGGTGTGTGCGATTTCTTCGGCGAGAAGCAGATCGAGTTTGCGCGCGGCTTCAGTCGCGAGTGCCTTAAAGCTTTCACCGCTGACTTCCCGGATTTCTTGAGACCCCTGCCAGAATGCCATCCCCAAGCCGACGACGAGCGGGATGATCCCGACAAGCAGCATGGAGAGGATGACTTTGGTCTTCAGCCCCCATCTGGTGCCAGGCGGCGATGATATTGTTACCTCCGTCACGATTGCGCGCTCCTCTCACCGGCGATGGTCTCGGTGGGAAATATGAGGGTAAAGGTTGATCCTCGTCCGACCTGGCTTTCGACCCCGATGGTGCCATTCATGTGATGGATGACATTCTTGATATTGTACAAACCCAGTCCGGTTCCTTTTTCGGGCGGCTTCGTGGTGAAGAAGGGTTCGAAGATTCGACCAAGAAGTTCGGGAGAAATGCCGCTGCCGGTATCGGAGACACGAACCCGTGTTGCATCGGCCGTTGCGGTGGTTTCCAGCGTCAAGGTGCCATGGTGTTCCATGGCCTGGACTGCGTTGGTAATGAGATTGACGAACACATGGAGGAGCTCATCCGGGTTCCCCTTCACCACGACGTCTGGTTGGTAGAGCTTCCGAATGTCAATGTCTTGGAGCGCCACAGCATAGCGGGCGATCTTCAGGGCCTCGTCCAGCTTGCCGTTGATGCTCATCAGACAGTCTTGCCGTAAGGATGCGCGGCGAGAGTAGGACGTCAGATCGCGACAAATGGCCGTCGTGCGCTTCACGGCTTCAATGATGTCGTGGGCCTGCAGATGCACGGCCTCCAGGTCTGTTTCGTCGGTCAGATTTTCTGCCAGACCGAGAATGAGCTGGAGGGGATTATTCATGTCATGAGCAATGCCGGCAGCGAATGAGCCGATTCCAGCGAGTTTCTCCGCATGGAGTAACTCGGTCTGCAATGTCGACTCATGTTGCACGAGCAGCCAGAGCAGCCGCGAGGTTTGGCCATTGACCACGTCGGTCCCTGTCGGCACTGCTTTCCGAAGCGCCGACTCCATCGCTGGGTCACCGGTGACGTCCATCACGAGGTTGAGCTCTTGGTGCGTGATCAGGTCGGCTATCTCGTGATAGACCGGCACCTTGAGCTCTTGGGCTCGTTTGAGCCCGGGAGCCGAGGGATTCTGATCGACGATGCCGACGATCTGAATCGTACGGATCTGGTGGAGCGCATCGAGCAGGGCCATCCCTCCACGGCCCGCTCCGATGATGGCCACTCTCATCGGAGACGGAGCGGGAACCGGGTTGCTATCCTGATGCTCGGTTTGTCGATGGGACATGGTCGGCGAAATGGTTGTCATACTGGCTCCCCATGCTGTGGCCCGTACCCTCAGAGATGTGCCAATTCACGCTGCTCCATGGCACGTGCGACCGAAGCCTTCAGTTTCTCGCCTTCCACAGGCTTCACGAGATAGTCCACGACACCCTGCCGGAGTAACGACGTGGCCATGTCGGTGTCCGGGAATCCGGTTAGGACGATCAACGGTACGCGCGGATAGTTTTGCCGGAAGTAGGCAATAGCTTCGATCCCGTTCACTTTCGGCATGCGGATGTCGCAGATGATGACATCGAGGAGCAGCCGATTTTCGCCGTAGTTGATGGTTTCGATGGCCTTCTCGCCGTTCTCAGCTTCAAGGACATCGTAGCCGGCTTTGTGCAACGTCATGCGGACGACCTTACGGATGTCAGGCTCATCATCGACGACCAGTACGCGCCCATTGCAGCTCTCACCTCCAACAAAGAATCCGGACTTGAATTCACTCATGACAACCTCCTTGGTGAACTGCGGCGATTGCTTTTTATCCCTACACCGGATAACCGCAAGGTCGATGCCAAGTTGTGAGAAGACTGAAGCCGAGTTATTTCAATGTCTTGCTTCTTCGGCATGGTGAGGTATTAGATGCGGTTGGCTGCTATGCACCACCAGCCTATTGAAAACCACCAGGCGAAGGGCTCATTGCCTTTCACGGCCGATTTGGGCTAGGGTATTGAAAAACAGAGGAGTGGAGGCCGGTGATTACCCCAGATGTGCTGACCGACTATATTCGCAAATCCTTGCCGGATGCCGTGGTGACCGTGACAGACCGTACGGGAACGATGAACCACCTCAAGGTGGTGATCGTTTCGGACGGGTTTCAGGGGAAGAATCTCTTGGACCGGCATCGCATGATCTATCAAGCGTTAGATGCGCCGATGAAGGATGGGCGGATCCACGCGTTGGAACTGACGGCACGAACGACCGACGAAGCCTAGGAGGAGACGATGGCCGACCAGATAGAAGATGAAATTCAGAAGGAAGTGAACGCGCATAAAATCCTGATTTACGGCAAGGGAACCAAAACTATGCCGATGTGTGGATTTACCCGGGAGACCATGCAGTTTTTTGACAAGTATGGGTATCCGTACGAGCTGATAGACGTTCTGTCGCAGCCGGCTAAGCGCGAAGCGCTGACGAAGATGACCAACTGGCCGACGCTTCCTAAAGTGTTTATCGACGGGACGTTCTATGGAGATACCGATGTCCTTGATCCTATGGCCGCTAAGGGCGAGATCGAACCGCTGCTGAAAAAAGCATTTGGGAAGTAGGCAGGGGGCATCCCTGCCAGTCTTTTGCTCCCTGAGCGCGCACGCGGGAGCAACCACAACACACAACTATGGGCGGCGCTCGCTCAATGGGCGCAGGAGACCGCCAGGGATGCCCTGCTTAGCGGGGAAGGGGAGGAGTCTATCTTCGCTTCCGACAACCTCGGCGCGCATCCGTCCCATCCCGCCACTGGGAGGGAGAGGTGGGGAGAATATTTCTCGTGAAAGGACTCATGTACAAGGGGAGGATCTTGGTCACAGCAGCGAGCTTTATGCTAGGAGCGGGATGCGTCGCGGATCGTCAGCACAGTGGTGGTACCTGGGAACAATCGCGGATTGTCGACCTGACTCATTCCTTCGGGTCAGATACGATCGTGTGGCCGACGGAGCAGGACTTCAAGCTGATTGTTCAGCATGCGGAGCACACTCCGGGTGGATATTACTATGCGTCCAACCGGATCGAAATGCCGGAACACGGCGGCACCCACATCGATGCGCCGATTCACTTTTCCGAAGGCAAGCAGACGCTGGACCAGATTCCCATCGATCGCGTGGTCGGACCTGCCGTCAGAATCGATATCACAGAGCCATGTGCTCATGATCGGGATTATCGTGTAGGTATCTCGGATTTCGAGCGTTGGGAGGCACAGTATGATCGGATTCCAACCGGATCTATCGTTCTACTGGATGCGGGCTATGCCAAATTCTGGCCGAATCGGAAGGACTATCTAGGCACGGAACTGAGAGGGCAGGAGGGAGTGCGGGCGCTACATTTTCCTGGGCTGCATCCAGAAGCCGCTGCCTGGCTGGTGCGTGAACGACAGGTGAAGGCGGTGGGGATTGATACTGCGTCAATCGACTACGGCCAGTCAACAACGTTTGAGACGCATGTCGCGCTGCTGTCTCAGAATGTGCCGGTGTTTGAAAATCTGGCCAATCTGGATGATCTTCCTGATCGTGGTTTTGATGTGATCGCGCTGCCCATGAAAATTGTCGACGGCACCGGCGGGCCGCTTCGAATCGTTGCCGTGATATTGCCCTCGCACTGAGTCTCAATGCCTATTCCTGGCGAGCCCTCTCTGTATAGCTTCCCTCTGACCTCCATTTCCTTAAGGTTGTCATCGGTGCTGAATCCAGTTGGTCGCTTCGGCGACCCAGCGAGATCGATCTCGATCACAACTAAGGCCATTCAAATTTTCATTATTGTGGGATTGTCCCGGAGCCAAAGCACGGGGCCGTGGCTAGATGCGGTGGCCGCTGGAAGCCTTTGCTTAGCAGGAACTGGCACATTGCCTTGCGTGACGAAGAAATATTTTGTCCAAGCTGCCAAGGTGTTCCAGCTATTTCTACGCTGTTGACGGCGTGAATCACTTTCGCTAGGCTCTTTACTGCTATTGCCGTAGGATCATTTAGCTGGAGTGCTTCCAGTCATTCAAACAAACATGCAGCAAACAAAAGCAGACAAGTTGATCACCATTCATTCCTGCAACAGTTGGGACGATTTCATCGTAGCAGTTCGAAAAACTATCAATAAGCGCATTGGTCGTCGAGTCTATCGTGGACAAAGAGATCCTACATGGCGACTTAGCTCAGTCTTCGAGCGGTCGGTTTTTCACCTCAAGCGGGATGATCCCAGCGCAGATATTGCCAGTACCTTTGAGAGCGGAAGCGGTCTTTGGAAAATGCGAGAGCACTATGTGGATCGTTTTCGCCAATATGCTTGCGGGCTCCCCGGTCTCCCGGGTTCAATGACACCGGAGGATTGGTGGATTCTAGGGCGTCATCATGGTCTTGTGACTCCCCTCCTGGATTGGAGTGAATCCCCATACATTGCTGCATTCTTTGCACTGAACGATTATATGGAGTCTTTGAATCCCGGATTCAAACTTGGGATGCCGACTGGTGGAATCACATGGGGCGAGGGAAGCATCGCGATATGGGAATTAGTCGAAACAGAGGGCATGGAGAACGGGGAGTTTTCCATTATTCGTCCAGAAACAGAGTTCTCAGTGCATTCGTTACGGATCAGGGCCCAGAAAAGTGTATTCACTAAACTGACCCACAATGTTCACCTGGATCTCGAATCGTATCTGGGGAGCCGTGATCTTATCTCATGCCTTGAACGTTATGACATCCCTGGCGTTGAGGCTGCTAAAGCATTAAGGGATCTTGAGCTGATGAACATTACATTTTCTGATCTTTTCCCGGACCTCGGTGGTGCGGCCGCGCGTGCAAACTTTGGCTCTTCTAGCTGGCATCTCGTTGGTGGGATGCTCTAGCTAGGGCATGTCATCAATTAAGCCATGTCATTGAAGCGGCGAGATAGATCCCGCCAAGGAAGTTCGCGGCGCGCTTGTCATAGCGGGTGGCAATGGCACGGAACTGCTTGAGCCTGGCGAAAAAGTTCTCGATTAGATGCCGTGCCTTGTACAAGTCTTCATCATAGGTGCGTGGGACCTTTCGGTTGGACTTTGACGGAATCACGATCAGTTTTCCGGCTTTTCGTAGCGGTTCGATGACCCGCTCCTCGGCATCAAATGCTTTATCGGCAATGAGGATGTCCGCGGTCATGCCGGGCAGCAGCGCATCGGCCCCCTCAAGATCATGTGCCTGGCCCGGCGTCAGATGAAAGCCCGTGGGATTCCCCAGCGCATCACACCGGGCATGGATTTTCGTGGTCAGTCCGCCCTTTGAGCGCCCGATGCATTCCGCCGTCCGGTCCCCCCTTTTGCCCCGGCACTGTGCTGGTGGGCGCGGATGATTGTAGAATCGATCATGGCGTATTCGTTGTCGGGATCATCGGCCAGACGCTCGAACACCCGCTTCCAGACACCGCGTCGGCTCCAGCGTGTATGGCGTGTGTGGATGACCCGGAAATCTCCGAACCGCTCCGGCAGATCCCGCCAGGGTATCCCAGCCCGGTACCGGTACAACACCGCCTCGACAAACAGTCGATTATCCTTCGCCGTCACGCCGACGGTCTCTTCACGCCCTGGCAGCAGATGCTCGATCTTCTTCCATTGGTCATCGCGCAACCCGTACCGTCTCACCATCCAAAGGCCCTCCTTCGACCTATGAATAGTGAATCATACCGTCATGGCCTTGTGAATCAGCAAAAGTAATTGATGACACACCCTATTTCAATGAGCCCGGATTCCGCAGTTGAGTTGGAATTGAGGTAGAATCGGCAGCCAGATTCTCTTGGTCACCCAGGAGGTTGGCATGCGCGTTCGTCCAGCTTCGGCCTCACCGCTCTACCCCAAGCTGCGCTTTGCGTTTACCGACCATCCGATCACCGTGTGGGCGGGGGCGATTCTGCTCCGGCTGTATTTCGAACTGCTCGGCCTGCGAGCCGCGCTCCTCCCGCTGCTTGGGCCCTTTGCGAAGACCTCGAACAATCAGATTCCCACCGTCGACGTGCTCCTGGCCTGGTGGTACGGACTGGCGCTGGGCGCCGAACGGTTTGAACATCTGACCCGCTATCGGCGCGATCCGCTGCTGCCTCGACTGCTGGGGCTGCCGCGGTTTCCCTCGCCCGATACGGTGCGGCGATTCTTCGGGCGGTTCACCTATCGCCACACGACCGATGTGTCAGAAGCTCTGCTGCGGCTGTCGTTGCAGCGCCTGCGGCCGACGCTGCTGGGCCATACCCTCGATCTGGATTCCACCGTGTTCTGTCGCTATGGCGAACACGAGGGCAGCCTCATCGGGCATAATCCGATCAAACACGGCCGGCCCTCCCATCATCCGCTGGTCGCGTGGCTCAGCGAGCGCCGGCGACTCTTATGGGCCACCGTGCGAGCCGGCCATGCGGGGACGGCCAACGGCGTGCGGGAGTTTCTCGCGCAAGCGCTGACAATGCTGCCGGTGGGGCATCGGATTGACCCCGGTCGTCAATAGTGGACGCCATGAATTGCAGCCTCACGCCGCTGGCTGCTGACGGGCCCATTGCTGGGCAAACACCGCAGGCGAGCGATTTCCCAGCCTGGAATGCCGACGCTGACGGTTATAGAAGAGCTCGATGTACTCCGTGATCTCTCGCCGAGCCTGCTCCCGTGTTTCATATCGCCGGTGATGCACCAGCTCATTCTTGAGTGTTCCCCAGAAACTCTCCATCGGCGCGTTATCATAGCAGTTGCCCTTCCGACTCATGGACGGGGTCAGACCGAACTGCCGCAATTGCGCCTGATAGTCCTGGGCACAATATTGAGAGCCGCGATCAGAATGATGAATGAGCCCCGGGGCTGGGCGCTTGGTGTCGAGCGCTTTCCTGAGCGCCTCCTGCACCAAGTCCGTCGTCATCCGGGCCCCCATCGCATACCCGACGACCTCACAGGTACACAGATCTTTGATCCCTGCCAGATACAACCACCCTTCTGTGGTGGGGATATATGTGATGTCGGTGACCCAGGTCTGGTTCGGGCGCATGGCGACAAACCTTTGGGCCACGACATTCTCCGCCACCGGCAGCGCGTGCGTCGAATCCGTGGTGGTCGTGAACCGGCGCACCTGTGTGCAACGGAGTCGCAGTTTCTTGCGTAGCCGTTTGATACGTCCGACCCCAGCGGGGAACCCATCTTCACGCAATTCCGCCTGGAGACGTTCCGGCCCATACGTCTGCCGGGTGCGTATATGCGCAGCCTGGATCGCCACTTCTAGGCGTGCGTTCTCCTGAGCGCGCTTCGAGGGACGCCGCATTCGCCAGGCGTAGTACCCACTGCGGGACACCTCCAGCACCCGACACAACACACTCAGGGGATACTGGGGCCGCAGCGTGCTCATGAGTGCGTACCGGGCAGCTGCGCCTTCGCAAAGTACGCGGTGGCTTTTTTTAAGATGTCGCGCTCCATTCGTGCCACAGCCAAGTCGCGCTTCAGCCGAGAGACCTCGGCCTCCAGCTCGGTCACAGGCTGTCGGCTCTTCCCCAGCGTCGCAAGCTGACCTCGCCGGGCTCGACACACCCAGCGCTCGAGCGTTTTGCCCGACATGCTCAAGCGTCTTGCTGCTTCCGGAATCGTCAACTGCTGCTCCAGGACAAGCTGTACTGCTTGCTCTCGGAACTCCTTCGTGTACTGCTGTCGCGGGACTCGTTCCATCTCACACCTCCAGACCTCAGATCATAGGTTGAAGGCGTCCACTTTTTCGAGCCTAGCACACATCGGACTGGTGCGCGCCGATGCGGGCTTCTTTGTGACCACGTTCCTCATGGCATTAGAAGCCCGGGACTTGCCGTACATTATCGTGGCCCGGCTGACGCCGCTCGTGCGCAAGCTGGTCATCCACCGGATTCCCGAGAGTGACTGGCGCCCGGTTGCGCGGGGCATCGCGGTCGCCGACATCATGGCCACCGGGCCCACCTGGCATGGACAGCACCGGCGGTTCGTCTGCCTGCGTCAGACTCTGCCGGAGCGGCCCGCCGCCAGTGGGCGGCGGTTGATCGAGTGCCCCGGCTATACCTACCGTGTATTCGTCACCACTGTACCCTTTGCCGCGGAACTAGTCACCCGGATGTATGCCGGCCGGGCCGACTGTGAGAACCGCATCAAGGAGCTCAAGGAGGACTTGAGTCTCGATACGTTCTGCCTCCAGTCCTTCGACGCCACCGATGCGGCCTTCCGGACCGGCTGTGTTCTCTACAACCTGCTCATGGGGTTTCGGGAGACGGTCTTGCCCGCGTGCTGGTTTGAGCGGCGGCTGCGGGCCGTGCGAGATCTGGTGTTCCTGGTCGGAGCCGATTTAATCCCGAACGCGCGACGGCTGCGCGTCCGATTCGCCGTCCCTCGGGAGGACCGGCCCGAGTTCCTCCAGCGCCTTCGCACGCTCGCCGAGGGGCTGCCGATTGCGGCGCAGTTGGAGTGGGAGTTCACCGAGCCGAATCAGACCGCTGTTCACGGCGCGAATATCCCGGTGTCGACAGGCTGCCCGTCACCCCACGCACCAAGAGCGTCCCCTTAAGCACCTCTCTACTGCGGAATCCGGGATGAGTGATTCGATTGATCATTTCAGGGTGGCTCTAAGGCACCCTGGAGCAGCATTGATGGAGGGGGGCAACCAAGTCTTGGGCTAGACGGCGATGGCCTGTTTGGTTTCGTCCAGATGCTTCTGTAAGTATGTCATGAACGGTGTGCCGCCGGTGCCCACCGCGGTCGGATTGGTTGTACTGGTCTGATGCTGGCGGTTGATGTAGCTGTCAGCGTAGCCGATGTGGATTTCCCGGAACTGTGCCAGCAAGTCGACGCAAGCGCAGTAGGCGGACCAGAGTGTGGGATGATACTGTCTGCGATCGCGAACATAGCCGGATAGAAGGGCACGCCCTTGGCCGTCACTCTGACTCTCCAGCGCCTGAATCAAAGCGCGGTGGCGGGGTGGCATGTACGCTCGCATTTCTTGCAGATATACCGTCAAGGGATCGGGTGCATGGTGGATGCCGAGTCCTGCATCCAGGCAAGGGACAATTGAACTCTGTGCCCCAGTTTCGCCACGAAACTGCTGTGGCTGTTGCGCATACGTTTCAACGCCATCATAGATGAGGCCGTTGGGCAGCGACGGGCTATTCTTCCAGCCATGGATGTAGGGTCTCACGCGGGTGTAATAGACATAGGGATCGCAGCGCTCTTTCATGCGCAGCAGCGTATCTCGCATGGCGGTTTGTGCGGATGCCAGGGCTTGTAACCCCGGCAGAACTTCATCGTCCTTCCCTCTCGCAGCTCCATTGATCGCCCGTATGAGGCCATCGAGGCCAGGGCCTGCTTGTTTCTCGATCTGGATATGGACCACGACGAACCACTCTTCATCCAACCCGCCGAGAAAATTCTGCAGCAGTACGATATTGTCGAGCTGAATCGGCTTCGTGTTATCGAGACGGCGCCAGTTGTCCAGCGCATAGGAGGCGTAGGAGAGGACCGGTGGGCGACCGAGCTTCTGGCCTATCTCGTGCCAGGGGCGTGCGAGTTGAGGCGGGAGCTTGGCCGCCGGCTGCCCCGGTGTTTCCCACACATAGGCGTGGCCGGCAAAGGAGAGGATACGCATTGCAGTTCGATAGTCATCCTCGCGCCAGCTCGACGGGATGGATGGGAGCAACGCTGGTTGTTCATCGATAAATCGCCGGACTTGGCGGGCGGTTAACAATTTGGGGAGCTCATGACTGAGGTGGTTGAGCGCCGGACAGTCCGGCAGTGATACACAAGGATCAGCCGGGAGGAAACCCCGTTCAGACGAAATTCCAAAATCCGCAAGTGACAACGACTGGAACTCGTGAGAGTTCATGGAGCCCTCTTCGCCCTCACTTTACCACTCCATAATCAGATTGCAACCGTAGCCAGTTCTGGATGATTGGATTGAGAGTAGCGTAGGTTTTCTTGGAGAAGGAGGGAAGGGTAACCGAAAATTAAAAGGCCGCCTCATTTGAGGCGGCCTTTCTCTTCTCTCTATTCTTGATGGTGCAGTGTGGGTGCTCTCTATTGCGCGCATTGACCGAGCATGGAGAGTGCCCTCGCCGCGCCATGCTCTCTATGTTCCCATCTCCCACGATGCCAGATATTTTTTCTGCTCTGTGGTGAGTGTATCGATCGCGACACCCATGCCGGCCAGCTTCAGTCGGGCAATCTCTTTGTCGATTGCCTCTGGGACCGGGTAGACTTTCTTTTCCAGCTGCTTGTAATTCTTCACGATATACTCGGCTCCGAGCGCTTGGTTGGCGAAGCTCATATCCATCACGCTGGAAGGATGGCCTTCGGCCGTGGCCAGGTTGACGAGTCGGCCTTCGCCGAGCAGGCTGACACGGTGCCCGTTTTTCTTGATGGTGAACTCTTCGACGCCGGTGCGAACCACCCGGCGCTTACCGGCCATTTTCTCAAGAGCCGGGATATCGAGTTCAACGTTGAAATGTCCGCTGTTGCAGACGATGGCTCCGTCTTTCATCGCGGCGAAATGCTCGCCCCGGATGACATGGATGTTGCCCGTCACGGTGACGAAAAAGTCGCCGACCGGCGCGGCTAGTTCCATCGGCATGACACGGAAGCCATCCATGACGGCTTCCAGACCTTTCAACGGATCAATCTCGGTCACGATGACATCGGCCCCCATGCCCTTGGCGCGCATGGCTATGCCGCGTCCGCACCAGCCATAGCCGACCACAACTACGACGGAGCCGCAGACCAAGCGGTTGGTCGCTCGTATGATGCCGTCCATGGTGGATTGGCCCGTGCCGTAACGATTGTCGAACATGTGCTTGGTATCGGCATCGTTGACGGAGATCACAGGGAATTTGAGCACTTTCTTATCCGCCATGCTCCGCAAGCGAATGACACCGGTGGTGGTCTCTTCTGTTCCACCGATGACGTTCTTCAAGAGTTCTTTCCGCTTGGAGTGGAGGTGCGAGACCACATCGGCACCGTCGTCCATGGTGACGTGTGGACGATGGGCGATCGCCGACTCAATGTGACGATAGTAAGTGGGATTGTCTTCACCCTTGATCGCAAAGGTCGGGATCCCTTCATGCTGAACCAAGGCTGCAGCTACGTCGTCTTGCGTGCTCAATGGATTTGAGGCACAGAGGCGGACATCAGCCCCACCAGCTTTCAGCGTGATGGCCAGGTTCGCCGTTTCCGTGGTGACGTGTAAGCAGGCGGTCACTCGAACACCCTTCAATGGCTGCTGCTTTTTGAACCGCTTACGAATCAGCCGTAAGACGGGCATCGTGGCTTCGGCCCATTCGATCTTCAGTTTGCCTTGGTCTGCCAGCTTGATATCTTTCACATCGTAATCCACGGAGATCCTCCTTCTGAAAGTTGTCGGTCGTGATTTGGCGGGGCGTCAATTGCCGTCATGAGAAGGGGGACGGGCAACCAACCCGTCCCCCTTGTGCTGATGTGGTAAGGCTCACGAAGCTTATAGTCCGGCGTCCTTGTGTAGGGCTTTGGCCTTGTCGGTTTTCTCCCAAGTAAACTCGGGCTCGTTACGGCCGAAGTGTCCATAGGCCGCCGTCTTTTTGAAAATGGGTCGTCGAAGCTTGAGATGATCAATGATGCCACGTGGTGTCATGGGGAAGTGCTTGCGCACGAGTTTGTCGAGCTTATCAACCGACACCTTTTCCGTGCCCTTGGTATCGACCAGCACGGAGACAGGATCGGCGACGCCGATGGCATAGGCCAGCTGCACTTCGCACTTGTCGGCTAATCCGGCGGCGACAAGGTTCTTCGCGATGTAGCGTGCCATGTAGGAGGCAGACCGGTCGACTTTTGTTGGATCTTTTCCGGAGAACGCTCCACCGCCATGGCTGCCATGACCACCGTACGTGTCGACGATGATCTTTCGCCCGGTGAGACCGGTGTCGCCCATGGGGCCGCCGACCACGAATCGACCAGTCGGGTTGATGTGATGCTTCACACCGGTTGGGTCATATAGGCCCTTCGGCATCACCGGCTTGATGACCTTTTCCATGATATCGCGTTCAATTTGCTTGCTGGTCACATCAGGGCTGTGTTGAGTGGAGACGACGATCGTATCGATCCGTACGGGCCTCCCGTTTTTGTACTCGACCGTGACTTGAGATTTCCCATCCGGCCGCACCCATTTGAGAATATTTTTCTTGCGTACTTCAGCGAGCCGCTTGGTCAAACGGTGAGCCAAGACGATCGGCATTGGCATGAGTTCAGCGGTTTCGTTGGTGGCATACCCGAACATCAACCCCTGATCACCGGCTCCGCCGGAGTCCACGCCCATCGCGATGTCACCGGATTGTTGGTGAATCGCGGTGAGAACGGAACAGGTGTGGTAGTCGAATCCCCAGGAGGCATCGCAGTAGCCGACGTCTTTAATGACTTCGCGGATAATGTCCGGGATTTCAACGTAGGCCTTCGTCGAGATTTCTCCGGCCACCAGTGCGATGCCTGTGGTGAGGATCGTTTCGCAGGCGACGCGAGAATACTTGTCCTGAGCGATAATGGCATCCAAGATGCCGTCTGAGATTTGGTCGGCGATTTTATCCGGATGTCCTTCAGTCACTGATTCGGAGGTAAAGAGGAAATTGTCTCGCATAGGCCCCTCGCGGGTTGAGGTTATTGAAATCCAGCGTTGGTCTGTCTAAGGAATCTGGAATGTGAGAAAATAGTGGCGAATGACAAGCCACGAATAAGCGAAACCGATTCTAGAGGAGATTGGTGGGCTTTGTCCATCATTTCATGTGGTTCACCGGGGGAGAAGTCAGGCCTCGTTTACTTGACTCAGGATTTTGGGGACTTGTAACATAACTTGGGGATTGAGGGAACGGCTTGTTTGCGAATGCAGGCCTAGTTGTGAGGGCGGCATTGCACCAGCTCTTTCGCGGGGAGCTTCTTAGAATTGCGTTCTGAGTTTTGAAAATGCAGTATATCCGAAAGATCTCGATTCTCCCCGTGCTACTCGCTGTCGGCGGGCTGGTCGGGTCATCAGTGGTTGATGCCCAACCTCCGCAGTCAGTCAAACAGTCGGTTGTCGGACGAGGAGTCGTCCAAGTCGGTGATGAGGCGCCGAATTTCATATTGCGAGACCTTGCCGGGAATGCCGTGAGTCTCTCGCAGCTCAGAGGGAAGGTTGTGCTGCTGAATTTTTGGGCGACGTGGTGCGGACCTTGCCGAGTCGAGATGCCGGCAATGGAGCAACTCTATCGCACATTGCCGAGAAGAGAGTTCGAGATATTGGCCGTATCGACGGACTCCCAGGGTGCAACGGTGACGCGCCCGTTCCAGAAACAGATGGGCTTTACGTTCCCGATTCTCCATGACTCGGAGTATCGGGTTGGTCTGGCCTATGGCGCCCGAACGATCCCGATCACCTTCATGGTCGATCGGCAGGGCGTCGTGCGACAAAAAATCTTTGGTGCTCGCGATTGGGACTCACCGGAGGCCCGTGACTTGATTCATGCGCTGCTGAAGTCCTAGCCTACAGTCTTGATGAACACTTCTACCGCAACCACCGACAGGCCGCTGCGACGAGCCTGGCCGAGCCGAAGGGGCACAAACCGTTATGAATAGAGTAGGCATGCGATGACGCAATCCATTCCACAGATTTCGCTGATTGCGGCCTTTTCGGCGGGGCTTCTTTCGTTTGTGTCCCCGTGTGTCCTGCCGCTGGTGCCGAGCTATATTTCCTATATCACCGGACTCTCGGTTGAACAACTCACTGATGCCGCTGAACGTGAAAAGTTCAAGAAGGCGATCATCGTCAACTCCCTGCTCTTCATCGGCGGGTTTTCATCGGTGTTCATCGCGTTCGGCGCCTCCGCGAGTTTTCTAGGACAGATTCTGATTAGCCATCAAGATCTTATTCGGCGCATCGGCGGCGTGGTGATCGTTCTGTTCGGGCTGTATCTGCTCGGGATCCTCAACCTCACATTCCTCAAGATGGAGCATCGGTATCAGTTCCGCAATCGACCTGCTGGGTACTTGGGATCGTTCTTGATCGGTGTGGCATTCGCGGCCGGATGGACTCCCTGCGTTGGGCCGGTCCTGGGATCGATTTTGCTCTATGCGAGCACGACCGATTCCCTGTTCGGTGGGGTTGTCTTATTGACCTTCTACTCATTGGGCTTGGGGCTGCCGTTGTTTCTGACGGCATTGGGCGTCGATCGATTCTTGGCCTATTTCAAAGAAGTACGGGCCTATTTGTGGGGGGTGTCGACCGTGAGCGGAGTGATGTTGATCGTCGTCGGTGTGATGATCTACGCCAACTCGTTGACGATGATCACCAGTTTGTTGGAGCGATACGGGATCGGCTGGTATCTGGGGCAGTAGCTAGCCTTAGGCAGTCAGCTTTCAGCTGGCAGCTATCTCAGCACCAGGCGCCAAGGCGGCAGACGGTGAACCCTGATTTCAGTGAATGGGTTGCCGCGGCACCAAACGCATCTAGCGACGGCGCGACGCCAAGTGTGCCCATCGTAGGCGGAGAGGAGGAGCCGACAGGGGGTTGAGGTGAGAAACTGGATTGGCCGTTTCGTACGAGGCCTGGTCCGGCATCCGAGAGCGATGCTGATTCCGACTGCTGTGCCAGCAACGTTTTGGGCTGAGTCGCGCTGATTTTCGCGAGCAGATGTTTCCCGTCACCGGCGAACTTGCTGTCTGGGTGCTTCTCCGCCAGCACAATGAGATGGTCTCTTGCCCAATCATCGGCACCCATCTCGTGGTACGACTTGGCGAGGAAGTACATCGCGTCCGAGGCAACAGGTTTGTCCGGATAGGTCTTGAGCACTTGCTCGAATCGGTGGGCCGCCGCCAAGTACGAGCCTCTTCGATAGTAGAATTGCCCCACGAACAGATGCATCTGCGCCAGCCAGTCGTGACACTCTTCGAGTTTTTGCTGCGCTTGTGTGTCATAGCGGCTGCCGGGAAATTCTTTCCGCATCTGGTCGAATGCGGCGATGGCCTTTTGCATCGGTTCAGGGTCGCGATCGATCGTTTTTGCCATCTTGATATGAATCTCCCCAATCCTGAAGGCGGCATAGGGAGCGAGCACGTGATTCCGATGCAGTTCTAGGAAGTGTTTATATTCGACGAGCGCTTCCGAATACTCTTCCTTCTCAAAGTAGGCCTCGCCACGTTTCATGATCACATTGGGGTGGTAATGGTTATCAATCGTGTCCCCGAGAAAGATTTGTTCGTCCGTACTACTGAGGGCTTTTTTGAGCCCACTTCGGACGTCGCTGGCGGAAAAATCGCCGGCGCAGGAGGAGAACACAAGGCAGTAGAGGCCAAGCCAGGTCGCCAGGCACGGACCGGACGGTCTGAATCGAGCGGGAGCACCTACTTGCACGAGATGTATTTGCATGACTACAACAAATAGCAAGGATATGGGTAAAAAGCAATTGGGTGCATGGTTTTGTTGACCTCCCTCCTTGCCGCCCCTATAATCCCGCTCCACATCGGGAGTATCACCCGAGTTTGTCCGACTGATTCAGGAGTTGATTTAGAGTAGGGCCATGATTCGAACACGAGTGATTGGAACGGGCAGTTACCTCCCAGCTCGGGTCGTACCGAACGAGGAGATCGCCCAGATCGTCGGGGTAGCCCCGGCCAATATTCAACGGCTGACGGGCATTCAATCGCGCCACTGGGCGGGGATGCACGAAGCTGCATCAGACCTTGCGATCGCTGCAGGGCGCCGAGCGCTGGAGGCTGCTGGTTGTGAGGCCTCGGCTATTGATGCGATTGTACTTTCTACCACGTCCCCGGACATGGCGTTCCCCTCGACGGCCTGTTTGGTGCAACGGGGGTTAGGCTGCAGGCCGGTGGGGGCTTTTGATGTATCCGCTTCCTGTTCGGGATTCTTGTATGGATTCTCGATGGCACAGGCCATGATTCAAAGCGGTCAGGTGAAGACCTGTCTGGTTGTCGCGGCTGAGGTGAAGTCTCGCACGCTTGACTTTCAAGATCCTGCGACCGCGCTGTTGTTCGGGGATGGAGCCGGGGCTGTCATTCTTCGAGGGGAGCATGATCCCAATCCGGAGTGGAGAGGAATCCTCGGAGTCAGGCTGTACGCGGACGGGGCGTCGCACGGGCTCATTCGAATCCCCAGTGGGGGGTCACGGAGTCCTGCATCAGTCGACGGTGTGAAAAAGCGGGACCATATGCTGCGCATGCGCGGTGCGTCGCTTTTTCGGGTTGCAATTCGACGTGTTGAGCAAGCCGTGCACGACATTTTGAAGGAGTTCGGCATGCGTTCGGATGATCTGAAGCAGGTCGTGCTGCATCAGGCGAATGGACGGATACTGGATCAGATCGCCCATCGGTTAGGGATCGAGCGGTCTAGAATCGCATCGGTCATTGAACGGTATGGCAATACCTCCTCGGCCTCGCTCCCCATCGCGCTGGATGATGCAGTCCGTCGCGGACATATTTCCCCGGGAGATGTGGTGCTCCTGGGAAGTTTTGGAGGGGGACTGACCTGGGCAACGAGCCTTGTCCGGTGGTAACGACGATGCTCGACAGAGACAAGCTTGTGGCTGCTTCCCCTTTCGGGTAGGTACCTGATTCAGGAGTACAAAGGATCATGATGTTCAGCATACTTCCCAAAGAGGAAGCCTTTTTTGAACTCTTTAAGAAGGCGGCCCACAATGTGATCGAAGGCAGTCGGTTGCTCAAGGGCCTGATGGAAGACTATACGAACATTCAGGAAAAGATTGCGCGTATTAAAGAGGTGGAGCACATCGGCGATGGTATTACGCATGACATTGCTATGCGCCTCAATCAAACGTTCATTACGCCGATTGATCGGGAGGATATTCACGATCTCGCCAGCGCGTTGGACGACATTCTTGATGCGATCGAAGCGGTGGCGGATCGGTTTGCCATCTATAAGATCGAGCAGCCCACTCCCTGCGCGATTCGGCTGGCGGATATCCTCTACCAGGCCTCCGTGGCGGTGGGGCGAGGCGTGGATCGGATCAGCATGTCGCATGAAGAAGTAAAGGAATATAGCGTGGCGGTGAACAGTTTGGAAAATGAAGCCGATCGGGTGTCACGCGATGCGATTTCTGCACTCTTTGAGAAAGAAACGAATCCGATTACGGTGATCAAGTGGAAAGAGATCTACGAGACCTTTGAGGAGGGGACCGATCGCTGTGAAGATGTTGCCAACGTCATCGAATGTATTGTCCTGAAGCAAGCGTAGTTGGTTCTATCCGGACCTGACTCTCAGCGTGCACGGTTAGGAGAATCTCCCTCGCAGACCAGTGACCCCTCACTGTCTTCCTGAACAAAAGCGAGAGTGACCATGCCTGAATTGAGCGGATTATTATTGGTGACCGTGGTGTTGGCCCTGCTGTTCGATTTCTCAAACGGATGGCACGATTGTGCCAACGCCGTGGCGACGGTCGTCTCCACACGCGTCTTGAGGCCGCTGACGGCGGTCTTGCTGGCCGGAGCACTGAATGTGGCCGGCGCCTTCTTCTCGACCGCCGTTGCGAAAATGATCGGCGGTGGGATTGTGTTTCCTGATGCGATTACAAACGTCGTCGTGGCAGGCGCGATGGCGGGAGCCATCTGCTGGAATTTATTCACGCTGATCCTGGGGCTTCCAACCAGCTCCTCGCACGCATTGATCGGTGGTCTTGTGGGTGCCGCGGTCGCTCATGGAGGCTGGGCGGTTGTGCAATTCAAGGGACTGCAGAAGATCCTCGAAGCCATGATTCTTTCTCCTCTGTTGGGGTTTGGAATGGGGTTTCTCATCATGGTGCTCGTAAGCTGGTCGTTTTTCCGGGTTCATCGAGGCCTGGCGACCAAACTGTTCAGCCGACTTCAGCTTCTCTCGGCGAGCTTCATGGCGTTCAGTCACGGGGCGAATGACGCTCAAAAGGTGATGGGTGTGATCACGCTGGCGTTAGTCGCTTCGGGTCAGCTGACATCGGCAGAAGTGCCGACGTGGGTGATTGTGGCATGTGCCTTGGCCATGGGGCTGGGCACGACCGTCGGTGGGTGGCGCATTATCCATACGCTGGGAATGAAAATGGTCAAACTCGAACCAGTACACGGATTCGCCGCTGAGACGGGGGCGGCGACCGTCTTGTTGTTTACGGCTCAGTTTGGTCTTCCGGTGAGTACGACCCATACGATCACCTCGTCGATCTTAGGGGTCGGTTCGACCAAACGTCTCTCTGCGGTTCGGTGGGGGGTCACGAGCAAGATCCTCTCAGCCTGGATCTTCACCCTGCCAGGTGCTGCCTTGCTGGGAGCTGGTGCTTATACGGTATTATCCTGGTTCCACTGAGCGAGGGATCTCTTCCCGCCCTTGATCGGTAGTCGAACGACGAAACGACTGCCTTGAGGGTGATTGGCTTCGACCCACACCTGGCCCCCGTGGCCCTCAACAAGGTGCTTCACGATGGCGAGTCCCAACCCTGTGCCACCCAGGTCTCGGGAGCGGGCTTTGTCCACACGGTAGAACCGTTCAAAGATACGAGGGCGATCCTTTTCGGGGATGCCGATTCCTGTGTCGGCAACGAACAGGTCGATCGCGTTGGGTGTCGGATCGGACGTGTAGGCCGAAGGGGCTGACGTAGCACCGAGCGTGATAGTCCCGCCTTCCGGAGTATATTTGATGGCATTATCGAGCAGATTCGTCAGGACTTGCACGAGCCGATCGTCATCACCTGCAATCAGAGGCAGCGAAGGGTCGAGCGCGGTCACGAGCCGGTGGATTTTTCGATCGGCAATCGGTTTGATGGTAGACAAGGTTCGGTCGACCAGGGCTCGCACATCGATCGGTTCTTCTTTGAGCGAGATCTGACCGGACTCAATCTTGGAGAGCTCAAGGAGGTCCTCAATGATCAGATTCAGCCGGTCGCTCTGTTTCAAAATGATGTTCAAAAACCGATCGGCAACCAAGGGATCGTCCTTACCGCCGTCGAGAAGCGCCTCCACATATCCCCTGATCGAGGTCAACGGAGTTCGCAGCTCATGAGAGACATTCGCCACAAAGTCTTTCCGAATCTTTTCCAGCCTGCGTACGTCAGTGACATCGTGGAAGACCAGGACGATACAGGCTTCGTTGTCTCGCTCGCCTCCTGCGGGGGAGGCTTCAATATGGAGATGACGCCCGCTGAGCGGGAGCACGATCTCATCCTCATGAGGGGTAGGAGCCTGAAGGATCGTCGTCACCAGGTTGTTCAGCTGTTGATGCCGAAACAGTTCGGTGCAAGGGCGTCCGCGTACTTCCACACGTGAAATGCCGAACATCCGCTCGAGCGCGGGATTGATCTGCAGCACGTAGCCGCGAACGTCCAGTACCATGACCCCTTCAACCATTGAGGTCAGCACGGCCAGCAGCTGCGCGCGGTCTTCAGAGAGTTCTTCAATTTTTGTATGGAGCTGGTCTGCCATCTGATTCAAGGTCGATGCGAGTGATCCCACCTCATCTTGCGCAGTCGTCCTGATGCGCATCGTCGAGTTTCCCGTACTCAAGGCCTGCGCCGCAGACGCGATCTCGGAAAGGGGCTTCGTAATGCTGTGAGCCAGCCAGATGCTCAGCGTGACGGTAAGGAGAAAGGCCACGCCGGTCGCAAGGAGGAGCTGGCGCTTGAGTTCGTCGCTGAGGCGGTCCACCTGGGCGAGCGGAAGCGCCACGCGGACCACCCAGGGGGCTCTGTCGTGCGGGACCCGCAGAAGTCTTGCGTGATACATCGTCCGTTCGCCGGTCGTGTGGCTGGGACGAACGTCTTGTCCCTGGCCGGTCGCGAACGCCTGTGTCACTTCGGTACGGGATGCATGATTTTCCAGAGTCGGGACATCGACATCGCGGACGGCATTGTCGGCCAGGACGGTGCCGTCCGACGCGATCAATGTGATGCGTGCGGAGGAACGGATGCCGAGATCACGCGCAATATCTTGTAGACGAGAAGGAGTGACTGAGGGAGCGGACGAGTGAAACAACGCCAGAAACCCGTATTCGACGAGTTTCGCCTTTGCCTCCAAGGTCTCGCCGAATTGCGTGAGGTAGCGCTGTTCAAGCGCTTGCACCGTCATCCAGCCGGCGATCAGCAGACCACAGGCTACCGCTACCAGTGTGCCTATCGCGACTTTCCATCGAATCGACCACGACATGCGGATCAGTCGGTATCCTTTAATTTATACCCAAGGGACTTCACGGACACGATGGCGTCCTCCAGGAGCGGCAGCTTCTGTTTCAGCCGGCGGATATGCACGTCTACCGTTCTGGTCGTGCCATAATAGTCATATCCCCAGACGGCATTGAGCAGCACCTCCCGCGTGAGCACACGACCGCGATGGCGAAGGAGGTGCTCGAGTAGGCCGAATTCCTTGGCCGTTAAAGGCACTTCCTGTTGATCGAGATTGACCTCATGTCGGGCCGGATTCATTATCAGCGAACCATATCGGTAGGGCTCCGTAGCATTTGATGGAGCACGGTCGATCCGACGCAGAAGGGCGTTCACTCGGGCAACCAGTGCTTTAGGGCTGAACGGTTTGGTGACATAGTCGTCGGCACCCAATTCCAATCCGACGATCGTATCGGACTCCTCAGCTTTGGCCGTAAGTATAATGATGGGAATCATCGCGGTATCCGGAGCGGAACGCACGCGCTTGCAGACGTCGAGCCCATCCATCTCGGGCAGCATCAGATCGAGGACGATCAGGTCCGGCTTCTCCTCCTTGACCTTCTTCAAGGCCTCGACTCCGCTCATGGCTGTGACGGAACGAAAGCCTTCCTTCTGGAGATAGTGTTGGACGAGTTGCGCAATATTCTGCTCGTCTTCAACGACCAGGATTTTCTTGCCGGCGGTGACTTCCATGATATCGGTCAGCGTACGAGGGAGGGGAGAGTGTGTCAAGTGAAGAGGCCCCATCATGGAAGCAGGGACGGATTTGTGAAAAGGAGAGATCGTCACGCAAGTCGTGTCACGTGAGCAGTGAGGAGATCGATTGTTTCGAAGAGACCGGAGGGTTGGTGGCTGGCGATGAGGGAGAAATAGACTTGTGAGTCAATCCGTTCTCAATTGCGGCAGGCTAGGGTGCCGCATGTTCTGATGCTCGGTATCAGTTCAGTGAGTATGTCACGCTTCTGTACCAGACTGGTTACGGTCCAATGATAATGGTCCCCCCCGCATCGTCATCGGCCCGATGAAGGGGGCAGTAGAATCGATAGGTGGCCGTCTTCCCATCATCAGTTAGTCCATCACTCGTCATCCGATTCCTATCCACGACGATCTGCTCGCTCTCGTCGGGCGCAATGGTCACTCGAACCGGTCTGGTGATCTGAACCCCATTATCCTCTACAGATTCCAATAACCCCGGTGCTTCAAACACGTGGGTCCGTGCCGTCGGATTGTCAAACCGGAAGATCAACGGTTCCAAGAAATCAGCGTTTCGGTGAAGGATAATCTCTCTGGGAAGCCACACTGCCTGCTGATCTTCGAGATCCCGAGCTACAAATAGAATCTCCCTCGCCCATGCGGTAGAAGCCGTGGCAAGCACTCCACCGCCGATCACACACCCAATCCATATGCCCATGGCCAGAATGGAGCGTCTTGCAAATTTCATCTTCTCATTAACTGTAACACGATCGGATAGCCGCTCAGCTTCACATGGTCTCACTCATCAAAGGGACAGGACCGCCAGTCCCAGCTGCGCTTTAGTTTTCACCTACGTACTAGCCGGGACTAGCGTCCTCACCGTGCGCCCCCTCTCAGGAGGGAATCAGCAGATTTTACTCCGGAGTTGGCGGCACATATCAAGCTGCATCAAGGATGCGGTTCAGCCGCCTCCGATGTCGCCACGAGTTTCGATGATGAAGAGCTCGCCTTTCACCTCCGGATGGATGTCGCACCACAGAGCATGCCGGACACTTTCGGCTCCACCCGTTTGCGGGTCAAAATTTGAAGGAGCCGTGGCGAAACGAAGCGTCATGGTCTTTCCTGCATCGATATGAAACGATTTGAATTGTTTCCCTCGTACCTCTGTCCCTCCTTCCACCTTCACCGCCACGTTTTTGAACAACGTGGACGCCAAGCCGTGGGTCACGGAATCCTGGTTTCGGACGACGATGATCGTATCCTGCGAAGGCATCGTGAACCCTGCCGTCTCGTAGCCGTGCTGTCGGTCCTTGATGGTGATCTCCAGCCTTGAGGGTGGTGCCTCCATCCCCTTGGCCTGTGCGTACACGATATCAGGATTGGCAGTCCACGACACGCCTATCGCAATGGCAAACGGAATGCTGAACAAGGTTGTTCCCAGTCGCTGAACACTCATTCTTGCCTCCTTTTCTGAAATGGTATGAGGTATGTTTCTCTCCTACTCACTCCCTGTCACTGCCTACGAGCCTTCGCATCTGTATTGCTAGGCTACCCCCTTTCTAGGTATTGGCTCCTTCGAGCAGCACGGCACTCGTGTTGCTCGTATGTCTCAGGTGGACGATGTGTTACACCTTACTTCGCTAACGATCGAATGTACTGGATCAGTTGCCAGATCTGTTCATCGGGCAATCCTCCAAAGGCCGTCATGCCAGTCGCCGGAGAGCCATTCTTAATGATCCAGAAGAGCTGGCCGTCCGGAATCTCCCGCATCATCGCCCCGCAGGTGAAATTTCTCGGTGGTGGCACCAATGCCGCTCCCATCAGCCCCTTGCCATCTCCTTGCTCTCCATGGCACATCACACAGGCGATGGGCTGCGCGGTTCTGAGAAACAATTCTTTACCTGCTTGGATCGACGACGCCGAGGATGTAAGCGGATTCGTTCTCGCCAGATAACCTACCGGCGCTCTGGCCGTCTTGCGTGGCTGCACACAGCCCCCATCCTGACCTCCTGCTGTAGCGGTTACGTCCGGCACACCCTTATACGTACTCTTTAGATAGCCAATCACATCCGCCACACCCTGCTGGCCGATCGTAAGTCCCCAGTAGGGCATGTTGGGTGATTTGCCGACGGCCACGCCACCATGGTTGATCACGTTGTAGAGATACTCCATCGGGAGTTTATCGAAGGGGATATTGGCGTGGATCGCGGGTTTCGGTTCGAGCCCCGATGCGGCAGGACCATCGCCTTTACCGGTGAAGCCGTGGCATTGAGCGCAGTATTCTTTGTACAGCGTCTTCCCGCGATCCACGCTCGCGTTCGCGAACTCCTGACTGGTCCAAGGCTCGTAATAGGTGAAGTCTTTGACCCCTTGTACGGCAAGAAATCCGATCACCGCTCGCAATTGTGCATCGGTCGCATCGGCCAGAAATTCACCGGTGTGGATGATGAAGTCCTGTGGGTTTTGGCCGAAGCGATACAGCCAGTCCATGTTGTACCGCTGCCCGGCATTCTGCAGAGCCGCACTCTGCGGCCCTCCGATCAATTTCCCATTCTCTTCGATCGTGTGGCAGCCCAGGCAGGCATGGGCTCTATAGGCCACTGCCCCGAACGTCACGTCGAACTTCGTGACCTTCGACGGGTCAAAGGCCCCGACCGTGACGCGTGGATCTCTATTGTGTTCGGCAAAGTAATCGGCAAGGGCGTTCGCCTCGGACTCCGTGACGATCGGGTGCTTGGTCGGAACGTTCATCAAGTCCCATAGGTAACCCTTGGCATAGAGGGGGGCTTCCTTCCCGGTCAGCCAACGAATGAGCCAGGACCGTTGATATTTGCTGCCGGTCCAAATCAAGTCGGGAGCGTGAAGTTTGAACCGTGACTCTGCAGTGCCTTCCAATCGATGGCAGTGCACACAGGTCTGCTGGAGCAGTTCTTTTGCGCGAGTGTGATCGCTCGCAAGGAGAAGCGGCGGTGGGGACAGCACCCCAACCAACGCGCAGACCATGGATCCAACGACTACTCCCTTCCACAGATTCATAAGCGCTCTCTTCCTCGGTGGTGAACCTGATTGTGGGTGTCCGACTGCATCCATGTCGGTCGGTTGACCACGTTCTGACAGTTCACCACAGCGTCCTAAGCAAGCATCGGTCCATCTCTGGGAAGTCTCCGACTTGTTTCTCTACCCCTGTGAGACCACGCAGCAAAAAAGGATTCGTAAATCAGATTCGTCAGGAGCCGGTTCGTGTATGTGTTGTTGGTTCCTTTTGCTACAGACTGCACTGGCCATCCTGTGGCATTGTTCCCCAATTTCGATGATCTTCCTTTACGGTACTGCGGCTAACCCTCGGTGATCTCACGGAAGGGTGTCGATTGGAGACCGGATCAGTTCTGGCGTCTGCTTTGCTGAGTATGGGAATAGGTGAGCGATCACACCATGTCGAGCATGCGATCAAAACATTTTTGCTGCGTAGAAGAGTCTGACTTGAAGGGACGGTCTTATGTCCGTCGCCAAGATCATTGAGATCAGTGCTGAATCACCCACAAGTTTTGAGGATGCCATCGCCTAAGGAATTGCCAAAGCCTCCAAGACGATTCACGGGATCAAGTCAGCTTGGGTGAAGGAGCAACATGTCGTGGTCGAGAATGGGAAAGTAGCCTTCTATCGTGTCGACCTGAAACTGACATTTGTGTTGGATTGACGACGTACGAGGATGTCTGGCGGGAATGCACTCGTTTCAGAGGAGAGGGCAAGTTGCAGAAGGCGCCTTGGAGGACATCGCCTTTAGTAGGTTTCAGTACGACACAATGATGGTCGACGGGCTGCTTATGGTAGCAGTTTCGACGGCGTGGGGTTGATGAGCACGGACCGGAGCCAGTTTTAGAGGCTCATTTGGGAGAGCTCCGATGCTCAACTCGTCACCAAGTTGCACGAGCGACTTGCGATGGGCGAGTCAAAGTCAAAGCCGTAAAGTGGGCCTTTGTATCCCCTTGCCCAACCACTACCCCTCCTCGAATCTCATGGCACAGACATGCCGAAACCCTGTCGGGTTCTCCGCATGCCTTTATTTTGAATGATCTCCGCCGGGGCTGAGCATTAGCGGAACATTGAGCTTGTCTGGGACAATAATCGTTTTGGCATTGGGGCTATCGTAGAGCTTGTATTTCAAATAGTCCGGTGTCAGCGTCTTAGTAATGGTTTCTTGGGCTTGCGATTGTCCAATCGCGCGGATCCTCATGCTGTCGGCCTCGCCTTCCGCACGGATTTTCAAGGAATCACCCTCTCCCTTGGCTTGAATCCTGGCAATCTCCGCGTTGCGTTGGGCGATGACCACCTCGAAGTCCTTCTGCTCCTTCTCCTGCTCCTTGGCCTGTTTTTGCTCGATGGCCCGCAAGACCATCTGGGAGAATTCCATTTCGGAAAGCGCCACGTTGTAGACATCCAAATGGCGACCTTTCAGTGTTTCGACGACGACGGCTTCGATCTTATTGCCGATTTCGCTGCTGCGCTCGGGAAGCGACACCATGGAATAGTTCGCGACAACCCCACGAACAGCCGACAAGAGTTGGGGGTGTACGAGTTGCTTGTACCACTCAGGTCCGACTTCCTGGGCTAGAAAGTAGATTTCATCGGGGACAGGGCGCATCGTGATGGTGGCGTAGACCGTGACCGGCAGATCATCGGCCGTCAAGGCATCGACTTTTTCCCTGAAGCTTTTCCATCGCGTGTCGTAGATCAGGACGTCATTCCACGGTGCTCGCCAGTAGATTCCTTCCTTGAGCGGTTCTTTCGATAATCCGCTGGTCAGGGGAGACCACCGAAGCCCTCGACTTCCTGGATTCACAGTGCTGCTGCAACTTTGAAGGGTCATCAGTAACGGAATCAGTATGAAAAGGAGACGGACGATCGAAGACTGTTTCATAGATCCCTCCTCTTTCTTGTGGTATGCGTTCCGCCAATCTCACAATTTACCGAACAGACGTGGGTGTTCGTTTGTTGCGATCAACGGTTTCATGGGCTTGGGCCACTCGTTCTAATTCTTGTGCGGTCTGCTCATAATAGTGAGCCAATGACTTGGCACCAGAAACCAAGTCGGCCTCCGGCCCAAAGAGGCCTTCATAACGTACTGCAGCCGTCGCTTGCGCGTCGGCCTTCTCTCGCATCGCAACGGCTTGATTTCGATAGTAGGTGGCGATCTCCGTCTGATTGTGTGATGGGTCGTAGGAATCCAGATCGATCGATTCAGGTGAGGCGCAGCCGGCAATTCCCAGCAGGACCACGCTGACCAGCAGCATTCGGCTTTCCAAGGCAATCATCTCATCACCCTGCGCTGCCCCTTCTATTCCATCTCAGGATGAATTCCGCGATCATCAGCGGAAGACTCCCACTTCAAATTCTACGAACCGCATTTCTGCCATTGCAACCGGGGTGCCCCCCGCCGGTTTCGGCAAAGCTGATGCGGTAGATTCCTTGCTTGTCATGGGTACATGTGGACCACGCCGTTCCGACTGAGCTGATCCATCGCTAAGCAGATCTGTTTCCAGGTGAGCCTCCGATCAACACTCATGAGCGGCTCGAACGAACATCCGCTCGCTTCAGCGCGTATGATCACGTCGAGGGGCAATTTGGTGGTGGGCGTCTTGTGCGCCATAATTTTCTCCTTCCATACGGGTGAGAACCTTCGATAGCTGACAGAGGGGGCAGATTATGTGCCCTGGGGTGATTTTGTTAAAGGCAATCATTCCAACAGCACGGTATTCATAGAGAAAAAGAGTCGATGAGACCGAGAGGAGGACGGAGGTCGTATTACGTCGCCCAAAGTTGTATGGGGAGAATCGGGACTAGGCTGATTGCCGCGTTGTCGCCAGAGGCTCCAACGGAGAAAGCTTGTTTCAAGGGAAGGTTATTTGTAGGCCACTGCCGCACTGGACGGTCCGGTCAGATGTATGACCTCGAACCGCGTAAAGCCGACCTCGCGACACCATCGGCGGAAGTCCGCGCCAGAATAGTCGAACGCATCGCCGAATTCGATGAGCATATTGAGCGACATCAGGAGCCCCTGCACGTTTTCGCGGCGGGCATCGTCGATCAACGCCTCAATGGCGACCAGCGCTCCACCGGGCGGCAAGGCTTCGTAGGCTGAACGGATCAGCTGCATCTTTTTCTCCAGATTCCAGTCGTGCAGAATCATGCCCATTGTGAGGAGGTCGGCCTTCGGTAGCAGATCCTTGAAGAAGTCGCCGGATGCCGTGGTTACGCGATGTGCTACCCCTGCCGCGGCAATGTGTTTCTTCGCGATCGGTTCGACCACCGGCAAATCGAAGCTGGTGCATTGAAGATGCGGGTGTCGCTTAGCCACTTCAATGCTGAGTAAGCCGGTCGCGCCACCAACATCGCAAAGAGTTCTGAATTTCGAGAAGTCAAACTTCTCGGCGAATGCCTCGAAGTTGACGCGGGAAATCCCGGTCATCGCACCAAGGAATTGTTCCAGCCTGGCTGGCTCTGAATAGAGTTCTTCGAACATCCCTTTCTGTCCGTGTTTGATCTCGTTTTGGGGCTGGCCTGTTCGTAATGCCTCAGGGAGATTGTTCCAGAATTTAAATAGTCGCGAGTTGAGCATGACGAGAATTCCCCCGATGTACCGTGGGTTTGCTTCATCGAGGAACATCGCGCCTTCCGGCGTGTTGGAGTATGTAGCGTGTTGGCCGTCACCATGGCGGTCAAGAAACTTCATGGCGACGAGCGCGTCAAAGAAGTCTGGATTGGCACGTGGATGAAATTGCAATGTCTGGCATAACTCCGCCCCGGTCAGGCAACGGTCACCCAGCTTCGTGAATAGACGAGCCTCCACCGCTGTGAGGAGAACCTTGGAATTCCAAAAGCCGAAGGCGGTCTGCAAAATAGACGAGGGGCTAGGAGAATGACTCATGCGAACGAGCTCTCTTCGTTGCGGTGAGAGGTGTGATTGAGAATTCTGTTCGGCGATGCGCTGAGGCCTCCATCTCAAACATCAACGAGCATGCCACAGAGATTAATGAGTACCCGTACGCTTCCAGTGGTATCCTTGCGTGCAACCGTAAAGATCACGTCGGATTTTGGCTCTGCGTAGAGCATGGCTTCCTGGCTCCCAAAATATCTTGCTGGAAATTCCGGCTCAGCTATTTCAGCAACGCCAGTGACGGCAATCGGGTAGATGCCGAGGACTGATTTCGTCGTTACCTGCACAGCGTGGAAGAGGGGCTGGTTCGGATGTCCGAACCCATTGATGCCGAGAAATTTGATCTCGAATCGTTTTCTGGCAGGAACGGTACACACAACAACATCCTTGACGCTTTCCCCAGCATCCAGATTGGCGGCTACGCCCGTTTGAAAAGGCTTTTGAGCCATGTGAGGTTCCTCCTTATTATAGAAGAACTGAAGAGAGAAGAATATCGGAGCGTACCATGGGAAGAAGTCTCACTCAGCACTGAGACTACGGAGGAGGAGGGCGCGAGTCAAGCGGGTGAGTTATGGAGTGGCAGATAGCACATCGTGCTGTCCGGCAATCCTGTTGACGGACCCTATGGATCTGACGTATCGTGAGCGATCCGTACTGTCAGAGTAAAAGGCTGTCTTGTAGAGCCTAAACCAAGGAGCTACGACGACCATGAAGATATATCTCGCCAATCCCCGTGGGTTTTGCGCCGGTGTCGATCGGGCGATCGATATCGTGGATCTGTCGCTCAAGAAATACGGCGCGCCGATTTATGTTCGGCATGAGATTGTTCATAGCCGCCATGTCGTGAATACTCTTCGCCGGAAGGGAGCCGTCTTCGTGGAGGAGCTGAACGAAGTCCCTGAAGGGTCGGTGGTGATTTTCAGCGCCCATGGGGTTGCAAAGTCGGTTTGGGAAGAAGCGAATCAGCGGCGTCTGCATGTCATTGATGCGACCTGCCCGCTCGTGATCAAGGTGCATAATGAAGTGAACCGCGACTATACCCAGGGCTATGAATTGATCCTCATCGGGCATGCCGGACATCCGGAGGTCATCGGGACACTCGGACAGGTTCCCGACAAGTTTCACTTGGTGTCGTCGGTCGAAGACGTGGAAAAGCTGAAGGTGGACAATACGGTCAACCTCTCGTATGTCACACAAACCACGTTGAGCGTCGATGAATGTCGGGACATTGTGGGGGCGCTGCATCAGCGGTTTCCAAATATCAAAGGGCCCCATCAAGAAGATATCTGTTACGCCACGCAGAACCGGCAGAATGCGGTCAAAGAGTTGTCACGTCTCGTGGATGTCATTTTGGTCATCGGGTCTCCGAACAGTTCCAATTCGAACCGGTTGCGAGAATTGGGAGAGCAGTGCGGCATTCCCTCCTACCTTATCGATTCGGCTGCCGATATTGATCCTGTCTGGCTCGAAGGAGCAAAGGCCGTCGGTATTGCTGCTGGCGCGTCAGCGCCGGAGATTCTGGTCACGGAAGTGGTCGCATTCTTGAGAGCGGCAGAGCCGTTCGAAGTCGAAGAGTTAACGGTGATCGAGGAAGATGTCGAGTTCCTTCTGCCGAAGGAACTGGTTCAAATTGAGTCCTCGAAGAAGCCGATGGCCAGCGTTCCCAGATAGTGTAGAACTTGAAAACAGCCATCGCTTGCCTGGTTCCTCCGCATGAAGGAGGTATTGGTGCGGGCAGCTGATTGGCGAACGCTGGTATTTAATTCCTATCCCTAATAAAGTCTATAAATTGTAGGGGGCGCGATTGGCGCCCCCTACCTGCTGTGTTTTGATTTTGATTTCCTCAGATCTCTATGGTACAAGGTGCCGGAGTTTTCGGTTCCCGAGGTCTGCTCGTGGAGTGTGGGTGTGTCACGTAACGACAAGGTGAGCTGATGCATTTAAAGACCATGAACATGACGGGCTTCAAGTCGTTTGCTGAGGCGAAGATCGAATTTCCCGAGGGTGTGACCGCGATCGTCGGTCCGAATGGAAGCGGGAAAAGCAACGTTGTGGATGCCATCCTCTGGGTATTGGGTGAACAGAGTACCAAGACGCTCAGAAGTGAAAAGATGGAGGATGTCATTTTCAACGGGACCGAGCTCCGAAAGCCGCTGGGAATGGCCGAAGTCTCTCTGGTCATCGGCGGGCTTGATCCCACAATGATGAAGCTCGACGGAAGCTTGAGTCTTCCCAACGAGTTGACCGAAATGCAAGAGATGATGATTACTCGCCGATTGTACCGTAACGGCGAAAGCGAGTATCTCCTCAATAAGGTTCACTGCCGGCTCAAGGATATTCGCAGCTTGCTGCTCGATACACGCGCGGGAAGCAAAGGGCACACGGTGATCGCCCAGGGGCAGATCGATCAGATCTTGAACGCGTCTCCTCAAGACCGGCGTGAGTTGATCGAGGAGACAGCCGGTATCGTGCGTTACAAAAAGCAAAAGGCCGAAGCGTTGCGTAAGCTGGAAGCGACGCAACAGAATCTGCTCCGTGTCCGAGACATCGTGGCCGAGGTCAAGAAGCAGTTGAATTCTCTTGAGCGGCAAGCGCGCCAGGCGCGAACCTATCAGACCCTGCAAGGGGAAGTCCGTGTGATCGAAGTGTCGCTGCTGACCAAAGAGTTTCGGGCCTTGCGGCAGGCGTTGCAGGACGTCGAGGGTGAGGTGCTCACTCTTGATCAGCAGGAATCAGAAAAGGCGGCTGAGCAGGCCCGGCTCACGACGGATCTTGAACAGGCTCGGCTCGATGCGATCGGCATGTCCGATACCATCGGCAAAATTCGTGAAGAATTGGCAGGTGTCGAGCAGCAACAAGCCCAAGCATTGACCGCGGCGGAGGTCGAACGGAGTCGAGGGCAATTGTTTGGACAACAGCAGGTGCAGGAGTCGGCTGAGCTCGAGGAACTGGTTCGTTCACAGGGCCAGGTGTCCGAAACGCTGCAGACGATTGAGACGTCCTTACGGTCGGTAGAAGAGGAAATGACGCTTCGGGTTCAGGCGCTCGAGGAGTTGGATCAGGAACTGATGCGGTTGGTCAGTCAGCGGGCGGCGGCTGTCGCGGAGGAAGAGCGCGGCCGCAAAGATGTGTTGCAGTTGGCCGTGCTGGTCGCAAATACCGAACAGGCCATTTCGCAATTAGCGAGACGCATGGAAGATCTCGTGGGGCGTGGTGCGCGGTTGACTGCCGAGCGGGAGGAGCTTGGAGGCCAGCGTGCCACGGCGATCGATCGGCATGAGTCGTTGCGGAAAGAGTATGGCGAGGCCGATCGGCGAGTGTCGGAACTGCGCACGGAGCTACGGGCGGTGGAGGAAGAGGCGGCCCAAGCTGGGGGAAGCCTGCAATCGTTGGATCAGGTGATTCTGCGCCGGTCAGAGGAATTGGCGGGAGTCGATTCACGTCTCGAGGCGCTCCAGGGTGTGGTGCGTGAAGAAATGGGCTATGGTCGGCAGGGCGCGCAACAGGGTCCGGCCTTGAAGTCGTGTGAAGGCGTGCGGGATGCGGTGGCCGAGTGGCTGGTCATTCCATCCGGGATGGAACGTGCGGTCGAGGCGGTATTGGGGGAGCGTGTTCGGGGGTGGTTCGTGGATGAGCCGTCAGTCGGCAAACGGCTGATTCGGTTTCTCCAGCAAGAAGCGCTTGGGCGAGGCAGCTTTATCCCACAGCGTCCGCGATGGGATGGAGCCTCGACCGCCTCGTGGTGGCCGGCGATCGCGGCGGAACCCGGTGTGGTCGGGCGAGCGGTTGATCTGGTCCAAACTGATGCAGCTCGCACCGCGGCTCGCGATGCCCTATTCGATCGCGTGGTGATCATTCGGTCCTTGGACCAGGCACTGCAGCTGTGGGAAGGACAGGCATGGGGCGCTCCTCACGGACCGATCCTCGTGACGTTGGATGGAGAAGTCGTGGATGCTTCGGGTATCGTGACGGGTGGTCAGGTGCAAAGCACACCTGGTTTGCTCGAGCGTCGTCGAGAGGTTATGGACCTCGAAGCGAAACGACTTTCGTTCGTGGCGGAACTTGATCAGAGTAAGCAACAGCGGGACATGGTCTTTGCACAGATTCAGGTGCTCACCCAACGTGGCCGCCAGCTCGGAGATGATCTGCGTGAAGCGGAGATGCAGAATCTGTCGTTGCGCAAAGATGAGGAAACGCTGCAACATGTGCTGGCCGATCTCGAGCAGCGCGTACAAGCCGTGGACGCAGAAATTCAGGAAGGCCTCAGTGAGCGGGGACGGGTGGAGGATGAGTCCCAATCGGTGCAAGCTCAATTGGGGCAATGGATTGCAGAGAAAAACGGTCAGGATGCCTTGGTGGCGAGAGTACGAGAACGTTTGGGGTTGCTTGACCAGACGATGAATCAGCACCAGGAGCACGTGACGCAGGCCAAGCTCACTGTAGAAGGGTTACGTGCCAAACGGGAACATGAACAGCTGAATCGTGCTCGTGTCATGCAGCAGATCCAGGAGGCTGAAGAGCGGCGTCGCGCTTTGGGTGAACATCTGAACAGCCTGAAGGATTTGATTGAACAGAGCCGAGAGCAACAGGTTTTGCAGGAGACGCGTTGCCAAGATCTCGGTGTGACCGCCGGACAGTTGAAGGGCGAATTGGTTGCGGCCCAGGAACGACAGGCGCAGCACATGGCCACGAGTCACACGCTTGAAGCCGGTTTGGAGGAGGTGCGGCGAGGGATGTCGGCTGTTCGAGATGCTCGAATGACCGTGGAGGTTCGCCGTGCCGAGGTTCGTATGCACTTAGGGACCGTGGAGGGTACGTTGGCCGGCACCTATCAGATCGATCCGCTGACACTCGTCGCTCTCCCGTCTCAATCAGATGAATCGGCAGGAGAGACGGATGTCGCCGTACAGCAGGAGACGGACGAGCGCTCGGATGTCGAGCTGAAAGAACAGTTACAGAAACTTCGAGATCGGCTGGATCGCATGGGCCCCATCAATTTGGCTGCAATCAGCGAGCATCAGGAATTGGAGGAACGTCACACCTTCCTGTCGGCGCAAGAACAAGACCTCTCGAACTCGATCGCCTCCTTGAAGGAGATCATCCAGCGTATCAACCGGACCACGAAGGAGATGTTTGCCGCCACGTATGATGAATTGCAGCAGAAGTTCACCGAAGTGTTCGGACAGTTTTTCCCGGGAGGACGAGCTGAACTGCAGTTGATCGAGGAACCGCCATTGGAAAACGGAGAACCGTCCGGCAATCAAGAGCCCGGTATTGAGATCGTCGCGCAACCGCCGGGCAAGCGGCTCAAAAGCATTACCATGCTGTCGGGTGGAGAAAAAACTTTGACGGCGATGGCGCTCTTATTTGCCAGCTTTCTCATCCGGCCGACTCCCTTCTGTCTGTTGGACGAAATCGACGCGCCGCTGGATGAAGAAAATATCGGGCGGTTTACGGCAGTCTTGAAAGACCTGGCGCAGAATGCCCAATTCCTCGTCATTACCCACAATAAACGCACGATGAGCATCGCTGATTCGCTCTTCGGTGTGACGATGGAAGAACCCGGTGTGTCGAAGCTCGTGTCTGTACGGCTTGGGGATCTGCAACCTGCTTAATGTGTTGGCTGCGTAGGAGAGGCTCTCGCCTGGATGCCTCTCTTGTCAGGACATGAGACCGTGGATGTCCGCTCTCTGGCCTGAATCAGTAGTTGTGTGATCGACGTTCATTCTTCTTCCAGTTGAATCGTTTCTACGTGAACTCGGGCAATACTTTGTTCGGCCAACTCAAGTTATTTGGCGGTTCCCTCACTTAACATCAATGATTCATTTGCCGGGGTCGGGGTTGTGCTGGCTGGACTAAGGGGCCGTCCAAGGGAGCACGGACGACCTCGAAGGTAAACGTGCTGATGTGATGCACGAGGTTCGTCAGTGAGGTCCGTTAAGTCTCTGGCTGGAAAGATGGTTTTTGTATAGGAGGAGGATAGGCTTGGGTATTCTGTAGGTGCAGCAACAGGGAGATGTTACCACTATCGAGGAGGTAAGTATGACACCTGTCCAAGGACCAGCCAGACACCCGTATCTGCGATCGGTCGGTGATCTTGCCCGTACGCCGGTGATTTTGGAGACCCTCTGTCCTTCCGGCGCAACGATTGATGGAAAGTGTGTCAGTCGTGAGGATGAGGAGAGGGTGGAAGAGCTAGGTGATCATCCGTTGGATCCTGCCATGGGGATTATCAATGGACTGCGGTTATCGGTTGTCCTATGGGGCGTTATTTTCCTGGGCGTTGTGTTGATATGGTGATTCGCTTCTCCCGCAGCGGTTCGACATCACGTGTTAAGAGATTTTCTTATCGGACTTCTTGTCGTTTCTCAACCCCCTTATTTCCCTATCGCGATGGTGGTACTTACTGGCTCCCTCCAACTATCAATCAATATGCGGTGGGACTCGCTTGAGTTCCACTACACGATCTGGGATGGTCCCACGTCGGGCCTCAACATGGTTTTCCAACAACCTGTGTGCCATCACTGCAGTAGTCATACTGCTGACCAGATCTGAATCTGGTAGGTACATCAGGCACTTCTGCGTCACTCACGCTTGACTCGATTTTGGGTGTCTGTTATAACGCAGCAGTGCTTGTGTAGGTTTTTTCGAACACATACGGGGAGACCTGTTGTAGATGACGGTTTCTTACCTGCCGCTCGTTATTGTTTTGAGTCCTAACCATTCATGAACCTCATTAAGGCGCTCTTTAATCGCCTCTCTGACAGTTTGCTCTCCGGGACACCGGGAAGGCTTGGCCATGCAACGGAGTTCAACCCCGTAGCATCGCTTCGTCTGGTGTCGGAGAAGCCGGTCGTACTTCCTGCGTTAGATGCGGCCACAGGCCGTCGTCCAATGGGACATGCTGTGGGGCAGCCAGATTCGGTTGATGATGCGATCAAGCGGAGCCAATCATGGTTCTTCACCCGCCAGCATGCCGAGGGGTACTGGGTTGCAGAATTGGAAGCCGATACCACTCTCACATCCGAATATCTGATGCTTCGTCGATTCCTCGATCGGGTGGATCCCGAACGGGAAGTGATGGCGGTTCGATATCTCAAGTCGATGCAGCTTTCTGATGGCGGATGGCCCATTTATTATGGGGGGCCGTCGGAGATTAGCGCTTCAGTGAAGGCCTATTTCGCGTTGAAGCTGAGCGGGGTGTCTGCGGATGAACTGTTTATGGTTCGGGCAAAGGAACGCATCTTGGCCATGGGCGGGGTTCTCCAGGCCAATGTGTTCACGAAAATCACGCTGGCCTTGTTCGATCAGTATGATTGGGAAGGGGTCCCCCACATGCCTGTGGAGATCATGCTGCTTCCCAAGAAATTCTATTTCAGTATCTATGCGATTTCCTATTGGTCAAGGGCGGTTTTGATTCCATTACTGATTGTCTTTGCTCACCGACCGGTCTGTCGGATTCCACGTAATCAGGGGATCGACGAGTTGTACCCAATTCCACGCGAGGAGGTGCGGTACTGGAAGTATCCTCCGTTCAACAAGGATCAGGCCTGGTTTACTCCGCATAACTTCTTTGTCGCCTTAGATTTCATGTTGAAGTTGTATGACCGGATGCCGATGCGGGCGTTGCGAGAGAAGGCACTGCACAAGGCCGCATCCTGGATGGTGGATCATATCAAAGGATCCGGGGGGCTCGGCGCGATCTATCCGGCGATGGCCAACTCCATCATGGCTCTCGAATGTTTGGGGTATAAGACCGATGATCCGCTTGTCGTCAAGGCGTTGCGTGAGATTGAAGAGCTGGAAGTCTATGATTCGGTGATGATGGACGGCCAGTCCTTGCCCACTTTGCATTTGCAGCCCTGTTTTTCGCCTATTTGGGATACGGCGTTGTTGACGAATGCGTTGGTCGAGGCCGGTGTGCCACAGGATCACCCATCGCTCCAAAAGGCAGGCCGCTACCTGATGGCCCGCCAAACCAAGGCGGTAGGGGACTGGATCATCTCCTCACCGAATGCACAACCAGGTGGGTGGTATTTTCAGTTTGAGAATGAGCTCTACCCGGATGTCGACGATTCCGCTGTCGTCATCATGGCACTCTCTAAAGTAAAGATCCCCGATCAAGAAGGTGAGCTGGATAGCTCCATGCGCCGCGGTATGCAATGGGTTTTGGCCATGCAAGGTTCCGACGGCGGTTGGGGCGCCTATGATAAAGACAATAATCGAGTTGTCTTCAACTATATTCCGTTTGCCGACCACAAAGCCTTATTGGATCCCAGTACGGCTGATCTTGCTGGACGGTGTTTGGAAATGCTTGGTGCATTGGGGTATGACCAGACACACCCCTCTGCCGGACCGGCACTGGCCTTCTTGAAGAAACAGCAGGAGGAGGACGGGAGCTGGTATGGGCGGTGGGGTGTGAACTACATCTATGGGACATGGTCCGTATTGGCTGGCCTGCGCGCCATCGGTGAAGATCTTTCGGCTCCCTATATTCGCCGTGCCGTGTCCTGGCTGGAATCAAAACAGAATCCTGACGGCGGGTGGGGTGAGTCCTGTCTTTCCTATCGAGACGATGGTGATTATCATGGAGCAGGAGAGAGTACGCCATCCCAAACGGCATGGGCACTCATGGGCTTGATGTCGGCCGGAGCGATCGATTCCTTCAGTGTCGCGCGCGGAGTGCAGTTCCTCCTTCGGCAGCAAACGAAGGATGGATCATGGCAGGAGATTGCCCACACCGGTACGGGATTCCCTCGTGTCTTTTACCTTCGATACCATTGGTATTGCCAGTACTTCCCCTTGTGGGCGTTGGCGATGTATCGTAACTTGCGTTCTCGTGGAAAAACGCGGGCTGACGAACTTCGCCATCACCTCAAAGGAACTGATCTCCCTCGGGCCGAGCATTGACCCCCGCCGGTCTTCTTTCTCCGCTATCTTTGAATGGGCAGACGAGTACGCGCATTGCCGTCTGTGCTGCGACACCATGGGAAATGAGGGCGATACGGTCGGCCTTCTCTCCGGTGGTTGAACGAACTACCGGTGGAATTCCTACGCTGGTGCATGTTGCCGGGGAACAAGAATATTGGTTGGTTCAGACCGGTGTCGGTCCGGAAAAAGCACGGCGATGTGCTGCCCGGTTGCTTGATCACCAATCCTTCTCCCTCATGATCTCTACAGGGTTTGCCTGCGCACTGATTGCAGTAGGCATTGGCGTGCTTTTAGTCGGTCATGAGGTGGTGTATAGCGGTAGGGAAGGCCCTGCGTCCGTCTCACCTATCGATGTCCCGGGCGAAGCACGGGATCGTCTAGTCAGGTGCATTCAGGCCATAGTGCCTGCGGCGCATATGGGTCGCTTTGTCTCGACCGATCATGTGATCGGGAGTGCTCCTGAAAAACGAGCGTTTGCAGACAAGACACAGGCGATCGGCCTTGATATGGAGAGTGCGGCCCTGGCTGTGGAAGCCAATCGAACCCATACTCCGTTTATCATTATTCGAACGGTCTCGGATCTTCTCGATGAAGATCTTCCGCTTGACTTCAATCTCTTTCTCAGGCCCACTGGGTGGCTCAAAGGGATCGGGAGTGTTCTGGCTGCTCCGTCGTGCCTCTTAGGGATTAACCGGCTTCGTCGACAGAGTGGGGTTGCTGCGGAGGCATTGACGGCCTTTTTCAGACAATATGCTGCGACGATGATTCATCAACGGCAAGAGCATATATCGGCACCGATGTGACCATGAAGTTTCTTGAAACGCTAGGTCGATGGGCGCTTACCTTCGTGGCCGAAATGGGTCGCATGCTGATCTTTGTGCTGTCGGCCTTTGGCTGGTTGGCACGTCCCCCGTTTCGAGCCATTCAAACCGTCAAGCAACTCCATTTTATCGGCTATAAATCGACGTTTGTCGTCGTGCTGACGGCGACCTTCACGGGCATGGTGCTGGCGCTACAGGGGTATCATACGTTGCGGAAATTTGGATCGGAGGGGTTGCTTGGAGCAGCCGTGGCGGTCAGTATGATTCGTGAGCTGGGGCCGGTGTTGGCAGCGCTGATGGTGACGGCGAGAGCAGGGTCTGCCATGACGGCGGAGATCGGAATCATGCGGATCACGGAGCAGATCGATGCGCTCGATACCATGGCCGTCAATCCGCTCCAATACCTGATTGCGCCGAAATTAGTCGCAGGATTGATCGGCGTGCCGCTCTTGGTCGCGATTTTTGACGTCGTGGGAATTTATGGTGGCCACGTTGTGGGAGTTGAACTGCTAGGGGTGAATGCCGGGACGTATTGGAATTCCATAGAGTCTGCGGTTGAGTGGAAGGATGTCTACGGCGGCATCCTGAAATCCATCAGTTTTGGGCTGATTATCAGCTGGGTTTGTTGTTATAAGGGATTCTTTACCAAAATGAGTGCCGAGGGTCTTGGCAATGCCACGACCGAGGCGGTCGTGCTGTCGTCGGTCCTGATTCTCGTGTGGGATTATTTTTTGACCGCCCTTCTCTTTAATCTGTAATCATGTTGAAGCTTGTCGGGGTGACGAAGACCTTGGGTGGGCAGCAGGTATTGAGAGGCGTTGATCTCGCGGTGCCGGAAGGGAAACTCACGACGATCATCGGGCGCAGTGGAGAAGGCAAGAGTGTCTTACTGAAACACATGATCGGCTTGCTCCAGCCTGATTCTGGAGAGGTGTGGGTCGACAACGTGGAGATTTCGCGGCTTCGTGGGCATGCGCTGAATGAGGTGCGCAAGCGATTTGCGATGTTGTTCCAGGGAGCGGCGCTGTTCGATTCGCTGACGGTTTTTGAAAACGTGGCCTTTCCCCTCCGGGAGAAGCTCCGATTGAAAGGACCGGAGGTGACCAGCCGGGTCGAGGAAAAACTCGATCAAGTCGGCTTGACCGGGATGGGACATAAATTTCCAGCAGAATTGAGCGGAGGGATGCGCAAGCGCGCAGGGCTGGCCCGCGCGCTGGTCATGCAGCCCGAGATCATGCTTTTCGATGAGCCGACCACAGGGCTTGATCCTCTTATGGCCAAGTCGATTCATGATCTGATTACGAGTATGCAGCGAAAGTTTCGGTTTACTGCTGTGATGGTGAGTCATGAAATTCCTGAAATATTTGGGATTTCAGACTACGTGGCGATCTTGAAGCAAGGGAAGATCGCGGCGATGGCCGAGCCGACAGAGTTTCAACGAACCACTGATCCGGAAATCAGAGAGTTCATTTCGGTGGGAGGGACGGTGCTGATGGGAAACTCCGGTTCCGCAAGCTAAAGGAGTGTCGTGATGGAGAAGGCCAAACTGGAGATGATCGTCGGTGTATTCGTACTGATCGGGGTCGTCTCGCTGGGGTATCTCTCGATCAAGCTTGGGAAATTGGAACTGATCGGCGGGGATCTCTACGAGGTCGATGCATTGTTCAACTCCGCGACAGGATTAAAATCCGGGGCAGCCGTGGAAATCGCCGGCGTTGAAGTGGGCCGCGTCAAGGCCATCAGCTTAAAGGAGGATCGGGCTCTCGTACGACTGGGGTTGCACAATGGGACGAAGCTCTATTCCGATACGATTGCATCGATCAAGACGAGAGGGATTATCGGTGAAAAATACCTGGCGCTGTCGCCGGGCGGAGGGGGCGATCCGTTGAAACCTGGTGAAACCATTCGAGATACCGAGTCCGGCCTCGATTTGGAGGAACTGGTGAGTCAATATGTGCACGGGAAAGTCAATTGATTTGAACGTATGGATTCCTGCACGAAGGGATGAGCCGCCGTATTAGGGAGCAGGTGAGGATATGACAATGAGGAAGTGGTGGAACAGTGGAGTCATGTTCCGTTGGCCCGTCGTGGTGTTCTTGCTCATGGCGATGGTGATTGTAGCCCTACCGGTCCCAAGTGCTGCGGGAGATCCTACGGCAGCCATGAAGGCGACCATTGATGAAGTGCTCCGGATCGTACGGGATAAAGACCTCAAACAACCGGCGAAAACCGAAGCGCGTCGACACATGCTTGAAACAGTGGTGGCCGCGCGATTTGATTATGCTGAAATGTCTCGTCGGGCTCTTGGGGCTCCTTGGAATCAGCTGACGGACCAACAGAAGCAGGAGTTCGTCGATCTGTTTCGGACCTTATTGACGAATTCGTATGCTGATAAGATCGAGACCTATTCCGGCGAAGGTGTGGAGTATCTCAATGAGCGCACAGAGAAAGAGTATGCCGAAGTCAGGACAAAAGTGCTTTCAGGGAAAACCGAGATTCCGCTGGATTATCGACTGATCAATAGAGCCGATGAATGGCGGGTCTACGATGTGGTCGTGGACAATGTCAGTTTGGTGAATAACTACCGTGGACAGTTTACGAAAATTCTTCGTGCCTCTTCCTACACAGATCTCGTCGACCAGCTCCGCAAGAAGTCCGACAAGCTCAAGGCTCCATAACGCCGGTCCTGAAGTGATGACGACGTGTATGCGTAGCCTTGCGATTCGCTGTATCTTTGTATTGTGCGCGACCGTTTGTCTTGCGCCTCGTAACGAGGTTCAGGCCGAAGTCAAGCTGTTCCCGATTCCTGCTATCAGCAGCAGCAAGAACGACGGCAACGATATCGGACTGATTGTGCCGGCTCTCTTTACTGGGCCGGATGGCGATCTAAAGTATTTGGTCGCGCCGATGGTGGTCTATAACTCAATCGTGGGAACGCGAGGTACCGTCAATTTGTTTCGGTATGAGCCGGGTGGAAAGGAACTGCGAGGCATCGCTTCGTGGACAGAACGGATCGAGAGGAAGTTTTTGTTGAGCTATGTGGACCCAGGATTTAGCAACGGCCGATACAGTATTGGATTCAGTGCGATGCATTTCAAGAATGCGACGGTCCGGTTTTTCGGGCTGGGACCCACAACACACAAGGATGATGAGACAAACTATACGGCGTCCGAGACGAGATTGAATTGGAAATTCGGCGTCTACGCCAATGAAGTGACGCAGATTGCGGTGAGTCAACGGCTCCGCCATATGCAATCGATTCAGGAAGGTGCGACCGACCTTCCGTTTTCAGGGGCCAATTTCCCGAATGCTCCCGGCGTCGGGGGAGCAACCATACTCGGGCAGCGGATCAGCTTCCACTATGATACTCGGAATAATCTTGTGACGCCGACCGATGGAATGGCGGTGACGGCCTATGCCGAGCTGAACTACAACTTCAAGAACGGCGACCATCCCCTCTATTCACGGTACGGGCTTGATGTGAAAAAAATGTTCGCCAGTGAGTCCAAGCGGGCCATTTTGGTGGTGCACGGAGAACTGCAAGCAACAATCGGCACGGACGTGCCGTTTTTTGAGCAGAGCTCGCTCGGTGGACAAAATACGTTGCGCGGTTTTGGCGTGGATCGATACATCGACAAACAGATGATTGCCTTCAGTGTCGAAGAACGGATTCATATCCTGCGGGCACGTCTTGCAGGAGTCATGGCCGATTTCGAAATTGCGCCGTTTATCGACACCGGCCAAGTGTTCAACTCGTTCAAAAATGTCAGCTTCAAAGACTATCGCATTACGCCAGGCATCGGATTTCGAGGGATCATTCGCCCCAACGTCGTGGGACGGATCGACTATGGTTTCAGTAAGGAAGGGGGAGCTATTTTTGCTGGACTGGATTTCCCATATTAGTAAGCCGGTATCGGACTCTTCCTGCTCCCATGACGGTTGAGAGCTTCAGAGTGCTTGAGGTTGATTTTGACTCGCCTATAGGATGCTCAATATGGCATCCGGCAAGGTTCTTTTTGGTAGGAGATGCAGCGCAATCACTAGCAGTAACTTGATGGAGCCTCCTGAACCTCTGGACACGAGGGGGCTCAAGGATCTTTTGGCTTCCTGCTCGCTCTGCGAGCCGGGCGAGGTCGACGACTACGGCAGAGTTCGTGCCACGGACAGTGTGAGTGGTTTCGGAGGTCCGTGTGCCTTCCGTAAGTACTTGACTTCATGTGATTCCTGTGTGAAACTTCACAAAAATTTGCTCCTGGATCCGATAAGAGGTAGCGTATTACTGCCAAAGGCGGTGAGCGTCTAATGGTAGACAAACGAAGGAGAGCATCCATGTCCATCTTGAAAAAGATCCATAGCCCCGCTGATCTGAAACGGCTACCTCCAGACCGGTTTCCGTTGTTGTGCCAAGAGATTCGCGAGCAGATCATCGGCGCGGTCTCCAGTGTCGGTGGACACTTGGCCTCAAATTTGGGGGTGGTTGAGCTCACAGTTGCTCTGCAATATCTCCTCGATACGCCGACCGACAAAATTATCTGGGACACCAGTAACCAGTCTTATACGCATAAACTACTGACAGGTCGCCGAGAACAGTTCCATACGCTTCGCCAGTATGGAGGGCTGAGCGGGTTCTGTAAGCGGGAGGAAAGTGAATACGACACATTCAATGCCGGACATGCCGGGACCGGGGTGTCGGCTGCGTTCGGTATGGTCGAAGCTCGTGAACAGCTGAAGCAAAAACATAAAGTCGTGTGTGTCGTCGGTGACGGGGCGATGACGGCCGGTATGACGCTCGAAGGTCTGCACCATGCCGGAGGACTCGGAAAAGATTTTCTCGTGATCCTGAACGACAATCAGATGTCGATCTCGAAAAATGTCGGGGCGATCTCTGCCTACTTGAGCCGAACGATTACTGGTGAGTTTTATGGAAAGATGCGTGAAGAAACGGGGCAGTTGCTGGGAAAGATCCCCCATATCGGCAGTGATATGCAAAAGCTTGCCCGTCGTGCAGAAGAGCTTGCCAAAGGCGTGATTCTTCCCGGATTGCTGTTCGAGGAGCTTGGGTTTCAATACAGCGGTCCTATCGATGGGCACAACTTCGAACATCTCCTCCCAACACTCGAGAACGTGCTGAAAATGAGGGGACCGGTCCTTCTTCATATCATTACGAAGAAGGGATTGGGGTACGAGCCGGCCATGAAGAATCCAGTATGGTTCCATGCCTGCCCACCGTTCGTCCGCGAGACGGGTGCCCCCGCGAAAAAAGCCGTGCGCCCTTCATACACGGCGTTCGCAATGGATACGTTGGTCAAATTGGCCCGTGAAGATAAACGCATTGTCGCCATCACGGCAGCCATGTGTGAAGGCACAGGCTTGACGGCGTTCGAGAAAGAATTTCCGGATCGTCTCTACGATGTCGGGATTGCTGAGCAGCATGCCGTGACATTTGCGGCAGGGCTTGCTGCGCAAGGGCTGAAGCCGGTCGTGGCGATGTATGCGACGTTCCTTCAGCGGGCCTATGATCAAGTCGTGCACGATGTGGCGACGCAGAATCTTCCTGTGGCATTCTGTATCGATCGTGGCGGTCTCGTGGCTGAGGATGGAACCACTCACCATGGTGCGTTCGACTACGCCTTCTTGCGTCACGTTCCCAACATGGTCGTGATGGCGCCAAAAGATGAGAACGAGCTTCAGCATATGATGAAAACAGCCCTGGAATATAATGGTCCGATTTCGGTCCGGTATCCGCGAGGAGTGAGTCTGGGCGTCAAGATAGACACGGCTCCGCACACGCTCCCCATCGGGAAAGGCGAGTTGCTGAAGGATGGGACGGATGTGGCGATCATGGCGATCGGGGTCTCCGTATGGCAAGCGATGGAGGCCGCGAAGCGACTCAGCGAAAAAGGTGTCTCTACGGCGGTCGTCAATGGCCGGTTTGTGAAGCCGCTTGATCAGGAGCTGGTCGTGGATGTGGCGAAACGGGTTCGGTATGTCGTGACGGTTGAAGAAGGCTGTAAGATGGGCGGGTTCGGCTCTGCGGTGCTCGAGACGCTGGCGGAGGCAGGTGTCTCCGGTGTGAGAACCAAGGTCCTTGGTTTGCCTGATTGGTACATTGAGCAGGGGCCGCAAGATTTGCTCCGGGAGCGATATGGGCTGACGGCAGAAGGCATTTATCAAAGTGTCAAAGAGCTCCTCGGGAAGGCGCCGGCAGAAAAAGTGCAATTTGTCGGGACCACACGTGACGGTCATCTTCCGCATGGAGATGAGCAGGGAAGTTAATTCGAGAATTGACAAAGTGAAAGATGAAACGTAACTAGTCAGGAGCGAAGCGGTTTCGGACGATGCATATTACGAGACGAAAGACTCGGCAGATTCAAGTCGGCACGGTAAAGATCGGTGGCGATGCTCCGGTGTCTGTGCAATCGATGTGCTCGACCGATACGCGAAATGCCGACGCGACCATCGAGGAGATCCGCCGGCTCGAAGAAGTCGGCTGCGAACTCATCCGTGTTGCCGTGCCGGATGAAGAAGCGGCTGCCGCCCTCCCGAAGATCAAAGCCGCAATGACGGTGCCGTTGATCGCGGATATTCATTTCGATCATCGTCTCGCTTTACGAGCGGCAAAGATCGTCGATTGCGTCCGTATCAATCCAGGCAACATTGGCGCCTGGTGGAAAGTCGAAGAAGTCATCAAAGCGGTCAACGACAACGGCGTTCCGATCCGTGTCGGGGTGAACGGCGGATCGCTCGAGCGGCACTTGCTGGAGAAATACGGCTGGCCCTCCCCAGAAGCCTTGGCCGAGTCGGCGTTGAATGCCGTTCGTTCGCTCGAGGATGTCGGCTTCACCAATATGAAGGTGTCGCTCAAGGCATCCGATGTGCATCATGCGATCGATGCCTACTACCTCTTTGCTATGCAGTCGAACTATCCGTTGCATATCGGCATTACTGAAGCAGGCACGGCGATGACCGGCGCTGTGAAGTCGGCCATGGGTCTTGGATATCTTCTCTCGCAGGGCATCGGAGATACGTTGCGGGTGTCCCTTGCCGCCGATCCGGTCGAAGAAGTGAAGGTCGGCTACGAGATTCTGAAGTCGCTCGAGCTGCGCCATCGGGGAATCAATGTCATCGCCTGTCCGACTTGCGGAAGAGTTGAAATCGACGTCGTCCGTATGGCGAACGAGCTTGAGAAGAAGCTCGGCCATATTAAGACGCCGTTGAACGTATCCGTGCTCGGCTGTGTCGTGAATGGGATCGGAGAAGGGAAAGAGGCCGATATCGGGATTGCAGGTGGTGAGGGGAAAGGTATCTTGTTCAAGAAGGGGAAGCTTGTCAGAAAGGTTCCGATGGAAGAATTGATGGACACACTGATTGTGGAAGTGGAGCAGCTCGCGAAGGAAAAAGAAGCGGAAGGGAGCGGCGAGCCGGTTGCTTCTGTTGCTGCCAACGGATGGGAACCTGTTATTCCTCAGGGCGATCAGCCCACAACGCTCGGCAAAGAAATTCCAGTCTTACCTCACAGGTAGTTCAGCTCTCGCACTACGGCGTTTCGCACCTATTCAGCTTCCCTCCGGACATGGCTCATCAAAGAAAGAATTGACGTGTCGTTCCGGCGCATGTCACTGTGCGTGGCAGAATGCAATTGCAATCGATCATCCATTGGATTTGTGACCTTGCCAAGTCTCCGTTCTTTATCCGACTAGCAAAACTCGGCCTTACCATTGCTGCGGTCGTACACGGTTACATTATTTCCTTCGGGCGGTCGTATCACTTCCGTGACATCGATATCCATCGCGAGATCGGACGACGCTTTCTCACCGGCGAATATCTCTACGCCAATGACTACTGCTATATGTATTTGCCCACCACCGGGATTTATTTTGCTCCACTGCTCATACTGGAGAGAAATCCAAGTCTGGCCCTGCGGTATGCCGTGGCTATCGGATGTTTAGTGATGACGGTGATATTCTTTTATCGGATGGTGAGTGGTTCATCCGTCACGCCACCGTGGAGTCGATTGCTGATAGGAGTCGGCGCAGGAGCATTAACGCTACAGTTCATCTTGAACGATCTTGATGACGGCGGTCCACATCTCATGCTGTTAGGGATTATCGCCGGGGGAATCTATGCGATATGGATCGGGAGGGAATGGCTGGGCGCTGCATTGATAGGGTTCAGCATCGTCCTGAAGATTACGCCGGCACTGTTCGTGCTCTTCTTTCTCTGGAAGCGGCAGTGGCGGCTTGCCTCGTACACGGTCCTCGCGACCGTTCTTTGGATTCTGCTGCCCATTCTCTATATGGGCCCGATGAGTTGGTGGGACCATCACATGGAATGGACGAGGAATGCGGTGTTGTCGGTACTCGATCGACAGGTGGAGGGGCGACAGGAAAACGAGCTGCAGAAGGCAAACCTTTCGCTCCGCCATACCATGCTGCGGTACCTTGTGACGTATCCCCCAACTCATCGATTGCGGCTAGTAGATGAGAGTTACAAGCCGGTGTTGGATCTTCCTGGACCGCTGGCGAACGCCATTGTTGGGGTGGCTGTCATCGGTATCGTCGGATTATTCGCCTGGTCTAGTCGGCGAACATTTCAAGGACCTGGAGATTCGGAATGGGGGCGAGAATGCGCGGGAGTCCTTCTCTTGGCACTGTTTCTTTCGCCCATCACGTGGGACCAGCATCTCGTCTGGATGATACCGGCGGCCTGTATCGTCGTCGCTGCCGCAACAAAGATGAGCGGAGCGTTGAGCCGTACAGGATACACGATGCTGGCGGTGTATGTGGTCCTGACGATGGTACTGAATTATGAAGTCGTGGGGAGAGTCAGATGGGAAGCCTTGAAAAGCTATCATCACCTCGGTATTGCCATGCTCATCTTGTATGGTTTGCTTCTCAGTACGAAGGATCGAGCGATTTCCTCTAAGCTCCGGTCAGAACCTATACTTCCTTCCTCTCCTCGAATTGCAAATGAGATCTAATGTGCTGGTGTCGTTCTTGTCTTGAGTTCTGGAAAATGAAGCGATTATAATGCCGCTCCTGGGGCGCCGTACCCAAGTGGTAAGGGAGCAGTCTGCAAAACTGCGATGCAGCGGTTCGAACCCGCTCGGCGCCTCCAATCTCTCGCTTCCGCCGTCCAGCTCATCGAACCCCATCCTTCATCCATATAGTCATGGAATACACTCTTCAAGAGTTCTTTGGGTTGCCACCTGCCCTCTTCTCTTTGATCCGTTGACTGTGCGAGGTGCTTTCTTGTTGGGTGTTGCTGCTCGCACAACCAAAAAGAAACAAAAAGCTGTGACGGTCTTCGGTTTTGTCAGTGAATCAGGTTGAGCGTTTGTACCCGCAAGATGGATTCTCTTACTTATGCGCCTTCATGTGATGCCTATCCGAGGCAGGGGAAAAATCCTGTTGCCGGCATTGCACTCACCAAGGACATCGTTCTCGTCCATAGTGTCTGGGAAAGCCCTGACGAGAGAGGAGGCTTCGACGAGCAAATACGTGCTGAGGTCGGGCCGGTGGAAATGAGTCGGGAAGTAATCATTGGGTGACTTCCCGCTTAGTATGGTCGATAAGAAAATTGACGATTTATAGATGAGATGTTACAATCCCGAAAATTCTTGTGCCTCCAAGTACAGCTATACGATGTAGCTGTTCAGATATAGATAGGGCTCTTAAAAGTACAATCAGTTAGGTGAAGGAGAGCGGAATGGCTGTTCCGATTTCCCAGATGTATACCGTGGCGACGTATGTCCTCTCCCGGAAGTTCAAGGGAGTGAAGCGATATCCCTTAGTTCTCATGCTGGAGCCACTCTTTCGCTGCAACCTCGCCTGTGCAGGATGCGGGAAGATTCAGTATCCCGATCATGTTCTTGATAAACGGTTGACTCCTGAGCAGTGCTGGGCTGCTGCAGAAGAATGTGGAGCTCCCATGGTAAGTATTCCGGGAGGGGAGCCGCTCATTCATCCTGAAATCGCAAAAATCGTCCAAGGTTTGGTTGATCGGAAGAAATACATTTATCTCTGCACAAATGCCATTCTCTTGGAACGAAAGCTTGATGAGTTTACGCCTTCTAAATATTTGACATTTAGCGTCCATATGGATGGGCTCAAGGACGAGCATGATTTGGCGGTCTGTCGTGATGGAGTCTATGACGTAGCCGTGAAGGCGATCAAGGCGGCAGTCAAGCGTGGTCACCGAGTTACGACCAATACGACGTTGTTTGATGATGCAAACCCAGAACGAGTCAGAACGTTTTTCGATGAAATGATGGCCCTCGGTGTCGAAGGGATGACTATCTCGCCAGGGTATAGCTATCAAAAGGCTCCAGATCAGCAGCATTTCTTGAAACGGTCACGAACCCAGGAGCTGTTTTCTAAAATTCTGACCCGCCCCAAACCGGGATGGCACTTTAATCAATCTCCGCTGTTTTTAGACTTCTTAATGGGACGACGAGAATATCAATGCACGCCCTGGGGGAATCCAACCTACAACGTCTTTGGATGGCAGAAGCCCTGCTATTTACTTCAGGAAGGGTATACCCGAACTTTCCAGGAGTTGATGGAGTTGACGGAGTGGGAGAAGTATGGGACTGGCCGAAACGAAAAGTGCGCTGATTGTATGGTCCATTGCGGCTATGAGGCGTCAGCAGTTGAAGATACCTTTAGTACGGCTTCTGGATTTGTGCGGACGGCAAAATTGACGTTGTCGCCTACTTCGCGATAGATGCCGGTCATCGGTCAATAGTTAATGGTCACGTGAAACAGCGCAGGTTTTCAAGACCATATACGAATGACCATCCACCAATGGCCAGTGACTATTCTCAGCCATGACCGATACCAAGAATCATATTGCTGTGAGCGGCGGTTCCCTGGAGGGGCGCGTATTCATCCCGCACTCTGTTACTGAAGCAGCAGAAGCTGTGGAACTTGCCTTCGACTATCGTGGGGACGTCACGGTCATGCTGCGCTCAGGTGAATCTGTCGCTGGTTATATCTACAACCGTCACAGCTTGGACAGTGATTCCTATCTTGAGCTATTTCCAACCGACCAGCCAGACTCCCGACGGATTCCCTATGTCGAGATTGCCACGATCGCGTTCACCGGAGAGGACACGGCAAACGGAAAATCATGGGAAACGTGGGTATCCAAAAAGGAATCCGAACGTCAAGCAGAAGCCGCAAGGATGGAAGCGGATGCACGCACACGGGGCTACCTCTAGCGAACCTTGAAAAGCAAAGCCGCGCGTGACCGACGGAACCCCTGATCGATGCGGCTCAGCTTTCCTCGTTATCCGGACAATAAGATTTCGTCATCGCGTTTTCTTCGCACCATCCCCGTCCGTGGGGCGCGCTGAAAAAGTAGAACCTACCTGAGTCGAGGGGGATGGCAGAACAGCCAGGGATCGCTCTCTTGACCCGTGAAGAGTCGAAGCCTCACCCGTTGGGTGCCGACGGAAGGGTGAACAAAACCGATCGGTTTTCGTATCCTCGCTCACGTCATCTTCTATACATGTATTCTTAATCCTAACAACCGATGGTCCTGGCCGTCCATGTCCCTCTCGGAAGGCCTGTCTTTTCATTGACAAAGACCAGTTGCTATGCTAGAAACCCGTGCCCCGATGCAGCGCTCGGGCTCCAGTGATGCATACTTTTTTAAGGAGCGACGAGTTCGTAATTGAGTGTGAAGCTTGGCAAAAGCGCGCCGGGACGGCTAATCGTCGTTGCAGGTTGTATGGTACTGAGTGCCGGTTTTCCTTCCATAACTTCGGCGACGCACGAGGCAGATCACCGCTTCATGGTCGAAGGGTATGTCTGTGGGGAAGGCGGAGTCGGTGCCTCAAATGTTGAGGTGCTCGTTAAGGATACCAGAGTCTCTTATGGGCAGGTCGTGAAGACAAATGGAGATGGTTACTATAAAGCCATGTTCCATCTTCATAATGACAATCTCGGTGATCCGCTGCTCATTGAGGCGAGGGGAGAGCAGAAAAATCTGAAAATTGAATTCGACCCCAAAGATCTCGAAAGTGACCGGAAGGTCCGTGTTGATTTTGGGGTCGCATGCAACGGAGGGAGCTCGCCGTCTTGGGTTTGGTGGGGCGGTGGGGCGGCTCTTGTGGCGGCTGGTGGTGCCCTTGGGATGCGGCTTCTCAGTTCCGGTAGGGGAAAGGCGAAGGGCAAGTCGCAAGGTAAGAAACGAGATCATCGCTGACGACGGTCCAGGGTCGGTTGGAGTTGGATTTCTCGATCGACCCCGAGGGGGTTCATGGTCATCTGCATGCGGTGTCCAGTTTTCTATGTTCCGATCATTCTGAGCTTGGGCTTGCTGGTTGCGTGTAGTGGTGACGAGGGGGAAGGGCCTATAGTGCCTCCACCGCCGGCTCCCGCTGAATACGCAGAGAAGCACATGCCTGCGAGTTGGTGGGGGGACGCACAGAAGCTCGAAGAAGGGCGCAAGCTTTTCGTGGGCGAAGCAAATCCGGATGTCAATTGTGCAAGCTGTCATGGAAAAGATGGGAAACCGGTCAAGGCGGGGGCTACAGATTTTAGAAATCCCGAGCGAATGAAGCTCTATTCAGATGCCGTATGGTTTTGGCGGATTTCCGAGGGTGTGCCGAATACCAAAATGAAGGGTTGGAAAAGTAAGCTTTCAGACGATGACCGATGGAAGCTTGTGCTGTTTGAGCGAAGCTTTGGTCTGTCCGAAAAAATTTGGAGCGTAGAAAAGAATCAATGGGTTGATGCGGGAGCGAAGTGATCGTTGGCCTGCGAGCTGCTTGGTAATTTTTGAGACCGGCATTGTACAATGAGTTTTCGAAGGTCATGGGATTTCCTCTTGTAGCTTAGGCAAGCTTGAGGCTCCGGATTTTTCTGCGAGGCATTCAGGGATTCACTTATTCGGTCATGAATGGTGAGTCTGAGATACTCGCGTCGGATTTTCATGGATGATCTCTAGGGCCCAATAGAACAGCATTCGTGGTTTCTGGCAGTTCAGCCCACTCGAGTGGTTCATCTGCTCGGATAACCCTCAACTGCGATGGGGGGTGTTGGGTTGCCAATGGAGTAAGGTGGTCGTGAGTCAAGGGCTTCTCAGTGTTGGATTCTTCTATATACATAAGGAATAGGGGGCATCGAGGCACCGTGAAAACACATTCGAGCAGTCTCCTGACTCTCGCTCTGCTGGCATTGCTATGCGGTTTAGGTGTTTCAGACGTATGCGCCCAAGAGGCTGGGACGTCTTCTGTGGACTTCCCGTACACCGGAAATCGAACGGCTGTGTGGATTGTCGCGCAGCTGCATATTTTGTTTGCGGCCTTCATTCTTGGCGCTCCGATCTTCGTGGTGATCTCCGAATGGTTGGGCTATCGGAAGCAAGATCCTCGATACGATCGTCTTGCAAAAGAAGTGACCAAGGTGACGGTGATTCTTTTCAGCATGACGGCGGTGACCGGGGGATTGTTTATCTTTGTTCTCCTTGCCGCCTATCCGCAGTTTACGACGTCCTTTATCAATCAATTCTATGTGGTCTTTGCGATTCTGTATCCAGCCTTGTTTATCGCGGAGACGATCCTCATGTATGCCTATCTCTATACATGGGACATTTGGAAAGGCGAGAAGAAGGGGCGCCATATTGCACTGGGTGTTCTTCTCAACCTGGTGTGCTTGCTGATCCTGTTCGTGATCAACGGGCCCACGTCGTTCATGAATACCCCACCGAAGGCCGAAGGTGTTTCGCCGCAAGACTTCATCGCTGCGGCGACCTTGTGGGATAAGATTGCCAATCAAAGTTGGTTTCCGCTCAGTCTCCATCGAATCGACGGGAATGTAGCATTTGGCGGCTTCATTGCCGGCATGATCGCCGCGTATATGTATATGGCGGCCAAGACGAAGGAGGAGCGGGCGTATTATGATTGGATGGGATTCGTCGCGATTTGGATCGCGGTCGGTGGATCGCTATTGCAACCATTCACGGGGCTTTTGTTGGCCTATGAGATGTGTGATTACGATTTCTCGTTCTGCCCGTACATGATGGCCGATCAGCTTTCAATGTTTTTTGAAATGCAAGGGATCATGATCGGGCTGCTCTTTCTAGGAATCAACTACTATAGCTGGCTAAGTGTCAAGCGTATCGAGGGTGCCGATAATGTTCGGATGAGCATCCTGACTCCCATTGTGCTGATCGCCTTGCTCCCTGTGACGATGTGGGTGATGAACAGCTGGTGGATTCCGGACCCGATGTCGCTGGCGTTTCTCCTGCCTCTGACGCTCTCCCCGTTCCTCCTTGGGCGTTTTATTCCGGTAACGGTTTCTGCGCGGACAGTCATCAAGATCGGGTTTATCGTCATGCTCATCAGCGACGCGGTCTGGCTCACTCCTGCCGGCTTTGTCGCTACGGGGACGGATATGCCGGATGAGATGAAATTGCCGGAAGGATGGGACTATTTGTCGTCGATGCCGGCGAAGCTCTCTGCCATCTTGACGCTAGTGTTTGTGACAATCGTCAATTTTGTCTTGTACAATCGTGCGATTAAGCAAGGGACCATCCTTTGGGGGAAGATTGACTTCGCCGCTCAATTCGTCTTGATCTTCCTGGCGTTCACCTCCACATGGATTATGGGATTGATGGGCGCAGTGCGCTCGCTCTTGAAGAAGTACTTCCATACCTATAGCCTGGTATCGGATCTCAGCGCGGAATCGTTTACTCCCACGCTTTCATATTCAGCCGGATGGATTACTGCGATCACGGTATTTTTTATCGCTGTTGTGACAGTTGCAGCTCTGATTGCCATTCGACCGTCTGTGGCGCCGGCCAAAGAGCCGGAGGGGAATCCAGTCCCTGTTCCGGTCAAGTAATCACTTTATGGAGTGTCTACTGATGAGGCAGCGAGAAATCACATGTGGAACTTATTCAAAAAGCTAGCAGTTGGATTAGTAGTCGGCGGCGGATTGGCTGCCATTGCAAATTCGCAAGAAGTGCCGGTGAGCTTTCAGCTCTTATTCTTTGTTATCTCGGTGATCGGAGCCGGTATCTTTGCGCTTCTGGACGCAAAGACCATGAACGTGATGAGCGGAGGGATGTCCTTCATCACCGTGACCGTGTTCTGGGTTTTTCTTATCTCGGTGTGTGTGGCCGGCGCATCATTCTTGCCGCAGTTCGATCCCGAGGATGAAAAGGCTAAGATCGGCAAACTTCTCGATAAGGAGCGAAAGCAGTCGGCCCAGGGGAAGACGGAAGAGCTGATCGCTCGTGCAAAGGCTCTCGATGCGCAAGTGAAAGCGTTGGAAGATCGCCTCAAGGGTATCGGAGGTGGACAGGCAGTGGCAGCGGTTCAAGTTTCTCCCTCTGGAGAAAAGCCTGCTCCTGCAGGGGGTGGCGCTTCCGGTGACATCATGAAAATCGGTGAGGAGCAGTGGCAGTTGCAGGAATGCTACAACTGTCACAAGTTGAGGGGAGAGGGGGGCAAGAAGCGGGGGCCTGAGTTGGATAACATTGGGACCCTGTTGACTATCGAGGAGATTCAGCAAAAAATTGCTGATCCTAAGAGCTTTATGGCTGAAGGGTATGACAAGGAATGGCAAAAGGGCATCATGCCCGATAAATTTAAAGATCTCATGGATCCTAAAGAAATGCTGGCGCTGGCCACCTGGTTAGGTTCCTTCAAGAACACCGCAATCAATACTCCCAAGCCAATCAAGAAAAAGTAATGCTGCAACCAAAATTGAAATCCAAGGTCCGGTGTACGGATCACGATATCGGGGAAGTCACCCGGGTAGTGCTCGATCCGTTGTCCCATGAAATCAGTCATATCGTCGTCTCCATGAACGGCAGCGGAGAGCGACAGGTCTTGATGACCCAGGTCCGGGACGTCACGGAGGACGCAGTACAGCTAGGGGCTCCTTCTGCGGATATCCTGGCGTTGCCTCCCTTCAAACGCGAAGATTATGTCACGACGCACGAGGTGGAGATCTCCCATCTGGAAGACAATATCCATGTCACGCCCGGCGAGGTGTTGGTCCCTCTTCCTGATCTGGAGAAGAACGTCAAGCGTCGAACATTTTTCATGAACTTTACCCATGTCATTGGGTTTCTGATCGGACTCCCTCTCGCCTACCCTATCCTTCGCTTTTTGATGAAGCCCATGTATGCCGATTTTGACAACGCCTGGCTCAAGGTCGGTAACGTGAGCAAAATTAAGCAAGAGGATGTCGGGACGCAATTTAAATACAAGAAGCAGGTCAAAGAGGCGTACATGCCCGAGTACGAAGTCGAGAAGAACGTCTGGGTGCTCCGGGCGACTCCCGAGCTACTGGAGAGGGTGTATCAGGGTAAAGATGTCGAATTCCACGATGCCAAGGGGAAGGTCATCTGGACCAACAAAAAAGATGTTCCCTATATCGCGTTTTCCGGTAAGTGCCCCCATCTTGGCTGTGGCTTCAAGTGGCGCCAGCATAAGGCTTTAGGCCAGGTCTTTCTCTGTCCTTGCCATTTGAGTATCTATGATGCGGGGGGGAAAGTTCTTGATGGGCCGGCGCCCCGTGGATTGGATGCCTTGCCGGTGAAGGTCTCACCTTCCGGCGAGGTTGAGGTCATCGATATGGAGTTTAAGGCCGGCACGAAGTCACAAATTCGGATTGTGTGAGCGCGTAGCATCATGGATATAAAACACTCATCGCCTGCCGTGATCCCCGATCATCAGCCCAGTACCAGTGAAAAGGTTCTCGCCTTTCTTGATGAACGGCTTGGTCTCAAGGAAATGCAGGCGAAGATGCTCAATGAGCCGATTCCGGGAGGATCGCGTTGGGCCTACGTGTTTGGTTCGATCTTGTTGTTTATCTTCGCCATGCAAGCGGTCACCGGCACCATGCTCATGTTTTACTATGTGCCGACTGCGGATCACGCATACGATAGCACGCAGTATATTATCCACGATGTCGATTACGGTTGGTTCTTGCTCAGCTACCATTTCTGGGGATCCAGCGCGATGGTCGTCTGTGTGTTTGCGCATATGTCCCAGGTTTTCCTCTGGGGGGCGTACAAAAAACCTCGAGAGCTTCTCTGGTTGGTCGGGCTCGCTCTCTTTGGGATCGTGATTACATTCGGTTTTACCGGATATCTCCTGCCCTGGGATCAACGGGCATTCTGGGCGACACTTGTGGGTGTTGAAATCTTGGATAAGACACCGATCGTCGGCGATTTTATCGCAAGGTTTCTAAAGGGCGGTGCGAGTCCTGGGCAGATGACTTTGAGCCGATTTTTTGTGCTCCATGTGATGATTCTCCCCGCGGCGTTGATGGCATTGGCAGGGCTCCATATTTTCTTGTTTCGGGTAGCCGCTCCAGCTGGTCCCTTTAAAGGGACAACGGAAGAGATTAAGGCGAAAACCGACTATTTCTTCCCACGTCAAATTTGGAAGGATATCGTCGGGATGGCTTTCGTCTTCGTCGGCCTTTGTGCCTTGGCCCTCTGGGAGCCGGTTGTATTGCTAGACAAGGCGACTCCGGATCCCGGGGAGTACCACCCAGAACCGGAATGGTACTTTCTCTTCTACTTCCAATTGCTGCGGCTGAAGCTCTTCGCCGGACAATTTGGCCAGTTTATGGGCGCTGTTGCACTGCCGGTCATATTCATGGGGCTGTTGGTCGCGCTTCCATTTTTCGACAAAGATCCTGAGCGTAATATTTTTAAGAGGCCCATTGCGCTGATCAGCTGGATCGTGATTATGGTTGTGATTGCGCTCTTTACGGTGGCGGCCGTGATCAATCGAGAGTTTTTGGACTAGCGATAATTCATACGAACTGAGCATATGGCTGAAGAACGCGATTCAATGTCCCCTACGAAAATCGGATTCGGCATCCTCTGGTCAGCCTGCTGGACCGGTATTCCTATCAAAGCCGTGTTTGCCGTGATGGCGATGACCCTGGGGCTTGTCCATTTCGAGGGAAGATTCGGGCTTGCATTCCTCATGTTGCTCGCCAGTCCGGTTACTGTGTTTGCAGCTCCGGCGATCATGGCGATCTATGACACTCATTTTGGTGAGGGGATCGGTCTTCCGCTCATCTTCGGCGCCTCAATCCCTATTGATATCTGGGCGCTCGGTCTCGTCGGTCGAACCTTCTTTCTGGAGCGCCTGAAGAAAGAGCCCCCTCACGACGGGCTTGGATTTGCCATCTGGTGGAGGACCGCTCTTATCGGCACATTGATCATGCCAATTCTGTGGGGAATCGTCAGTAAAGTGACAGAGACGGCCATCAGCGCCTCGCATTCACTCGCGGATATGGAAGCCCTACGGCATATCTATGATACGGGATTGCCGGTTGCAGAACGCATTGGTCTTGAACTGACAGTATGGGGATCGATTTCATCAGCTGTTCTCTTCATCCTGTCAGTGATAGGAGTGTCCATTCTAGGCCAAGCCATTCGGCGTATTGCGGAGGATTGCCGTCAGGCACCTGAAAACTATCAGGGACTCGTTACCCGCTGGGATTTGATGCGTGTGCCGAACGACCAAGGGCTGCTGCTGGCCTCGCTGGCCGGAGCCGGGGTGGTGTTCTCGCTTGTCTTCTGGACCATCCTTCCTGTGACAACTCCCCATCCTCATGAGTGTTGTGCGAAACCGGAAGTTCAAGCAGAGCCGGTGTATAAACCAGTCGATGCATTGAATAAGAACACCCAACGGCTTGCGGCGGTGGCTGCACAAGTTGAGGCGATGGAAAAACAGAAATCGGAAACCAAAGGGCAAAAAGAGAAGGGCAAGGGGAAGCCGGCAGGGGCAGCCTCCTCTGACAATTCGAAACCGTAACTTGCGAGGTGATGTGGTGAGTGCCATACAGGAGGTCGAAACAGTTCAACGGGCTCTCCGGGCCATGCGTGGTCAAGAGCGATGGCTTGTCGGTCTCTTGTTCACGGCGGGTTGGTTTCTCCTCCCTTCCATGGGGCTTGCGGCCGAGGGAACCACTGCCGGGCCGACTGAGTACAGGGATATTCCCTACATCGGCAGTAGGAATCTTGTGTGGATTGTTGCTCAGCTTCACCTCCTGCTCGCGGGTTTCGTACTGGGTGTGCCAATTTTTGCGTGGCTGTGCGAAGTCATTGCATGGAGGGGAGGCGAAAAGCGGTACGACAAACTGGCCAAGGAGTTTACCAAGCTTCTGACTTCGGCCTATGCCACCACTGCGCTGTTCGGCGGGATTCTTCTGTTCCTCTTGGTCGCGTTCTATCCAAAACTCATGAATTACCTGACGGACGTCTTTTTCCCGTCTTTCCTCCTGTACTGCCTGCTCTTTCTCTTGGAAACTGCAACGCTGTATCTGTATTGGTATGGCTGGGATGCAATGCAATACGGCAATAAGAAAACCCTGCACGTATTCCTCGGGTTCCTGCTTAATTTCTTCGCCTTGTTCATCATGATCGTGCCCAATGCCTGGGCGACATTCCAGTCGAGCCCGGTCGTGCTCTCAGAAGGGACGGCATTTGAGCGAGCCTGGGCCGCTACGTGGAACCCGACCTGGTGGCCGATTAATATTCATCGTTTGATCGCCAACGTCGTGCTGGGCGGCTACATCTGTGGAGCCTATGCCGGGGTCCGATACTTGTCGGTGAAGAGCAGCGAAGATCGGGAACATTACGATTGGATGGGTTACGTTGGTAACTTTATTGGAGTGTTCGGGCTCCTGGCTCTGCCGTTCGCCGGCTACTGGCTCATGCGGGAAATTTATCAGTACAACCAGCAGATGGGGATTACCCTGATGGGCGGCTTCTTGTCCTGGCTCTTTATCATCCAAGCCATGCTGATCGGCGTATTGTTCCTTGGGTCCAACTATTACTTCTGGCTGGGAATTACCTACCGTATCCCGGGCTCGGAGGCGAAGTATCGACGGGCGATGTTGATGATGCTGATCAGTTTACTGCTCTGTCTTGCGGTCTGGATGACGCCGCACTCACTCGTCGCTAGTATCGAAGAGGCCCAAAAAATGGGTGGTGCGCACCATCCTCTACTCGGAGTGCTGGGGGTCATGTCGGCCAAGATGACGGTGTCCAACCTCATGATTCTCATTACCTTTATGAGCTTCGTCATGTATTGGCGGGCAGGGCAACAAGATACGGCCGGGTGGGCGAAGCTGGGAAAGGCGGTCATGGGTGCCGTCCTGGTGTTGGCCAGTATCGCTGTCATCGTCCTCGGCATATGGGGGTATTTTGTGCCGGCGATCGTCCGCATCAATTATTTCTCGACATCCCAGGTGGCCATCGTCGGCTTTGTTATTCTGACGATCACGCCGTTGACGGCGTTATTGCTCAAGAGTGCCAAGACGACGACGGAGATGGTGTGGGGAAGCATGCCCCCTCGTGCCGGGTATGCGCTGGTGCTCAATGCCGTTATGGTGATTTTGTTGATGACGTTGATGGGCTATGCCCGGTCGTCTTCCAGAGTCCATTGGCATGTGTACGGAGTCATGCGTGATACGTCGCCCTATGCTTATTCGCCGGCACTCGGCAGCGCCTCATTGATTATGGCGTTCTGTACGTTTTTCTTCTGCATCCTCGTGGCGTTTATCTTCTGGGTCGCGACCATGGGTGATAAATACAAAGCAGCAGCCGGAGCCGGAAAAGGAGAGCTTCCACATGGCATTCCCGCCATGGCGGGGGGCGCACCAGAGGAGCGGCAATAGACTGAAGAGAGTTGTGAGTTTTGAATTGTACGTGTTGAGTGAATGACGAAGAGCTCAACACAGGTGATTCAGCACTACAAATTAGAGGGCATATGAGTGAAGTTGCGCAATTACAGCTGATCGCACTGTCGATTGTAGGGGTTGGAATTCTCATCCTCCTCTTCATCAAGGCCGTCTTTATTCGGGTCACGGGCTTTGTCTTCATCGTATTGGGACTATTTTCGTTGATGTCCCTGGCAGTACCTCAGCTAGCCTCCCTGCCACCGGCCGAAGAGAAAATCGATATCAGCAGCATCAAAACGCCGACCGATATTGCCGCAATCGGGCAGACGGTATTTTTCAGCAAAGGTCAATGCGCTCTGTGCCATTCGATCGGACCCAGCGAATCCGCTCGATGCCCGGATTTGAAGGGCATTGGTGCCAAGCTCAGTAAGGATTTTCTCTATGAAAGTCTAACGGATCCGCAAGCGTTCGTGTATCAGGACTACCGGCATGGTGGGGTACCGAAGGAGTATCCAGCGACGATGCCCGCTATTAATAAGGATCCAATCGGGCTCTCGAAGAATGAAATTTTGGCGGTTATCGCCTTCCTGCAACAGATGAGCGGCGAACCGATTTCCGTCGCCGTCTCAGAACTTGAGATACCGGGGAAAACGCCGTCTGCTCCCGTGAAAGCAGCTGGTGCTGCTTCTTTAGCCATGGCCCAGGTGCGCTAGCAAGGTTGTCGAAAGCTGGTTTAGTCTGCTTGGATCCATGGAACGTACAATGTCTCAAGATAAATTGTATGGGATAGCAGGATGGTCAAAAAGGCTGTCCAGCAACGCTGCAGCGAGCGATGAGGCGAAGCGTGCTTGGGGGCCGTACGGTGAATCTCTGAGCGATGTGAGAACGACGCCGGTAGGATTTTTCACCATTCTGGTAGGGAGGAATGTATGGGGGCGCTAGGGAAGCCGATCATTCTCATGGTGGGCATGTATGCGTTTCTGAAATTTGTATTGCCAAATATACCAGGATCCGCCCCACTGCCCTCCAGCTTGATTTTCCTCTATCTTCTTCTGACGGCGTCTGGGATCGTGATTTTTGAAACGCTCAGTGGAGAGTCGAAGGATGCCTTCTGGGGGCCGATCCAACGGTTTCTGACCGGCGAGAACATCGGTGGTTTCCAAGCGCTGCGCTACGGTGTCTTCATCCTCTTTCCGTTGCTGGTGGGGTGGCAGACATACGGGAGTACGGCGGTAAGCGATCTTCCCCCGACGGAAAGCCGGACGATTCATCCGGCACCGCCAGGGGAATACACGGGCCTCTCAAACCCCGTTCCCAAGACTCCCGAAAACATTATGCAGGGCAAGGGCTTTTATGCAGCCTATTGCTCACCTTGTCATGGCGGAAATTTTGATGGAAAGGGACCGGCTGCTCGCGGATATATCCCAGCACCGGCCAATTTTGCTGATCCCACGACGATTGCCATGTTGCAAGAGAGTTATCTTTTCTGGCGAATTAAAAAAGGTGGTGTCGGCCTTCCAATCGAAGGAGCACCATGGAAGTCCGCAATGCCTCGCTGGGAAGTCGAGTTACCTGATGAATGGATTTGGAAGATTATCATGGGAGAGTATGACGGAGCCCACCAGTCCCCACGAACCTGGGAATAGGGGAGCAATAGAGTGTGGATGGACATAGGTGTCTAGGGAGAATGAGGGCAGCATGAAACCGGCGAATCAGATTATAGGACAGGTTCTGCGTGTTGGGATCGGCGTGCTCACGGCTATCATGGTTGGGGGAGTAACGATTGGTTTTGCCCAAGAGAGCGTCTCAGTTCGAGCCACGCTGATGACCGGGGGAGTTCCCGTGGACGATCCAAGCGCTGCAGTCTGGAGTAGTGCGCCGCCTGCCACGTTCCCCATGTCCCCACAAGTACATTGGCAGAATCGTATCCAGGAAGTGACGGTGAAGGATGTGATCGTCCGTGCCCTACACGACGGGAAACAAGTGGCTGTGCTTGTTGAATATACTGATCCGACCCAGGATCCGGACGATGCAGCCGCGCTTGAGTTCATGGTGGGTGACAAGAAAGCGCACTTTGCCCATGGTCAGCCGATGCTGCAGGTTGAAGGCGGCCCGGTCAATATCTGGTTCTGGAAGAACAAGACGGCTAAAGCCGTTGATATGAATGCGAAAGGCTTCGGTACCTTGAAGGCGCAAGAGCATCAGGATGTGAAAGCGAAGGGCGTCTATTCGAACGGGACCTGGAAGGTCGTGTTTTCACGTGATTTGTCGACTGGCCATGCGGAAGAGGATGTCCAAATTACACCGGGGCAATTCATCAGTATCGCCTTTGCGGTCTGGGATGGTCGAAAAGATGGCGCCGGAGACCTTGTCGAGAAGGGGTCACAAAAGGCTGTCTCATCCTGGTGGTATTTCCGAGCCGATGCCCCGCCGGATTATTCCGGCTATATGTACGCAGCGATTGCGGCCGCATTGGCCTTGGGATTTCAGTTTGTCCTGATCCGAAAACTCAAGAAAGGACAGTCAGCATGAAGGCGGCACGGCTGGGTGTCATTGGATTCGCGGTAGGAATGATCGGCGGCGCGGTGTTGCTCGCTGGGGGGTGCGCCAATGAGCAAGAGAAGCGAGGTCATGAGCTCTATACCCACTACTGCAGTGATTGTCATGGTGAAAGCGGTAAGCAGAACGAAGGCTTCAATTGGTCATCCATGCCGGATCCAAAACCAAAGGATCTGTCCAATAAATCTGAGATGGGGACGTTCAAGGATGAGGAGCTCTTCGCGACAATCTCACGCGACATGTTGGACACGACCGAAGAAGGCGGCGATCCGATTGGAGACGATGATTTTGCGGTGCCGACCATGCCCACGTTTAAGTATACGCTGTCGGAGGATGAGGTGTGGGCGATCGTCGGTCATGTCCGCACGTTGCATGGCATGAAGATGGAGTTTAATGTCGCGGCACGCAAGACCTCGCTGGAAGAAGGACTGAAGACCGCACAGGCCAAGTTCGAACAAGCAAAGCAGGCCTACGAGGTGGCGGAAAAGAAAGCCAGTGACGAAGCTGAGCGGAAGAGTGAGCAACTGAAGAAAGATGTGGATGTCGATGAGTCTGCCTATGCGGCTGAACAAGCCGCGATGGTGCAGGCTAAGAAAGAAATGGATGTCGCACAGATTGCACTGAATAATTTCTCGACCAGACCTGGCAAAGGGGTGAGTGTTCCCAGGCCGGACTTGACTGTCAAGCCAGTGGAAACGGCAAAATTGGTCGACCGCGGGAAACAACTCTACGAAAACAAGTATGGGTGTAACGGGTGTCATAATTTGGCAGGCGAAGGCGGGAAAATTGGTCCTGCGCTTGATCGGGCTGGGTTTCGGCTGAATGCCACATGGATCTACCGCTGGCTGAAGAATCCGCAGGCCATGGATGCACATACGCGTATGCCAGCCTTGGGGCTCAATGATGCGGATGCAAAAGCCGTCACCATCTATGTATCCACGCTCCGAGCCCCGAAGGAGGAACCGTCCGTTGTAAAGCCGGTCGAGAAGCCCTAGCAGGTTGTGGACACCAGCCCGGTCGTCAGGATGTGGAACTCTGGGTACTAGCTCACGTCCATCCTGGAGAAATCCTAGCCCTGGTCATCATGATCCGGGAGCTGGTCTTCTGTTAGGCTGATAAACCTGCCAGCAATCCAAAAAGGAGCGCGACGCCAACCCAAATATGACTCCGGAACATGGCGAATGCGTCGGTTGGCGAGACTGGTTGTTGTAAGAGTCTCACCTGGTTCATGAAAAAGAGTCCCACGCCCACCAGCGTACAGTAGAAAGGCCATTGCAGCTGGTTAAGCCATCCGGTGATGGTGAACAGGACCAGCATGGTCGAGAGCGCAAGGCCTACCCCGCGGTGGAGCGATGAGCCGAGGTAGAGTGCAGCGGATTTGACCCCCACTCTCCGATCATCTTCTAAGTCTTGTACGGCATAGATCGTGTCGTAGGCGATGGCCCACACGGCGGTGGCGCTAAAGAGAAGCCAAGCAGAGAGTTCTATATGCTCTCGGACCGCAGCCCAGGCCATGATGGCTCCCCAGCCAAATGCAATCCCTAGCATAGCCTGAGGGATATGGATCCATCGTTTCATGAAGGGATACAAAGCCGCCAAACCTACGGCAATGGGGGAGAGCCAGGCAACAAATGGGGGTAGCGCAAGCAGCAGGCCAGCCGCAACCATCAGCAACAGGCCGAGGAGCATATAGGCTTGACGGCGGGACAATTCTCCGGATGCCAGTGGTCGGGTCTTGGTGCGGGTCACTTGTCGATCGAAGGCCTGATCGGCCAAATCGTTCATGATGACACCGGCGCTGCGCATGACGAATGCGCCACCGATAAAAACCACGAGTAGCTTCAAGGGCGGGATCCCTCGCGCTGCGAGGACCAATGCCCACAATGTGGGTAAGAGCAACAAATAGGTGCCGGTTTGGTTCGGTAAACGGATCAATCTGGCAAGAGCAGACCAAGGAGTGACAGAAGAAGTCGCCGATGAGGAAGCTGCTGGAGCGGACATTCTGCGACCTTAGCCCAGCGGAAATTGGCTGTCAACGGGCCTTGACCGGTTGTGACGCCACGATGAAGTCTGTATAACCACTCTGTGAAAAATCTTCAAAGTCCTGAGATCCAGTGTGTAAAGCTGTGGGGTGGTCTAGCCAGCTGCGGCAGCATAGCAGGCCTCATCCTCCTCGTTGTCGGCTGCTCTGTTTTTACCCGCACGCCGCCGACCGTGAGCCCTCAAAGGATTCCTCTCACCCCAGCCGTTTGGTTTTCGCCCAGCGTCACTGCCGCTGAGGTGTCGTACGATACCCCCTGCGGTGAAAAGAAGACGATGGCGCTAGCTGATTTGCTGGTCACGTCGATTCCAAAACAATTGAACAACGCGTTCAACCAGGTGACCACGCCGAATCAAACTGAGGAGCCCCTGGCTTCGGATGGGGCGATTGAAGTCGGTGTTGGCGTCAGACGGATCAATCTTGCCATTCCATCTCAAGGACATGGGAGCTATCCGGCCACGGCGACTGTGGGAATGGAAATGGTCTTCTTGGCTCGTAATGGGACGGTACTTTTCAGTAAGAAACTGGATGGGGTTGGCCGTGGGACAGTTGCTGTTGCCGAACAGTCTTGTGTCCTTGAGGGGTTGGATGCAATTCTCCAGGAGGCCATCGACTCGGCGGCCGACGGGTTGGCGAAGCAGATAGCGCTCTCATCCCAGATACAGGACTATGCGGCGACGAAAGACACGTGGAAGCCGATCGCCGGTCAGTTTAGATCTGAACCAGTACCTCCGATCGTTGGAACTACCGCAGTGCCGTCTCCTGCTGCCCCGGAACTGACTCAGCCTGTCCAGACGGTTCCTCCCGAACTCGTTCAGCCTGCGCACGTCAATTTTCGAGCGATTATTCGGGATGAAAACCGTGACCAGTTTCTGGACCCTGACGAGTCTCTCACGATCGAAGTCGAGGTCAAGAATGAAGGGACGGTCGAGGCCAGGGATGTCGCTGTGGTGGTGGAAGGGAAGGATGAGCTCGCCGGTGTATTTCCGGGTGAGGTGGTGGTCGGGACGCTTCAGCCGGGAGAAGTCAGGCGAACGACGCTCACCAAACATGTTACGGCAATCGAATCAACCGGGCATGGGGAACTCTCGCTGAGCTTGCGGTCTGCAAGCCTACGGGACCTTGTGTCGTCTCCCAAGATCTTTGCGTTTGGGGCGAAGCCCAAGCAGCCTGATAGTATGATGGTTTCGGATGTGGATCAGTTGCCAAGCACACTCACGGCATTTAAGGAGCCGAAGGCCGTCATCGTGACGATCGGTGTCGGACGTTTTCGCGACGAGCGGGTACCGGTGGTCAGCCATGCCAGCCACGATGCAGCAGTGATGGCGGAATACGTTCACGCGATCGGGAATGTACCGCGTGAACGGATGCGAGTGCTGCTCGATCGCCAAGCCCAGCTGGGTGATTTAGAGGAGACGTTTGAAAGGTGGTTACGAAAAAAAGCGGATGCAGCCACCGACCTCTATGTGTTTTTTTCCGGTCGTGCTCTGGTTGACGGCGTAAGTGGGGCCGTGTCGTTGATGGCCTATGATGGGGCGCCGGCTGGTTTAACTGGGGTCTATCCCATCCGGCAACTGCAGGAGGCGATCCAACGACTTCCAATTCGCCGGGCGGTGCTCTTCTTCGATGTTTCGTTGGATCCTGCTCCGGGTGCCGATCTTGCCACAATCCCCCAACCGGATTGGGAGTCCGGGCGCAGTGACGCGAGGAAAGATGTCGAGATGTGGATGGTGGGCAACCGGAAACTACAGGAAGCCCAAGCGCACGATCACAGCAAACACGGGTTATTCACTTACTATCTCCTGAGGGGACTACAAGGGGTGGCCGATCTCAATCGGGATCGTATCGTGACGGCAGGGGAACTATGCACCTATGCGAAAAGCCAGGTCATCCAGGTCACTCGCGACCAAGTGAGAAGCAAACAGGAGCCTCTCTGCTTGCCGCAGGTCGGTCGTGGAGGCATGGCTCGAATCTATCCTATCGCCAGGGGAAATAATCCAAAGCCTGTGCCGATTCCGAGCGTACCGGAGTCTCCGGCTGGTGTCTCAACGACACCTCCAACTCTCATGCAGGTGGGGCCCTAATGGCCTGTGCCAGCACGACAGACTGCAATTGACAGCCACGCTGGTGGCCGTTATCATGCCCGAATACTTTCCTGTCAGGGTATTCTCCAGACTCACCAAGGTGCCGGCGTAGCTCAGTTGGTAGAGCAGCGGTTTCGTAAACCGCAGGTCGCCCGTTCAATCCGGGTCGCCGGCTCCATTAATTCCGCATACTTAGCCATCCCCCGCCTCTTCCACGGAGCCAGCAGTTACGGTATCCGTCACGGTTCCGCCAGAAATCGGCTCTTGGTTCGTACTCGGAGCCTTCTGGTCGCCGTTCTGCGCTGCCCCCTTCCCGAAGCCTGCGACACCTTCCACTGCTGCCTTCAGGATGAACGATTGTACGACGAGGGACACGGTACCGCTTGGAACGTCTCCCCGACAGGCTTTCGGGTCTCCGGTACACTGCCGTTACAGCCTGGGGATGTGTGCTCTCTGAAGGTCAAGTTACCAAAACAGGTCTCAGTCCTTGCCGGAGTGGTCCGGTGGGTCCAAGATGACGAATTCGGGATCGAAACGCGGTTGATGGACACGGGAGTCGAAGCGAGACTCGCCGCCTATATCCGAGACAGGACGCAGGAGCTATGACCGACCGACCCGACCGAAACGAGACTCGATGTCCCTCGAAGAACTGGCCATATCGAACATATGGGAAATCGCGACGATTGTGGAGCTGCTAGAGAAGAAGGGACTGTGCTCGAAGCAAGACCTCGATGACATCATCGGTGAGTTACGCAAGAAGAACCCTCGAACCAGGCTGCCTGAGACCGTGTTTCCCTCGCCGTACCTGATGACGCAGACCGAAGAGCAGGTCATCAACGATCTGCTAGCTGTCATTAACAAGCATGGCATAGACGCCAAGCAGTCTTTAGAGTTATTAGAACACCTAGGACGGATCATAGAGATGGGCATGAAATTGACCCGGGGCACGACGCACTGAAGAGGGAGATATGATGCATCTACGACTTCACAACCTCATAAACCGCTTAACGCTGTGTAGCTTCATACTATTGGTCAACGCCCTGGTCATCATATTTTCTATTCATAACTCAAGTGGGGCCACATTTTTAACGAAGTCAACTGAATCAGAAGATCCTTGGAAAGCCCTCGCTAAAGCACGCTCTTTAAAATGCTCGTTTGAGACTGTGATGCAGGCAGACTGGAAGAACGGTAGATTATCAACCACGAAATACACGGAGTCCCTCGTGCTGCATTTTGACAGTATTGACCATGACACAAATCACGCTCGCCTCATAGGGAACCAGACTGCAGCAGATGTGTTTGCCACGTTATCAGGAGTCGGAATTACCTTCATAGAAGTTACAGGAGCAGGCAACCATATGGTTACGACAATCTTCCCCACCTACAAGCAGGGATCACAGGAATTTGTCGCTGTCAGTTCACGTCACTTCATGGGGTTCGACTACCCCTATCCAAGCCAGCGCCATGGAACATGCCTCGTTTGGGGATAGAATAACCTGTATTCCGGAGTGTGATTAAGTACTAAAAGCACTAACAATATCTCATTAGGCGAGTTACCCTTTTCGATTTTTCAGTTTTCTCTTTCTCCTTTTAGTCGGCATTCTCGATGGTGATACGATTGAAGTCCTGCATAACAAGACGCCTCAACGTATCCGCCTCCAAGGCATCGACTGCCCCGAGAAATCCCAGGCATACGGCCAACGAGCCAAATAGGCCACGTCATCCTTGGTCTTCTCTAAAACGGTTACGATCGAATCTCACGGCCAGGACAAGTACAAACGGACGCTTGGTGATGTCTATCTATCCGATGGAACACACGTCAATGGTTGTAATTGCTCTCTAGGGCCATTGGCTATTCGTGAAGGCCCAGACTCGACAGGAAAGTTGCTTTCTAGTTTGAGTATACCCCGCGTCATGTGAAAATGCCGTCAGTGACGGGCCGCCGGGCTTCCCTAAGCGAGGCCCCCGCTTAATTCTTTTCTAGGAGGATCTATGTGGAAGATGGGCCGCCAGATCATTGCGTCATTGGCTATCATAAGTTTTAGCGGGTGTTCATTCTTTGCTCCCTCCAAGCAGACTATTCATGTAACCTCCACCCCTGAGGGGGCCAAGGTGCTTGCTGGAGGACAACTAGTCGGTCAAACTCCTGTCCAGTTTGAGGCCCATAGAGGTGACAACCTGTTGGTAGAGGTGCAGAAAGAGGGGTATCAAACGCAATACCGCACGACTTCACGTACTCTAAGCTCGACAGGAATATTAGACGTGATTGGCGGCTTTGTGTTGCTTGTGCCACTAACCGGCCTGCTGTCGTCCGGCGCGTGGAAGCATGATCCTGACAAATATGGCGTGATCCTTGAACCAGCGAAGTAGGCCATATCCGTTGCCTAAGGAATTAAGTCGCTCGGAGTAGCGAACTACTGCCCAAATCGGGCACAGGGACGTAATACGGCCAGGGGACAGGCTCACGGGCTTAGCCCTTCAGGGCGAACGATCCGCCCGTATTGATCGGCATGGACTCCAAGGCCGTAGGCATTCGGCTTGACCTGTAACGTAGGATCAGGGCTTGTTGATGGTTGTCCCTCAGCCTGCCACTGAAACGGACGGCCTGTGGCATCGGCATGGATCCCCGGCCCGTAGGCATTGGATCGGATCGGCCCGAGGTAGGTCACACCGGGGACCGGCACGGGACTGTCATTCTGGCTAGGAGCTTGGCGGCTGAATCCGTCCGGACTGCCCTGGTCGAAGCCTTGGGCATAGACTTCCGTTGAGACAAGGACACCCATGGCGGCCAGAAGAAGCTTCATGTTACCTCCTGCAGGACCAGACTAACCCCTGCTGCCTCGTCACGCAATCTGGCCTTAGTCCCAAGCTACCCAGACGCCCTGGTATGGTATACGCCTGGTTAGTCAATTCGTCGGCTCAGGCGTTCAGGGCCCCGTGCTTGCTTCAAACATATTCGGACCGTTGGCTTCTAAACAAGTACCGTTGTCCATCAGTCCTTTCAGGCGTAGCCGTAACACCCGGTCCCTTACTGGCCCCTGCCCCCCGATGGGTCTTCCTCGGAAGCGTCTGCCCCCTAGCACCTTTCCTTTTGCTAAACATTCGTTCATGCTTCAGCCTGACGACCTTCTGCGCCCTCAGACCCCATAGCCTACCCGTCCCTTGGCGGTGCAAGGCTCGCTGTGGGCCCCCTCCAGTGAAAGCTTCGCCCCCCAAAAAGTCGAGCGATAAAGTAGTCCGGCGCGATCACATGGCGTGCCACAGAACTACTATTGACCTTTTTTGTTCATAAACGAATCCATGGCCCCACCAACTGCGCCCCCCGTTGTTGACAATGAGGACAGTTTGTCCTTGGTGTCCTTAAGCATATTCATATTTTTTTGAAGCGCGTCGACATTTTTCTGCATTTCCATCAACGAAGAGCCGATCTGTGTCACCGAGTCCTTAATTCCAAAGACACCTTCAGCCGCTGCAATATGCAGCGACAGACCGCCGAGGCCAAATCCGACGAGAAACGCTGGCATCGCGAATAGATAGAGTGCGCGGGTAATAGGCATAGTCCCTCCTTGGTTGGTTTCTTCCAACTCCGTATTGTCGCTGAGAATGGTCTTTCACGGATCGGCATCGCGAATGATGGAAAGAGCCTGGGTTCTTTCGCGCTGGTCAGTGTGATTATGCCATGCGACATTCTCGTTCTCTAGTACCAACCAGAGTATATTGTTGCTTCGAAGTATCCAGGCACTACCTTCGCCTCGACGAACCGCTCCGGCATCACCCACCACCGCCGGAGGTGGCCCTGGGAAGCCAATTGTTGCGTGGCCCGTCTAGTATTCGTACGTTAACTAGAACTAGTACTAGCGACAAGCACCAGTCGGTTCCCTTTGTATGATGGGACCCCTTTTTTGTGACGGGCAAAGCCCTTTTTAATTTCTAGAAAAATAAATCGACTGCAACACGCGGGTCCTTAGTAACCGCCGCCGGGCCGGGGTGGCCTGGCGCAAGGGTATCCCCCCGGTACCCGATCAGGTGTTATTACAGTGTTAGCGAAAGAGACAATTCAGTCAGGAATGAATCACACGCAGCCAGAATAAGCAGGAAGGCAAGAATGAGTATCGCCAGGACTGAGGAGGGGATTGCCCACTTTCTCAAATACTTGGGCAACCCCCCATTCACTGATTCGTAAACCGCAGGTCGCCCGTTCAATCCGGGTCGCCGGCTCCATACGCGTACAGTCACATCGACAATCCAAACAGCCGGATGGATAGGTGTCGGTATCGCTCCCTCAAACGGGCGAGCTGAAGGGATTCAAAGGAGGTGTGTTCCCATCGCAAGAGTCACACAAGGAGGCTGGCCCTCTTGGTAGGAATCGGTGAGGCAGGTTTCAGAACCGAGCCAATGAGTGGGTATCCGTTCTGCCTGATTGTCCATCCACTCTATTCAGAATAGACGACCAGCAGAAGACCAAAGAGAACTACGGATCCCCCCCTAGGCGATATCCCACCACTTCCTCATCTGAGGCGATACGCCGGGTAGCCAGGACGCCAGTCCTTTCGACAAGCCTGCAAAGACACCGACGCTACCCAACATCGCATGATGAAAGTCGATTCTAGCGGCGCTGGGATGATTCGCGTGTGAATGGACGAAGAGTAGCAGGCTACCGGCCAAGGTTAAGAACACCAATGGTGCCGCCCAGGCTGGATGTCGAACACGCCCGGTTCGTCGGGGTGCCTCGCATACGGCCATGACAATGGCAGTGATTCCACTGAACTTGTGCTCAATAATTTCGCGATCTTGGCCAGAAAATGTTTCAGCAAAGCTGAGGGTGCCGATCGGCCAAGCATTATGATGCTCCAAATTATATTATAGACACCAACTACACCGAGGATGGCTGGCAGGGCAAGTCCACACGGACATGGGATGTTCTAGTGCGACGCTTAACTCAGCAAACCCAAATAGCATGTCGCGGACACCAGCGAAGTGATGGTTAAACTCCGAAAAGGCAATGCCTTCCGGTGATCCTTCCCAGCGTCCGCCGGGGTGACTGTGATGATCAGTGCTAGCCCCAGGTTCAGAGGGGACAGCCTGCTGACCTGCTGGAGCTTGCGCTTGTAGGTCAGAAACGCTCGTAAGTGGGAGAATGAAGATCAGAAGCCCAAATAATAGGTAGGACCAGCGATTCATATTCAATGAGGACCCCTAACGAGAGCCATTCGGCTTCTGATACAGCGAACCATACCATACATTACGTAGTACGGCCACACTAAATATGGAGGAAGTTGATCGAGGGAAAGCTGATGAAGGCGAATACCGATGCTGCCTTCTCGAGGAGCATGTGGCTGACTGAGTGATTCAAAAAACACTCTGACTTACTACCGGGGTAGTTCTGGTTCAGGCTGGTCGTCGAAGCTTCCTCCAGGATCGAAGGGAACGCAATCCCTTTCCTTTCTGTCGCGATGGTGCAAAGCTAAGCACACTCTCAACCCCATGACGGGAGAGGGATGTGGTGAGTGTATAGCGGCATCGTGTGCTCGTGATGACCATGAAATTCACACGTACATGGGCCGATTCTCGTTGAGAGTTACCCAGCCACGAATGATGCGATATACGAACCAGAGTCCAACGAGAGTGATCGGCAGCCACATGAAGAGGAGGCCGATCCCAAAGGTTGCGATGATGGAGACTACGCAAAGGGACATCCACAACAGTCCAAACCAGAACGTTCGAATCTGCCAGCGAAAGTGGGACTCCAACCAAGTGCCGCGCACTTCGCTTCGCTTGATGTAGTTGAGCATGACCGCGATGATCGAAGGCCAGCCGGTGAGAAATGCGCCGACCACTGTGGCTGTGCCAAGGATGCCGGTCAGCAGGCTGAATGCGTGTAGGGCGTATACAACCTTGGTCCAGGTGACCAGTGAATCCACGAGTACGTTCCATCCTCACGTTCTGTGGTGAGTGTTCTATATATCCGAAGCTATGTGTAGCATACTCACCATATTGGGCCTCACGCAAGATCGCGTATTCCACACGCCTGCTGCAGCTCCTCTGGGATGCCGCGATGTTTGTTGGGAGCAGGGCGTGCATAAAAGAGAAGATTTTCCTAGTGAGCCAGGACGCTGGAAACCGGGTCACCACAAAGACAGGGTAGGGGAATTGATAAGCTCCATGTACCGTGGATGTGGAGTTTGAGAGGTTGGGAAACTCAGAGCGAAGCCAATCGCAGAGACTAACGCTGAACCAAGAGCAGAAAAAGGGGCACCTCAGTTGAGGCGCCCCGTCGGTGAATCATCTCGAACGTGTGTCGTGTCAGTAGCGGCTACGCTTTGGACCACTACTGAAACGACCAGCGCCCCCAGACCGAGGTTCCATCGGTTTGGCCTCATTGACGGTTAAGGATCGACCATCCATTTGCGATCCGTTCAAGGCCGTAATAGCCGCTTGAGCCTCTTCCGTGCTCGACATTTCGACAAAGCCGAATCCACGAGATTGGCCGGTGAACTTATCTGCGACGATACGGGCTGACTCCACGGTCCCATGCTCGGCAAAGAGGGTGGTCAGTTGCGATTCGGTCGCTGCGTACGGCAATCCGCCGACGTATAATTTTGCACTCATAAACATATCTCCTTCCAGGTGTGATGATATGGCCGAGACTCGAGAAATAGTTTGCGAGGGGAAGGAGAGGGCCGAAGACGCAACCAGGGAGGCGGCTTAGGTCAGGCTTCCGATCAGGTTTCTCGGTAACAACAACATCGGTGATGGGCCCTTATGATCTCGTTTCATGCGAGGCCCTTCGCGATGAAACCCGGGTATCCTAGCAGGGGTGGGAGTAAATAGCTATTCGGCGTTTCGCGTGAGCGGTATCCGTTCTGTGCTTTGAAGATGAATCACTGGTTGCCCGATGATCGAGGCCCATGCCAGATCAGGTACGGCGGTTTTTTCATCGTCTCACCCGCGTTGGGGTAGAGGCGCAGGGTATAGCTGTATGCCTGTTCTTGAGCAGTCAGGCATGTAGATGAAGAGAGGAGGTGACTAGCGATATTGCGGAAGTCCGTGTGATCATCAGTTTCGACGACAGTATAGACTGAGCAGGAAAAGTCACCTTCCTTCGAGCATTCCGTGCTGATCGCGAGGTAGGATCCATCCGAAAACGTCATGAGTGGTTCAAGGTTCAGACGGCTCATTACGACTCCTTTTGTCTTGAGAGGTTTGGGAGTATGGCTCAGTTTTGAGGGAGAGGCGCGATCGGTAAACCACGCGCACCATAGCCATTGAATTCAACTGAATAACCGATGCGCAAGGATATAGTAGTGACCCCAGAAGCCATAACTTTGCGAGAAGGTAAAGGGTCCGATATCGTGTCTGGGCGTTAATTAAGAATTGCCGGGGAACTATCTCAACGATCGCACGTGGAGTGAACCTGCCCGATGCCAATTCCATCGCTGGAGAGAAGGGGCTAGGGGGGCAATCACCTTAATCTCGAACGGCACTCTCATGAATATAAAAATATTGCTCTGTCTATGGTCCACCTACGCTGAAGTAAACCATAGGCACCTGCTAGGGATGGCACACTCGCCTAATAGAGTGGTGCTTGAGGACCCCAGTGTAAACCAGCGAGATCTGGGTCTTCGCCTTCTTGGGCTGGACGGTCCGGTTTGTTCGCCTTCCGCTCCACGCGGCGCGCTTCTTTGTCGCGCTGCTTCTGTTGACGTGATTTTTCTCGGTCTCTCTTGGCGGCTGTAGTTTTTCCTGGTCCTCCGATGATGTCCTCCTTTCAGGTGCGATGTGCTGACGTTCGAGTTATGACGAAGCAGGATTCCGTTTACGGCCAGACACAGATCGCTTGGCACCTGGCCCTGAGCGCCCATCCTGCTGTTGAGAGCGGGACACTGTATCGGGACTCAATCCTTGACTGGCGGCTGATGTAATTTGACGACGAAGGTCTTCAATCGAGGTTGCCGATGATAATCCTGCCGGATCTTGAAGCCCGAGCTTCTCCCACCGCACCTTGGTCCGAAGTACGACTCGCCGCCGCTTATTCGGGGATTTCGTTCCCCATGATGTTTTCATGCTAGCTCCATGTGACACGTTCATGTGCAAATCGGTGGCTCGATTTCTGCTTGACCATCAGCGAGTCTTTACACGGGACGCAGGTACCTTTTCGGTCGCAGCCACAAACCGATCTTCCGGAAGAACGGCTCGGAGCCGGTCAGTGAGAGATCGCCGATACAGTTCAGATTCACGACCGATCAGAACTAACTGATTGGTGTCGATCAGAACATTCAGATATTGCTCTGGAACCAGCAACCTTGTCCCCCCCTCCACCTTGACGCGATACTGCGTTTTTCCGTCGGGGTTACGCTCCGATCCGGAAACGATCTCTGTGAGTCCGTCGATAATTCCTTCGTAGGCTTCCGATCGATGACGCACTCGTGTGCCGTTCGGAATACGGACCCAATGCTCTGTGGGTGCTGGTCGGTTATTGCTCGCTGTTGTCATAAGAGATCCTCTCCGAGTCTAAGTACCCAGTGCGGCTCGTGGGCCTGACACCAAACACTGTGCTCTTGGGAATTGTTCATGTTGCTACAATTCTGTCCGGCGCAGGCCGTGGCATTCTCACACGCATCGCAATGGCGCACAAGAAAATCTTGCCCAGGGAATTCACTGCTGACGATCGCGCAAATACGGTGTCGGAAGGGATGGGCGCGAGGAGCAAAATTCGTATTTACTAGTCTACCATACGAAGGCTACAATTGCGAATGCGCAGAAACGTCAGGGGTATAGTCAGTCAATGGAGACATCTTGTCTGCCCCATTCCTTGTTCCTTGGGTTAATCAGATCGTAGTAGGACACGCCATGGATTATGGTGAATCTAGGATGAAGCAATTGCCCTGCCGAGGGTAAACAGACATGACGGACTGGGTAGTATCCAAGTCTGTTGGGTGGATATAAGAGGAGGGTAGAGATTACCAAAGCCACCGTCAGGCGATGGCCATGACAGAACTCTTGGCGAGCAATACTGACGGGTCTCCCGCCCTATGATCTTCAGGCATGTGCACCCCTCGTCCATAAAGCCGGCGTTCATCAGTGTAAAGAGGACGATTCCAATCAGAAATGCTGCATCCAGGATGCCCATCCTGGCTTAGATTTTAACTCATCGAGTATGTGTACATCACGCATGGTGGGTGCCCTCCTTGCTTGATAGGGACATGGGTGTAATTCAGGGTGTGTGGATCGTCCTTCGTATTTGCCTGAATTCTAAAAACCCGAGTGTCTTTTCTCCATCGTGCAGAGGATGGAATTACTGTCTACATCGATTGGTTAACGAGGGGCTGGTTGAACGGCGAGGTTACCGGCGTCGAAGATACGCAATGACGGCTTCAACACGTCCGTCGACCGACAGTTTCTGGTAGATGTGATGTAAGTGCGTCTTCACGGTATCGACGGAAACGCACAGGTGGTCGGCAATTTCCTTATTGCTTTTACCGACTGCCGCACAAGCCAATATCTGGCGTTCACGGTCGCTCAGAGTGGAGAGCTGCATGGCGTCGCCGTCATGGAGGTGTCGTAACGAATCAGGAACATTATGCACAAAGCGGTCCGGTAGTATCGGGGACAGAACCTGTCGGCTATTTGCCGTTGACCTGAGGATGCGTAGGAAGTCCGTCCAATCGGTATCTTTGAGGATGTATCCAACGGCACCAGCCTTCATCGCGGCCATGATCCGCGCGTCTTCATCGTATCGAGCTAAGAGGAGGACTCGCATCCTGGGATGGTGTTTGTGGAGGAGGTGTGTGACTGATGCAGCGTCAAGATGCTGCATGTCCACGTCGAGTAACACGATGTCGGGGCTGTGTGCCATCGCAAGCCGATAGACTTCTTGTGCATCGGACGCCTCAAGGACGGCAGCAATGTCACGCTCCCTCTCCAGCAGGAGGTGCAGACTCTGTCTGAACAGGCGCTGTGCTTCGGTGAGCAGCACACGGATGGATCCTGCCGATATCCCATGTTCGGGATGAGCGTGGGCGGCTCTCTCGCGATGGTTCGACGTAGAACTCCCCCTCCCTTCATGGTGGACCACAGAAGCACAAGGGTGGAAGGTTTCGTATCAGGCACACAAAAACACTGTGAGACCTGGCCGACAAGTCAGCGAGAGGAATGATAAGAGAAAACGGCGAGGGAAACCACACACGACGAGGCTTGTTCGGCCGGTCTGCTGTTCTCTGGACATACATGAGGACCACCTCCTATTGGCTGAGGCGGTATCAACTTAGACTCTACGCTCGGTGCAATATCCTGGTCAAGGCTTGGTCACGGCACGTCCTGGACCGGATTGCTTGGTGACTGCATGAAATTGGGAAAAGGTTGGCCGAATCAGCGGAGCTCGGTAGTATAGAGCGTCATGAGGCTCTATGCCGTCATCGCGGGGATCTTACTGGTCGTGCCGGTCCAGGTCTTGGCCGGGACGGAGTTCGTCGCACGGGTGCTGACCGTGCATGAAGGGGACCGTCTGACGATTCACTATCAAGAGAGAAACCAGACGGTCGCTCTTCGCGATGTGGATTGCCCTGAGCTGAAACAACCTTACGGGAAGCAAGCGAAACATGCAGCGGCGGCGTACCTTGCCAATCGCGATGTCTTGGTGAGGGAGCTGAAAAAGGATCAGCGGGGCCGCATGACAGCCGACATTTTACTCACGGATGGACGAAACATCGCCCACGAATTGGTCAAAGAGGGACTTGCCTGGGTCCTGCCTGGTGAAGTCCACGATCCAGTTCTGAGGGATATGGAAGAACTAGCCAGAGCCTCCAAGCACGGCCTGTGGTCTGAACCTGATCCCATCCCACCGTGGAAGTGGAAACCCACTAAACCAGCTCGTCGCGATTAGAGAGAGAAAAAACCGAAGCGACTCATTAGGTGCGTGACCTGTCGGGAGATATTCACTCCCCATCTTCTGTGGATAACTATGTGGGCAAGTTCTGTTTTTCAGGCAAGACGCAACGAGTAGCGCGCAAATCCATCAAAGTGCCCATTTTATAGGCATCCGTTCTTGTGTCGATGTACCACAAGGAATAGTGGTCTAAGTAGACATTCCTGATTTTCTTGCATATTCCTAGAAAAATCATTCGCTGTTATTCTCTCAGTCAGACCGATACCCATGCTATTCCCAGTCTGCTGACTGGCTATCCACAGGTTGTAAAGTTTTCTGGGGATGAGATTCTCTGCAACAGGAGCGTGGATTCTTTTCTGTCAAGGGATGAGCCACAGAAAGATGGCTCTATTTTGCTCTGAAAAACAGTCTCTGCATCGGGTCTCTTGTCCATGTCCTACTCGGTGAAATCTGAGAGAGTTGTATACCTTTCGATATGGTGTAGGGGAGTCATTGGAGTTCCATCTATTTCGAGAGGTGGCTCACTGCGTCATCCTGAATCTCTCAATCCGACCGATATTTCTCATCGCTGGATCGAGCTGGTTATTGGGGTCGATTCTTTGAGTGGAGTGGCGTAATCTATCGGGCATATGGCTATTCCTGAGTTCATCAAGTCCCTCCGTGCAAAAATCGGAACGGACTTGTTGCAAGTGCCGACGGCGACGGTCATGGCCTATGATGACCGAGGGCGGTTGTTACTAGTCAAGGATATGGCATCAGGTTTGTGGGGGCCACCAAGCGGTATCGTTGACCCATACGAGCTGCCATCAGATACGGCGGTACGAGAGGTTTGGGAGGAAGCTGGGGTGTACGTCGAGCTCACACATATTCTTGGCGTCTTTGCGGGAAAGCCGTTTTCTGGTGTGTACCCGAACGGTGACCAGCTATCAGTGGTGGCGACTGTTTTTGCAGCAAAGCCGATTAGAGGCATTCCTCGAGCCGACCATGAGGAAACTTCTGACGCGAGGTTCTTTCATACGAACGAGATTGAGAAACTATCCTGTTATCCCCATTTCCATGTAATCCACCAGGCGGTTGGCCAGTCCCACCCCTACTTCAAACCGGCTACCTGGCGTCCTGAAACTTCATAAGCGGTCTTGTGATTTTTCTGAGCATTGTGCAGTTGTTTCCGTACAGAGAAGTTCTGGCGCGGCACATTCGTGTTCGGGGGGAAAAAGGATGAAGCTAGTGGCTGCCAGGAAGTGAAGGCGGCAGAAGACCTTGTCTGGCCTATTGTTCGTCTTTAGAGGATTCTTCGCTCTGTTTGAGCCAGAGTTCAAGCAGCCTGGTCTCGCGTTCAGATTGGGAAATGTGTTCCAGCGCGAAGGCACCGTTCAGGCGATCTTCATAGAACGTCCGTTGTTTGGCGTAGGTTTTCTTAAAGGCCTCGGTCTTCAGAGTCTTCCAATTCGCATCGGAGATGCCAGCCTGGGACCGCAAGAGGTTGATCTCGATGGCTTGAAAGGCAAAGACTTTTGCGAGCACCTTGATGACCGTGGCATTCGTCAGGAATCTGGGATTCTTTTCAGACATCACTGAACCCTGCAGTTCTGGCGGGGCACACAAGCATGGACCGATCCTGACTCACTCTGTGCCCTCGATAGGTCGAGACCTATCGAGGGCACGAAGAGATTTTAAACGGTCTGATCAAATCGGAACAGTGAAATGGAACCACTCAGTTCCGCACGCCGCTCCACACTTTTGCCGGATCGATCGCCTTGTCGGGATTGAGGGTCTTCGCCCGTTCCAGCAGGATGTCGGTTCCCTCAGGGTACGCTGGATCAGAGATGCAACAATTGTCGACCGGACAGACTGCCGCACATTGCGGTTCATCAAAATGGCCGACACATTCGGTGCATCGATCATGAGCGATCACGTAAATATTGTCGCCCACGCCTTGACCGTCACCCACATGAAGGCCCTTCTCTTCTGCGCCGCTGCGCGTTTCGAAGATGGCCTCGTTCGGACATTCCGGTAAGCAGGCGCCGCAGTTGATACATTCGTCGGTAATCAGCAATGCCATAATCCTGGTCTCCTTCTGCTCTAAAGATTAAACCCGGCGTTGTATATTCTCTTCATCCTAATTGATGCAAACTTCAAAAGATCAACGAGAGGCATATGGTGCACTTTCGCAAACGCATCTGTCAATGCGGTGGTTCGACGGCAGGCTGTCGCCTTCGGGGCTGAAGGGGTGGATATCACCTCTCGCTCCGTGGTTTCCCCAGCAGGCTGCCAGGTTTTGCCGCGATACCTTCTCAAAAAGAGACGTGCGTGGAGCCAAGGTCTCGTTCCTGATCATCATGTGCGAAGTGCTGGGTATACGCCTGTCGTGGCTCGCTTCTTTATTGAGAATGGCGTATCGTCCAGCGTATGGCGATTCCTGAGTTTATCAAAGCCCTTCGTGCGAAAGTCGGGACCTTGTTGGTGCACGTTCCGACGGTGGCGGTCCTGGCCTATGATGACCAGGGACGGATGTTGCTCATCAAGGATAAGCCTTCAGGCCTGTGGGGGGCGCCGAGCGGGATTGTCGACCCTCATGAGCTCCCATCAGACGCGGCAGTACGGGAAGTGTGGGAGGAGGCAGGGGTCTACGTCGAACTCACACAGATTCTTGGCGTCTTCGCAGGGGAACGGTTCTCCGTGGTCTATCCGAACGGCGACCAGTTGTCAGGGGTGGAGACCGTGTTTGCGGCGCGGGCCATCAGCGGAATACCACGAGCCGATCAGGAGGAAACCTCGGACGCGGGTTTCTTTGATTCTGGCGAAATTGAGCGTCTGACTTGTTATCCCCATTTTCTGGAGATCCACCGGACGGTTGGCCAACGGCACCCTCAACCCTATTTCAAGCCGGCGACCTGGCGTCCTCCTGCAGTAGGGTGAAAAACTCTCCCAGCGTTGTTCTCGGGTCGCTTTCAGGCACATGCAAGGGTTTGGATAACACTCATGGCGGTGAACCTGCCAAACGGTGAAGCGTCGTTCATTTGTGAGTTGTGAGATGCGAACTACGAGAGACAGGAGACGGTGCTTCGTTTTGCGAACGTCGTGTCTTTTCTCTCGCACAGCAACTACGAATGGCGGAGGTCCGTATGAGCTCGACCAGGTTGTGGGGTTGAACTATGGGCTTGTCAGTTGTATGGTGCATCCAGATTTGGGTCTAGTCAGAGCGCATACGATATTGTGGTTTCAGTAAGGAGAAAGTTTTTGGTCAGTCCGCCGGACAACCCTGTGTCCTGACTTTGGCTGGTGAATGGCGTTCATTACACTGAGTTGAATAGGCAGTATCCCGATATCTATCCACCTTTTCACAAAGGAGTGTGTCCTATGGCAGAGGTTACGGAGCAGATCACGAAGGCCCTCGAACATTTCAAGCAGCAACGCGATGAATTACAAGTACAGTTACACCTGGCGAAGGCGGAGGCAAAGGACGAATGGGCTCGCCTGGAGACTCAATGGGACGACATTAAACCGAAGCTGGAGGCCGCGCGGGAGGAAGTGGGGAAAACGGCTGATTCCGTCGGCGATGCGCTGAGTCTGGCAATCGATGAACTCAAGAAGGGGTATGAGCGGCTGCGGAGCCGACTCTAACGCGGAGGTGGTATCGGGATAGTAGCAACGTTACGTTGTGGCAGATTCTGCTGATCGACCGTCGTCTCTGAAGGGGCGGGTTTCACCGAAATGCCCACCCGAGACTGCCTACTTTCCGATCAACGATGGGTCACCGCTTGTGTGACCCATCCTGTGGCTTCTTGCCGACTTGCGTTTTCCCCTCGTTTACCGCGATCCCTGATTCCGGTGTTTGGGTAATCACGATTTCCAGTCGTCGGTTCTTGCTTCGACCTTTGTCCGTATCATTTGTCGCGATTGGTTTGCTGTCGGCATAGCCTACCGCTTTGACTCGGTCACTCTGCAGTCCTCCGTTGATCAATATCTGTGCGGCATAGTCAGCCCTGGCTCGTGACAGTTCCTGATTATCCCGAAAGCCCTTTCGAAGGTCGGATCGGAATGGGGTATTGTCGGTATGTCCCGCCACTTCAATTCCCTGGTACCGGGATCCGTGCAAGACGGCACCGATCCGCTCGAGCAAGGAGGTGCCTCCGAGGGTCACTGTGGCATCACCGGTGGAGAAGAGGTCACTACTGGCCAGGACCAGGGTCAACTTATTGCCTCGCTGCCTCACGGTGACCGTGCCCTTCTTTAGCTCAGGCTGGAGCAGTCCTGTCAGGCTCTCACTGATCTTGCGGAGGTCGCTATTGCCGATGAGGGTGAGAGTTTCTTCCTCATCGGTGGCGTCCGCATTGGGCCCGAGTAGGTTGGATGCGGAGAGTGTCTGATCGATCGACTGAAGCGACAGGGCGGGAGGGGGCTCGTCTTGTGCGGGGGCTGCGTCGGTCTGTTTTGAGGCGTTGGTGTTGGCATTAAGTTCAACGTCCATCAGCAATTGCTTGGTGCGCGCGAGTTCTGCTTCTTTCGCCAGGAGTTGAGGATTTATATCGGCCAGCTTTTGCGTGGCGTGTTTCAAGTCGTCCTTGACCTGCGTCAGTTCCTGTTCTCTCTTCGCGATCAGTTGTTCCGCATCCGTGGCCCGGCGTTTTGCTTGGGCAAGCTCTTGTTCACGTCCCGATGACGTCATCTGCTGCTCGACCTCGGCCACACGGCGTCTTGCCTGCGCTAGTTCCTGTTCCTTCCCTGCCAGCTGTTGTTCAACTTCGGTGATACGACGCTTGGCTTGACTTAGTTCCTGGTCCTTTTTCGTCGTTTGTTGTTCGGCGTCGGTGACGTGGCGTTTGACCTGGGTCAGTTCCTGCTCTTTTGCCGCCAGTTGTTGTTCAATCTCGGTGACGCGGCGTTTGGCCTGGGTCAACTCCAGTTCTTTGCCTGCCGTCAGTTGCTCGACTTCCGAGACCCGGCGCTTGGCTTGCGTGAGGTCCTGCTCTTTTTTGGCGGTCTGTTGTTCGGCCTCGGCGATGCGGCGCTTGGCTTGGGTCAATTCCTGCCCTTTTGCGGTTGCCGCCATCTGTTGCTCGACTTCACTCACCCGGCGTTTGGCCTGACTAAGCTCCTCAGTTTGTGAAGCAAGATCTTCTCGAAATTTCCTGGAAGTCTCGATGGCATTCGACCGTAAGGCGGCAAGATCGGTCTCTTTGGCATGGAGCTGAAGCACGAGCTCACCGATGCGTTGCTTGAGCTCGTCGATCTTTTGCTTGGCTGCCTGGAGATTGTTTCTGGCCGCGCTTAGTTCGTCTGAGGACTGGCCGTCTGCTGTTCCCCGGGATGCATCGTCCTCGACCCTGTAGGCCCGAGTGGGGGTTGAGTCAGATGAGGCTAATCGCGATCCATGCCAGGTTCCGTAAGATGACACAGGTAGAGGAGACGGTGTCTTTTGGAGACGATCCTGTTGAATATCTGAGGATGGATCCATGGCCATCAGTTGAGCAGCGGCAACCGAAACGGTAATAGTTCCGTAAAGCAGCGAAATGGAGAGCAGCGCACAGGTAGAGAGTTTCACAAGCATGATTGACCTACTAAAGGGATACAGTGTGGTGACGATACATAGATTGGCGCCTTCCTCACGCACCTCACCGCATGGACATGGTTATGGACTCCGCTCAGAAATCACAGGGGGCAGGACTCATGGTGTCTATTGCCAATGGCGGCGCTGTCCCCTCTGACATGAAAAAACAGAGCAAGAGGGGAAAGGATCCTATCGCCTTCCAGATTCACTTTGCAACGGGTGTGTGAGGCGGAATCGGTTGCTCGTCACAGGTCGAAGGGTGATGAGGTGCATGCCGACGGGTGCCCATCTTTTGTGCGTCGCGCTCTCGACGTGGACGATCTGGAATCCGAATGGGGGCGATAGTCTGCGGGGCGAGGGCTCATACGTTTTTTATCAATATTGTCGCAACTTATTCGCGGGTTTGAGGGCACGACCGCAACAAAGTTGATGCACCATGTTGATGCGCATTGAGGCACTCGCTCCTGCCTTGAATCTGGGCGGTGAATCTCGCTAGACTGCGCCCGCTCACCTTGTTCTGCGTTTTCGGAGGGTCTGCCATGGTGGTTCGTGCGTTTCTTCCTGTCTGCCTTATCGTTGGAGTGCTGGTCTTGATCGGGATGTGTCCCGCAGCGGCAGCCGACCAACCTCAGCAGCTGAAGGCTGCCTGTGAGCGAGGGACACCGGCTGCCTGTAACGCGCTTGGTTTACTGCATATGAAGGGCGAAGGGGTGAAGCAAGACGAGTCACGAGCTGCCGCCATGTTCAGAAAAGCCTGTGAGGTCGGTGATCCGAATAGCTGTTCCAATCTCGGGGTGTTGTACGCTGAGGGGACGGGCGTTCCACAGGACGATGTGCAAGCCGCGGTCTTCTCGAGGAAAGCGTGTGATGGCGGAGATGCACGAGGTTGTTACAACCTTGGGGTGATGTATGCCGAGGGAACAGGCGTTCAACAGGACGATGTGCAGGCGTCCGATTTCACTCGGAAGGCCTGTGATGCTGGCAATATGAAGGGTTGCTACAATCTGGCCGTGATGTATGCCTCAGGAACCGGAGTGCAACAGGATGAGGTGCAGGCCGCCGATCTCTACAAAGCAGTCTGTGAGAGTGGGAACGCGAGAGGGTGCTACAATCTTGCCGCGATGTATGCAGTTGGAGCGGGAATCCCACAGGACGATATTCGAGCCGCCGAGTTCTACCGGAAGGCTTGTGACGGCGGAAATGCACGAGGCTGTTACAATCTTGGCGTGATGTATGCTGAAGGGACAGGGGTCCCACAGGACGATTTCCAAGCCGCCGATTTCTACCGGAAGGCCTGTGACGGCGGGAGTGCAAGGGGTTGCTCCAACCTCGGCTCGATGTATGCGGCGGGCAACGGAATTAAACAGGACGATGTTCGTGCAGCGACGCTCTACCGGAAGGCCTGTGACGATGGCGACGCCAAGGGTTGCATCAATCTCGGGGTGACCTATCAAGTCGGACGGGGCGTCAAATCAGATGACACGGAAGCCCTCAAGCATTATGGGAAAGCCTGCGACCTCCGAGAGCAAAAAGGCTGTTCTCTCTATGCCAAATTGAAGACGGGAAGGCGGTGAGGTGCTGTGGGCCCAAGACCGGCAGGTGTTGAGGATGGTCTGTCGACGTTCAGCCGGAGTCACGGTGGTGGTCAGAGTCTGAACACATTGTCCAGGTTCTTCATCTGCGTGAGGGTGCCGTGAGATTGTCCGAATAGTTTTGCCGTAGCCTGTTGGCAAGACGGTCACCCGATTTAAGTCTCACCTCCACACAGCCTCACGTGGTGTCGCTGTTCGATGATTGTCAATGGATTATGTCCGGCCAACTCTGTAGATCAGTAGGTCGATCTGGTGATGCGAATGCGGCTGAGTAGAATGGAAGGGTTGTGCGATCACAGTTCCAGGTAAGGGGAGCCTCATGGTGTTGCAGAGACGATTGATGACGTGGTGTGTGGGTGTGACGGCATGCTTGTGCTTTAGTGCCGATGTCTTTGCGCACGAGCCTCTGACCGCGTCGCCGTCCGGGACCTCGGAGGTCCGCGCCGTGGTCGAGCAGGATGTTGCTTGGGATGCCATTGAGTGGACGGAACGACGTTACAAGCTTGAGGCGGTAGGATTCAAGGCACGGAATGAAACCGGCTGGGATTGGTGGGGGAGTGATGAGGTGATGGTCGGGACGGAAGACTCAAAAGGCTGGACCGTTTCGGCTGAGCTTAGTGGTGTCGATTCAGGAGAATTTTATTCCTTTGATCCAGTTCGGAGTTGTGTTGTCGCAGTACGACCGGGGATTGTTGTCTTGGGAAAGACGTCGGTCTGCGATGAGGCCGGTGAACCTGCTCCACTGAGTTTTGGAGTGGAGCTGTGGGAAAAGGATATATTGGGGTGGCGGACTGGTTTCTGCAAAACATTGCCTCCCGGGAAGGGTCTGCATGCCGGGCCCCATTGTGCGGATGATGGAAGTGGTGCGGATTTTATCGGTCGTGCCCGGGTCGATCTTTCCGCCTTGGATCTTGAAGCTGTGTTGCCGAATGTCGGTGATGAACATATCGAGACGGTTGTGTTGAGCCCTTGTCCCAGCGGCGAGGTATGCAGTGATGCCGATTTACCGGACTACAGTTTCACGTTTCGCGTTACACGCGTGCGTGACGCGCGGGTTGAGCTGCGCTCGTTACTCGATGAGACAATGCACAGAACGGGTGCGCGTTCGGAACTGGAGGCCATCGTGACCGGCCTGCGCTCCTTGCGAGCACCAAGTCCTCGACAGGTGGAGCCGAATCTGCCCAGGTAGGTCGGATGAGCCTGGCGTCACATCGCCAGTGGATTGATGGGCACTGGGTTGTGATGAGCAGCGGACGCAGGTCATTAGCTGGAAATTTCCATGGCGGTGGGTGGTGAAACTTTTTGGATCACACTACTCGTGGAGCGTTGTGCGTGAAACGTGACACGGTCGCGGGTGCAAACCTGAGGTTGGCAGTGAGAAACAGGCCTCTCACGAATCAAATCACGGACCGCTGGCTCCCCAACGTACGAAGGTTGACGAGATACGCTTCACGTTTCATGAACGCCGAATGTTGTTGCAGCGATGTTGGCTGGAGAAGTACGTATGGACACTGAGTCTCGGTATTGGTCGGATCGTATGGGAGAACCGTCATGATATTCAGACGACCAGAGCTCGAAAAGGACAATCCAATCGCTCCAGAGCCGTATGTCGGACCGCGGCGTCGCCTGGCCATGGCCCGTGCAGCTGCAGCCGGGAAATCTACTGAGCCTGATGATGTGAGGGGGGCGTTGCAGGTCTTGGCAGAGGCAGGGGCTCAGGTGGTGAAGCGTCTCTCCAACAGGCGAAATACCGATGAAGACCTGGAGACGCTCCGAAAAGCCGTTGCTCAAGCCGAGCAAACATTAGCGGTCCAAGAATGCCCCCTACCGCCGAGTAGGCTGAAGGCTTGAGGTTCTGGGAGAGAAGCGAGGCGTTCCTTCTGGCTCAGCGGGAGAAACGCCATTGTTTTGGCGATCGTATTCGTGCGCGAGGTATCACCCAGTCAGTGGACATCGTTAGAGCCGACTGGAGTGAGGTCTCGGTGTTCAACAGGAGTGGCTGTGTTGCCAGATCGAGAGGACAGGAGGTTTGAGAGAAAGCTGGTTGTTTTCTGGAGAGCCGGTGGGGGCCCTCTGGGTCTTCTCCTTTGCATCGTACTGTCCAGTTGTGGGACGATGAGTGGGTTTGCTTGTGGTGATGGCGGGCAACGTGCCGTTCAAGAGGTGGTCCATTTCGGAACCGACACACCGTCGGGTTCAGTCACGCCGGAATATTGGACAAGATTTCTCACTGAGACGGTGACACCGCGGTTTCCGGAAGGACTTTCCGTCTGGCAGGCGTCTGGTCAATGGCGGGCGGCGTCAGGCGTGATGGTGAACGAACCGACCTATATTCTCAGTCTGATCCATCCAGACAATGCTACTACAGACAAGGCGATGCGGGACATTCTCTCTTCCTACAAAACTCGCTTTCACCAGGAAGCGGTGCTGCGTGTGTCGTCTGCTGTCTGCACGTCGCTCTAAGTTCCTTACCGGTTCCAAACTTGGGCTCTCGCTAGAAGTTAATGAGGGTGAACATTCATACTCCCCATCTTCTGTGTATAACCTTGTGTGTAAGTCTTGCAATCAGGTCGGGAGAGTGCGAATCACGCGTAATATCATCAAAGTGCCCATTATTTAAGCATCCGCCTCTTCGCAATCGAACCCCTAGGAATAGTGGTCCAATGAGTAGTTTATGAGCTTCTTGCGCATTCCTAGAAAAATGTCAGGAGTTATCCCCTTCATGAGGCTGATGTCCATACTATTCCCAGTCTGCTGACTGGATATCCACAGGTTGTGAGGTTTTCTGGGGATGGCGTTCTTGTTGCCAGGAGCGTTGTTCTGTATCTGTCAAGGGGTGGCCGAAGGAAAGATGGCTCTAGCGAGGATTTTAAAAAGCCCTGAGGCACAGTCGCATGTCCATGACAGATCGGACTCTATTTGTAGACATGATCGCTGTTCCGGTCCACCTTATTCATGACCAACCGTCATATAGATGGTGCGGATTACCCGTTTTCTCGAAGAGCGGATCGTACACGATCGATTGTCTGTTGAAGCGTTGCCCTTGTGAGATGGACAGGGTTATGTGGTATGCGCCACACCGGTTCCTGTGGGGCTGGATCATCCGGCTGTCTAGGAATCACATGCCAATGGATGTGGGGGAGCTGATTCCCTAAGAGTTCATAGTTGATCTTTTTCGCGTGGTAGATCTCGGATAAGGTGCCGGCTATACGGCTGACCTCTTCGATCAGCTGAACACGTTCAGGTGGCGCTAATTGGAACAGTTCAGTGACATGCCGGTGAAAGACCAACACCGTCCATCCAGGGAAGAACTGGTCTTCGTACAGATAGGCTTTGGACAATCCAAGATCTTCAAGAAAATGGTCTGGACGGGGCCAAGTGCCCATACAGGCTGTACAGGGTGACTCACTCACGGCTTGGTGGCTTTCTTCCACTCCTCTTCCGTCAGGACTCCTTTCTTGATCAGCAGCTGAATCAGCATATCGAGGGTCTTGCGGTTGGCAGCTGCGGCAGGTTCCGGGGGAGCAGGGGCGGAGAGTGAACCTCCCGGACGCTTTGCGTCGGGCAACACCCGTTTTTGTCCAAAGACCTTAAACGACGGGGTAAACACTGCGACATAGTCTCTATTTCTGATGCGTATGCTGGCAGGCAGACTGTCCGATTGTGGAGTGAGATCTGGCGCGGATCCCGGCGGGATATGAAAGTAGGGTTTCCCGTCACCAGTCTGGCCGTCCTGGTCCAGGACATCGAATCGCTTCAGGAATGATTCCCCCGTCAATGCTTCGTGGTCCTCACCTGCGAGATTGGTGATCTTGTCGAGGACGATCACCAAAGAATCGCCGGTGATCGTATCCGGTGAAAGGTTTCTGACACTGATGTCATACCGGTATTCACTGGAAAAGTTATCTCGGCTTTTCAACGTCACCAGAACCTGGACTCGCCCGGTGAGATCTGTCAGCTGATCCGGGGAGGCGGCGAAGGTGTCCATTGGTGCCGTTACCATGAGCGCAATCCCGATGAGCCCACCGCGTCGTAACCAACTCATTATCCCGGTACCGTTCGTTGAATATGATTTGAGCATAGCAGACCCAAGAGTATTGAGCGAGCCGATTCCTCTTCGAAGTCGCCTTGACAGTTTCTTCCTTCCGACGATATTCTCCCCAGCATCTGCATCATCTCGTGGGTGTATCTATCAGGCATGGCACGATTCGTTTCTTCCCGATTACAGGCGCCAGGGATTTCACGCTCGCTTGTGAAAGCCTTGATGACTCTGTACGACTATCCTCATCCCCTTCACCAAGATCGCATCATCCGTGGCTACGACCGTCCCCATGCCGTGAGGACAGCGACGATGTGTGTGGCTGTCGCCGCGCGCTTGGGACATCCTGATGATCGGGTCCGGCTCTATCATGTGGCCTGTCTGCTGCATGACCTCGGCCGTGCGGGGCTGGATCGACGACTCTTTGGCACGATCTGGTCGTGGGCGAAACAACGGGGCATTCCCACGAGACCTCGTGAATGGCGAGCCGTTCATCCCCATACAAGGTATGGTCGTGAGACGGAGGCCTTCGTGTCGCGCTATCGAAAGGACCTTGCGGCTGCGGGAGTGCTGCTGGATCGCTGGGCGATCGAGCAGGTTGAGATGAGGTTGGGGTATGCCAGGCGCCTGGCTAGACGGTTGCGGGCGGTGAGGCCGACGTTTACGAAGCTGGGGTTGAGCTGGCAACCGTGGATGCAGCAGGTGATGCTGTACTACTATTACCCGGAACGGTTAGCCAAGGCACCATCATGGGTGAAACAATTAGCGGAAGTCCTTGTGGCCTGTGAGCAATTTGAGGCCTACAGTAACCAGCGTCGAGGACGTGACTATTATGCCAGGAGCAAAGAGAGCTTGGCAGAGGCGTTTGCGTATCTGGATAAGTTGGAGCAAGAGGGGATCCTCAGTGACGAGGTTGTAGCTGCTGTGCGAGGATTGACGGCCGAAGGGGTCTTTGATTCGATTCTTGAGGCAGCGCGAGGTGAACCGCTGACTCGGCATGACCGCCGGTACCTCCGCAATCTTACCGCCTAGGAGCATCTGATGGCCGTTCGGACTGTAACGCTGACAATTCAAATGGCCGGGGGGACTCAGATCGAAAATGTTACCAAGTCCGTTGTCGCTGCCGTGGCAGAGGCGAAGCTTCAGGCAGGAATTGTGACGGTCTTTGTCAAGCACACGACTGCGTCCGTGATGATCATTGAGGATGAACCAGGGATCCGCGCCGACACGCACACGTTTTGGGACCGTCTTATCCCGGCAGATCCCCGCTGGCGACATAATACGGTTAATCCGGGAGAAGACAACGGTCACAGTCACCTTCGAGGGCAACTGCAAGGGCCTTCCGTCACGATTCCGTTTACTGCCGGATCGCTGCTGCTTGGAACTTGGCAGCAGGTCGTGCTCGTGGATTTTGACACGCGTGCGCGAACCCGTGAACTGGTCCTACAGGTATTAGGTGAATAGCCCGCTCGGATATTCTTGCCTGTTCCTTGTCACTTTCTTACTGAGTTCAACAGTGGTTGCGGCGGACTGGGGGAAGCCGCTGGGAGCCGTCTATGACGGCCCTGAAGGAAGACCGCGCGCTGTGACGCCTGCACCCCTGGAGCTTGGTGCCGATGAGCGAACGACGATCACGGTCTTTGAGCGAGCGACGAAGTCCGTGGTGTTCATCGCCAATACTGCCATCCAGCAGGACATTTGGTCCCTCAATGTCATGGAAGTGCCGCAGGGATCAGGATCCGGGTTCATTTGGAGCAAGCAAGGGCATATCGTCACGAACTTTCATGTCATCTATGGAGCTGATGCGATCAAGGTGACCTTGGCGGATCGGAGTGAACATCAGGCTAAGTTGGTTGGGGCCGATCCCGATCACGATCTGGCGGTGCTTCAGATACAAGTTTCGGACGGCCAGTTGGAGCCGATGGTGATCGGCTCCTCTCATGATTTGCGAGTTGGACAAAAAGTGCTGGCGATCGGAAATCCGTTTGGGCTCGATCACACCTTGACTACGGGCGTCGTCAGTGCCTTGGGCCGGACCATCAAATCAATGTCCAATCGAACGATTGAAGGGGTGGTTCAGACGGACGCCGCGATCAATCCGGGCAACTCTGGTGGGCCCTTGCTTGATAGCGCCGGGCGGCTGATTGGTGTCAATACGCAGATTGTGAGTCCGAGTGGGGCCTATGCGGGTATTGGGTTTGCGGTTCCGGTCGATACAGTCAATCGTATCGTTCCTGAACTCATCAAGCACGGGAAGCTTATCCGTCCTGGACTGGGGGTCTCGCTGGTCCCGGATGCGATGGCGAAGCGATGGGGAATCAAAGGGGTGATCATCGGCAAGGTGACGCGTGGGGGTGCTGCGGACCGCGCCGGCCTGAAGGGGGCCCGCGAAACGATGACGGGACAAATTCAACTCGGTGACATTCTTGTCGCAGTCTCCGGAAAAACTGTGACCACCATTGACGACCTTATGGATGCGATGGAACAGCACAAGATCGGTGACCACGTCACCGTGGAAATCCTCCGTGGCAACCGGCGCGAAAAGGTGTCGGTCACGCTACAGGCCGTCAACTAGCGTGGCGGTAATTCACAACATGTGTATGGTAGGATTACTCAATTCTGTTTGGTAAAGGACTGTCTATGGGTGATCGTAGTTCTTTTGATCAGGAGACGCAGCATGACAGGAGCGATGAGCCGTCGGTGAAGACCGGGACGGATCCGCTCGAGTTGATTGAACAGTGTCTCGCCTCTTTCTCAGATGGTGATCCTCGGCAAAAGCTGCTGTACAAGCTGCGGCATGCCGTGATGCTGTCTCAAACGGCTTCTCAGCAACGTGAGTTAGAGTTCAAGAAGGTGAGTGAGGTCGTGGCCAAGCTCACAGCGCCAGCCAATCGGATCGGCACCTTGCTTGAGATTCCGGCTCCGGGTCTCGCCCGTATCGTCGTCGGTGGGGCGGAGTATTATGCCAACGTGGATCCTCGCGTGGCTGATGCCGACCTGCGGATCGGCACCCAGATCTTGGTCAATGAAGCCTATGCGGTTATTCGGACCCTGGGGTACGATCGGAACGGGCCCATTTTGAAACTAGCTGAAACGTTACCGGACGGCCGGTTGCGGTTTGAACAGGATATGGGCCGGCAGTCGTTGATTTTGCAGCGTTCGACGGATTTGCTCAGTGTCGAGCTCAGTGCGGGGGACCACATTCGAATCGACCCCAGTCTCCGCATTGCTCTTGAGAAACTAGTGGATCGGAAAGCCAGCCGCCATGTTCTGGATGAAACACCCACGGTCACGTGGGAACAGATCGGAGGACAGAACGAGGCCATCGCTGCGATTCGCAAGGCGATTGAATATCCTCTGGTGCATGCGGAGACGTTCGAACGGTTCAAGTTTTCTCAACCGAAGGGGTTTTTGCTCTACGGACCACCCGGGTGCGGGAAGACGCTGATTGGGCAAGCCGCTGCCGGTAGTTTGGCCAAGCGGCTCAGCGAATCGCAGCAGGGACGCGGACCTGATCAGGAGGGCAACGGCCCGCCAGTGACGAGCGGGGCATTCCTTCATGTTAAAGGCCCGGAAATTCTCAACATGTGGCTTGGGGAGTCAGAGCGGATGGTCCGAGATCTCTTTGAGCAGGCTCGGGCTCGACGAAAGGAAGGGGCTTTGCCGTTCATCTTCATCGATGAAGCGGAGTCGATTGTGGGGACGCGGCGTGCCATGCGTTCTTTCAATATTTCAAACACGCTCGTCCCGATGTTTTGCAGCGAAATGGATGGGATCGAGTCGTTGCGGGATGTCGTCATCATTCTGGCCTCCAACCGACCGGACCTGATCGATCCGGCTGTGCTGCGTCCCGGTCGAATCGATCGGAAAATTAAAGTCGGTCGGCCCAACAAGGCTGCCGCAGCCGAGATTTTGAAAGTCTATTTGACGGCGGATCTTCCACTCGACCCCGAGTTGGTGAAGGATCGCGGGGGTGAGCCGGTGCAGGCGGTGGTGTCGCTTGTCGAAGACATTATTGAGGCGATCTTCCGTCGAACGGAAGAAACCCGCCTCCTTTCGATCAGGCTGAGAAATGGTCAGAGTTCGGTGCTGTACCGCGGCGATCTTGTCAGTGGGGCAATCCTGGCGTCGATTGTTCAACGGGCAAAAGAAAAGGCGATCGATCGTACGGTTCAGTCCGGGCAGCCGGCGGGATTGCTGGAGGAGGATCTCCGGGTGGCCGTGTCCGAGGAATTTCGAGAGGGTGACATGCTACCGCCGGACGATGACGCCGAGGAATGGCTGAAATTGCTCGACCATCATCCGGAGCAGGTGGTCGGTATTTCGTCCTTCCGGCGAGGCCGTCAGGCTGAAGAACGGCTCACCAGTCAGATCATCTGAGGACGTGAAAGGTCAGAAACTGATTGATCAGGCGCTATGAGCGAGTCTGATCGTCGCTTCACGTTTTCATTTTTAATTCTCACTCACTATGCGTCTTTTTGGAATTGAGACCGAGTACGGTATTACACGCGACGATGTACCGGACATGGATCCGGTGGTCGAATCAATGGAACTCGTGCGTGCTCATCTGGCCGCCTCTTTCGAGCGGCGGTGGGATTATGCCGGTGAGGATCCGCATGAAGACGCGCGGGGTTTCCGAGTCTCGGGCTTGCAACAGGATAAAGAGGAAGATGAGTTCGCACGACGCGATGTCCATCGCCCCTTTTCGTTCCATGACATGAAAAGCGACCTTGTCTTGCCGAATGGTGCGCGATTCTACAACGACCATACGCATCCGGAATACTCCACATCTGAATGCCGAACGCTTCGCGATCTGGTGGCGCAGGATCGAGCAGGAGAACGGATCGTGCACCGTGCAGCTCAGCGGCGTAACGAGGGACTTGGTGGCGCGTATGTTCGGCTCTACAAGAACAACACGGATTTCCACGGCCACAGTTACGGATGCCACGACAATTATCTTGTGCCCCGGGCTGTTCCCTTTCCGGCCTTGGTGACCGGCCTGGTGCCGTTTCTTGTGAGTCGGCAGGTCGTCGCCGGTGCCGGGAAGGTCGGAACCGAGGCACAAGAATCACCCTATGTTCCAGGGCCGTACCAAATTTCTCAGCGTGCCGACTTTATGGAGGCAGAGCTGGGCGTCGATACGATGCATAATCGACCGATTCTCAATACCAGAGATGAGCCCCATGCGGATCGCCAACGGTATCGTCGGCTCCATCTCATTATCGGCGATGCCAATATGTGCGAGTATGCGACGGCGCTCAAAGTCGGAACGACACAGTTGGTGCTCGATGTGATTGCACAGGGGGCCGTACCCGATCTCGAATTGGAGCAGCCGGTGGCAGCCGTCAAACAGATCTCACGCGATCCAGACCTCAAAATGGTAGTGAGACGAAAAAATGGACGTACGATCTCGCCGGTGGACATACAAGTACAGTACTATGAAGCCGCGAAGAGGACGCTCTCCGGTCGCGACGCGGAATCGGATTGGATCTTGCAGGAATGGAGTGAGACGTTGCAGTTGCTGGTGCAAAATCGGCAACAATTGGTCGGCAAGTTGGATTGGGTGACGAAGCAATGGTTGCTTGAAACGTTTATGCGGGAAGAGCGGATTGATTGGGACGATCCATGGTTGGCCAGTTTGGATCTGGAGTATCACAATATCGACCCTGAGAGGGGCCTCTACATGGGCTTGGAAGCGGAGGGGAAAACATGGCGGCTGACGACTGATGAAGTAATTGAAGCGGCGATCCGAAATGGTCCGGCCGATACACGTGGCGGGTTACGGGGGCTCTGCGTGCAGAAATTTCCGGACCAGATTCAGTCGATTCAGTGGGAGCAGGTCCGGTTTGCCGGCGGGCTCCGATCCCGTACGCTCGACATGCGTGATCTCTTTGATCCGCAAGAGGTGACGCGATGCATCGGTCTCTTCAAGACGGCCCAGTCACCGGCTGATGCGTTGGCCGCATGGACCCACGGAAAGGATAGGGACGTATGAAATACAACTTGATGCCAGAACGACGGGAAGGGCCAGGCGATCCCATGCCGAAATCCCCCAGTCCTCTGGAAGAAGGAGGGGGGCCACGTCGTCCAGAAACCGGATCCCCCGACAAGGATAGCCTTCTGAAGCGGATGCGCCGAGTCGATCCGAAGCAGGCGGAACGATATCGGCAGCGGACGGGGGAGTAGTATGAAAAGGAAGAAGTGAGAGGTGGAAAGGTGATGAGGAGCAGTGCTATTGGGCCACACCATAAACTTTTCACTTTTTACGTTTCACCGTTCACGAGGTAAGCATGCGGATGCAGGGTGATTTTTACGAGCTACTCAAGGACCGGGGGTATGTATTGGGAATGCCCGGACAAGCCGGAGTGGGGCAGGCTCTGACCACCGCCACCACGATACTTGCCTTCAAATATCGTAATGGGGTGTTGGTGGCCGGGGATCGTCGTGCGACAGCCGGCAATATGGTCATGTACGACCGCACCGACAAGGTCTTGGAGATAGATCGACATAGCGTCATGGCGATTGCAGGGGTTCCCGCCACCGCGTATGAAATGGTGCGCATTCTCGAACATTCCTTTAAGTACTATCGGCGGACACAACTTCAGGAGCTCAGCTTTGAGGGCAAGCTTCGAGCCCTGTCTAAGCTGCTGAAGGAAAATGTTCCGGCAGCCCTGGCGGGGACTGGGGCTGTCGTTCCGATCTTTGCCGGATACGATGCCGAACAAGAGGCCGCAAAGATTTATTTCTACGACATTCTTGGCGCAGAGTTTGAGGGAGTGGAGTACGCCGTATCGGGGTCTGGTTCGCCCACTATTCGCGGCATTCTTCATTATGTGAATACCTGGGGCGAGCAGCCTCTGAGTGCGATGTCTGAAGAGCAGGCGGCCGTTCATGCGCTGCGGCTGCTCACGTGCGCTGCCGAATTCGACAGCGCGACTGGTGGCGTGAATCGAGAGGCCGGGCTGTATCCGGTTGTGAAGTTGATCACATCCGATGGTGTAACGGCCATGGCGGATCCACATCTCCGATCGTTGTTCGAATCAAACGTATCGAAAGGCTTGTAAGGTCGTCACGCTATGTACGAAGAACCCTATCGGTGGGTCGAAGCAGTCGGGAATCGCCGACAGTACCTTGATGCGCAGTTTGCGCAGGGGAGTCCGGTGGTGGGTGTGGCATGTGAGCAGGGGATTCTCCTGATGACGATGAGTAAAGGCACCCCCAAGTTATATGAAATCTATGACCGCCTTGCATTCGGAGGAATGGGACACCCGGCTGATCTCGAGAAGTTACGCTTCACTCTGTTGGAAATGGCTCATGTCGAAGGATTCAACCGCTCTGCTTCTGATGTCACGGGGAGCCGCCTCGTCAAATACGGCATTGCACCGGTCGTCAAGCAGGCGTTTGAGGAGGTTTTTAAAGCTCCGTTCATCGTGAAGATCATGCTGGCTGAGTTGAGCCAGAAAGTTGGGAAAGACGGCTTCCTTACGATCACCTATGACGGAGTGTTCGAAGAGAAGAGCCGGTATGCAGTCCTTGCGGCAAGCGCGTCGGTTGAGCAGCGGATGGTGGAGTATCTTCGACCGCAGTCTTGTGTGTCGTTGAAAGACGCCGTGGATCTCGCGATTCACACCTGGGCAGTCGGAGATCGAGCGCAGCGGCACACGGATGAAACCGGAGGGGATCCGAAGGACGCGAAGGGAAGTTCCGATCAGCCGGTAACGGACTCTCAGACCCTTATGACCCATGTGCGCCAATGCATGCAGGAAAAGTCCATCGAATGTGCGCTGCTGGATCGCCATGTGCCAGGAACCTCCAAGTATCGGACACTCGGGTCTGGCGAGTTGGAGACGTTGCTTCCCAAGGACCTGAGCTCGGCACTCACGTAAGCATATGTTGCATCGAATTTTTGGTTTGGAAACCGAGTACGGGCTCTTGATCCACGAGGACCGGCCTGACCATTCCCCAACCTGGTTTGCCCATCACATCAGAAATCATCTGTTCCAGGTTCAGCGTCGAGGAGTGCTGGACCTCCACCATCGCGGCCATGATGAGCCGCCTGGAAATGGGGGATTTATCACGAACGGCGGCCGGATCTACCTGGATATGGGACATTTAGAGTATGCCTCTCCCGAATGTCACTCCCTCACGGATGTTGTGGCGTCTGACCGTGCCGGAGATCTCTTGCTGCAGCGGGCGATCGAAGATCTTGGTTTGTCCGAGCACGTATCGCTGATCAAGAACAACATCGACCATGAGACGGATGCGACCTTTGGCTCACATGAAAATTATCTTGTCTCTCGTCGATTTCCGTTTTCAAGGCGTGGGTTGGCGCCGTTCGTGACGTTTCTGGTCACCAGACAGATCTTTACCGGAGCCGGGCGTATCGGTGCCGCCAGTCCGCAGGATGCCTGGATTCAGGTGGATCGATTGATTGTTCCACGTGCGACCGTCGGTGCTCGAGGTGGCTCGAACCTGCCGTTTCAAATTTCTCAACGGAGCGACTACATCGTCAATGATTTCTTCGAGTGGGTACAGCACAATCGGGCGATTGTGAACACGCGAGATGAACCGTTGGCCGATCCCAATGAATTTCGTCGGATCCATTTGCTCTTGGGCGATTCCAATATGGCTGAGTATGCGACGGCGTTGAAACTTGGTGTGACCGGCTTGGTCTTGCAGCTGATTGAGGAAGGGCATGCCCCTCAGGATTTGGAGATTGATGAACCGGTGGAGGCGCTACAAGAAATCTCCCAGGACCAAGAGCGGAACTGGGTCGTTCGACTTCAATCTCAACGAACCATGTCGGCTCTTGATATTCAGGAACAGTTTCTTGATTGTGCTCTGCGGCATTGTCAGGGACAAGATGAGGAAACTGATTGGGTCCTTGCACAATGGGCGTCGGTCCTCAACGATCTGCGCGGGGATTATCAGAAGCTGGTTGGCCGTGTGGATTGGGCATCAAAGCTTTGGTTGCTGGAATGTTTCAGAGAAGCAGAACGATTGGACTGGAGCGATCCTCTGCTCAAGAGTTTGGATTTGGAGTATCACAACTTGAATCCGGCCAAAGGACTCTATTATGGGCTTGTGGAGGAGGGACGGGTTCCTCGCATGACGACCGATGCGTTGATTCAGGTTGCGACGGAGGAGGCCCCCAAGAATACACGTGCCTATGGGCGCAGTGCGTTGGTCAGGTATCTCTTGGAAGGGGGGGGGCCTATCGGTGCAGATCGAGTTGCGAATCCTGATGGGCTATTTCCTGCCTATGTGATCAATTGGTCAATTTTCCAAGTCCGAGGTCATGCCCCTTTCCCAATGCCGGACCCGTTTCGGACATACCGTGACGAAGTGCGGACGCATCTCGAACCCAGCATTGTCTGAACGATTCTCGCGCAACGCCCATCGCCGACCTCGGCGTGGGTGTTCTCTGGTGGGAGCCGTTCGTACGCGTGCTGACTCCTAGCCTAGCTTGTGCCGGGTGAGCCAGGGCGGATTTGGGCCGCCTGAATATGTGATCCATGCTATCAGGACCGATTTGGTCGCATGCCGCGTAAAAAATCCAGAATTCGGTTCTCCGCCCAGTAGGGATCTTCCTCTCGGCGTCGGCCCTGGTAGAACCCGCAATGTCCCCCATAATGAGGCGCGACCACAGCGATCTGGGGGTGCTCCTGAATCTTCGCTTCGGTGAACATGGTGTAGGGAATGAATGGATCGTCTTGCGCCGTGATGATAAGAGTCGGTACCGCGATCATATCGAGCACGTGTCGCGATCCAGCCCGATCGTAATAGTCGGCGCCGTCTCTATAACCCCCGTCCCGGGCGGTATAGCAGTCATCAAATTCGCTGATGGTGGTGATGTGGCTGAGCATGGAGAGGTCCCATTTCCCCGGGAATAGGGAGGCCTTTCGTCGTAAGCGCGCTTTCAGCCTCGTGACGAAGTGACGGTGATAAATCCAATTGCGTGGCTCTTCCAATGCATGGGCGCAGATGGTCGGGTTGATGTTCGGACATACGGCGGCCACTCCGGCCAAAGCCAGTTCAGTCCGGCCTAGTTCGCCAGCCGTTTTGAGCACAAGGTTGCCACCCATGGAATAGCCGACCAACCAGACTCGATCGAGACCATCATGGTGAATGAGTTCCTTCACGATAGCCAGGTAATCACCACTAAGACCACTGTTGTAGAGGGTTGGAGACAAGTGTTCAGTTCCACCGCAGGTTCGTTGGTTCAGGCGGATGACGTTGAACCCAGCATGGAAGGCTTTGGCTGCGATCCCTCGCATGTATCGCGATTCGCTGGAGCCTTCTAAGCCATGGACCAGGACGACGGTGGGAAAGGCCTTGCGATCGTCTCGCCAATGGCAGAATCCTTGAAGCTGTGACTGTGGCGCAACGGAAAAGAATCGCGATTCCTGAGGCATGTTTGCCAGAGATGTCTCTCGCGGCACATAGCGGGGTATCAGGGTCATGAGATGAGCATTTTTGAGGGGCAGTGGAGGCCGAAAGGACAATGCCAGCTCCAGCACGGTAGGGTTTATCATAGTATCAAGTATGGTAGGCTTCCTTCCTGAGGCGGATGAGGTGTGGAGAGCCTTAGCGTCAACTTATTATCGTGTCAATAAGTAAGACATGGATGGCGCTCAGGTAAACATTCTAGCGGAGGGATTATGCTGACGGCTATAGGGGATGTCATGAGACGTTGCTATGAGAGAGGGTGGATTACCACGAGGGACGGCAACATCAGTATAAAAAAGCGGGAAGGCCGGTACTTGTACATCACTCCATCCGGTTGGCGCAAGACGATCGTACATCCTGAACATATCGTTCGATTGGAGATTGTCAGTGATCCTGAGACCGGTCTGCGCGTACCAAAAGTCAACGAACAACAGAAGCCATCCGGAGAACTCTGGATGCATTGGAATCTGCAGCGGAACTCCAAACGTACACGAACGGTCGTCCATGTGCATGCAACCCATGTGGTGGCCGCTATTTATGCCGGGATTGACCTTCAGGCTATCAGTGCCGAATTTCCTGAAATTTCACGCTATACACGAGTGGGTCGGACGGTTCCTGCCTTTCCGGCATTGTCCCGCGAACTGGCTGATGCGACGTCAGAGTGTTTTGGGTTGCAGGGTGATGGCGTGATCGCGTTTGATATTGTGGGTCAGGCAAATCACGGCGTGTGTGCGGTGGCTATGGATCCCTGGGCTGCATACGAGCACATTGAGCGCCTGGATCACATTTGCGAAATTGTCCTGAAAAGTGGAGTGGCAGGACGGGCAAGATAGAGCGTGTGTCGCCATCGAGATAGGTGCGAGTCTGAACAGCTATGCAAAAGGATCTCATGTTGTTCCAGTTGAGGAGGAACAGCGGATTTCTGTCACACTCCAACAAGCCGGTATATAAGTAGGATATCGCTGCTAGGCCCTGGTTAACCAGAGGGCGGGGCAGGAGAGACAATGTAACCCACCGACCAGGAAAGACCACTCGGGAGGTGAGATCCTTCTGGAAAAAGGTGGAGAATTTGTTGCGATGACAGTGTAGTGGCTCCCCGGGCAGGACTCGAACCTGCGACCAGCCGGTTAACAGCCGGCTGCTCTACCAACTGAGCTACCGGGGAACAGAAGTGTTATTCAATGAGATATGTATCTTAGCAAAACTTTTTGTGGAATAGGGAGATTTTTTAAATGTCAAAGTCCTCGGTCTCGTCTTCATCCGAGGAGGCATCTGTATTGCCCTCTGCCAATGCGGCATAGTGCTTCGCCCACGTGAGGTAGAGATTTCCACTATCGCGCATGGTGTCAGCTGCCTTGACTAGCTTATCGACAAGATCGGGGTCTTTACCTGTGGCATCAATTACTGCTGCTCGACGCTCAATGGCTCGAGGGTACTCATTAATCAATCCAGCAATCTCTCTCAGGAGTTCGTTGATTACGTTATCTTCATGTTCCATGTAGGTACCTTACGGGCCGCCAACAAAAAACCCCATAGCGTCAGCGCTATGGGGTTTTCGAATTCAACCCAATATCGTTCAGCCCTGGTAGGCTTGTCCTAACGCTGCAGATTCACCTTTTTTGGTCATCAGTTGGCCTGTGGCACTGACGGCCTGCATGGTGATGGCGAAGTGTTTGGCTGCATCACATACGATGACGCAGAGTTCACAACCTTTGCAACGGTCTATGACGACTTCCGCCACCATCTTGTTGGTGTTTAAGTCCAGACAGTTCGCTTCAGGACAGTACATGATGCACAGCCGGCAACCCTTCTTCGCTGTGCACTTTTCATCGATGACTTGCGCGACGTTATACATGCAATGTGATTCCTTCTCTTACGCTGCGACGGCCGGATCGCCGACGCGCAGCTCGATCTTGTTCTTGTCAGCCCATTCACTGGCGATTTCATAGGCTGCTTTCACAGTGGCCAAGTTCTTGGCTAACAGCATTTCCTTCTTGGCAAATTTCTTCTTGATGGCTTCGTCTAAGGAGGCGGTTCCTCCGGAGGCCACAAATTTCTTTCCGAACCGCTCCTGAAGCGCACCGTCGAGGGCCTCCATTGAGACACATTTCGTAATTCCTGAGACAGAACCGATCATCGCCATATTCGTCGACAGCTCGGTGCCAGCCACCTCAATAGCCAACTCGGTACCAGCGATGTAAAACACGGCGACGTTCAAGTCCTTGAGCCGATCCACATCTTCATTGGATAGTAACGGCTGTGCCGAATTGATGATGACGACGCCGCCTTCTTTTACACCTGAGTAAAATGGCATGGTGTAACTTTTTCCCATGGTGATCACTTGAGGATGAAAAACCTGAATGACATCAGGGAACACCAACTCACCACGGTCATAGATTCTCTCAATGCCAATGCGGCAATAGCTCTCTGCTGGTGCCATGCGCTTCTCGGCGCCGAAAAACGGGTTGGATATGGAGAACTTACCATCTCGGTTCGCAGCCATGGCCAAGACATGTGCTGCTGTAACCGCACCCTGTCCTCCCAAGCCTGACATCCGGATATTCAATCGTCTCTTAATCATGTCTGCCTCCGGTCTAAACTATGCGGATGCTTGTCCTGCTAGCTGCTTGGCGGCTGCTTTCCGCTCTTTATCCTTGGCTGCCAATTCTGCTAGCAATTGTTTGGCTGGTTCGCTGATATACTCCTTGTACGCAAATCTTTCAGTTGGCTTTTCCGAATCACGCATTTCCTGTAACCCCTCCATGCTGTTCTTGCCAATTTCAAGAATGCATGGCGTATAAAGCTGAAGATAGGTCGGGCCGATTTCTCGGGCGACATGCACTGCATTTCGGATGACCTTTTCAACGAGCGATGGCTTGCTGACTGTGCAATTGACGACATAATGGCAGCCGGACTCGCGGGCGATCTCAGGTAGCCGTACCTTATCGAATAGCTTACCAACCGGGGCCATCTTTGCAACGAACCCCTTCTGCATGAGTCCACTTTCCTGGCCACCAGTGTTGGCGTAGAGTTCGTTATCGAAGCAGATCGTGGTGAACTTTTCCTGACGGAACCAGGCCTGTAAGGTCATATCCAAGCCGATGTCAACCGTGGCTCCGTCACCAGCAAGAACTACGACATCCTTCACTCTGCCAGGGAATCGAACACTGAGCGCACGTTTCAGGCCTGATGCGATTGCGTTCTGATTGCCGAACAGCGAATGGATGTTATGGACGGCAACCATCGGGAAGACCAAGCTTGTACAGCCGGTGGACCCGACCATTACCGTATCTTCTGGATTCGGCAGTGAAGCTAAAATGTACCGGAAGGCCATTGATTCTGGACAGCCAGCACATAGTGAGTGCTGTTCAATCAGTTCCTTTGAAGTTCCGATATCTTTCCACCCACGATCTTCTTTGCCGTAGGTTGCACTCTTCACAAGGTCTTGATAGTCCGACGGCATGATGTCGTATAAGGCTTCGGAGATTTGTATACGCTCTTTGCTCATATATCCTCCTCAGTATCGCATGTTAGGGCGCACAGTTTCGAAGTTCAAGGGTCTCAGCTTCCACGACCAGCCATGGAGAAGGTTTTCATCCCTAGGGCGGTCTTGATTTCCGACACGATAATCTCGGGCGGCATGGTCATTCCGCCGCAGACGTGCGGACCGGCATGGACACGCTGGGAGTTCGGAACTGTGGCTCGAATTTCTTTGGCTAGCCATCCGGTTACATTGAATTCCGGTACAAAGATGTGCTTTGCGTTCTTGGTGGCCTGTCGAATCTCCTCTTCGGGCCACGGGCGTAGTGCTTTCACCTTAACAAGGCCGCATCGCACACCTTCTTCTTCAAGCATGCGGATGGCCTCACGCCCCTGTGAAACAGCCGTACCTGAAGCCACAATCACGATGTCCGCATCCGTATTCTCCGTATCGACCAGACCATTCAACCAATGGATCGTGTGCTTACGTGAGCGTTCAACAGCGGCCCAGATCTCCTGCTGCCAGCTAGCATGTGTTGCGTAGCTGATGTAGTTGCTCTTCATTACGAACGGATCACGCATCATGCGCACGGGAGGACATTCCATATCCATACATGGCACGGGCGACCGATAGGGGTCATAAGGGGGAAGGCACATGTCGGCTGGCGTGAGGTTCACTACGTCCTTGGTATGCGTGACAAAAAAACCGTCACAACACAGTGCGAGCGGGAGGTGCACATCAGGCTCTTCAGACACGATGTACCCTTTCAGAATCCAATCAAAAAAGTCTTGAGCGGTCTCCGCATGCCACACCAGCATGCCGGTATTCAGAAGGTACGCAATTTCAAGAGTATCCGGTTGAATTGAAAGCGGTGAGTTGATTCCTCGACACGTCACAATCATTTGAATCGGCAACCGGGCGCCGGCCCACATCGGAAAATTTTCCATGGCTCGCATGGTGCCAGGGCCTGCTGTTGTCGTAAACACGCGGGCTCCCCCGAATGATGCTCCTGCGCATTGCGACATCACAGCAAACTCACTCTCTCCACGGAAGTAGTCCCCGATATAGCCTTCGGCGAATAACTCGCCGATCAATGCGGCAGCTTCACTCTGCGGCGTGATTGGGTAGGCGATCATGACATCGCAGCTTGCCCGGCGGATGGCTTCTTTGATGACTTCGCTGCCCGTGTAGAAGGAAGGCGTCCGCGGCGCCTCGTTCATCATTTTCCAGGTATCTGTAAAGGTCTGGCCTTTTTTATTTTTGGTTCCAATGATTGAGTGTGTATCCGCCATAAATTCAGCCTCCTTGTCATGTCGTTCGCAGGGGCAAGCAGTTAACTTGAAGCCCCATTCTTGGCTGATGTCAGCCGTGGTTGGACCGTCCCTTTCAATCGTTTTACAGTATCGGCTAATCTCATAATCTTCTCGACCGAGGCATCGCGGAATGAGAGCATTGCGTCTTCATGACCTGCCTGAGCACACATGGCGATGGTATAGCAGGAGGTGCCTCCACGAATGATCTTCAGTGATAGATTGGCCTGGTGACAATGGACGCCGATGAACATGCAACAATCAATTTTATTATGCCAGATTGTCAAATTCGGGTGATTCGGGTTGATCTCAACTTCTGGATTAATCTTGGGATATTTAGGGCGATAGTCGGGCATAGGAATCAGCATCGGCTTTTGCCCAGACTGGACGCATTCCTTCAGGGTATTGAAGAGATGGCGAACAGCCGTGGCTTTCTTAGCAGCCTTCTCATTCCACGCCCATAGAACGAGCGGCCCTGGGAAGATAGTTGGAACCTTGGCCATCAAAAATTGACGAGCAGCCTCTTCATAGGCCTTATCTTCCGAAGTGATGACACCATTAATATGAGCTTCTCCTGGATTGGGCAAGCTAATTCCCATACTTGCGGCAGCCGGGGGAAGAAAGTGTTCGGGGCCTGGAAGCACACGATAGTCACTCATCGCAACCTACACTCCGAATGAAAATAAAGGTTTATGAAAAAAACACCATTTTCTATGCACGTGGTTCGCTGAAGCACTTTAAGCTCTTTCCTAACCCTCTGCAAGACCACAGAAGCCCCACGCGAAGGAGATTTCGGGGCACTGCCGAATTAGATAATTTAGGTCTTTTGCCCCTTATGGTCACAAATTGGCAGGGCACAACAACATTAGCGAGGGCAGGTCATTATAGGTGTCGATCATTTAGATTGTCAACGAAGGCTTGGGGAGAGCACGAAGCAGGTGTACTCCGAGAATGAAGAATGATTCGCCTCGGGCATATCCTCTATGGCAGTTGATTGCAGGCCATCATCGATCCGAGTTTGCAGGCCTGAGAAAGGTCGGTTTTGGCAGAATTCCCCAGCAACGCATCTTGGTAGAGTTGGGCCCTTGCCTGCAAGGCGCGCGTATCTGATGGGTCAACTCTTAGGATTGTACTGAGATCCTCAATTGCGAGGGCTGGTTGCTTCAACTGCTGATAGATTGTGCTTCTGAGAAAATATGATTCCTTTTGGTAGGGAATCCAGCTTGCGTGTAGGTGGGGGGGGAGGCTTTTTTGCAATATGGAGAGGGCGGGAGACCATTGTCTCTGAGTCACTAGTTTTTTGGCCTCAGCAGTATACAAAGTAATCAGCCGAAGCCGTGCGAGATCAAAGAAAGGAGCCAATTTCAGTGCTTGCTCGAACGACAGTATGGCTTCCTGAGGGCGATTCAGCCAGGTATCGACATCACCTTTTCCCAAAAGGGCCCAGATATTGTGGGGGTCGATAAGGAGTGCACGGTCAAAATCCATTCGAGCACTATCGACGTACTCAGAATATTCGCTTGGCCGTTTTTTATTCGAATAGGCAACGGATGCGAGGCCCAGGTAGGTTTGACCCCGGAGGATAAGCGGATCGATAAATTGGGGATCTAGCACAGTTGCTCGAGATGTCAACTCGAGTTTCAGTGGGAGTTCTTGAGCCGTTATCGCTTTCTCGAGCAAAGTTCGGGCTTGTGCTTGAGGCATCTTGTTGAGGCTAACCGGTTCGATCATGAGGGTTCGCACTCCCGATGGTGAAGCTCTGAGAGCTTCAAGTTGGGTCTTGAGCGAAGCATTCTCCTTCTGAATGAGGCGATAGTGTTCGGCGAGTCGCTGTTCCGAGTGCCATTTTTGAACCGCTGCCTTTAGGCTATCCAGATCAACGATTGCGCGGATCCGGACATAAAAGTTAGGACGGTCATTTGCGAAGGTACGACGAGACTCAAGAATTTCAGTCTTTGTGATCGCCCCGGCGATAGTTCGGATCTCCAATGAGCTTATCTGGACGCTCCCGCCGGCTTCGGTTTTTTCTCTATCTAGGAAAGTAGATTCAATGTACAGCCCAGCCTCCTCCACTGCCTTACGTTGGGCCCGTTGGAGTACCCGCTCCTCTGCCGCAGCGAGGGTGTCGCTATCTCCCATCACATAATGTGCTTCGGCTACGACAGCGGTTTCCAAGGCGGATGCGGGATGGGGCCACGCTAGTAGGAAGATGGTGATGAGGGAAGGTAGGCTCCGTAGCCGATGGAAATTCATGCACAAACTATACAGCTTGATCGTGCACCCAGACAATGCACCCAAAAGGGGAAGGTAGGGGGGCAATTTGGGGAAGTATCCTGCCAAGGAGGATTATTCGTGAGGAATTGGGAAAACCTGCGTAAATGGATGAATTTCAACGCGTTCGAAGACGCCGTGAATGGTATAGGGATCCTGTCGTGCGAATTCCTCAGCATCCTCCCTCGAGTCAAATTCTAAGACGAGCAAGCTTCCCGTCTTATCGGCCAGAGGACCAGCGAGGATCACACGCCTTTGCTTATCAAGCTGTTCAAGGTTGAGGAGATGGACGGCACGATGCACTTTCCGCTTTGCTTCTCCGTCCGGTCCATCATACCCAATGATGACGAATTTCATAATGATCAGGAGGGGCAGAAAGGATTTCAGATTTCGGAGGGGTCTTCTTCGATGGGACGACGATCTTTATAGCCGTTGGTAACCTCATGCCACCAGCGGACTTCTTTTTCACCTAGTTTCCAGCACAGATAGACGACTCGACCCTCCCGGATATGCGGAAAGTCGCAGAGCCCCAGGTCAATGTCCTTTACAACGACGCCCAGCTCATGGATGGCCTGGAGGTGGGTACTGATGTCCAGAAGACTTTTCACATAAGGTCTTCCCACCGTTGTGCCGCCTCCAAAAGCCGCGTTGGCAGAGGCCCTACTCACTTCCTCGCGGGTTCTTACGAGCACTTCTTTCCCTTCTTGAACGGTCGAGAGGTGATTCTGGAGTTGGGGGATAAGGTGATTCGCCTCCGAGAGAGAGAAGACCCGTTCCGGAGTGATCTCGTTTTCTCCATGTGCCATAAGGTTACCCTCTTGTCTGTGTAGCATACTTCTGATCTTATGAACAACCAGGGTCGGATGGCGTATCGAAATGGTGACGTGCGGATCCGGCGACAAAATTCCATATGCTGGTTGACAAGTGGAGGGTGCATAGGTATCATCGCACTAGTATTGGGTTGGGCTGACCATCTCCATCGATATAGTTCAATTCCGGAACCTGTCTCGGTTTAAATCCTAAGCGTCATTCGGTGTAGTGGAGTTCAGGTGTGCAGTTCAAAGTAATAGTGTCTGAGTTGTATTGCATGAAACTAATAACGGCGGGATTCTTCCATCGCGAGTAGCGAGCCGACTTCCTCAAGTTTTTCCACCCAAAACAGACTCAAGACTCAGAGTAGATCACAAATAGACAAAAACACGTTTGCATGGCCAAATCAGGTTACGCGAATTCTTCCATTAAACGATAACCGAGCCAAGGCTCGAGAGGAGTCGTATGTCAGTAGCTAGGGGGGAAGTAATGCATCTTGCCGAACTGAAGCAGAAATCCATTGCCGATCTGAATGATGTGGCGAGAGAACTGAAAATTGAAGGAGCTGCTAACTTAAGAAAGCAGGAGCTCATTTTTGCGATCCTTCAGGCCCAAACTGAAAAAAATGGAGTGGTCTTTGGAGAGGGAGTATTAGAAACATTACCTGATGGGTTCGGTTTTCTTCGTGCGCCCGACTCTAATTATCTCCCGGGGCCTGACGACATTTATATCTCTCCGTCGCAGATTCGGCGGTTTAATCTTCGTACTGGCGACATTGTCTCGGGTCAAATCCGTCCGCCTAAGGAGAGTGAGCGGTATTTTGCGTTGCTGAAGGTGGAAAAGGTTAACTATGAAGATCCTGAGGTTGCACGGGATAAGATCCTGTTTGATAACCTGACTCCGCTGTATCCAGAGGAGCGGATCAATCTGGAATTTGACCGAGAAGAATACTGCACTCGTGTTATGGATCTGACGACTCCGATCGGCAAGGGTCAACGTGGATTGATCGTGGCCGCGCCTCGTACTGGTAAGACGATGTTGCTGCAGGCCATTGCCCGGGCGATCCTCAAGAACCACAAGGAAGTGACGCTGATCGTGCTCCTGATCGATGAACGGCCGGAAGAGGTGACTGATTGGCAGCGCCAGGTCAAGGCTGAGGTCATCAGCTCCACATTTGATGAACCGGCTCAGCGGCATGCTCAGGTCGCCGAAATGGTACTCGAGAAGGCCAAGCGTCTGGTTGAACACAAGAAAGATGTCGTTATTTTGCTCGATAGTATCACGCGGCTTGCTCGCGCCTACAATACCATCGCGCCTCCCAGCGGTAAGGTGCTCTCCGGAGGGTTGGATTCCAACGCATTGCAGCGGCCGAAACGCTTCTTTGGTGCGGCTCGGAATATTGAGAACGGTGGCAGCTTGACAATTATGGCAACGGCATTGGTCGATACAGGCAGCCGTATGGACGACGTCATCTTCGAGGAGTTTAAAGGAACCGGCAATATGGAAGTGCATTTGGATCGTCGTTTGGCCGACAAGCGGCTCTTCCCGGCGATTGATATCAGTCAGTCTGGCACGCGGAAAGAAGAGTTATTGGTGGACAAGGATCGGCTGAACAAGATGTGGATTCTGCGCAAGGTCCTTAGTCCATTGGGGACGATGGAAGCGATGGAATTCCTTATGGACAAGATCGGCGGAACAAAAAACAATCAAGAGTTTTTGCAGTCTATGAATCGCTAAGGATGCGCTTGTATCTGGTGTGGTCTTCAGATAAAGTATGTCACCTTGGCGTATAGGTTACTAAGGTTAGCAATTCTTCGGTAAGGAGTCGCAGGTCATGCAGAAGGGTATTCATCCAGTCTATCGAGAGGCGACCATTCACTGCGCGTGCGGGAATTCATTCAAGACCCGTACGACGATTGGTGACATCAGTGTCGATATCTGTTCCAATTGCCATCCGTTCTTCACCGGAACGCAGAAGATTGTCGATACGGAAGGACGGGTTGAGCGGTTCAAGAAGAAGTACGCGAAGAAGGGTAAGTAGCGCACCATTTGGGTATAAAAAGGACCCTGCTTCGTGTCTGAAGCAGGGTCCTTTTTTTGTGGCCAATGGGGAATAGGCTAGACAATGGAAGTCGTACTACTTAAGAAGTGGGAGAGTCTCACGTCACGATTTCACGAGTTGACCGATCAGCTCATGGATCCATCCGTCGTCAGTCAACCGCCGCTCTTGCGTAAGTTGAGCAAGGAACGGACGGAGCTTGAACCGGTCGTGACTCTCTTTGACGTGTATCAGGAAAATGTCCGACAACTCGACGACGCCTTGCAGATTCTTAGTGACCCAGCGGCAGGGAGTGAGTTGCAAAAAATGGCGTTTGAGGAGCGTGCAGAGCTAGAACGGCGGCAGAGCGAAATTGAAGGGCAGGTCAGGGAATTCTTGATACCGAAAGATCCGCGGGATGAAAAGAGTCTGGTACTCGAGGTTCGGGCTGGGACGGGTGGGGATGAGGCCGCGCTCTTTGCCGGCGAGCTGTTTCGCCTGTACAGCAAATTTGCGGAAAAGAAAGGACTGAAGGTCGATACGGTCGAGGCGTCCGAGACAGGTATCGGCGGGTATAAAAATATCGTTGCATTAATCGAAGGTAAAGGGGCATACAGCCAATTCAAGTATGAGGCCGGTGTTCACCGAGTACAGCGAGTGCCTGTGACTGAAGCGAGTGGCCGCATTCACACCTCTACGGTCACAGTTGCCGTCATGCCAGAGGTTGACGAAGTCGATGTCCATATTGATCCGAAAGACCTGCGGATAGACACATTTTGCTCATCTGGGGCCGGTGGACAGAGTGTGAATACCACATACTCGGCTGTTCGCATTACCCATCTGCCGACTGGTGTGGTGGTCACGTGCCAAGATGAACGATCGCAGCTCAAGAACCGGACAAAGGCTATGCGGACCTTGCGTGCAAGAATTGTCGAAGCTGAACGGGAGAAGCAAGAGGCGGAGCTCGCACAGAGCAGGAAGTCACAGGTGGGAAGTGGGGAACGGAGTGAGAAGATCCGAACCTATAATTTCCCGCAAAATCGAGTGACGGATCATCGAGTTGGTTTGACGCTTCACAAGCTGGAATTGGTAATGGAAGGTGATCTCGACGATATTGTTCAGGCGTTGAAGGCGCAACAACAGCAAACCGAAACTGCAAAAGTCTAAGGAGCGACAACCCCTGTCATGTCAGACTCACGGACTGTCGGCAAGTTACTCGTCAACGCACAGCAGATGTTGGAAGGTGCAGGGATTGCGAATGCCGTACAGGAGGCACGGTGGCTGTTGGCCTATGCCTTAGAGATGAAGCATCATGAGTTGGCCAGTCGGACCGAACAGTCGGTGACGGAGGAACAACTCGCGCGTGTCCTATCGCTGGTGCGGAGACGGGAGTCGAGGGAGCCGCTTCAGTATATCCTGGGCACGCAAGAGTTTTGTGGGCTCGAATTTTCCGTGACCCCAGCCGTGTTGATCCCCCGTCCGGAAACAGAACTCCTTATTCAGGAAACAGTGAGAGAAGGTGGATTTGCAGAGGGTGCCGTGCTGGTGGATGTCGGGACAGGTTCCGGTTGTGTGGCCGTGACGCTGGCGACCATCCTCGGTGATATGCGAATTTTTGCGCTGGACTGCTCTCATGATGCGTTGAGTGTTGCGAAAGGAAACGCGGAGCGACACGGAGTGAGTGACAAGATTGTCTGGCTGGAAGGGGACCTCCTCTCTCCGCTGAGGGAATATTCTGTCGCCGGAGCTGTGGATGCGATCGTTTCCAATCCTCCATACATAGCTGAAGCAGAATGGGCAGGTTTGCAGCCGGAGGTGCGGGATTATGAGCCGCGACAGGCCTTGCTTGCAGGGCCGCAAGGGACTGAATTCCATGAACGACTGATCCATGACTCCAAACAATTTCTTGTCCCTGGTGGGTTGCTGGTGATGGAGCTTGGTCAGGGGCAAGCGCCTCTTGTGCGACGGGTGGCAGAAGCCGCAGGGGGCTATACGGGGCTTCAAACCGTTAAGGATGAAGCTGGCATTGAACGGGTGCTGATTGCGCGGCGGGCGTGCGAAGGGCCGAGTCATGGATGAAATTCTCATCAACGGAGGCAATCGGCTTTCTGGTGAAGTGCGTATCAGCGGGGCTAAAAATTCTGCACTTCCCATCTTGGCCTCAACCATTCTCAGTGGTGGAGAATGTGTCATCACCAACCTGCCGAGGGTCGTTGATGTGCTGACGATGGGAAAGCTTCTGGGGATCCTCGGGGCGAAGGTCTCCCATGAGGGCAACCGAGCGGTAATTGAAGCCGGCATGATTGCATCAACGGAAGCGCCGTACGATCTCGTCAAGACCATGCGCGCCTCGGTACTGGTGTTGGGACCGTTGGTGGCGCGATGGGGTGAGGCAAAGGTTTCTCTGCCCGGCGGATGTGCAATCGGCTCTAGGCCAGTGAATCTGCATTTGGCTGGATTGGCAAAGCTAGGGGCTGAGATTTCCATTGAGCATGGCTATATCACGGCCAGAGCCGAGCGCCTGAGAGGCGCACGTATTTACTGCGATACTCCGACGGTGACTGGAACTGAAAACCTCATGATGGCGGCGTCACTGGCTGACGGGGTGACGATGCTCGAGAATGCGGCGAAGGAACCGGAAATCCTGGATCTGGCTCAATTTCTCGTCAAGCGCGGTGCGCGGATTCATGGGGCGGGAACCGATGTGATTACGATAGAAGGAGTCCCGCAACTCCATGGTGGCGATCATGATGTCATCCCGGATCGTATCGAAGCAGGAACGTACCTTGCCGCAGGGGCCATGACACGCGGGGAGGTCACGGTGACACACTGCCACCCCAGTCATCTTGAGGCGGTCCTGATGAAGCTGCGGGAGGCGGGGGCTGATGTGCAGGAAGAAAAAGACAGGGTGCATCTGACTATGCCGGGCCTCCTAAGAGGGACCGATGTGAAGACTCTGCCGTTCCCAGGGTTTCCGACCGATATGCAGGCGCAGATGGTAGCGTTGATGAGCCTCGCAGAGGGAACAAGTGTCATTACGGAGACGGTGTTTGAGAGTCGATTTATGCATGTCGAAGAGTTGCGTCGGATGGGTGCTGATATTCGAGTAGAAGGCAACCGACTCGTGGTGACAGGGCGCAAGGCACTGACCGGAGCACCGGTGATGGCATCCGATCTACGCGCCAGTGCCGGCCTCATTGTGGCAGGATTGGCGGCTGATGGGCTGACGCAGGTTCAACGTGTCTATCATCTTGATCGTGGATATGAACGTCTTGAAGAGAAGTTGCGGGCCTTAGGCGCGGACATCCAGCGCCGACCGATGACGACAAAGATGCAGTAGAGGTGGTCGATGTTGACGATTGCGCTGTCAAAAGGAAAGCTTATCGAGTCTGCGCTGGACCTCTTCCGGCGAGCCGGCTACACGATTACGGGGCTCTCTGTGGAGAGCCGTCGGCTGATCTTCATTAGCCCGGAGCACGATATGACTTTTCTGATCGTCCGCCCGAGTGACGTGCCGACCTACGTGGAGTACGGAGGGGCAGATGCTGGAATTGTTGGAAAAGACGTGTTGATGGAACAGGAAAGTGATGTATACGAACCATTGGATTTAGGATTCGGAGCGTGTAGAATCGCCGTCGCGGCACTCAAGGGGGAGGCGGCCGGTGTTCGGTTGTCGCCCAAGGTTCGAATTGCAACAAAATACCCACGGATCACCGAACGCTATTTTAATGCGCGTGGGATTCCTGTTGAGATCATCAAACTCTATGGCTCGATTGAGCTGGCTCCGGTCGTAGGATTGGCCGATCGGATTGTTGATTTGGTTGAAACCGGCAGCACCCTCAAGGCTCATGATTTGGTGGAAGTTGAAGTGATTGCCAGATCGACCGCTCGGTTTATCGTCAATCGGGCGAGTCTGCGCCTCAAGCAGGAGTCGCTGATGACGTTGATTCGGAGGCTCCGTGCCGTGGTCCCGAGTGAGCGGCCCTCTTCAGGCAACAGTCGTCCAATGACTCTCCAGACACGCAAGAAAAAGATGGTTCGTTCATGAAAATCGTCACTCAAGCTGATCGGAACTTTCTTCCAGCCTTAAAAAAAGCTTCTCTACGAGGGAGGACCACCGGTGCGGCCGTTGAGAAGACCGTACGCACCATCTTGCAAGCCGTTGAGCGAGGTGGAGATAAGGCGGTCTTTCGCTACACGGCCCAATTTGACAAAGTGATAGTGAAACCTGACACGGTACGGGTCACGCAAGAGGAGATCAAGAGCGCCTATTACCATATCAGAAAAGATGAAGGTGATGCATTGCGGTTGGCCGCTGAGCGGGTGACCGCCTTTCATGAGCGGCAACGGTCGAAGACCTGGATGTACCAGGATGGGGATGCGACGTTAGGCCAGGTCATTGGACCGGTCGATGCGGTCGGGGTTTATGTGCCCGGGGGAAAGGCTGTCTATCCATCTTCCGTCCTCATGTGTGCCATTCCTGCTAAAGTGGCCGGCGTCTCACGCATTGTAATGGTCACTCCACCGCAGAAAGAGGGGATTAATCCCTATCTGCTGGTTGCGGCTGACATCGCCGGGGTGACGGAGATCTATCGCGTGGGCGGCGTTCAGGCTGTTGCTGCGCTTGCGTATGGGACAAAAACCATCGCAAAGGTCGACAAGATCGTTGGACCAGGGAATATTTATGTGGCGACGGCCAAACGGTTGCTCTACGGGACCGTAGGAATCGACATGGTTGCTGGCCCCAGCGAGCTTCTCGTCGTGGCTGATGATGAGGCGAAGCCGGCGCATGTCGCCGCCGACCTGCTCTGTGAAGCGGAGCATGATGAAGACGCGCAGGTGTTTCTGGTGACCACATCGGAGCGATTGGCGAAAGATGTCTCGAAATTGATCGAGGCTCAATTGAAGGGGCTTCAGCGGGAGAAGATTGCCTCAAAGGCGATTGCACAGCACACGGTCGCTTTCGTTGTCCCTTCAATGGACGAGGCGATTGCGGTGGCCAATGAAATCGCTCCGGAACATCTTACGCTTTCAGTAGACAATCCATTTGATTATCTGGAGCAAATTCGGCATGCCGGTGCGTTGTTTCTGGGACGCTATACACCCCCGTCGGTGGCCGATTATATCGCCGGACCGAACCACGTGTTACCGACCGGCGGAACAGCCCGGTTCTTTTCCCCGTTGTCCGTCAATGACTATGTGAAGGTCAGCAACATCGTGCATTACACGAAGCAGGCATTGGCCAAAGTCAAAGATCCTTTGATTCGACTCGCTCAGATCGAAGGGTTTGATGCTCATGCAAAGTCGGCTCAGAGCAGGTTCTTATGAAGAAGAGCGGATCAACGCCACGACAGGCGAGTGTTCATCGGGCGACCAAGGAAACCGACATCCGTGTCGAGTGGGCTCTGGATGGGAGCGGGCAGAGTAAGATCGACACTGGCATTCGCTTCTTTGACCACATGTTAGAGCTCCTGGCCAAGCACGGTTTCTTCGATCTCACGGTGCAGGCAACAGGCGATCTCGATATCGATGAACATCACACCGTCGAAGATGTTGGTATTGTCATGGGGAAGGTGCTGCATCAGGCTCTTGGTGAAAAGGCAGGTATCAAACGGTTTGGATTTGCTTCCGCGCCGCTTGATGAAACCCTGGCCCAGGTGACGGTTGATCTCAGTGGACGACCGTTCCTTGTCTACAACGTGGTCTTGCCGGATAGGAAGATCAAAGCGTTCGATCTTGGCCTCTTCGAAGACTTTTTTCAGGCCTTTGTCACTCACGGAGGCCTGAATTTGCACGTGAACCTCATGTATGGCCGTAACCCACACCACATCATGGAAGCCATCTTCAAGGCCCTTGCCAAAGCGCTTGATCAGGCGACGATGCCTGAAGAGCGACTAGCCGGGACCGTGTTGTCGACGAAAGGCATGTTGTAAGAAAGATTTGATGGAAGGAAAATAATTTCAGACCTCCTTCTGCCCAATAGTTGGCCCGTGGTCTACGCCTTCGGCCAGCCCTCTACATCTGACATGAGGTTTTTTAAGCTAAGGGTATGCACTTCATTATGGATTTCCCGTCGTGCTTTCAGGATTTCCACGGTGACCCGTCTTTCCTTCATGAGAGAGCCTAGTCTTCCGAAGGAGACATGTTAAGTGGCTATACGCATAGCTAGTATTGAAAGTTTTCGGGTGCTTGCTATCTTCGCGGTGATTCTTTGGCACACCGGATTTGTAGCAGGACTCTCACGGCTGGCGGGTGGGGGCTTTCCTGTTGTTCTCACTGGTTATTTGGTCTGGTGGGTGGGGGTGCCGTACTTTTTTATCACGGCAGGATATTTTTTCCATCGATCTGTATTGGCACACGGGAATCCCATTACTCATTTTGGCCGGTGTGTTTTTCCGCTGGCATGGATATTCTTCTGGTGGATGTGTATCTACATTGTGGTTCCCCCAGGGTGGCCAGCTGAGATCCTTCGAAATGGCTTATGGCAACCGTTTTACTCAACGGCTCTGCAAAACGTACATCTACTGAGGATCGAGCATATCAGTCTCTTCCTAGGGGGGCATGTTCCTGTTTTTCATCTGTGGTTTCTTCCTGCCCTGATGTTCAGTCTTGCTGTTCTGACTTTCGTGGCGATCTGCCGGGTAGAGAGATATTTAATCTTTTTAATCATATGTCTATTTGTGTTGGCTTTTACAGAGAAAGCTGTTGGTGGATTTGTCTCCAACTCCAATCTTCGCATTGGAACGTGGTCAATAGCTCTTCTCCTCACAGCCATGGGATGGTTAATTGCAGAACGTGAACAACCCTCGGCGACTATGGCCTGGAGTTTGATTGTTGGTGGATATGCCTTCGCATTAATGGAAGGGATAGTCATGAATGCCGTTTTTCACATTTCACTTCAGGACCTTAAGTGGCACTATTTCCTGGGAGGGATTATCCTAGGCCTAGGGATTTTCCTGCTCGCACTTGCGAAGCCGACACTTGGCCAATCAACCCCTTTGCCCTTCCTAGCCCAATTTACCCTGGGTGTCTATGTATCCCATATTCTCGTGGTCTATACGCTTAGTCCCCTGAGCTGGAGGATCCAAGGCCATGTTCCATTGTGGGGGGCTTTTATGGCCATCATCGTGTACGTTCTTTCCTTGTTGCTGGCGATCAACCTGGCGCGGATACCACTCGTTAAGTACTTAGTACTTAAACCTGATTGGGTGAGATGTCAGATGAAAACCGCCAGGATGAACAACTGACGAGCCTTCAGAGTCGAGTCGTTGGCTCGGCTCATATCGGTTCTAGTATTGATGCCACCCAAATATGATATGTCGTATAAGTAGACAGCTTCGATGATTGCTATCATTGACTACGGAATGGGAAACCTGCGGAGTGTCTCCAAAGCCTTTGAGGCTGTGGGGTATCAGACGGTGATCACTCGCGATGCAAAGGTGATTCACAACGCGAGCCATGTTGTGTTGCCAGGTGTCGGAGCCTTTGGGGACTGCATGGCGAATCTAGTCCAATTCGAATTGGTCGAACCTATCAAGGTAGCGGTTCGGTCAGGGAAACCATTTTTGGGAATCTGTTTGGGATTCCAACTACTGTTTTCAGAGAGTGAGGAATTCGGCACGCATGCAGGCCTCGATCTGTTCCAGGGGAGGGTGCGAGCGTTTCCGAGAGAGCAGCGGCTCAAGGTGCCGCACATGGGATGGAATCAGATTGCGATCCAGAGCCCCTGTCCCGTTTTCAATGACATTGCCGATGGATCAAACTGCTATTTCGTCCATTCCTATTTCGTGGATCCCGCGGATCAGCAGATCACTGCCACCACGACGAGCTATGGAATTCCCTTCACCTCCAGTATTTGGAAAGACAACGTCGTGGCCTGCCAGTTTCATCCGGAGAAGAGTCAGGCTGTTGGATTGCAATTGATCCGGAATTTTGGAGGATGGAAGTGAGCGAATCGCCGGGGCTGTTTCGCATGGTGCTAGCGATCATCGTGATGGGATTCACGGGGATGGTTGTGGGCTGCAGTGGGTCAAAAGTTGCGACCAAATCAGCGCCTGAATTGTCTCGATACCAGATTCGCTCCATGGCACTGATCCCGTTTGTATCGATCGCAACTCCCCAATCATCAGGTCATGATGACCTCTTTATTCCAGCTCCGGAGAGTATTCGCCGGTCTGATATCTCCATGGGAGTTCCATTGGAAGGACAACCGCATGCTTCCAAGGCCATGCTCGTACCGGGATACGCGGCAGAGCAGGTGACGGAGTTATTCTGGAAGCATCTCCGGAATTGGAAAGGGCTTCAGGTGGTATCCCCTGGTGATGTCGTACGAGCTTCATCAGCCGATACGGAACTTTCAAAATTTGGGTCAGAAAAGGCTGCCGTTGCCGTAGCGAAGCGACTCAAAACGGACGCAGCATTGATCGGGCTTGTGTCGATGTATCAAGAACGGGTGGGCAGTCGGCTCGGGGCTCATCCGCCGGCGATAGTCGGTTTCCAGGCAAAGGTCATTGCGGTCGATGGGCAAGTGCTCTGGGCCGGTGAGTATTATGAACGGCAACGGCCGATGACTGAGGATCTCTTGGGGTTCCTGCAGCGGTGGTCCTTTGTGACGGCGGCTGAATTGGCGGAGTACGGGGTCGATGAGGTGTTGAAAGAATTTCCCTTTGGTAGTGGAGAGGAACGATAAGGTGTTAGTCATTCCCGCGATCGACTTGAAGGATGGACGGTGTGTGCGGTTGCGTCAGGGGGACATGGCGGCTGAGACGGTTTATTCGGAGGATATCGTCGCAGTTGCCAGAAATTGGCAACAGTGTGGAGCCGGCCTTATCCATGTCGTCGATTTGAATGGTGCAGTCGGTGGTGAGCCTAAGAATTTACCGCAGATCGAAGCGGTGCGGAAGGCGGTGACGGTCGATGTGCAAGTCGGTGGTGGAATTAGGACGATCGAAACCGTTCGACGGTATCTGAAGGCCGGGGTGTCCCGCGTGGTCTTGGGAACAGCCGCGCTTACGGATCGAGCGTTTCTTGAGCAGGCGTGTACGGAGTTCCCCCGGCAAGTCGTGCTCGGCCTCGATGCGCGTGACGGCAAGGTTGCGGTGAAAGGCTGGACGGCAGTATCTGAGACGAAGGCGATCGATCTATTAAGGGAAGTACGCGGGCTGGAGATCGGGGCGGTCATCTATACGGATATTGCGCGGGACGGAATGTTGAACGGGCCGAATCTCACGGCGTTAAAAGAAGTAGTGGCCTCCTCCGCTTTCCCTGTGATTGCGTCGGGGGGGATCAGCCGTGTCGAGGACCTTCTTGCGGTGCGTTTGCTTGGGTCAAAGATTGAGGGAGCCATCGTGGGCAAAGCATTATATGATGGCAAGCTCGACTATCAATCTGCCGTAGCGGCTCTCGGTAAGGAGTAGGCCCTAACCGATGCTCAGGTTTTAAATCGTTTCACTTTTCACGTCTCACGTTTCACCAGGCTCCTATGTTGACCAAGCGCATCATTCCCTGTCTCGATGTCAAAGAGGGACGTGTGGTGAAGGGTGTGAGCTTTGTGAATCTTCGTGATGCGGGAGATCCGGTTGAAGTCGCGGTGGGGTATGACCGCGAGGGAGCGGATGAGCTCTGCTTTTTGGATATTACGGCTTCGCATGAGAACCGCAAAACGATTCTTGATGTGGTCGAGCGGACAGCGGCCTGTGTTTTTATGCCGGTGACGGTCGGTGGCGGGGTACGGACGATCGAGGATATCAGGGCCTTATTGAATGCGGGGGCGGATAAGGTCAGCATCAATACCGCAGCGGTTCAGCGGCCTGAGTTTGTTCGAGAAGCCGCGCAGCGATTTGGCACGCAGTGTATCGTCGTCGCAATCGATGCCAAAGCCGTTGCGCCGGATCGTTGGGAAATCTTCACACATGGTGGTCGAAAACCAACCGGCCTCGATGTGGTTGAGTGGGCGACACGGATGGAACAGTATGGTGCCGGTGAAATTTTACTGACCAGCATGGATCAGGATGGTCGTCAATCTGGATACGATTTGGGTTTGACGGCAACGGTATCTGGGGCGGTGTCGATTCCTGTGATCGCATCGGGTGGCGTGGGATCGTTGGAGCATTTATACGATGGATTCGTGAAGGGGAACGCGGACGCCGTCTTAGCTGCCTCTATTTTTCATTTCCGGACCTATACGATCTCTCAAGCGAAGACCTATTTGAAAGAGCGCGGTGTTTTGATCCGTATGCCGGACGACATGGCTCAGGTAGCATGAATCGATGAAACAGGCACAGATCGACCAACTCAAATTCGACCAGCAAGGCTTACTCCCTGCCGTGGTGCAGGATTGGCTAGACGGCACAGTGTTGATGCTGGGGTATATGAATGAGGAGGCATTAGCCAAGACGGTTGCAACCAGAACCGTGCACTTTTGGAGTAGGTCCAGGCACAAGCTGTGGGAAAAAGGCGAATCCTCAGGCAATAAACTGCATGTCAAAGCTCTTTTCGTCGATTGCGATCAGGATACTGTTTTAGTGAAGGCGCAACCAATAGGACCGACCTGTCATACCGGCGAGCGGGCGTGTTTCTTTTCACGGCTGGAGGAGCAAGGTTTGGTTACTGAGGAGAAGACCCAGGATGCAGCGGGGGGCATTCTTGAATCGGTATTGCGGACGATTCTTGCACGTCGTGCAAATCCACAGGCCGGATCCTATACGACAAAGCTATTCGAGGGCGGCCACGACAAAATTCTGAAAAAGGTCGCAGAGGAGGCCGGAGAAGTATTGTTGGCCTCAAAAGGTGGCAAGAAAGAGGAAATTGTGTACGAAGTGGCTGACCTCTTTTTTCACACCCTCATGGTTCTAGGGTACCATGGTCTGACCTTACAGGAGATTTATGAAGAACTGGGACGCAGATTTGGGAAATCCGGCTTACGGTCGGAGAAGTAACCGCCGTGGGCGGTGAGCGCATCAGTTCGTGTATTCAGTGGTGAGAGGAATCATTGCTCAGAGGGGTCGACATGAGCGAGTGCCTATTTTGCAAGATTGTTGAGAGGAAGATTCCTGCGAAGTTGGTTCATGAGGACGAAGATACGCTGGCTTTCGACGACATCCATCCCCAAGCGCCTGTCCATACGTTGGTGATACCCAAGCGGCATGTGGGTTCCGTCCAAGATCTGGGTGAAACAGATCAGACATTGCTGGCGAGACTGTTGCTGACCTGCAGGAAGGTTGCGAACGATAAAGGGCTGGCTGGCTCAGGGTTTCGCCTCGTGGCCAACACGGGGCGAGATGGGGGGCAAACCGTCTTCCACCTTCACTTTCACGTCATGGGCGGGCGACCGATGGGCTGGCCTCCAGGCTGAGCGAAAACGACGAATTGACAGGGTTTCTACTCGTCTGTTAATCTGACCGGTCAATTATTTCGATTACTTAGTAACCAACTCGTCAGGTCGTGTGCGACGGGAACGTAGGAGTGGAGACTCTCGTGGGCCGAGGCCTGATTTCCGACGAGATCAAAAATCGGATCCGAGACCGTGTGGATATCGCGGATATCGTGGGCCAGCACGTCTCCTTACGGCGGGCCGGTCAGAACCTGGTGGGGCTATGCCCCTTTCATCAGGAAAAGAGTCCGTCATTTTCGGTCAGTTCCTCCAAGCAAATGTTTTACTGCTTCGGCTGCAAGGCCGGGGGCGATGTGTTTGCCTTTCTGAGTAAAGTGACCGGCGCGACGTTTCCTGAAGTGCTGCGTGAGCTTGGCGACAAGGTAGGCATTGCGGTGGAGGAGTCGCCTGCGGAACGAGGACAGCGTGGGCATGCGCATCGCATCGAAGAGGTGAACCAGGTTGCGCTGACGTGGTTCCAATCGAATCTTCGCGATTCGCAGCTTGGAGCCGCGGCTCGTGAGTATCTCATCAGACGGGGGATCCAGCAATCAACCGTGGAGATGTTTCGGCTGGGTGCCTCCTCCTCGGATTGGGAAGGGCTCTGTAAGTTCCTCGCGCGAAAAGGCTTCTCGGCTAGCGACAGCGTGACGGCTGGCCTGATCACTCCCCGACCAAACGGCAATGGGTACTACGACAAGTTCCATGGGCGGCTGATGTTCACCATTACCGACTTGCGCAAGCGTGTGGTGGGATTCGGTGGTCGCGTACTGGGTGACGGCATGCCCAAATATCTGAATTCTCCAGATACCCCACTGTTTAAAAAGGGGCAGACGCTGTTTGCCTTCGAGCAGGCGCGCGAAGCCATCGTTCGGACCAAGACCGTGATCATTGTCGAAGGCTATTTTGATGCCATCGCGCTCCACCAGGCAGGACTGATCCATACCGTGGCGACCTTAGGGACGGCCTTGACGGCTGAACATGTTCAAGCTCTTCGGCGATTTGCCGAGCGAGTCGTGTTACTCTTTGATCCGGATGCAGCCGGGGTGCGCGCGGCATTGCGCGGATTGGATCTCTTTGTCAACAGTGGTTTGAGCGTCAAAGTCGTCACACTCCCGGCAGGGGAGGATCCGGATACGTTTATCCGGAAAGCTGGCGTCGATGGATTCGCTCAGTTGGAAGTAGGTGCGCCAAGCCTGTTGGACTATGCGCTGAATCACACGATCAATCAGGCCGATCCCAGTTCGCTGGAGAGCCGTATCCGAAGCGTGGATGAAGTGCTGCGCATCTTGCAGAAGAGCGAGCATCCGATCGAACGGCAGGAGCGGATGAGAATTGTCGCTGAACGCCTGAAGATCAGCGAAGCCCGACTGATCGAACGCTATCCGGCGCTGTCGGCTCAGCCGAAATCTGGTGCTGCCCCTCCACGCGTATATCCGGCGCAGGGGATTTCCTTGACCACGCTGTTTAAAGGATTGCCGGAAGAGCGGGATCTGCTGCTCCTGTTGCTGCAAGGGAAACTGTCTGCTGCTGATGTACGTCGCCTGAAGCCGGAGTCGTTTACCCTCGCGTCTGGACGAAAGCTGGTTGAAATTGCGCGTACTCATCTGGATCCTGACGGACGGATCATCCTCCGAGCGGTGCTGGATGAGGCGGCGGAAGATCCAGAATGTAGTGGCCTGGCAACGGAACTGTCGATGCGCGAAGATTATTTCGAGGATGTACCGGCCCATACCCAGGCTTGTTTGGATAATCTCGATCGTAAGCGGACGGAGCAGGCATTGCGGGATTTGATCGAGCGTCTCAAAACAGCTGAACGTGAAGGCCGAGTGGATGAAGCGGGCAGCTTGAACGTGCAGATTAACGAAGTGCGGATGCGGAAAGCCGGCACGCTGAGCGCCGGCGTGGTGACTTTGGTGAAGGAGTAGTCATGTCGAAACAAGAGTTATTGGGCGAGGTGAAGAAGCTGATCTCGATCGGGAAGGAAAAAGGCTTCCTGACGTATGACGAGCTCAACAGCACCTTGCCGGCTGAAGTGGTCTCATCCGATCAGTTTGGCAGCATCATGGCGATGTTCGGTGAGATGGACATTGAGATCGTCGAAGCGACGGAGGGAGAACGAGTTTCGAAACGAGGCGATGGTGAGGGGGGAGAGGAAGGCGAGGAGGTGGAGTCGGATTCTGAGGACGACAACGATAAGGCGATCGATTTGACGCCGGGGGCCTTGAGTCGAACTGATGATCCGGTGCGGCTCTACCTCAAGGAAATGGGTAGCGTGGCGCTCTTGAGTCGAGAAGGTGAAATCGAGATCGCCAAACGGATTGAAGAAGGGAAATTTGATATCGCCTCCGTGATCTATGGGATGCCGATGACGATCGAGTTCGTATTGGCGCTCAGGGATCAGCTGAAGAATGGAAAAATCGATGTCCGTGAAATCGTTCCGGTGCAAGAGACCGAAGAGGATTTCGAAGAGGAACAGCAACCAGTCGAACGTGACTACGAAGAGCTCCGAGTCAAGACGCTCGACGCGTTGAACTCGGTTCGAAAAGTGTCGCTTGCGCTCAAAGCCTTGGCAGAGAAGGGAAAACATCTCGGGAACGATCCGGCGAAGCACAAGAAATTCAAGAAGCAGTTTGAGGCTGTCCGTCAGCAGGTGGTGAACAAGATCGAATCGGTCAACCTCCATGGGGTGCTGAAAGAGCGGATGGTGCAACGAGTCCGCGAGCTCGCAGTCCAAATTCGAATGGCTGAACGAGAGGCGGTCAGCTGCCAACGGCGTATCGGGGTCGGCGGGGAGGCCGGAGCAGAATTATTGAGGAAGATGTGCCGGAGCCGTCAAGACTTTCTGGCGGTGAAACGGAAGACCGGTGTATCGGAGGAGGCCTTGCTGGAGATTCGCAAGGTATACCAAGCCGCCAAGGCGCGAGTCCGTCAGCTGGAGGCGGAAGAAGCGCTGGTTCCTGCCGAAGAAATCAAGGATGCGGTCAAGCATCTTGATGTCGCGGAGGAGAAGGTCAAGCGCGGAAAGGCGGAGTTGGTCGAGGCGAATCTGCGGCTTGTCGTCAGTATCGCCAAGAAGTATACGAATCGTGGCCTTCAATTTCTTGATTTGATTCAAGAAGGCAATATCGGACTTATGAAAGCGGTAGACAAATTTGAATATAAGCGCGGGTACAAATTCAGCACCTACGCCACGTGGTGGATCCGGCAGGCAATCACCCGGGCGATCGCCGATCAGGCACGTACGATCCGGATCCCGGTGCACATGATTGAAACGATCAATAAACTGATCCGCACGTCTCGTCATCTCGTCCAAAAACTAGGACGAGAACCGTTGCCGGAAGAAATCGCCGAACGGATGGATCTGCCGTTGGATAAAGTCCGAAAGATTCTCAAAATTGCCCGTGAGCCTATTTCGCTCGAAACGCCGATCGGTGAAGAAGAGGACAGCCATTTGGGCGATTTCATCGAAGACAAGAAGGCGGTGTCGCCGCTGGAGGCGGCCATTCGCTACGATCTGCAACGCCAGATCAACAGTGCGTTGGAAACCTTGACGCCACGTGAAGAAAAGGTTTTGCGTAAACGGTTTGGGATCGGGGAAGCGACCGACCATACCCTGGAAGAAGTCGGTCAAGACTTCGAAGTAACGCGTGAGCGTATCCGGCAGATTGAAGCCAAAGCCCTGAGGAAGTTGCGACATCCGAGCCGCAGTAAGAAGCTGCGGAGTTTTGTGGAAAGTTTGTAAACGGTAGGACGCACGGCGGCCTGATTTGACTCCGTTCGGAAGGTCGGCCTAGAATCCGATCCAAGCTGAGGCTCGGGTGAAGAAGAGGGCGTGAGGAGAACGGTCGAAGTTATTTCCCATACAGGACCTCATTCTGCTTGGTGGCCATTCCGAAGAGGGCCCATAGCTCAGGTGGTTAGAGCGGCTGACTCATAATCAGCTGGTCCTAGGTTCAAGTCCTAGTGGGCCCACCAGCGGAGACATTGCTTGCGCCTTCAAGTGCTTCGGCACTGATGGAAAGGATACGGTGAATCAGAAACTGTCCCCGCTCATCGAATTACAAAAACTGGATCTCCGGATCATGGAGATCACTGAGATTCGAAGAAAAATCCCGGAACGCCTCCATGTTGCTGAAACTCCGCTTCGAGAAGTAGCTCAGACCCTGACTGATACGAAAGCCGCAGTCGATGCGGCTACCAAGGAACGACGTGCGCATGAGAAGGATCTCGAAGTACACGAAGCGCAGACGGAGAAGATGAAGTCACATGCGGCGAGCCTGAAGACCAACAAGGAGTATCAGGCACATCTGTTCGAGATTGAATTGGCGAACAAGAAGCGGGGCGAGTTTGAAGAGAAGATTTTGGTGGCGATGGACAAGATCGACGAACTCCAAAAGACCGCCAAAGAGCTGCAGGAGAAAAAACAGGCGCATGAGCAAGTATTCGCTCAGGAAAAACAGGGGCTGGACACGCAGGACAAGGAACTGGCGAAGGAGCTCGCACGACTGGAAACCGACTATCGAGACGCGGCGGGGAAAGTGGAGAAGAGCCTCCTCGACCGGTACAACCAAGTGAAAGCTACTCGAAAGGATCAGCCGCTGGCTGCCGTCCGCGATGGCATGTGTATGGGTTGTCGGTTGCAGATCCCACCACAACTCATCGCCCAGGTGAGGCGATCAGATGATCTCCACCTCTGCCCCTATTGCAGACGGATCCTCTACTGGGAAGGGGAGCCTGCGAAGGAATCCGCTTCGGCCCTCAGTGAAGCGAGAAAAGCCGATCTGGAAGTAGGGGAGTCGGTTTAGGACGATTACCCCGCCCGCTCACCTTCTCCCTGTTCGGCACTGAAGCCTAGCCATTGGGTACGATCCCAAGGGACTGCTGGATCCAATCCGATCCACGTGTATCAAGTCCGATACGCGTCGTCTTCGATTCATCATCACACGGTTTGTCTTCCTCTTCCTAAAAAACAACCACATCGCGTGCTCTTCTCGCCTGGCAAAGAAGTTGCTGCAGGTCCTTGAGTAGAGAGGTTTGCAATGCAGACCAGCGCTCATTGCTCTTCTCACACACCAAGGAGGTGCCTCATGCCGTCCGCAATTACTTTTGATCATGTTCGGCAAGCGCGCATGGGTTGGACCACGCGTCTAGCTGAATCCTTCCTGGAACAGCTCAGTTGTCATCAGGTGTTTATGGATGTCGATATCATTCCAGAGGCCTGGACTTCTAGGAAGATTGCCAGCCGTCAACATTGGGAGGGAGAATCGGTCGCGGAATCTTCTTCCAAGTAAACGGCTGCCGGCCAACTACAGGACCGGCAGGTGTAGGCCTCAGTTGGCGGCGATGGTGTAATAACACAACCACGATGCCGAAGGAGCGAACGTCAACTTGATTGTGCTCCAGGATTGCAACGAGGTCGATGCCAATGGGAAGCGTTCGAGATCGGCTCGAACTCGTCCAGAGCAATGGCATCAAAGTGGTCCGCATCGATTGGTTGGGATGGGAGAGCCCAATACGTTACCTGAAGAAGGACACGTGAACGGAATTGATCATGACGACAAGTCGGATCGTGAGTTAGTGCCATGGTGTAGAAGTTGGTATCAGAGTGGAAGTGTGGAATGAAGTGATTTGAGTAGTCAGGGTTGGATCCATAGCCCTGACGAAGTACACTCTGAGGTGCCTGTCAAGCAGACTGCCCCCACATTTGTGCGACGCATGATCATTGGAGGGGAGACATTATGACTACAAACCCGCCAACCACAGCTTCATCTATTTCACCAAATCCCTATCCAGGTATGGGGACTATCCTGATTCCAGGAGGCATTGTCTTTCGTGTCTGGGCACCGTTTGCCTCAGCCGTGTTTGCAGCCGGAACGTTTAACCAATGGAGCGAGACGGCCCATCCGTTTGTCCGTGAAGGCAACGGGTACTGGTCGGTGGAGGTTCCTGGCGCGAAGATTGGCGATGAGTATCAGTTTGTGATTCGCTACAGGGATCAGCCGCTCCTCTGGCATAACAATCCATACGCAAGTGAAGTGGTGAACTCGTCGGGCAACGCGGTGATTCACGACCCCAACTTCGACTGGACGGGCGACCACTTTACGATGCCGCCGAGAAACGAGCTGGTCATCTATGAGATGCATGTGGGCACGTTCAATGATGCACGGGGCGAGGGACATTCGATGAAATCTTGCCGAAGCTGCCCTATCTGCGCGATCTGGGGATCAATGCGATCGAGATCATGCCGGTGGCCGAATATGCGACGGATTACTCGTGGGGATACAACCCGTCACAACCGTTTTCCGTGGAATCGGCGCTGGGTGGGCCACAAGGGCTCTATCGATTCGTGAAGGCGGCGCATACCCATGGCATCGCCGTGCTCCTCGACGTGGTGTACAACCATCTTGGCCCTGGCGATCTCGACTTGTGGCGCTTTGATGGATGGTCGGATGCCAACCACAATGGCGGAATCTATATCTACGACAACAACCGTGCGCATACCAGCTGGGGCGATACGCGTCCTGACTACGGGCGAAAGGAGGTGCGGCAGTACTTTCGTGACAATGCACTCTTCTGGTTAAACAAATATCGGCTCGACGGCCTGCGTTTTGATTCGGTGATCAATATTCGCAACCGAAACGGGAATAGCGATCCGGCCGGCGACTTGCCTGATGGTTGGGGGCTGCTGCAATGGGTTAACAATGACATCCGTATGAGCCAGCCATGGAAAATCACCATTGCGGAAGACTTACAAGACAACGAATGGATTACGAAACACACGGGAGCAGGGGGGGCAGGTTTCGGTACGCAATGGGACGTAGGGTTTGTACATCCCATCCGGCGGGCCATTATCGCTGCCAACGATGCCGATCGGGATATGCTGGCCGTCCGCGACACGCTCTGTCATCGGTATAACGGCGATGCCATGCAGCGGGTGATCTATACCGAGTCCCACGATGAAGTGGCGAACGGCAAAAGCCGTGTCCCCGAAGAAATCTGGCCTCACAATGCCGACTGTTGGTTCTCTCGAAAGCGGTCCACACTGGGTGCCGCGATGGTGTTTACGGCACCAGGCATTCCGATGATCTTTCAGGGGCAAGAGTTTCTCGAAGACGGATTCTTTCAAGACGAGGTGCCGCTCGACTGGGCCAGGTTGCAGACGTTCGGCGGGATTCATATGCTCTATCGAGATCTCATCCGGCTCCGCCGAAACTGGTTCAACCACACGCGTGGGTTGCGGGGACAGCACATCAATGTCTATCACGCGAATAACTCGGACAAAGTGATCGCATTCCACCGATGGGAGCAGGGTGGACCAGGCGATGATGTCGTCGTGGTCATGAACTTTGCGAACCGAAGTTATGACAGCTACACTATCGGCCTGCCACGAGCAGGCCAATGGCTGGTGCGCTTCAACAGTGATTGGCAAGGCTATAGCCCCGACTTCGGGAATCACCTAGGCTACGACACCGCGGCCGAAACCGGCGCACGGGACAACATGCCGTTTCACGCCAGCGTGGGGATCGGGCCGTATTCCGTACTGATCTTGTCGCAGGACAATTGACAGAGGAATAGATTCACTCAGTCTATCTATTATGAATGTGCGGAGTTTGCTTCAGTCACACTTGCGAGCACCGCCTTCGTTGTCTTGAAGTGCAGTTTGGCCACTGATCCCAGCCTCGCCCCTCCGTGTTTCTTCACGATCATCTTTGCTGCGAGTTCAACTGCGGGCGAGGCGCCTTTCGGGAGTGTTGTGCCGACTTCACTGGAGAGGCGCTTCAATCGAAGTAGAAATTCAGCGCGAGCCAAAACTGATGCGGCGGCCACGGCAAGATCGGACTCAGCTTTTGGTCGTTGTTCCAGCACAATCCTCTGCCCCTTTTCTTGCAGCGCATTGAGAATCAGCCGTTCATCGCCGAATTGATCGGAAATCGCCCGCTCACAGGTGATGCCTCGCTCCAGCAGATTCTCCAACGCCTTCGCATGGCCCCAGGCGAGCAGGCGGTTCAGGTTTTTGATCTTCGCGTAGAGTTCGTTGTACTTCTGCGGTCCGATGGCGATGACGCTGTGTGGACAAATAGTCTTGATGTCGGGCGCCATCTCCAGCACGCGCCCATCGGAGATCTTCTTGCTGTCCCGCACCTCCATCAACCGCAGCTCCCCTTGCGTGGTCGAATCCACAAACACGGCGGCGATCACGAGCGGGCCGAAGTAGTCGCCCTTCCCCGATTCGTCGATGCCGATGCGCTCGATGGCGTTTCGTGAATGGTGCACGGGTCTCACCTGGTTAGCCCCCTAGAAAACGTGCCTGGGGCGCGGTAATCTATCAATCGAATCCATGTTGGTCAATCTTGCCTCGATCGTGTCTGGAGTATTTCCTGGAGGAATGAACATGCGGGCTCAGCGATTTACCCGTGCCGTGACGATCTGCTGTCTGATCGCAGCAGGGGTCGGTTTAGTGGGGTGTGAGACCAATCCCTATACTGGTCGAAGGCAGCTGTTGATGACCTCGGTTGGTCAAGAAATGCAGATGGGGGCCCAGGCCTATAATCAGGTGAGGAGCGATCCCAAGATGAGACCTTCTCAGGATCCGCGCGAGATTGAACCAGTCAGGCGAGTGGCAGCCCGCATTGTTGAAGCGGCCAAACGCTCGAAATATGCTCAGATGGCACATCAGTTTCAGTGGGAAGTCACGGTGATCAAAGACGATAAGACCGCCAATGCGTTTGCGCTTCCCGGTGGAAAGATGGCAGTCTACACCGGCATTTTCCCAATGGCCAAAACGGAGGCCGGGTTGGCGGCAGTCATGGGCCATGAAGTGGTGCATGCCCTGGCCCGCCATGGTGCGGAGCGGATGAGCCAGGGACAAGCTGCGAATATTGGCATACAGGTCCTAGGGGCGGCCATTGGGATTGGGAGCAAGAATCCCGCGCTTGGTCAGGCGGCGATGGGGGCGCTGGGCGTCGGTGCGCAGGTGGGTGTGTTGCTGCCTTTCAGTCGGAAACATGAATCGGAAGCAGACTATATCGGCATTCTTCTTGCGGCCGATGCCGGGTATGATCCACGCGAATCCGTTGCACTCTGGGAACGAATGGGACAGACATCGGGCGGCGGGGGACAGAGTGAATTCTTGTCGACCCACCCGAGTCATGACACCAGAATTGAGCAATTGAAAGAGTGGATGCCTGAGGCGATGGACATCTACCAGAAGCGAATGCCCATGCCGACGACTCCACTCCCGGAAGTTGGCGGTAGGTAAAGCCAGTATCGTTTGTTACTCGTTATGTGTTGGCTTGTGACGGACCTGCGTCATTCTTTATACTGGCTTGGCGTGGGTGGAAGGCTGGATGGTTGCTCGGGGCTTCGGCACCGAGAGGAAAGTCCGGACTCCATGGGCAGGGCGCTGGGTAACTCCCAGGCGGAGCAATCCGACACCAGCACCACAGAAAACAAACCGCCGATGGCCAAGGCAACGGGATCCCATCTGGTTGCTACGGATCAGGTAAGGGTGAAACGGTGGGGTAAGAGCCCACCGCGGGGATGGTGACATCACCGGCACGGTAAGCGTCGCCCGGTGCAAGGCCAAATAGGAAGACAGGTCTCGTGCTCCTTACGGACTGCGGGACGCCGACTGGCCCGGTCGAGGTCTTCGGGTAGGTCGCTTGAGGTTCGAGGCAACTCGAATCCCAGAGAAATGATCATCCATGCAAAGGGGGAGACTTCTTTGCGGGACAGAATCCGGCTTATAGGCCCTCCATCCACGCACTTTATTCAGCGAGAGTCTTTCTGAGCCGTCGACAGGTTGTTCTGTGCAGTCGCTGGGTGCCCGCAGGGCTATATTGACGCTCCTATGCGGGAATGCTAGGATCAGAAATCTTTCCCCTTGATTTCAAACACATTTGTGCATGATGATGCGTGCTTCCGCGAGGGGTGCTGTTGTAAGGTCTCACGATCGATCGGAGGCCTGATGCACGTGCGGTCGGAGGGAGGAGTGTCATGAAACTCACCGGTGCTGAAATCTTCATCGAATGCCTGAAGCGGGAAGGGGTGAAAACGCTGTTCGCGCTTCCCGGCGGAGTTGTGTTGAAGATTTTCGATACGCTCCATCAGCAGAAAGATGTTGAAGTGATCTTGACGCGCCATGAACAGGGTGCGGGGCATATGGCCGAAGGCTATGCCAAGGCGACAGGGAAAGCGGGCGTCTGCCTGGTGACCTCCGGCCCGGGGATGACCAATGTCATCACAGCATTGGCCGATGCCTATATGGATTCGGTCCCGGTCGTGTGCTTTAGCGGTCAGGTCCCGACGAGCTTGATCGGGAATGATGCGTTTCAGGAAGCAGACAATATCGGGTTGAGCCGACCCTGCACGAAATATAATTTCCTTGTGAAAGACGTGAACGATTTGGCGGCCACCATTAAAGAGGCGTTTTATATCGCAACGACCGGCCGACCGGGTCCGGTCCTGGTCGATATCCCGAAAGATGTCTCGATGGCCAAAGCGGACTTTACCTATCCGAATTCGGTCTCGATTCGTGGGTACAACCCGACTGTCGAGGGAAATAAGTGGCAGATTAAGCAGGCGGCCGAAGCCATTATGAAGGCCAAGAAGCCGATTCTCTACGTCGGCGGTGGGGTCGTATTTTCAGGCGCATCGCAAGAGCTCCTTGAATTGGCGGAGATGACGCAGATTCCGGTCGACATGACCTTGATGGGGCTTGGCGCGTTTCCTGGGGAACATCCATTGTCCATGGGGATGCTGGGGATGCATGGGACCTATCAGGCCAACATGGCGATGCATTATTCCGATTTGGTGATTGCCATCGGGGCACGGTTTGATGATCGGGTGACGGGGAAGGTGTCGGAGTTCTGCCCCCATGCGAAGGTGATTCATGTCGACATCGACCCGACCTCGATCCGCAAAAACATCCATGTCGATATCCCGATCGTCGGCGACTGTCGGACAGTGCTTCGCGAGCTGAATCAGATTCTTCGTGCGACGGTCAACGGCGAACAGAAAGACCTTCGGAAACCTTGGTGGGATCAGATCCGAGATTGGCAACAGGCTCATCCCTTGGCGTATCACCAGGAGAAGGAGGGGCCGATCAAGCCTCAGCAGGTAGTCAAGCGGTTGTATGAGTTGACGAAAGACCGAGATCCGATCGTCGCCACCGATGTCGGACAGCATCAGATGTGGGCGGCGCAATATTTCAAGCTGGCGAAACCCAACCGGTGGTTGACCTCAGGCGGGCTGGGCACGATGGGCTTCGGATTCCCCGCAGCAATGGGGGCACAGGCGGCTTTTCGAGATCGTCTGGTGCTCTGTATCGCAGGCGATGGCAGTATTCAGATGAACATGCAGGAAATGGCGACGGCGGTCTTGAGCAAATTGCCGGTGAAGATTATCATCCTGAACAATGGATTTCACGGCATGGTTCGGCAATGGCAGGATCTATTTTATGAAGGGCGCTACGCGTCGAGCAATCTTGGTACGACGCCGGATTTTGTCAAGTTGGCGGAGGCCTATGGGGCGGTGGGGCTGCGGGTCAAGAAGGTCGGTGATCTTGATGCGGTTCTGAAAGAAGCGTTAGCAACGGATAAACCCGTCATTGTGGATGTGCCGACCTATCCTTATGAGAATTGCTATCCGATGATTCCTGCCGGCGGGTGCAACCATGAGATGATCTTGGAGGATCCGCCTGAGTTGAAGATGAAACAATCCGGTGGCGCCAAAGTGACACCGGAAGATAAGGATACGGTTCTAACTGCATAGGAGTGAGAGCGCATGGCGTATAGCTGATGGTAGAAACGGGTGACTGTAGTCGGCTCCGAGCCATAAGCCATCGGCTAGAAGCTCTTTGAGTTGAGAATGGAACATATTATTTCAGTGACTGTTGAAAATAAGTTTGGAGTTTTATCCCGAGTCGCGGGGTTGTTCAGTGGGAGAGGATTCAATATTGAGAGTTTGTCGGTGGCTCCGACGCTCGATCCCTCCATGTCCCAGATGACGATTGTGACCTCGGGAGATGAGCGGATCATCGAGCAAATCGTGAAACAACTCAACAAACTGATCGATGTGATCAAGGTGGTCGATTTAAACGAGACGGAATTCGTTTCGCGAGAGACTGCGATCATCAAGGTTCATACGAAAGATGTGGATCGAGCCGAGGCGCTGAGAATCGTCGATATCTTTCGTGCGAACGTGATCGATTCGACGCCGACGACCTATACGATCGAAGTATCCGGCGATCCGAAGAAGATAGAAGCGATCATTAATTTGCTTCAGCCGCTTGGGATCAAGGAGTTGGTCCGTACCGGTCGAGTCGCTGTTGCGCGGGAGCCTGTTCGTCAGGCTGCCGTCCAGGCGAAAAAAATTGCCCGCGAATGATGGGCTGAGGGGTTAAAGAAACTTCGCTCTAGATTGACCTAGGGAAAGGGTGTTTCATGAACATCTACTACGATAAGGATGCTGATCTTCAACAGATTCGGAACAAGAAGGTGGCGGTGGTCGGCTATGGAAGCCAGGGCCATGCGCATGCCCTGAACATGAAGGAAAGTGGAGTCAATGTCGTGATTGGGCTGCGTGAAGGGGCGTCCTGGAAAAAGGCTGAACAGAGTGGGTTGAAAGTTATGCCTGTTGCCGATGCCGTCAAGGCGTCCGATGTCGTGATGATTCTGGCACCTGATGAAGCCCAGGCCGCCATCTATCGACAAGACATTGCGCCCAATCTCAAGCAGGGGTCCTATCTCGCATTTGGTCATGGCTTCAATATTCACTTTGGGCAGATCGTGCCGCCTGCCTCTATCAATGTCTTCATGGTTGCACCGAAAGGCCCGGGACATCTCGTTCGCTCCGAATACACGAAGGGCAGTGGCGTGCCTTGCTTGTTGGCGATTCACCAGGACCCCAGCGGGACGACCAAGCAGGTGGGATTGGCGTATGCGAGTGCGATCGGCGGTGGGCGTGCCGGTGTCATCGAGACCAATTTTCGTGAGGAAACCGAGACGGATCTCTTCGGTGAGCAAGCGGTGTTGTGTGGTGGCCTCACGTCCTTGATTCAAGCGGGTTATGAAACGCTGATTGAAGCTGGTTATTCGCCTGAAATGGCGTACTTCGAGTGTTTGCACGAAGTGAAACTCATCGTCGATCTGATTTATCAGGGGGGCATCGCCAATATGCGCTACTCGATCAGCACGACGGCAAAGTATGGGGATGTGACTCGCGGCCCACGAGTCGTGACCGAGCAAACGAAGCAGGAGATGAAGAAGATTCTCGATGAGATTCAGACCGGGCGGTTTGCCAAGGAATGGGTGCTTGAGAATCAGGCCAATCGACCGGTCTACAATGCCCTGCTCGCGAAGGGGGAGGCGCATCCCATCGAAGCAGTGGGAGCCAAGCTGCGGGGAATGATGCCGTGGCTCAAGAAGGATCAGCTGGTCGATAAAACGAAAAACTAGAGATGTTGAAACCAAGCACCAGCTTCGTTCTCGCATCGTTCAAAGGCGCAACGTACAATAACCACGTACGCTTCACCGTTTCACTCCATGCGGCCTCGCTGGACGGCCGGTTTGAACATCTCTTGTGAAGAATTGAGGCCACTCCATGGCGGATCGTGCAGTCGGCGTTCCCTTTGCGAAAGAAGGAATTCCCTTCATCGCAGTTCCTGCTGGCGTTACACTGTTGACGGGATTGTTGGGCTGGTCCTTCGTCGCGTTCCTCGGTGGTATTGCGACATTGTTTTCGGCTTGGTTTTTCCGAAACCCGGCCAGAGTGATCCCGCAAGGTCCAAATCTCATCGTCGCTCCCGGCGACGGTAAAGTGATTGCCATTGAGGAAGAGTTTGAGCCGAGGTATCTGAAGGAACGGAGCCTCCGCGTGACGATCTTTCTGAATGTCTTCGACGTGCACATCAATCGACTACCCTGCGACGGAATGGTTGAAAATGTGCAATATCAGCCGGGTTTGTTCATGGTGGCGAGTAAACCTGAAGCCACGTTTATGAACGAGCAGAATGCGTTGATGATCAAGACGCCCGAGGGAATCAAAGTCTTGTGTGTGCAGGTGGCTGGCCTGATCGCCCGGCGTATCGTGTGTTGGATTGCGCCGTTGGAACGAGCGATTCGGGGTGAGCGATATGGGCTGATTCGGTTTGGGTCGCGTATGGATACATTTCTCCCCATCGGCACCACGCTTCGGGTGGCTGTCGGGCAGCGGGTGAAAGGCGGGGAAACCATCTTAGGAGAGTTGCCATGAAAACAGCGAGCTTTCGAAGTTCGTTTGGAAAGGGAGGAAAGCGGAGAAAGGCCGCGATGCACCTGATTCCCAACCTCTTTACGACGGGCAACTTGTTCTGTGGGGTATTTGCCATTCTGTCGGTCTTCAATGGCAACTACCTGGAAGCCGCAATCGCGGTGTTGGTCGCCATGATCTTTGACGTCCTGGATGGAAAATCAGCTCGGTTGACCAACAGCACCAGCCAGTTCGGGTTGGAGTATGATTCGCTTTCTGATGTGGTGTCGTTTGGTGTGGCCCCAGGGATCTTGATCTATTCCTGGGCGTTAAGCGGGCATGGAACGTTCGGGGTAGCAGTGATGTTTGCCTATGTGGCCATGGGAGCCGTCCGATTAGCGAGGTTCAACTCCACAGTGGCGGTCTCCGACGGCAAGTACTTTACTGGGTTGGCCATTCCTGCCGCTGCCGGGGTCGTGGCATCCTTGGTCGTCCTGGATCATTACATCATGAAGATGGGAGCGGATGTCCGCTCGATTGTCGTTCTATTGATGACATTAGGGCTGTCGTTTCTGATGGTCAGCACGATCAAGTATCGGAGCTTTAAGGATCTGAAGTTCAAAGGGCATCGCCAGATCACGTACTTGGTGTGGGGTATTCTGGCGCTGATGATGGTCGCCGCGTGGCCGGCGGTCATGTTATTCGTTGTGTTCGCGGGCTATGCCTTGATGGGACCGGTCGAAAAGATCGCTGGGCTGCTCGTTCCGGCTTCTGGGAAACGGGGTGTCGGAAAAGTTGATCTACCACCGGTGGAATCAAACCCATAGCAATAGGGAGGGAGAGAAACCGAAAAAGGTGTGAACGGCTAGGATGAGGAGTAGTAGGCGAACTGTTTAGAAGACTGAATGTTCAAGACGGCGATCCAGCAAGACCGCAGTGAGGATCCTGTTTCAACATTCTAGAGAGAGCTGGTGGATGGTGCAAGCCAGCCTGGACGTCGCCGAACTCGCCTCTGAGCTGAGTCTCCGAACAGGAAGTAAGAGACTCCGTCTCGCCTCCGTAAGAGGCTGAAAGAAGGGGCTGAGGGGCAGATGATCCTCAGACTAAATCAGGGTGGTACCACGGAGTGCTTCAAGCCTTCGTCCCTGGGTCACATGGGATGAAGGCTTTTCTTTTTTACGATTGCTGAAAAAGCCTTCCCGCTTCGTTCTCAGTCGTTTGAATCTCTCGACGTACGACACGCGTACGCCTCGGGGTTCTCACTCCTTGCGGCCTTGCCGGAAGGACTTTTTGAGCAGCTTGTATCGGAGGTGACATATGACACGCATGATCAGAATTTTTGACACGACGTTGCGGGACGGCGAGCAATCGCCCGGAGCCAGCATGAATGTGGAAGAAAAGGTCATGGTGGCGAAACAGCTGGCACGGCTCGGGGTCGATATTATTGAAGCGGGATTTGCCTATAGCTCCCCTGGTGATTTCGAAGCGGTGCGACGGATTGCCCAGGAGGTTGAGGGGCCGACGATCTGCAGCTTGGCACGAGCTCGTCCGGAGGACATTGATCGGGCATGGGAAGCGTTAAAGGGCGCGCCAAAGGTTCGGATCCATACATTTTTGTCGACATCTGATATTCATCTCAAACACCAGTTTCGGATGACGAGGGAACAGGCCAAGCAGCGGGCCGTGGAGATGGTCCAGCGGGCGCGGGGGTATGTCGAGGATGTTGAATTTTCTCCGATGGATGCAAGCCGGTCGGACCCATCGTTTCTTTACGAAGTGATCGAGGCGGTCATCGCTGCGGGAGCCGGGACCGTGAATATTCCGGATACCGTGGGTTATGCCGTTCCACAAGAATTCGGTGCGCTGATCAAAGGGATTTGCGACCAAGTCCCCAATGCCAACCAAGCCGTGATTTCCGTCCATTGCCACAATGATCTGGGGGTGGCGGTGTCGAACAGCTTGGCGGCCATCATGAACGGGGCCGGACAGGTGGAATGTACGATCAACGGTATCGGTGAACGTGCGGGGAATACCTCGTTGGAGGAAATCGTGATGGGTCTCCGAACGAGGAAAGACTTTTATCAGGCCGATACCGGAATCAGAACAGAAGAGATTGCGAAGACCAGCCGCTTGGTGAGCAAGATTACCGGCATGGTGGTACAGCCCAACAAAGCGATCGTGGGGGCCAATGCCTTTGCTCATACCTCGGGCATTCATCAAGATGGCTTGCTGAAGGAAAAGGCAACCTATGAAATCATGCGTCCGGAATCGATCGGGTTGGTCGAGAGTCAGATGGTCATGGGCAAGTTGTCCGGGCGACATGCCTTTCGGCAGCGGTTGGAAGAGTTGGGCTATAAGCTCGGTGAAGCCGAGGTCAATCATGCCTTCGAGCGGTTTAAAAAACTCGCCGACCATAAGAAGGAGATTTTCGAGGAAGATCTCGAAGTGATCGTCTCGGAAGAGCTGGCAAAGATGGCCGAGCGTCTTGTTTTAAAGGGCCTGCATGTATCGAGCGGAACGGATCAGGTCCCAACTGCCACCGTTGAACTGGAGATCGACGGCAAGTCTGTCTCACAAACCGGAACCGGTGATGGGCCGGTGGATGCCGTCTATCGCACCATTGCTGCCCTGACGCAGACGAAGAGCCGCTTGTTGATGTACGTCGTCAAAGCCATTACTGGCGGGACTGATGCTCAGGGCGAAGTTTCGGTGCGGGTGCAGGAAGACGGACGGACCGTGTCAGGGCATGGAGCCGATACCGATATCATCACGGCGTCCGCTCGAGCCTATGTCAGTGCGTTGAACAAGTTATCCTATTTGGCGACGCGGCAGGCGCAAGGTGAGCAGAAGGTGAACTTGATTTGACGCAGAACTCCACGGTACAGTTTATTTCTTGAAGTGGTGTTGGTTCGATCGAGAGGGCTTGTCCTTGTTCAAGGTGACCCTAGCGGATCGCCCCGAGTTTCTCGCTGGGGACGAGACCCGTTTGCGGGAGATTTTTCATCCTGCCAAACATCGGCTGTCGCTGAATTATAGTCTTGCCCACGGAACATTGCCGCCCGGTCAACGTTCGAAACGCCATGTCTTAGCCTCCGCTGAAGTCTATTACTTCCTAGCCGGGCAAGGCCGATTGACGGTTGACGGCGAGGTCACGTTGATCGAATGCGGGACGACCATCTATGTGCCGCCGGGAGGACAACAGTTTCTTGAAAATACCGGAGAAACCGACGTTGAATTTTTATGTCTCGTTGATCCGGCCTGGCGAATGGAAGATGAAACGATACTAGACTAGGTCATGAGCCGAGTGTGCAGTCGAAAGGAGCACCAGTGAAGGCGAAGATTGCAGTGTTGGCAGGTGATGGGGTTGGGCGAGAAATTGTGCCCGAAGCGGTCAAGGTTCTGAAGGCGATCGCGGAGAAATTCGGCCATTCGTTCGAGTTTATCTCGGGCGATATCGGCGGGCAGGCGATTGACAAACTTGGGGTTCCTCTGCCGAATGACACATTGGCCTTAGCCAAGCAGAGTGATGCGGTCCTCTTGGGTGCCGTAGGCGGGCCCAGATGGGAAGGGCTGGAGTACAGCCTTCGCCCTGAACGTGCGCTGCTCGGAATCCGAGAGGCGCTCGGGCTCTATGCCAACGTGCGACCGGCGAAACTCTACTCGACCCTCGTGGATGCGTCCACGTTGAAGCGCGAGGTGGTGGAGGGGATCGATATCCTCGTGATCCGTGAGTTGACGGGCGGTATCTATTTCGGCAAACCGAAAGGGATCGAGAAGTTGGCGAACGGGGATGAGCGGGGATTCAATACGGAAGTCTATACGACGGAAGAGGTGCGACGAATTGCGAAAGTCGCATTTGAGGCGGCGCGAAAGCGGCGGAAAAAAGTGACATCGGTCGATAAAGCGAATGTCTTAGAGTCCTCGGAACTTTGGCGGAAAGTTGTGATCGATGTACATGCCTCCTATCCGGATGTGGAGCTCAGCCATATCTACGTGGACAATGCGGCCATGCAGTTGGTGAGAAACCCTCGGCAGTTTGATGTGCTGCTCTGTAACAACATGTTCGGCGATATCCTGAGCGATGAAGCGGCAATGTTGACCGGCTCAATCGGAATGCTGCCCTCGGCAAGCCTCGGCGCGAAGGTCGGTCTCTTTGAGCCCATTCATGGAAGCGCACCGGATATCGCGGGGAAGAATATCGCCAACCCGATTGCGACCATCGCCTCTGCCGCGATGATGTTGTCGTACGCGTTCCAACTTGAGAAGGAGGCGGAAGCCATCGAACAGGCCATTGTGAAAACACTCGATCTGGGGTATCGCACCAAGGATATTCAGAGTCCCGGGGCGAAGATCATCGGTACAGTGGAGATGGGTGACGCCATCGTTCGCAATCTCAGTTAGTCAGCGCGTCTAAACTATGGCAACCATTCTGTCTACATGGATGATCCGCACCCTTGCCGGGAACGGCGAGCCAGGTTTCACTGGTGATGGTGGACCTTCACTCTACGCACGGTTGAACGAGCCGAAGGGGGTGGCGGTCGATGATCATGGCAATGTGTATGTGGCTGACTCTGAAAATCATGTGATCCGTAAGATAGAGCGTACCACGGGCATTATTTCGACGGTTGTCGGCATGCCGCCTGAGGGGCAGGGGGAAGAAGATCCTCAACGAGATCATATGATTCCTGTCGCAGATGAGGATCCTTTCGCGGACTGTCGTCAAGAGTCTGCACAACAATCGTATGTTCAACAGTCGGATTTGAGCGGAACGGTCAGATATGTCATGACGCGAGCCGCTCCACTGAAACGATATGCTGGAGACGGTGGATTGGCCGTAACAGCTTCTCTCAACTTTCCAACGGCTGTCGTGGTCGATAAAGTTGGAAATCTGTATGTCGCGGATACCATGAACCATCGTGTGCGGCTGGTGAATGCAGTCACGGGTGTCATCACCACCTTGGCGGGGACAGGTCAGCCGCGATTCTCGGGAGATGGTGGCTCTGCTGACCAGGCGGCACTCAATGAACCGGCGGCGTTGGTTCTGAGCACCGATGAAACTCGGTTGTACATTGCTGATCAGAGCAACCATCGTGTGCGGATGATCGATCTAAGAACCAGAGTCATTCAGACCGTTGCTGGAACCGGATCGGCGACCTACGATGGGGATGGCAAGCTTGGGGTTGAGACAGCCCTTGCTGGTCCAAGTGGCTTGGCGATTGCAGGCGACCAGCTCTACATTGCTGATACTTTCAATGACCGAGTTCGCGTTCTCCATCTTTCAACGGGGTTGATCTCTCACGCCGCGGGAAACGGTGGATCCTATCGATATGAGTCGGCGTTGGGCGCATCATCAGCGAGTCTTGCACGTCCGACGGGAATTGCTATTGGTCAGCAGGGAAGGCTCTTTCTGACGGACTCTGATAATCACCTCATCCGAGAATGGGACCAGGCATCAGGAATGGCGGTCTGTGTGGCCGGGCAAGGAAGTCCCTGCTACTCAGGTGATAACGGTCTCGCACGAGAAGCCGCTGTATGTTACCCATTCGGTATCGTTGCCGATCGCGACGGAACGCTGCTGGTGGCGGACACGTTCAATCATCGTATTCGCGCATTGACATTGGAGTAGACGCTGCATGCTGAAGAAGAAACAGGGGTATACAGTGGCCATCCTTGGCGCAACCGGCGCGGTCGGCCAGGAAACCTTAGAAATATTGGAGGAGCGGCAGTTCCCGCTGGCAGGCTTGAGACTGTTTGCCTCCAAGCGATCTGTGGGCGAGATCATGGCGTGTCAAGGTAAGGAGTGGACAGTTGAGGAACTGACGGACTCCTCGTCGTTCGATGGCGTCGATCTGGCCTTTATCTCCGCGACGGATGCAATCAGCAAGGACTATGGGCAGCGATTGGGCGCCGCCGGAATTGCCGTAATCGATGATAGCGCCGTATTTCGTATGGATGAACAGGTCCCGCTGGTAGTTCCGGAGGTCAACGCGGCGGCATTACGAGACATGCCACGAGGCATCGTGTCTATTCCCAACTGCACAACCACCCCGTTGGTCATGGCGCTTAAGCCGCTTCACGATGTGGTAGGGGTCAAGCGCGTGGTGGTGACGACCTTCCAATCCGTATCGGGAACCGGATCGGCGGCCATGGATGAGTTGATGGATCAGACAAAGGATCTCTTGGCGTTTCGTGACATCACGACCAAGGTCTATCCCTACCAAATCGCCTTTAATCTTTTGCCGCACATCGGCTCATTCAACGAGGGAGGCGACTGTTCTGAGGAGATCAAGATCGCGAAGGAGACCCGAAAGATTCTCGGAGCACCAAATCTCAGAGTGACTGCCACGGCCGTGCGCGTGCCGGTGCTGCGGTGCCATTCCGAAGCGATCAATATCGAATTGGAGCGTCCATTAAACGCGAATGAGGCACGTGCGGCGCTTGCGGCGATGCCTGGCGTGTTGGTCTACGATGATCCGGCAAAGAAGCTCTATCCCATGCCGCTCGATGCGACGGGAAAGGATGAGGTGTACATTGGCCGAGTGCGGGAGGACGAATCGATCAGCAACGGTCTCAATCTCTGGGTGGTATCCGACAATCTTCGCAAGGGCGCGGCGCTTAACGCGATTCAGATTGCAGAGTGTTTGATAAATGGCTGACACTACGTCATAAGACTGCGGAGCTGAAAGGTTCCATTGTTCAGAGGGATCACGAGTGATGCCGGAATGGACCACCCTTGGGAAGATCCTCATTGGAGTAGGGTTTGGCATTGTTGCGCTGGGGGTATTGCTAGTCGCCCTTGACCGGATTCCCGGTTTTGGTAATAGCCTGAGTTGGCTCGGTAAACTGCCCGGTGACATTTCCATCAAACGCGAGAATGTCAGCTTCTACTTTCCTATCGCCACCAGTATCGTTCTCAGTGTTCTTCTGAGTCTGCTATTCTATATTCTAGGATGGCTCTTCCGTCGATGACAGCAGTACGGCTCTGGGCCGGTGCAGCAGGATTGGGGCTCTGTCTGGGAGCGGGCCTGATGCCAGAGGCCCAGGCGGCGCAGTCGATTCGCGTGCTGTTGGCTTCTGATGTTCAACAGCTCGAAATATCAAGTGATCAGGCTCTGTGGGTGACAGACGAACAGAATCAGGCCTGGTCTTATCACGCTGCTCTGAAGATCAAAGTGCGTGGCCATGCACTGATCCTCAACGGAAAGCCGGTGGTGACGGATCGATTGACGATACGGGCAGGCACTCATGACCTCACCATGTGGCTGAATGGGGCCGGGAAGCGAACCACAGTGCAGTCTCGTGATGAGAATGGCGTCCTCCACGTCAGTGGGGTGGTCCAGCTTGTTCGTCGAGGGAAAAGTCGCCTGCTCGTCAACCGTGTTGATTTGGAGGAATATGTCAAAGGTGTGGTGCCGGCCGAAGTGAATTCAACATGGCATCCGGAAATGCTGAAGGTGCAGGCCGTCGCCACCAGGACGTATGGACTGTACCAGCGTATGATGAATGCCAATCGAGATTATGATGTGGTCGCCGGAATTCAGGATCAGGTGTATCGTGGCCGCCAAGGCATTGATGCTCGCGTAGCCGCGGCGGTGGAATCCACAAGAGGGCTTGTGGTGACCTACCAAGGCGCTCCGATCTACGCCGCATTTTCGTCCACGGCGGCGGGTATGACGGAAGATGCGATGACCGTGTGGTCAAAGGATCTCCCCTATTTGAAGGGAGTGGAGTGTCCGTTCGACATCGAGTCTCCCTATTATCAGTGGAGAGCATCCGTGAAAATCGAGACGCTGGAGAAGAATCTTCGGCAGCAGGGATTTTCAGTGGGAACGATTTCTCATGTCGCTCCGCAGTCGTACAGCCGTGCCGGACGAGTGGCGACATTGCGAGTTATACACTCGAACGGGGAGTTGGTAATACGAGGTGAAGATCTCCGTAGAGCGGTAGGATATACGATTGTTCCCAGTACTCAATTTACCGTTCAGTCGATCGGACAGGAACTTGTCCTTTTCGGCTACGGAGCCGGTCATGCGGTCGGTCTCTGCCAGTGGGGAGCAAAAGAATTGGCAGAGTTGGGCTACTCGTTTTCGAGCATCCTGAGTTATTACTATCCAGGGACGGAACTGCGTGATGCGGCATTGACGCAAACACCGGCTGCTCCTCCCGCTTCTTTGGCCCCTTCGTCCTAGCCGACATTCTTCATGAGTGCTCCTACTGCAACCGCTGATACGCCGCCACGATATTCGTTGTTCGTGAAACGTGAAGCGTATCTCGTTTCCGGAGTCGGAGACTTCACAATAGGCGCGGTCAAAACGGGTTTGTCCCTCGACCTCTCACCATCGCTCCGGGTCGAGCCTGAGTGGGGTCGAAGGCTCGACGATGCTCGGGACACTGCGCTGATCGATGGGGCACGAACCATCATAAACAATGTGGGCTAATGCAACTGTCCGAGTTTGACTTTCCCTTTGACCCGTCCCTGGTTGCGTTGCAGCCGGTGAGCCCTCGCGATCGTGCGCGGTTGCTGCTTGTTGATGGAGTGAGGAAGCAGTTCGCACATCAGCACGTTGCGGATCTTCCGGGTCTGCTGAAGCCAGGAGACCTCCTTGTTGTGAACGATACCAAGGTCATGGCTGCGCGGGTGCCGGGAATCAAAAAGTCGACGGGAACGCCGGTTGAGGTGCTGTTTGTGAAGGAGCTGGGCGATCGGCGATGGGAAATCATGGTGAAGGGGACGTTTCGCGTCGGGCAAGTCATCGAATTTGATCGACAATCCCACGCGACAATCGTCAAACGTGATGCGACAGGGACAGAGATAGCGGTTCAGAGTCCGGTGCCGGTCACACAGCTACTTGATGAACGAGGGGTGATGCCTCTTCCCCCATACATCAAACGCATACCGACTCCCGAGGATCATCGGTGGTATCAGACGATATTTGCAAAACGTGAAGGCGCGATTGCCGCCCCGACGGCGGGACTGCACTTTACCGAAGACCTGTTTCAACGGTTACGTGAGGCCGCCGTCGATGTGGCAACTGTGACCCTGCATGTTGGGGCTGGAACGTTCAAGCCGGTGACGACAGAGCAGATCGAGGACCATCAAATGGGAGGAGAGGTGTTTCACGTCAGCGAGGACACGGCCAAGGCGATCGTCAAGACGAAATGTGCTGGTGGGCGGGTGGTTGCGATAGGGACGACGGTCGTCCGGACGCTTGAAACGGTTATGAAGGAAAAGGGCGAGATGATGCCGTTGTCCGGCGAAAGCCGCCTCTTCATTACGCCAGGATTTGAGTTCAAGATTGTCGATGCGTTGATGACGAACTTTCACCTGCCCAAGACGACCTTGCTGATGCTGGTCTCAGCCTTCGCCGGAATCGATCAGATTCGCAGGGCCTATGAAGAAGCAGTTCGGACGCGCTATCGCTTCTACAGCTACGGCGACGCGATGCTGATTCTTTAGCAGGGGATGGAATTCTAGACGGATATGCTTCGACGCTTTCGGCGCGAACAAGCCCTCCTATTATTGAAAATCTTCTTCATGCGCGCCAAGACCCTCGAAGACTAGCTGAAAGAGGGAGCCCGCAGTCTGTTTGGCGGATGTATCGGAAAACAAGAGAGGCTTATAGCAGCTCCCGCCGGATGGTGATCGGAATCTTTGCTTTCATCGACTGCTGAAATGAGACCAAGGCGCGTTGTTGTTTCTGCAGCAGCATGTCATCCAGGACTCGTTGTTTGGCCTCAGCCATCTTCGCGGGGTCGTTACCATCCGCAGGTCTGGTCATGAGCGACTGCCCTTCGGCGATCTCCTCGGGCGTCAGGGCAACGGAATCTCGGACGATCATGCGGGCTTTGTTGGCCAAGACTTCCTGGTGCTGAATCGACTCAAATGCAGCCGGGGTGAGATGATTGGCGGCAAGGATACGTTTATAGAGCTCCGGGTCGAAGGCACCGTTCTTCTGAAAGACCGGTGTTTGCATGATCAATTCACGCAAGTCGGCGTCGGAGACTCGCACACCCATCTCTTGGGCGGCGATGATCCACACGCGGCTGTCGACGAGTTGACCCATGACGAAGTCCTTGAACTCCTCGTCTTTGAACTCGGTCTTGACGTTGTCCTTATAGATCCGGTGCATGTTCTCGTAGGTGCGCTTAAACTCATCGAGTGAAACCGATTGTTCGCCGACCTTTGCCACCGGTCCACCGGCCTGTTCACCGAATCCCCACCAGCCCATCGTAATGACAAAGGCAATGGCCAGGATCCCCATGATGGACTTCAACAGCCACGGATAGTTGTGTGATGCCTCTCGCATTGTCTTAATCATCAAACCCCTCTTTGCTTTTGTGAGGGTAACAGTGTACTTATGGGCTGGGCGGAAGGCAAGGGTCAGCTCCAGAGGTGTGTGGAGACCTCGGGCGTGAGGTGTTCACGAGCTCTTCCGGGAGGGTACGAAAAAATATTCAGAAAAAGATGGCTCTTTGTTTGTGCAAGTTGGCCGATTTTGTTATACTTTGCCACTAATTAGAAGGAGATCCCTTGGGAGGGGAGGGGCCAGGCTCGACATCGTTTGATTCAAGGATTTATCCGAAGGCCCATGTGCTGAATCGGTTCATCGCGAAGTTGATTGACCTATTCATTGTCGTCGCTGCCGGCGAAATTGCTCCTCCGGTCGGTTTTCTTTCCGGGTTGACGTACATCCTGATTGCCGATGGGTTTGCAGGGGGGAAGAGTATCGGCAAACGGCTGGTCGGTTTGCAAACCGTGCGAGTGGATGGTCGGGGCACTGTCGGGTTTCGAGAGTCGATCATTCGGAATCTTCCACTGGGCGGTGCACAGGTTGCTTATGCGATCCCGTACATTGGGTGGCTTGCCTCTCTGGCGATTGTTGCGTTCGAAAGTTTTTTGATTATCGGGAATGAGCAGGGTCGCCGCCTTGGCGATGAAGTGGCCCGGACACACGTACTAGACGCTGGTCAACTGGCAGTTCCGGATTAAGTGCCATCGAGATCACGCACGAAAGCTGGGCTCTGAATGGGCCAGCTCAGATGAAGGGAGAGATACCGTGGGGTTCCCGGGAGATGTGTTCGGTTGGTTTTCCGATGACCTAGCAATCGACTTAGGGACTGCGACGACCCTCGTCTATGTTCGTGGGAAGGGGATCGTCCTCAATGAACCCTCCGTGGTCGCGGTTGAGAAGAAGAGTGAAAAGGTGCTCGCTGTCGGCGCCGAGGCAAAGAAAATGCTCGGTCGCACTCCAGGGAACATTGTTGCGGTTCGGCCCATGAAGGAAGGTGTGATCGCCGACTTCGAGATGGCCGAACAAATGTTGAAGCATTTCATCCGGAAAGCCCATAACCGCAGTGCATTCGTTCGCCCACGGATCATTATTGGTGTCCCTTCTCGGATTACCCAAGTCGAGCAGAGGGCGGTCCGTGACTCGGCGGAATTGGCCGGTGCTCGGGAAGTCTATCTCATCGAGGAGCCGGTCGCCGCGGCGATTGGGTCAGGGCTGCCGATCACGGAGCCGTCCGGGAACATGGTCGTCGATGTGGGTGGTGGTACGACCGACATCGCAGTCATCTCGCTGGGCGGGATTGTCTATAGCGAGTCCGTCAAGGTTGCCGGCGATCGGATGGACGAAGCGATCATGAATTATATCAAGAAGAAGTACAATCTATTGATCGGCGAACACATGGCCGAGCGGATCAAGTTTGAAATCGGGTCCGCCTATCCGTTCGAAGAGCGGAAAACCATGATGATCAAAGGACGGGATTTGATTACGGGGATTCCGCGCACACTGGTCATTGATGATGCCGAGATTCGTGAAGCCTTGCACGAACCGATTGGGACCATTGTCAATGCCATCAAGATTGCATTGGAAAACACTCCGCCTGAGCTGGCTGGTGATATCATCGATCGAGGGATTGTGCTGACCGGTGGAGGCTCCCTGTTGAAGGGCATGGATACGCGATTCCGTGAAGAAACGAATCTGCCGATCATTACGGTCGATGATCCGCTAACATCCGTGGTGTTGGGAGTCGGGAAGATTCTGGATGAATTGGATCTGCTCCGAAAAGTATCGGTCATGTCTCAGGCGAACAACCTCCGGTAAGGTCCCATCCCCTCATGTGGATGGTTAATTTACGCGTGACATCCAATGCCAGGCGTGTGGCCCTCGTTCTTGCCGTCGTCCTGATCCTCGGCTTTCTGCTTCTGCCAGGTCAACTCCAAAGTGTGTTTCAAGGCGTGGGTGGTCCGCTCGGATGGATCATCAGTTGGCCGCTGAGTGCCGTGGCTGGAGTTCATGATCGGATTGCTGGGGTGTGGGGCGGCTATGTCGCGCTCCAGGGGATAGAAGACGAGAATCGGCAGTTGAAACGAGAGTTGGAACTGCTGAAAGAACAGAACGGACAACTGCGAGAATCTGCCGCGGCCACCGAGCGGCTGGCAACCCTGCTGGAGTTCAAACGGCAAGCCCTGCCCACATTGATCGCGGCTCAAGTCATCGGTCGTGATACCGGCAATTGGTACAAGACGATCATCGTGGATAAGGGGGCGTCCGACGGGATCTTGCCGGATCAGGGTGTGATTACTCCTGCGGGAGTTGTCGGCCGGGTTGTGAAAACGACGGCGTCCACCGCCGTGGTGTTATTGGTGACGGACCCGAATAATGCGATCGCGGGACTGATTCAGCGCACCAGAGACGAGGGAATTGTCGAAGGGACGACCCAGGGGCAGGCACGACTGAAGTATATCCCGCTATTGTCGGGTGCGCGTCCAGGTGATCGAGTTGTCACGTCGGGACTGGTTGAGGGGTTTCCGCGAGGACTCGCGATCGGCACCATCACGCGAATTGATAAAGAAGAGGAAGCCCTGTTCCAGTCCGCAGAACTGACACCTGAGGTTGATCCCAACCGGATTGAAGAAGTGCTCGTCATCCAGTCTTCTCTCGTACCGGCAGAAAAAGAACGATTGAGTATGCCAAGGCCTAAGCCATGAAGGCGTTGCTGTACAGTGTCGTCATCGTGGGGATTGTCCCAGTTCAATCCGTACTGCTGCCGCATCTCACCCTCTGGGGCGTGAAGCCGGATTTTGGTGTCGTGGCGGTGTGTTTGATCGGACTGATCAACGGAGAGCTGGATGGTTTGTTGGTCGGGGTGGCAGTCGGATGGGCGTTGAGTCTGTTTTCTGCACAGGATGTGCTCACCGGAGCCATGCTGAAGGGGGGGCTTGGGTTGGTCGCCGGTCTAGCGGGACGACAAATGGTGTATCTGAGCCCTCTTGTCCTCGTGTTGGGGCTGCTGGTGGTGTCGTGTCTGGTCGGACTTGTGACTCCGGTTGTGCTGAAGCTGAGTCCTCAACAAGATTTGTGGTGGGCGATTTGGAATGTGGCGTTGCCGCAAGCCTGTCTTGATGCGGTCATCGGTGGAGCGATCTACTGGCTGATGTGGAGTCAGTTCAATATCGAACAGTTGATGTCGGAATCCCGGATGTAGGCAGTGACGTGGCGACAGCTCATTATCCAGAAACAGAGGTTGGGGATCTTCATCGGCGGCTGGTCATTCTCCGTATGGGGCTTCTGTTGGTTGTTGCGCTGCTCGGGCTTCGACTCTGGCACCTGCAGATTCGTGAAGGGCCCTATTATCGAGATTTATCGGAAAACAATCGGACCAGACAGGTCTTGCTGGAGCCGGCTCGCGGGTTGATCTACGACCGGCATGGGGTGCTTCTGGCGAATAACGTGCCGAGCTTTAGCCTCTATGTCACATTGGAAGACGTGAAGGATCGGGAGCTGTTGGTCAAGCAGCTGACCGACCTACTCGGTCTTGACGCCGCTCTTGTCCGAAAAAAACTGTCGGCCAAGGGGAGTAAGCTCCTTCCACGAAAGATCAAGGATCGCATGACGCTGCGCGATGCGACGTTGGTGGAATCGCACCGGCTTGATCTGCCCGGTGTCATGATCCAGGTGGAATCGCAGCGCAATTATCCTGGTGGTATGACGGCCGCTCATATCCTGGGCTATGTGGGAGAAATTTCCGGAGAGCAACTGGAGAAGCCGGAATTTCTCGATCTCCATCAAGGCAGTGTCGTGGGACAGTATGGGGTGGAAAAGTCCTATGATCGACACATGCGGGGCGTCGCTGGGCAGAAGAATGTGGAGGTCGATGCGCTCGGTCATGAGAAAAGGGCAACGGTGGTCGACAGGCCGCAGGCCGGCAATGATCTGTATTTGACCATTGATGCGCGACTGCAGAAGGTGGCCGAAGACCTGCTCGGCGAAGAGTATGGAGCCATTGTCGCGCTTGATCCGACCAGCGGGGATATTCTGGCCATGGCCAGTCGGCCAGGCTTCGATCCTAATGTCCTCTCGCGAGAACTCACTTCGAAACAGTGGGTGGAAATCGTTCAAGATGAAGGGCGCCCGCTGAACAATCGCGCCTCACAGGGACAGTATCCGCCAGGCTCAACCTTCAAGATTCCAATGGCCATTGCCGCGTTGGAAACGAAAACCATGTCACCGTCGAGCACCGTCTTCTGTAACGGAGGCTACCAGTTCGGGAAACGGCTCTACCATGACTGGAAGGCTGGCGGACACGGGTACGTTGACCTCCACAACGCCTTGGTCCATTCCTGCGACGTGTACTTTTATACGGTCGGGCAACGAATGGGGATCGATGTGATGGCGGAATTCGGCAAGGACTTCGGTCTTGGAAAGGCGACCGGGGTAGAGTTGCCGTCGGAGCGATCGGGTATCATGCCGTCGACGGCGTGGAAGCAGAAGGCCAGGAACGAGCAATGGTTACCGGGCGAAACCATTTCAGCCGCGATCGGTCAAGGCTATGTCACGGTGACTCCTTTGCAGATGGCGAGTTTAGTCGGCACCGTTGCCAATAACGGCGTCAGTTACCGCCCTCGACTGGTCCAAGCGGTGATGGACCGAACGACCGGGAATCTGATGGAGATCCCGGCGGTCCCACGCGGGAAACTCTCCGTGAAGCCGGAAACCTTCCGTCTCATCAAAGACGCGCTAGCCGATGTCGTGACGAAGGGGACGGCGACGCGGGCAAAGTCTTCAGTGGTGACGATTGGAGGGAAAACCGGCACGGCGCAGGTGGCGGCCCTCCGCACCGGGCCTGAGGAAAGTATTCCGAAAAAGTTCAGAGACCATGCGTGGTTTGTGGCTTTTGCGCCCGTCGAGTCACCCAAGATCGCTGTGGCTGTGATTGGTGAGCATATGGGGCACGGGGGGGCCGCGGCGGCTCCGCTCGCAAAGGAAGTCATTGAAACCTATATGAAACTTGCCCCACAGGTCCCAACGGTCACCTCGGATCGTCCCAGTATGGAAGGGCCAGGGCGTTTCTCAAACGACTCATGATCAATCGGTTGACTGAACATCGGGAGCTCGATAGTTTCGACATTCGCTACGTGGCGTTGATTCTCGCCATTCTCGGGATCGGCGTCCTCTCGATTTACAGTGTGACGTATGGGCAGCGTGGCGTCGGGACTCCGTACTATCTCAAACAACTCATCTGGATCGGGGTCGGCGCAGCGGCCTTCCTCATCATGTGGGCATCGGATTATCACCACCTTGCGCGGTTTGCCTATCCGGCCTATGCCGTCATCTTGGTGATGCTGGTCGTCGTCTTGTTCGAGGGCCGAACGAGCAAGGGGGCTCAACGATGGATCGCCTTGGGTCCGTTGAGTTTCCAACCGTCGGAGTTCGCGAAGCTCATCCTCGTCTTGGTACTGGCCCACTACTATTCGAAGGCACCAAGGGTCGGGTGGTTACAGCGAGTCATCGTCCCGGGACTGTTGGTGTTGCCTGGTCTTCTTCTCATCTTGAAACAGCCGGATTTGGGCAGCGGGCTGAGTTTTGTTGCAGTCTATGCAGCGATGTTACTCATGGTAGGAGTTCGGTCACAAGCTTTAGGGGTCATTCTATTGTTCTCGATCATGCTGTTTCCCTTCGCCTGGGAAGGGGTCTGGGGGTCCTTGCATGATTACCAACGACAGCGCATTATGGCGTTCGTTGATCAAGACTATGATCCAGGCGGGAAGGGTTACCATGCGCTGCAATCGAGAATTGCCATCGGATCAGGAGAACTGTTGGGGAAAGGGCTCTACGGCGGGACCCAAAGTCAGCTAAAATTCCTGCCGGAGGGGCACACCGACTTCGTGTTTGCCGTGTTTGCGGAGGAATGGGGATTCATGGGCGTGCTGGTGTTGTTGGCGTTGTTTGTTGGGTTGATCTGGCTCTCGTTGGAAATTGCGTCCAAAGCCAAAGATCAGCTGGGAGCGTTGCTCGCCGCCGGGATTGTGGCGATGCTCTGTTTTTGTGTGGTGGTCAATATCGGGATGACGGCGGGCATGTTTCCGATCGTCGGCATCCCGTTGCCGCTTGTGAGCTACGGCGGGAGCGCCACGATTATGACCATGGCGGCCTTGGGCTTGCTGCTGAATGTCAAACGTAAGCGGTTAAGTTTATTTTATTGAGTCATGTCGGACGACTGAACCACAGCGGTTCGGTGTTCAGTGAGATAATAGCGTTTCGATAGCCAATGGAGCTGAGCGTATGGATGAGGTGCAGATCCGGGTCCTTGCCCGCATCACTTGCGTGACGCCAGCTCCAGGGGTAGTGAAACAAAAGGAGTGTCTATGGGAAATGAAATTGCGATAACGCTCGCGCGAGAAGAAACTCGTGTGGCCGTGCTTGACGGCGGTGTCGTCACGGATTTATTCGGAGACCGCGCGAAGCATAAAGATTTTGTGGGCAATATTTACAAAGGACGGGTTGCGAAGGTCTTGCCGGGGATGCAGGCCGCCTTCGTGGATATCGGGCTGGAGAAGGCTGCATTCATGCACGTTTCCGACTTGTTGGTGGAGGCGGAGCCCGGTGACCTGTTGGTGGAAGCGGAAGAAGACGAGAAAGATTCCGACATGCTCAGGCCGAAGCGGCAAAGTGCGAAGCCGATCGAGCAGCTTTTGAGCGAAGGGCAGGAACTGATGGTGCAGATCTCAAAGGGGCCGATCGGCACGAAGGGGTCTCGAGTCACGACCTATGTGTCGCTGCCTGGGCGGTATCTGGTGTTTATGCCGAACGTCGATCATATCGGCGTCTCTCGACGGATTCCACGAGATGAGGAACGGGCCAGGTTGAAGGACATCATGCGCCGGGTGCGGCGGCCGGGGTATGGGTATATCGTGCGAACGGTCAGCGAAGGGGTCAAGGAAGATGAGCTGAAATCAGACGTCGATTTTTTGCACGTCCTATGGCAGGACATTTTGACCAAACGGGAACAGCTTCCGGCCCCGGCGTTGCTCCATTCTGACTTGAGTCTCAGTTTTCGTGTCGTCCGAGACTTGTTCAGTAAGAAAGTGGATCGGCTCTGGATCGATTCACGAGAGGAGTATGATGCCATTCGGAACTTTGTCCAGCGGTTTTCTCCTGAGCAAACAGCGAGGATTCAACTCTATGACAAAGACGAGCCGTTGTTCGACCATCTCGGTGTGGAACAGGAGATCGTCCGAGCCTTAAGCCGGAAGGTCTGGCTGAAGTCGGGCGGCTATCTGGTGATCGATCATACCGAGGCGATGACGGTGATCGACGTCAATACGGGGCGGTTTGTCGGAAAGCGAGATCAAGAGGAGACGATCTTGCGGAACAATCTGGAGGCAGCCAAAGAGGTGGCCTATCAGCTCAAACTGCGTGGCATCGGCGGGATCATCATCGTCGATTTTATCGATATGGAGCGGGAAAAGAATCGGGACAAGGTCTACCATGCGCTTGTGGACGCCATGGGTTCGGACAAGGCACGGACCAGAATCTCTCGGATCTCGGATCTTGGGTTGATCGAGATTTCCCGTGAGCGTGTGCGAGAGGATCTCTTGCGGTCGTTGTCGGAGCCCTGTCGGTATTGTGATGGTCGGGGATATACGAAGTCCCCCACGACCGTCGCGTATGAGATTTTTCGGGAGATCCGACGGATCGAGCCGTCTGTGGATCAGCAACGGATCATCGTGGGAGCGCATCCGACGGTCGCCGAGCTCCTCCAGGACGAAGAGCGTCAGAGTGTGGAATCTCTTGAACGAGACTGCACGGCAAAAATCATCGTGACGCCGGACAGTCAGTTGCATCTGGAGCAGTACGATCTCGTCGTGTTGTAGTGGCGTGCCGTGTCAGTCGGTGGTTGCGCGCGAGGTCGCAAGCACCCTTCCTGCCGTTCTATGACTCTCTCAGTATATGATCGAGGCTGAGCATGGACGAAGCCTTCTTGACGCAATGGCTCTCGCTTGGAGCCGTGGACGGTGTCGGCGATCGGACGTTACTGAAGCTCATTCACGCCTTTGGATCATCCGACGTCGTGCTGCATGCGACCAGTGGTGATTTGGTCGCGGCAGGGTGCAGCTCTGATTTGGCAGACGCCATTCGCCGGGGGCCGTCGGCAGAGATTCGCCGGCAGATTGATCGCCAAGTCGCGGCCGTTGTGCGCCTCAAGGTTCGGATCCTCACGTTCTTTGACGACAACTACCCCACGCGCTTGAAAGCCATTCCCGATCCGCCACCGTTGTTGTATGTGAGCGGGGAACTGTTGCCACAGGACGCGGTGGGAGTGGCCATTGTCGGGGGAAGACGCGCGACTCCAGCTGGAAGAGTGGTTACGGAAGGAATAGCAAAGGATCTCGCGGAATGCGGCGTGACCATTGTCAGTGGTTTGGCGCGCGGGATCGATGCGGCGGCTCATCGTGGCGCACTTGCAGGCAAGGGGCGAACGATCGCGGTGCTGGGCTGTGGTATTGATCGAACCTATCCGTCTGAACATCAGGCGCTCCGGCGAACCATCGAATCGCACGGGGCCGTTCTCTCGGAACTGCCGATCGGTGCGGCTCCTCAAAGTCACCACTTTCCGCGGAGAAATCGGATCATCAGCGGGCTGTCGATCGGTGTATTGGTCAGTGAGGCAGCGACCGATAGTGGGTCGTTGATCACGGCGAGGTTGGCGCTCGAACAGGGAAGGGATGTATTTGCGGTGCCTGGTTCCATTAAAGAGGAAGCTTGTCGAGGCTCAAATCGCTTGATCAAGGAGGGCGCAAAACTGATCGAAGGTGCGCGCGACATTCTGGATGAGATTCTGCCACAAGTCGATGCACGGCAACGGGCGATGTTGCACGTGGATCGCACTGTAGCTGATGCCGTGGCTCCGTTGCGTCACGAAGAGGCGACGGTCTACGCCGCGCTGTCCCATGAAGCACGGTCGGTCGATGCAGTGATCGAAAGCACCGGGCTGCATGCTGCTCAAGTCGTCGCCACATTACTTTCCTTGGAGTTGGGAGGGCGTATCCGTCAGTTGCCCGGTCAACAATACATTCGCCTCTGACCAGGAGTCAGAAAGCTCCTCCAGGCTCACAGAGGTCAAGGTTGAGGATCACGTGAAGTGAATCTCGACTCTCCGATCGGCCTTAACCTGTTCGTGTTCGCTCGGAACGCCTGACGACAGCGTTGCGGGAAAGCCTCTCAACTGGTGCCGACTGCCAATCTAGTTGCATGAATCTTCGATATTTGGTACGGATGATACAGTTCGCGAGGCGGAGACGGGGTTGCTATGGCAAAAAATCTGATTATTGTTGAGTCACCGACCAAGGCGAGGACGATTACGAAGTATCTGGGCCGCGGTTATACGGTCATGGCGTCGGTCGGACATGTCAAAGACCTGCCGACCAGTAAGCTGGGCGTGGATCTGGAGAACGATTTTGAGCCGCAGTACGTCACGATCAAGGGCAAGTCGAAAGTTTTGTCTGAGATCAAGAAGAAAGCGGAAGAGGCAGACAAGGTGTTTCTGGCCCCGGACCCGGATCGCGAAGGGGAGGCCATCGCCTGGCATCTTGAGCAAGAGCTGCTTGGAAAGTCGAAGAAGAAAAAGCAGGAGGGAAAGATCTTTCGAGTGTTGTTCAACGAGATCACCCAATCGGCGATCAAGCGCGCGCTGCAATCGCCGGGTGAAATCGATATGAACCTTGTCAATGCGCAGCAGGCCCGCCGTGTTCTGGACCGTATCGTCGGTTATCAGGGAAGTCAGTTGCTCTGGAACAAGGTGCGACGCGGTCTCAGTATGGGCCGAGTGCAGTCGGTGGCGATGCGATTGATTTGTGAGCGCGAAGCGGAGCGGGAGGCCTTTCGCAGCGAAGAGTACTGGTCGATTACCGCATTGCTGGCCGGTGCCAATCCACCGTCGTTTGAAGCGAAACTCCATAGTATCGACGGCGGCGAGGCCTCGATTGAAAATGCCGAACAGGCCGGTCGCATCGTCGGCGAGGTTCAAGGCAAGACATTCGTCGTCCAATCGATTGAACGGCGCGAAAAGAAGCGCAACCCTGTGGCACCGTTCATTACCAGTCGGCTGCAGCAGGAGGCATCGCGCAAGTTGCATTTCTCGCCGAAGAAGACCATGACGCTGGCGCAGCAGTTGTATGAAGGGATTGAAATCGGCGCCGAAGGGGCGACGGGGTTGATCACCTACATGCGAACCGATTCGCCGCGTATTTCCAATGAGGCAATGGCCGACGCGCGGGAGGTGATCCAGTCGCGATTTGGAGCGGAGTATCTTCCGGCCACGCCGAATGTGTACAAGACGTCAAAGGCCGCGCAGGAAGCGCATGAAGCGATCAGGCCGACATCCGCGGCGCGTGATCCTGAGTCGATCCGCCAGTACTTGGACCAGGATCAATACAATCTGTACAAGTTGATCTGGAATCGATTTATTGCGTCGCAGATGGTGCCGGCGATCTTGGATGTGACCCGCATCGATTCATCACCGGTTGGGACGACGGCCCGTTACATATTCCGCTCGACCGGAACCGTCGTGAAGTTTCCTGGGCACACCATCGTCTATATGGAGGGCGTCGATAAGGAAGCACCCTCACAAAAGCCCAAGGCTGACCAGGAGGCGGACGACGACGAACGGCAGCTGCCGACGTTGTCAGAAGGGGAACGGTTGCGGCTCGTGGAACAAGTGGAACAAACAGTGCCGGGATTGCTCTCGAAGCAGCATTTTACGCAACCGCCGCCACGGTACAATGAAGCCCTGCTGATCAAGGAGCTGGAAGAAAAAGGGATCGGGCGCCCGTCCACGTATGCGGCTATTATTTCAACCATCCAGGACCGCAAGTATGTGGAGAAAACCGAAGGCCGGTTGGTTCCCACCGAGACGGGGAAGACGGTCAATGATTTTCTGTTGAAGGGATTCCCTCAGCTCATCAACGTCGATTTCACCTCACAGCTCGAAGAACAGCTGGATGCCGTCGAAGAGGGGAATAAACAGTGGGTCGCGGCCGTTCGAGATTTTTACGCGCCGTTCACTATGGAAATGGAGCGTGCCAAGACGATTCCTGGTCCCAAAGATATCGTCGAGCCACCGACCAATATCCCATGCGAGAAGTGCGGCCGGATGTTGGAAATCAAATGGGGACGGAACGGCAAGTTCCTCGCCTGCCCGGCCTATAAGGACGATCCCCCGTGTAAGAATACCCAAAACTTCGAGAAACTACCAGACGGGACAATTAAAATTGTCCCCAAGGAAGAAATTACCACTGATCAGAAGTGCGATAAATGCAGTAGCCCCATGGTCGTGAAGACCGGACGATTCGGGAAGTTCATTGCTTGCTCGGCTTATCCGCAGTGTAAGACCACCAAGCCTTTGGCGTTGGGCGTCAAGTGTCCTCAGCCAGATTGCGGCGGCGATTTGGTGCAAAAGCGGACGAAGAAAGGGCGGTCATTTTTTGCGTGCAGTAACTATCCGAAGTGCGAATATGCGCTGTGGGATCGTCCGATCCCCAAGGCCTGCCCCACCTGCCAGGCGCCGTTCCTTGTAGAGAAAGTCAGCAAACAGGACGGACGGAGCGTGCAATGCCGCAATCAGGACTGTGGCTATCGTGAGGCGGGATGACGTAGCAGGGCCCTGTCGTTCATTCTCCCAGAGCTCATTCAGCGGTTCGTTCCTCTCTTCGTCACTCGTATCCTGGATCGCGTCACCATTTCTCTCGTCTACCCGTGTATACTCCTGGCTTCAAAAAACCGTAACAAAGTCGATGTTCCTGTTTCATCTATGACACGCATCAACTTGGTATGCGCGGTGGTCCTGCTTTCTGCAGGCCTGACGTGTTTTCCAGCCGCTGCTGCAGACGATCAGTCTTCATCACAGATTGGAAAGCAGGCGGTTGGGCTTGTGGTCGGGGGGATGCTGCCCGTTCGCTTGTTGGAGCCCCAGGCCTCAAAACTCAACGGAGTCGCGGTCCATCCGTCGTGGCAGATCACGCTGACTGATCCGATTGGGGACAGCTGGTGGAGTGGGACGATGGCACTGGGGGCAGAAGCCGCATTCTTAGGAGTGACAGAACCAACCGGGGCCTATGGGATCGGATTCACACCAAAAGTCATTTACACGTTCACCTCATTCGGTCCACTCCAACCCTATATTGAAGGCGGTGGTGGCCCACTCTGGACGAATTTTGACGGCCGGATTCGGGAACAAGGGTCGGACTTCAACTTTCTCGTGTGGGGTGGGACAGGAGTGAGCTATGACCTCACCACGCAATGGGCGATTAATCTGGGCGCCCGCTTCAGCCACATCTCCAACAGCGGCCTGGACACTCCGAACAGCGGACTCAATTATCTGCTACCGTTTGCCGGTGTTTCTGCGAAGATCTTCTGATCAATAGGATGGGATTGAGGCCACTGTTCTCCTGGACTTCCCCAAAATGTAAACGCTGAAGAAGCAGGCGTATCTCAGGCCTAGCTTGAAACTCACTGTTCTCGTCGTTACAGAGTTTTTGTCGTTAGACGACAGTCCTTAGGAGCCAATCATAGTTCCCATGGTTCTCCTCTGATAAATTCGAGAAATGTTCGCGATACCAGGACACTGTACGCTCAAGGCCTGTTGTGAAATTGTGCGAAGGATGCCAATCGAGATATTGCCTTGCTTTTTTACAGGAAAGCTCCATGTTCGGTATTTCCGTCGCACTATTCTGATTCACGACAATCTCAACCGGCACATCAAGCAACCGGCAAATCTGCTTTACAATATCAAGGACTTCAATATGCTCGCCGTATGAGAAATTAAATGCTTCTCCGTAAAGAGTATCGTCCTCTGAAAGCCGCTGGGCCAGCAGGAGCTGCGCCTCTGCGGCATCCTCGATGTACAGGAAATCTCGCGTGAACCTGCCATTTGACCGAAGAGTTGGAGTGTCACCCTTCATAATGCTTTGGACAACTCCGGGAATGAGACGAGTGAAATTGAAGTCGTATCCGCCGAAATAATTCCCACAGCGAGTGACGGCCACTGGTAATTTGTACACCTTCCCATAGCTTTGGGCGGCATGATCCTGGGACGCCTTGGCGACTTCGTACGGGTGCAGAGGCTGAAGCGGGGAACCCTCAAGGTATGGTGTCGGCTGACGGCCGTACACCTTGTCGGTTGAACTGATGACCGAGATGCAGTTCGGATGATGCTTTCTGAGAAAATCTAGAATCTGCCATGTGCTGATGGCGGATGACCGGAAGCACTCCAAGGGTTCCTCGAGCACGCGATGCACATCCGCGCCATACGCCGTATGGAAAAAGACGTCAATCGGGTGCTCGTCGAAGATTTGTTCAATCAACGCTTGGTCGGAAACATCGCCCCAGTAGACCGTGACGGATGGGGAGTCATCAAACGATTCCAGAAAAAACTGGGAGTTCGGCTTGTGGGAACGGACGAGCGCCACGACCTGTGCGCCGCAATCGAGCAGTCGGCGTATCAACCAGCCTCCCAGAAAACCGGTGGCACCAGTCACCAAGACCGTTCTCCCGGACCAGAAGGAAAAGATGTTATTCATGGTATGAACCTTTCAGACTCGAGCAGAGTTCTGTAAGGCCATTGTTCCGAAGAGCCTTTCACAGAAGCTGAAGTGTAATGTTAAGAAATGAGAATACATACTGTGCAATACCCTTGCATCATTCTGTGTGATATCGAACGCAATGTGCGATATCACACGCAATATCCGTGCTGAAAAGGCATTGATTGAATACATCAGAGAAATCAGCCTATTCGGCGACTGGAACAAGTTTGAATCTTTTTCCAAGTGAAGGTGTGCTGAAAGTAATGTGGGTAACGGTTTGTGTTAAAAAAAGAGGCGTATGCTAAGAGTATCAATTGGTTATACGCGCTACTCTGAAGGGAAATGGCATGGGGAGCGTGGGTGTATGGTTTAGCCTACAGCGATACATGGTCTTCTCTATGTTTAGTGGTGTTTCAGGAGGACGGATCATTGCTAAAACGCCTCCCGACTATCAGAAAATCTTAATCTGAGACGACGGATCCGTCCTTTCGACTTTCAAGTCAGACGTTGGCGCTGATGCCGTATCAGACTATAACCGGTACCAGAATTTGAATAGGGTGTGTTTTGAATTCACACGGTTGAACAAGAGACTGAGTCTCAGCGCTTGATCAGCTCGCGTTGCCGCAACGACAAATCCTGCTTGGTCTGATGGGAAACGGTATTGCGCTCGCGAGGGCCATCATTGAATTGAATGGATATGAACAATGGATACATTGAAGCAACTGATGTTGTATAGAGTGCCTGGGGCCGCCATGCATATTACAAGATCTGATCTCACTAAACTGACCTGCGCAGGTTCTGAATGACAGACATTCCTTGCGGTGTTCTTCAGCCGGTGAATAGCGTTGGTTGAAGACCAGTCTGTTAAGATGCGGTGATGTGCCACCCACCGGCCACAAGCTCACCGCGCCAAGCCGCAGTCCTCTTCATTCTCGTCACTGTCCTGCTCGACATGTTGTCGTTCGGCATCATCATTCCGGTGCTGCCGAAACTGGTTGAGGAATTTTTCTCCGGCGATACCGCACAGGCAGCAGTCCTTTACGGGCTGATGGGAACCGCCTGGGCCTTCATGCAGTTCTTTTGCTCGCCGATCCAGGGTGCGCTGTCCGATAGGTTTGGCCGACGTCCGGTTGTGTTGCTGTCCAACTTAGGGTTAGGGCTCGATTACATCGTGATGGCACTCGCGCCGAATGTGGCCTGGCTTGTCGTAGGCCGCGTCATTTCCGGGATGGCCTCTTCCAGCTTCAGTACTGCCGGCGCCTATATTGCCGACGTCACGCCACCGGAGCAGCGGGCGGCGGCGTTCGGCAAGATCGGCATGGTCTTCGGCCTCGGCTTCATCTTCGGCCCCGCCTTGGGTGGCTGGCTGGGTGCGATTGATCCAAGACTGCCGTTCTGGGGAGCAGCGGTACTCAGTCTCATGAACGCCTGTTATGGATTTTTCGTGCTTCCCGAATCGTTGCCATCTGACAAGCGGATGTCTTTCAGTTGGAGGCGGGCCAACCCGGTCGGCTCGCTCGTGCTCTTGCGCTCACATCACGAACTCTTCGGTCTTGCGACCGTGGCGTTCTTCGGCTATCTGGCTCACGCTGTGTTGCCGAGCGTCTCAGTCCTGTACATGGGCTATCGCTATGGGTGGGGACCGGCCAGCGTCGGGCTGATGATGGCGGGTGTCGGATTGGCGGCAATGATTGTGCAAGGCGGACTGATCCGTCCGATCACGGCGAGGGTTGGCGAACGGAGGACGCTCTTGATCGGCTTGCTCTGCGGGTCGGTTGGCTTTTCTGTCTACGGCCTTGCGCCGGAGGGCTGGATCTTCTGTCTTGGTATTCCCGTAATGGCCTTCTGGGGACTGGCCGGTCCTGCCAATCAATCGCTGATGACCCGCCTTATCAGTAGTTCAGAGCAAGGCCAGCTGCAGGGTGCCATCGCCAGTATCAATGGCATGACCGGCATGATCGGCCCGACACTGTTCACGCAGACCTTTGCTTTCTTCATCCGATCCAATTCCCTACTCAATTCTCAGCACTCAGGTCTCAGCATTTCCCTCGATCTTCCCGGCGCCCCGTTCATCCTCGCCTCGCTCATGCTTCTCAGCGCCGCTGTGATTGCATGGCGGACGACGAAAGCCAGAGGGTCATAGACAAACTGCATCCGCGGGTTCTGGGTGGGGGCTGTGCGATGTGTCTGACGATCGAAAAAACGACGCTGGACCCATGACCGCTACCACCTTTGCGCTGAACGACATTTGCGGTTGCCAGTCCGACATTTATGACCAGGTACGAAAACTTCCGCTGTGGTCTAACCGAAAGGGAGCCGAGTGGTAAGAAGGGTGAGAGGTGTTAGTATGAAGACCAGAGAGCGAAGCGCCTTTGATTGTCATGGGTGATCGCATACACGCACAATCCGTGAGCGGATATTCGACGGAGAATCTTCCGATGCTCAAAGCCATTATTAGATGGGGCATTGCATGGCCGGCAGTCATCACATGTTTTGTCGGAATTGAGACTCCTGGTGCAGCGGCTGATCTCCAGGCCGACACGCGGCGGTTTCAGATCGAATTTGAAACCGGTGCGATCTGGCAGGGCCGCAACGAGATTCACATTCCTGACTCGGCGGCGGGGACACGCTTTTCGATTGCCGACATTCAGGACAGCACCCCCATCGTGCAGCGACGGGTGGAAGCGACATGGCATCCGGGACGCCGCCATGCGCTTCGTTTCGTCTATCAACCACTCGGATTCTCCGGGACCGGGTCGTTTGCCTCGCCAGTGTTGTTCGCCGGAGGCACCTTTGCGCCCGATGCTCCCGTGGAATCGGATTACAAGTTTGACTCCTACCGAGTGACCTATCGCTATCTCTTCTATGAATCATCAGCATGGCGAGTGAGTGCCGGCGCCACGGCCTTCATTCGGGACGCCAAAGTGGAGTTGAGGCAAGCCGGCTCGAGAGCTACTGATAGTAATGTCGGCTTCGTGCCGCTGCTTAGTCTCAATGCGGAATATCGCTTCGCGCCACGGTGGATGGCTGTGGTGGATGTGGACGGGCTGGTGGCTCCGCAGGGGCGTGCCTTCGATGCCGCCGCAAAGATCCGCCATGATCTCACCGATCATTGGTCTGTCTCGGCGGGATATCGAACGTTTGAAGGCGGGGTGGATAACGGGGAACGGTTCGCCTTTGGCTGGTTCCACTTCGCTGTGGTCTCGATTGGATGTCGGTACTGAAGCTTCTCGTTCAGAGGTCCTATGCGAGGCGGTTGATGAACGACCAGCGTTATCCCTCCGTGCATGAATGGGCCAAATATAAGCGGCTGATTCTCTTCGACGGTGTCTGTAATTGGTGCAATGCCTGGGTGAACTTCGCGATCGCCCATGATCCAGCCGGACAGTTCAAGTTCGGAACACTTCAGTCCGAGGAGGCGCAACGCATCCTCCATGACCTGCATATGCCCACTACGGACTATCAGACCTTTCTCTTGCTGGAAGAGGGCCATGTCTATACCAAGTCCGCTGCGGCGCTGAGGGTGATCCGAAAGCTCGCTTGGTGGTGGCCCCTGTATTACCTCTGTGTGCTGGTACCTGCCCCAATCCGTGATGTGGTCTATGACTTCGTGGCACGTCACCGCTATCGGTGGATGGGCCGGGCGGCCACCTGTCGGGTTCCCACTCCGGCGGAACGTCAGCGATTTGTCTGATCATGGATAGCGAGCCGCGGACGTGTCATATTGCATAGTCTCTGGCCATGATATGCAAAAGACAGGTCTTGCTCTCACTTACTTATCTCAAGAAACCTATAGAATCTGCTTCCAATATAGACAAAAGAGCTCAATGGGGTTATAAACCATTGGTCTTACGGCGCCCCGATACGAGAGAGTGCTAAGGTTAGTTGAAATTTGAAGCGACTCCCCCTCTTATGATGAGATGGCGTTCGACCAAGAAAGTCATCCCATCACGTCAAGAAAGGAGTCACTTCATGAGCAGTATGGCAACCTCT